>Ga0209017_10002439_pt1 | contig 11963 bp, 7 predicted proteins | sample YNPBryunderm2012_FD_185812 | JGI IMG/M metagenome (GOLD analysis project Ga0209017, IMG submission 185812) | Anoxygenic and chlorotrophic microbial mat microbial communities from Yellowstone National Park, USA - YNP Bryant MS undermat 2012... ... | reverse complement strand
ATGGCGCTGTTTTGTGGCTCCAGGCCACCACCCTGCGAGGCTTCCACCTTCCCGTCAAATTAGGCATGATCGCTTCCGGACTGGTATATCCGAACATGGAGCTGTTTTGTGGCTCCTTTTGTTTGGGAGGGAGTCCTGGCGCCTACGCCCAGGCGCCGGCCTTGAGATAGGCGGGCAGATCCACCGCTTCCCGGGGGCCGACCCGGATATGCCAATCGGGAAGTTGTTCTTCCAGTTCGCCCGAAAGGACCGCCACATGGCCTGGGATAATCACGTTGCGATGTTTGACCTTTTGGGCGATGCCGGTGGAACGAACGGTGTGGGCGATTTTTTCGGCGTCGAACTTTCCGGCGGCCCAGGCCGTCAGCACGCTCATGCCTTCGGCATCGGCCACCAAAAGCCAGCCGGGCAGCCCGCTACTGCTCAGTTCGTTGGCCACCGAGAAATAGGTGATCGAAAAGTTCGTGGTTACCATCACCGGCGCATCTTCATTGGGGGCGTTGAACTCATAAATGCCCGGCTGGACCTGGATCGGTTTTTGTGGATCGGTATAGAGGTTGGTCCGCAGGACCAGCAGGGGATACACCATGGCCGGATCGAACCGATCCAGCACAATAAACCCAGCGTATTTGGCAATCGCCTGGGCCGCCGCAATCAGTTCCATCCCCTCGTCCGGAGCGCATTGGCCGGGGAAACTGAGAATCGGATACCCCAAGGGGCGGAAGTTCTTTTTGATCGCCATCCGGCGGATCAGCGTCTGCATCAGCAGCATGGACCGCAGGTCCGCCGTGGCCGGCTCCAGCACCATATCGACCAGGCCAGCCGCCTTGAGTTTTTCGGTCATGTCGGCCAGGCCGCTTAGCGAATCGGCCCGCACAGCCAGCGGCGTCTGATACTCTTTGGCAAGCTGGGCAAACGGTTCCCAACGTTCCGGCGTAGCCCGGCACACCAATGGCCGAACCCCTTGGCAGACCTTCAGCCCCTGGGCCAACACATCCGGATCTTCGGCAATGAGGATGAGCGGCCGTTTGGCGACCTGGAGGATTTCGGCCACTGCGGCGGCGAATCGGCTTCCATCACCGGTGGATTGCAGGGCAAAGCCGTCCACGCTCAGCCGCATCCCCACATATTCCACCTGGTAGGCGGCGATCTGGTCGGCTTGGGATCGCAGATGTTCTAGGGGTTGGTCGTCCCAAAGGCGGATAAATAGCCCCGGCGGATTGTAGAAGGTTTTTTCATGGCGGAAAAGGACGAGTTCGTTGCCTACCTTGAGTTCTCGGCCATTGGCCCAGAGGCGGACCAGTCGGACGGGCGGCCCGGCGGATTCGGCCAGTTGGGATCGGACTTCTTCCGAAAGGTAAGGACATTTGTCCAGTTCCACCTGCTTGGCCGCCAACTTCATCGCAAACGCCAAACACGTCGGAAACCCACACTCTTTGCAATTGGTCTGCGGCAACAGCTTGTGAATCTGAATTCCCGAAAGCGCCATGGTCTGCCTCCTGGTAGTTAGGCTCTTTCCGCCCACTGATGAAGGCTATCTGCTTTTGGCCGAAGAAGCCGTACCGTATCTTTCCTCCAAGCGGAAGATTCGAAGATTTGTCTCTCTCCAGGCCATCCGGACGTCCTTTGAACCGAATGCGAACCTAGGGAGTGCCAACCGGACCGGAAACTTCCGGGACGGTAACATGTTAGCCGAATGGAGCGGCGTGCTTTTCCCTCTCCCCTGGCGGGAGAGGGGAGGATGAGGGGGGGCAATAAGAAGGGGACGGTCGCTTTGTTTTTTACCCCCTCACCCGGCGGCGTCTTTGGCGCCGCCGGCCTCTCCCACGAGGGAGAGGCGGTTTGTTTCATTCAGCCAAAATGTTACCCGGCACAACGCCCAACAACACCTATCCTCATTAGCCTCCCATGATCCAGTTGGTTTGTCCCCATGGGTCCGGTTACTGTTCCCCCGTCAACTGGGCGATCATGGAACGGATACGGCGGAGGGTTTCTGGATGCCGGAGGACCACGATGTCCGCCCCGGCCTGCAGGAGACTGGCTGCGGTTACCGTTTCCCAGTGGATGGCCCGTTTGGTCCAATCGCCCCAGGCTTCCGGCACCCCTTGGCCCACCCGACATTCCTTCTGCCGCCAGGCCTCGTAGCCTACCGTTACGATCATCGGCAACTGGGTCATGCTGTCGCCCTGCAAGGCGGCCAGGCGCAATCGCTCCATAACCGAATAGCCGTACTCCATCCCATAACCTACCGCCGCACAGGTTGGATCCATGAGGATGCGGTCGGGGGGCAGGCCCATATCGCTGATGAGGATGTTCAGTTGTTTGGCCAGGTTGACGTCCATGGCGGTGCGAGCGGTAACTAAATGTCCATGGGCCAGGGCCGCTGCCACGATCGTCCGATAGTTCTTCTCCTCACAGATGCCCAGGGCAATCCGCTCGCCTGCCGCCTCCTCGGCAACGGCTACCAGAAGTTCATTATCCGCATCCGCCTGGCCCGGTCCCAGGACAATCAGCGGTAGCCCGGTGGCCTGGAGGACCTGGCGAACCACCCGGCGGGCATTGGCGGCGGTATTCGGCTGGCCCTGGGCGTCGGTCAGTGTCAACTGCAGGAGCACTAGATCGGCGCCGGCATGTTCGGCCGCCTTGGCCCACTGGGCCGGGTCCTGCACCACCGTCCCCCAGGCCTCCCAAAGCACGGGCGACCATTCCTTGGGCGGGCGATCCAGAATTTCGATGGCCAGGACGGGCCGATGGGGAATCTGGCCGTCCAGCCGGAGGAACGGCATGGCGGCCTGCCCGCCCACGGTAACTTTGCACCGACGGGTGCCGCCTTCGGCTGGCGTGGCGCCCAGGGTAACCTGGCGGACTCGGCCCGGCCAAGTCTCTTTAAGAATTTCCAACGTTTCTTTCTCTTCGGTCCAGGGCGGGATGGGGGGTGGGCGGCGTTCGACTGCGGGGGGAGGTACCGGCGGAGTTTCGGCACCCGGGGCCACCGCCACTGCCCCAACCCCGCCTGGAGCACCGGTCGGCCCAGGCGGAACCAACCGGGCCAACTCCCGAAGGGCCGCCTCCAGGGCTTCCCGAACCCGCACCAGTGCGTTTTCCCAACCGGGAGGGATCTGCTGACCATCGCCACCTGCCGGCGTCAGAGCGGCTGCTGCCCCAGCAAGTCCGGCAAGAATTTTCTCCGCTTCTTGGCCCCCGAGGGCGGATGGTCCAAGGGGTGCCGTCGCTGAGCCGCTCACCTCGGCAAGAGCCGGGGCCGGAATTTTTGCCGCAGCTGGAATTTTTTCCGGCGCTGAGGCAGGGGCCGGAATTTCTTCCGGGGCCGGAATTTTTGGAGGCACAGGGGCTGAAATCTTTTCCGGAGCCGGAGCAGAGGCCGGGATTCTTTCCTGGGCGGTGGCTGGGATTTTTCCCGGCGGCAGGATTTTTTCCATTGCGGCCAAGCGGGCCGGTTCGGCCGCCGGGGCAGGTTCTGCTCTCGGAGGGGTTTCGGCCGCCGGGACCGGTTCGGCCGGGCGGGTGGGCAAAGGTTGCTCCGGAAGCCTGGCCGGTTCGGAAACCTTGGCGGGCGGTGGTTTTTCCTCTTTGGGTTTGGCCGGGGGGGCAGCCCCAGCGGCTCCGACCGGAACGGCTTCCGGCGCCGCCGTCGGTTGCATCGGCCCCATCTGAAGCACCGGATGCTGGTGCTCCTTCACCCATCGGACCAGCTCTTCGAGGCTGGTAACACTGCGTTCATCGGCAATCCGATCCAGCAGATCGGGCATTCCTTCCCGCTGGCAGACTGCATGGAACTGTTCGGCCATAGTTTCTTTTAAGAAGGAGGACATCCAGACGACGCGTTTGAAGCCGCCGTCGGCAGAGATGAACTTGGGGCTGGTCAGATAGTATTTTCCTATGCCCATGACGCCGGGTGTCTGGAGGCCGCCTCCTACCATGCCCGCCAACGTGGAAAAGGTCATCCCCATTGGGGTAACACTGGGGTCTTCGCGGCTTACGACCATGACGCCTTCCACTTCGGGGATGTACATAACAATACATTCGAAGCAGCCGCAGGCGGTCATCGGCGACTCCATGATGGAGTACATGGCCACTTGCTGGACGGTGCCGCGGGAGTTCTTGACGGCCGTGGCATTCACGCCGGTCCAGATTCCCCGGACGGGGTCCAGGCATTCCCCTTTGGGCACCGGTTGGTTGGGGCCGGTGGGGTTGATTTCATGCGAGGCCTTGCAATCCAGCCAGTTATAGGCCCCGCAAAGTCCAAGCCGCTGCGGACTCACAATGCATACATGGGTCGGAGCAAACGACTGGCACAAGGTGCAATCGTAGAAGGTATCGACCGCTTCGTCCGTCAGATCGGCCAGGCGGCGGTTTCGGCGATCGTAGGCGGCACGTGCCTGCTGGAGCCAGTAGGCATGTTGCTCGGGATCGGTAATAATTTTTACCTGCACTTTGTCCACAATGGACCCGAACTGGCTGTGCATCCGGGCGTAGAGGATGTCGCCGAAATGGCGCAAGCGGAACCCTTTTTCGGCAGCCGTTTTGCTAATGCGAATCCAGGCAATATCTCGCTGGCCGATGTGCTGGACGCCGTTGGCGCCGTTAATGAAGTAGTGGATTTGGCGTTCCAGGACCGGTTCGAAATCTTCCTGCATTTTTCGGCCGGCGACTTCCACCAGGATGCCCAGGTCCATGGCCCCGCCGACCGGCACATCGTCAAACTCCGGGCCGATCAGCTCGATCTTGCCGTCCTCCACTTCCTCCATCGGGAGCATCCGGAGGTATTCGAAGGCCCGGCTATGACGACCGCCAAACTCAACCCGCATATCCGCTTTGCGAACCACTTCGCCCTCGAAGGCCGAACCGTAGGGCACCGGAATGGGCACCTCGGTAATTTTCACTTTGACGCCTCGGACTTCGATACAGCGCTGCACGAGCCGGGCCGCCTTCTCCTCCTCGCTCTGGCCCTCGATCTGGTCCCAGGGCATGGAAATGACGTGTTCATATCGGGTAACCCCGGTGGGCAGGATCTGGGGGATGCGGGTATCGGCAATGACCGGGAAACCGTAGGAGATGGCCCCGGCAGCGGCCGCATATTTCAGATCATCCACCTCCCCCAAGGCCAACACAAAAGCGAACACCCGGAACTTGTTGTACAAGAGGATTTCCCGCCACTGGCCCGGTTTCAGGCCCCCAAACGTCAGCGCCGATCGTGTGGCAAAGCCCAGCGCATAAATGGCGGAGATGGTATCCCGACCAAACGGCACGATATAGGTGTCGTAGCCCATCTCGATGCCTTCTTCGTACAACTGGTCGATGATCGACCGGCCGTTGACGTTGCCCGACAGAAAGATCAGGATGTTCCGCTTTTGCAGTTCCCGGACGATATGGACGGCGGCTTTGTTGGTGCGGGCCGCCCCCACAATGGCCGCAAAACCAGGCATCCGACCATCGACCAACTGAATGCCCCAGGACCGGAGCCGAATGTCGTCGATCGGCCCGTTCAAATGCCCACTATGCGAAAGCCCTGGGTACTCCGTCCCCCCGGCCAATTCGATGCCGGGATAGGGTTCCGGCTGCTGGCCATACACAAACCGGATCGCTTCGATGGCTTCGGCTGCCAGGAGCGTGGCCATCCCGCTATCCAACGTCTCCCCTAAATAGGGCACCCACACCTTCTCGTCCGGCACCGGATGCAGCAGCTTCCGGGCATGGTCCAATGAGACCCGCAGATCGGCCAGCTTGGTGACTTTCAGGTTCAGCATCCCATAGGTAACCGGCAGATAATAGGCCGTGTTGGGGAATGCCACCGGGCTGTCCGGTCCTTTTTCGGCAAGGGCTTTGTCCAACAGTGCCTCTGCTTCCGCCACCAAGGCGTTGGCCCCACGAATGGCTCGGGTGGCAATGTAACGAGACATGGCCGATTTCCCTCCTCCCAGAGGCTTTCCTCCGATACCGCGTCAACATTTTCCATAGATGGCTTCCAGGCGCTGTTCCAGCGGCAGCGTCAGAAGGTCTTCTATAGCCCGATCGCCGGATTTTCCCCAACGGGCCGGGTTATATTCTTCCAGGCCGAGGGCGGCCCGTTTCTGGTCGATATGCGCCAAAGCCCGACGCAAAATCTCCTGCGGGTCTTCCAGAAACTCCAGACGTCCGCCCACCTTCTTCTGCCAGCCCTCGGAGATCAGTTCGGTAACCCGCTGGCTGCCGGCCAGCGGATTGCGCAGCCCGCCCATAATCACATAGACCCCGGAAGCCACGCAGTAAGTGGCAATGGCCAGGGCCTTTTCGCTCATCCATTCCGAGGCCATCCCGACGGCGGGGATGTCGGCAATATCGTCGCCCAGGCCGGTTTCGGTGGCCATTTGCGTAAGCACCGTCAAAATCCGGGAGTTGTCCACGCAGGAACCCATATGCAGGACCGGCGGGATGCCCACCGCTTCGCAGACTTCGCGCAATCCGGGACCGGCCAACTCCAGGGCCGCCTCCGGTGTCATATAGCCCCGTTTGGCGCTGGCAATCGCACCGCAGCCGGTCTGCACCACCAGCACATCATTTTTCAGGAACTCGGCCACGAGATAATAATGGTTTTCGTCGTGGCAAAGCCGGGCGTTGTTGCAGCCGATGTCGGCCACCACGCCCCGGATGCGGCCCGCCATGATGGCGTCATTGAGCGGTCGGAACGATCCCCGATACAGGCCGCCCAGGGCGTAGTCGATGTATTCGTGCGAAAAACCCGGAACCAGAGGGGTTCGGATATCCGGGATGAACACTTCGCCCCGTTGGGGGAAGCGGTCGATGGCTGTGCGAAGAATCTGTTTGGCCACTTCCAGCGCCCGGTGTTCGTCAAACTCCATATGCAGCGCCCCGGGCAGGCGAACTTTCGGGGAGGTAGTGATCAAAGCGGTGTGGAACTGCTGGGCCAACGGCGAAAGCCCCTCCATGATGCATTGGACATCCACCACCATGGCCTCCACCGCTCCGGTCAGGATGGCCAGCTCCTGCTGGAGGAAGTTGCCGGCCAGCGGGATGCCCTCCCGGATAAGCACTTCGTTGGCCGTGCAGCAGATGCCGGCCAGGTTAATTCCTTTGGCCCCTTTGGTTTGGGCATAGGCCAGAAGTTCCGGATCCTGGGCGGCCACCACGAGCATTTCCGAAAGCGTCGGTTCATGGCCGTGGATGATCACATTGACCATATCCGGTTGCAGCACGCCCAGGTTGGCTTCGGAGCGGACCGGAGCCGGGGTGCCGAATAGAATATCGCTCAGGTCGGTGGCCAGCATGGAGCCGCCCCACCCGTCGGCCAATGCACACCGCATCGCCTGATCCAGCAGGTGTTCGGCGTCCTGGTCGTTGCCCGCATGGGTCCGGTGGAGTATTTCGACGACTTCCCGGTCGATGGCCCGTGGGGCGATCCGGAGGTCCTGCCAGATTTTTTGGCGTTTTGCAGGTGCCCGTTTCAGGTAGGCCAAATGGCCGTCCAGTCGGCCAAACTCTCCCAGGGCGGCCAGGGCGACATCCCGGGCGATTTCTTGGATGGGTCGATCCGCCACCCGAACGCCCAACCAACGGGCCGTCTCAAAAAGTTTGTGTGGGTCCCGCACTTGGTAATCGGGGGCATGGCCTTCGGCCGCCGCCAACAAGGTATAAGCCAAGTCTCGGGCATGGTCGGAATGGGAAGCTGCGCCGGCGGCCACCGCACGGGCAAAGTTCCGGGCCACCACCGTATCGATCCCCGCCCCGCACACGCCCCGGTCCACTTCGCCGACCAATCGGCACGGCCCCATCGCACAATACCGACAACAAAGCCCCTGCGCCCCGATGGGGCAGGGGACGATTTGGTCGGCCCGGCTAAAACAGGTTTCCGCACCCAGACTCTCCGCCCGTTCCAACAGCGCCACCGCTGCCGGATCCCGGCTCGCTTCCTGGGGAGTACGTCTCTTTTTGGCCATGGGCTTTCCTCTCCGCTGATCAGGGCACCAAAATTTCTTAACGTTCTGCCTTCTTAGAGGCTGTCCCGAAATTGGTACTCGGGCGGCACTCTCCAGACCGTTTCCAAACCCTTCAGGTTTCTCAAATGGCCTGTTTTATTAGGGGTTTTGGCTTTTATTAGGGGTTTTGGCAGTCTGGGGGCCGCCGGTTGGTGGTGAATCCGGCTAGAAAGGGAACACCGGGAGAGCCTCTTAGCCGGAGCTACTGATGCAACACAGGTTGCCTCGTCTTCTGCCACTCCTCCCTAGGGAATACAGGAGGTTACAGCCATACCGATCGGTTTTTGGCTACCGGTGCCAGGTGGATTAATACCGTCGGAATTCGCCGGACATTTCGATGTCGGCCTGGTTGGTTTGGGTAGTTCGGACACGTAAGTCGGCCCATTGGGGGTCTCGGCGCTTGGCTGTGGGCTGGACCAGCACCGGCGCCTGGCCTACACCGACCGGATAGCCTGCCTCGGCCAACCTCTTTTCTATGGCCGACCGGTCCACCTTCTCCCGATCATAATGCACCAAGACCTGTTTCCAGGCGGAGCTAGCATAGACCGAGTGAACCCCCGGAAGGCTTAGCAGAGCCTCTCGCACTTTGAGCACATGGTGGTCCGCCCACAGAGTGGGCACATCCAAGACCACCTTTTCCAAACTGGAATGGTTCTGCTGGGGTGGGGAAAGGGGCTGTGCCATTGCCTAGTCCTCCTCGTTTGTCTTTCTGCCCTCACCCAAATTCCTTCCTGTTTAGTCCACACACCGGATAGGCAGGAGGCGGCGGTCTCCGCGGGATTTTTAGGAGGAATCGGGCACCGGAGGTGTTTCCACATGCTCAGCCGCTCGCAGATACACCGGGGGCGTGCAAAACGGTTCGACCTGCTCGCGCACCTGTTCCCGCAGAAGATTCCCCGCCACATGCATCAGCGTATCCTTGTACATAGGATCAATCCGGCACATACTGGCCAGACAGGGAAACTGGTGATGGAAAAGACCGGCTTGCAGATAGGCATCGTCTGTCGAAACGCCCACCAGACGCTGAGCCACATACCGGGCACAACCACAGGGACTATCCCGCAGCAGTTCCACGGCCTGGATGGTTTTTCCGTCCGGCCCAACTTGCACCCGCAGCTCCGGACGACCAAACCGCCGAGCAAACGCCGCGATCAGCGGATCCTCATAGCCCTGGGTAGGAGGCCGAAGGCTCCTGGGGGAAGCCCGGAGAGGACTGCTAGAATCCGGAAGGCTCCTGGGGGAAGCCCGGAGGTTATAGGTTGTTTCGGTCAGGCTGCAAAAGGGTTTGGGAAAGACGGCGGCCACGCCCAGGTGGGCCAGCTCCTGCTGGAGCTGACCAGCTAAGCCCACCGGGAGCCATTCCTCTCGGTCCACTGGGGCAATGCCGCTCGGGCGCCAGTAGCTTGGACTAGCAGCGGGACCAACAGCGCCACGGCCGGCGACTCACCCAACGAGAGGATCAAATCGGCCTGGTCCAAGTCGGCGGGGATAAACCGTTCCGGCTCATCCATTGCCTCTTCCATGGAAAGGCCCGGCACCTGCCAAACCCGCACCGTCCAGTCGGAGGCATGATGCTGGAGGTTTTGCGCGATCCGCCGGCCGTATTCCCCTTGAACCAGCGCCAGGAGTCGCATAAGGAGGCCTCCTTAAGGTATGCCGGCTCCGCCTTTTGCCCCCTCCATTGTATCCCCTCCGGACAACAGGAAATAAAAAGAGAGGACGGTTCCCCTGGGCAGCCGGGCTTTTTAGAACAGGCCCACCACCCGGCCGTTTTGGTCGATATCCACTCCGATAAAGGCGGGTCGGGTGGGCAGGCCCGGCATAGTCCGTATTTCGCCGCACAGCGGGTACAGGAACCCGGCCCCCACACTGGCCCGAATATCCCGGATCGGCAGCCGCCAACCGCGGGGTGCCCCTTTCAGGTTCGGATCGTGCGTAAACGACAGGTGTGTCTTCGCCATGCAAAGGGGCAGTTTGTCATAGCCTAATTTCGTATAGAGCTCGATTTTCCGTTCGGCAGCGGGGAGGAAGTCCACGCCGTCGGCTCGGTAAATCTCCCGAGCAATGATCTCGATCTTTTCTTTGATGGGGATATCCAACGGATAGAGGAACCGGAAGCCGTTGGGTTGCTGGCAGGCGTGGACGACGGCTTGGGCCAGGGCCGCCCCCCCTTCGCCCCCTTTGGCCCACACTTCGCTGAGCACGCAGTCGGAGGCGCCGGCTTGGCGGGCCGCCTCCTGGATCAGGTGGATTTCCGCTTCGGTATCGGTGGTGAACCGATTGATGGCCACCACGACCGGCACCCCAAACTTCCGCACATTTTCCACATGCTGGACCATGTTCGGCAGGCCTTGCCGGAGCAGCTCCAGGTTTTCCTGCGTGTAGGCGGGGTCGAGCGGACGGCCAGGCACGACCTTCGGCCCCCCACCGTGCATCTTCAGCGCCCGGACCGAGCAGACCAACACCACACAGTTCGGAATCAGCCCCGAATACCGGCATTTGATGTTGAAGAACTTCTCCATGCCGCAGTCGGCTCCGAAGCCCGACTCGGTGACCACATAGCCGTCCGGGCCTACCAGTTTGAGGGCGATCTGATCGGCGATGATCGAAGAGTTTCCATGGGCGATATTGGCAAACGGGCCGGCATGGACAAACACCGGCGTGCCTTCCAAGGTCTGCATCAGAGTCGGCATCAGGGCGTCTTTCATCAGCACGGTCATCGCACCAGCCACTTTGAGGTCTTCGGCCGTCAACGGTCGGCCCGCCGTGCTAAAGCCCCAAACGACTCGGCCCAGGCGCTCTCGAAGATCCGCCAAGCCCCGATACCCATCCACCAAGGCCAAGATGGCCATCAGCTCCGAAGCCACGGTGATGTCATAGCCGGTAATTCGTGGCACGCCGTCGGTGCTGGGGGGGAGCTGGTCCACCACTTCTCGCAAGGTTTTGCCGGCCGGCAAAGGGGCATCCGCCTGACCGGCCTTCAGCCCGATGACCACGTTCCGCAACGCCCGGTCGTTGACATCCACCACCCGAGGCCAAAGGATCGAGTGGGGATCAATATTCAGCCGGGGTACCTCCGGACACAACTGGGCCAGTTCCTCATCGCTCAGTTCCCGTTCATGGAGGATGCGGGCGTCGATAGCAGCGGCCAACAGATTATGGGCCACCCCGACCGCATGAATATCCCCGGTTAAATGGAGATTGAAGTCCTCCATGGGCACCACTTGGGAATACCCCCCGCCGGCTGCACCGCCTTTAATGCCAAAGGTCGGCCCCATGGAAGGTTGCCGGATGCAAGTGATGACCTTCTTGCCGATATACCCCAGCCCTTGACTTAACCCGATTGTGGTAACCGTTTTCCCCTCGCCAAGGGGGGTTGGGGTAATAGCAGTAACATCCACATATTTGCCGTCCGGCCGATCTTTGAGCCGATGCAGCACATCCAAATGCACCTTCGCCTTCCATTTGCCGTACAGATCCAGATCGTCTTCCCCCAGACCAAGTCGATGAGCGATTTCCACAATGGGATACAACTGAGCAGATTGGGCGATCTCAATATCGCTGGGCACAGGATAGACCTTGGCAACCGGCATGGATAGCTCCTTGGCAAGCCAGAAAAAAACCAAACCTAATACGTGAGTTTGACTGTATCCGCCCGGCCAGGCCCTTCTAACTTATAGGGGGTAAAAAATCGGCACGAACCCCACCGATTGTGGTCATTGCTTCCGGTGGATAGGTGGATACATTCAACTTAGCCGAATGAAGGACCTCGCCGCTCCCCGTCGCCGCACAGAACGCCTGAGAGCGAAGCGAAGCACGCTGCGAGGTGTCATTCCCACGCAACCGGGAATCCAGAAAGGAGAAAAAGAAAGTCCATATGCCTGGATTCCCGCCTACGGGGGAACAAGCCTGGACTGCGGCTTCCGCAGGAAGGCCCCATACCTCCCTCTTCCGCAGGAAGGCCCCATA
>Ga0209017_10002434_pt1 | contig 11992 bp, 9 predicted proteins | sample YNPBryunderm2012_FD_185812 | JGI IMG/M metagenome (GOLD analysis project Ga0209017, IMG submission 185812) | Anoxygenic and chlorotrophic microbial mat microbial communities from Yellowstone National Park, USA - YNP Bryant MS undermat 2012... ... | reverse complement strand
CAACTACGCAAAGCGCTGCTGCTGGGCGACAGCCAGCGCACGGCGATGGTCGAGGGGCTTCGCCGTCGGGCGGCCGAGTTCACCTGGCAGCGCACGGCCCAGCAGACGGTCGCCGAGCTGCAAAAGACGCTCCAGCAAGACGCTTGACCGGATGTACCAAGTATGCCAACAAGCGCGGCCCGACAGCGCCCTTGGCGGCGCGAAGTGCAGGTGGCATATCCCCGAGAACCGAGCGGCCCGCAAGCAACGGCGCACGCAAGCTCCGGACTTGTTCGTCTCGCACCGCTGTTGTGCGGTGCTGCTGGATGGAGTTTTCTGCACTGCTGCACGAATGGTTTGAGGTGATGGCGTGCCGCAAGTCGATGCACTCCTGGTGGTGTCATTCGGCGGGCCAGAAGGGCCGGATCAGGTCGTTCCCTACTTGCGCAACGTCGCTGGCGGCAAAGACTTGCCTTCTGCGATGGTCGATCAATTGGTCGACCGCTACATGCTTTTCGGCGGCATCAGTCCGATCAACGAGCAGACACGCGCGCTTCTGGTAGCCCTGGCCGCAGAACTAGCCGCGCACCTGCCCGGCTTGGCCGTTTACTGGGGAAATCGCTTCTGGCACCCTTTACTGGCGGAGGCCGTGGAGCAGATGGCCGAAGACGGCATTCGCACGGCACTGGCTTTCGTAACTTCGGCCTTCGGCTCGTATCCAAGTTGCCGCGCATATATGGAGGAGATCGAGCGTGCCCGAGCCAAAGTCGGTCCGGCCGCTCCGGAAATACACAAACTGCGGCTTTACTACAATCATCCGGGATTCATCGAGCCGATGGCGCAGCGGATCTGCGAAGCCCTGGATCGTGTGCCTGTGGAGCGGCGCGCCACAGCCCGGCTGGTCTTTACCGCCCACAGCTTGCCTGTGTCGCTGGCCGAGCGGTCGCCTTATCGCCAGCAGTTGTACGAGGCTTGCGCGCTGGCGGCTGAACGTGCGGGCCGATCGCAGTGGGATTTGGCCTACCAAAGCCGCAGCCCGCGCTCGGCGGTGCCCTGGCTGGAGCCGGATGTTGCCCAGCTTGTGTGTCGATTGGCAGAGCATGAGGGACCGAAAGATATTGTAGTAGCGCCGATAGGCTACCTGCTGGAGAATATCGAAATCCTTTACGAGCTTGACGTGCAGTTGGCCGAACTGTGCGGCGATCTAGGCATCAACTTGGTTCGCACAGCCCCGATCGGCACGCACCCGCGCTTCGTCCAAATGATCCGCCAGCTTGTGCTCGAGCGAATCGAGCCCAGCGCCCCGCGGCTAGCCCTGGGCGCATCTGGCCCGTGGCCAGACTTGTGTCCTGCCGACTGTTGTCTGCCGGGGGCACAGGATTGAGCGCATCTGCCCGGGAGTCGCCGCCGGAGCACGCTGATGGAGGATCGCATGGCGGGATCCGTTACGGAGGAACTTGTGCGCGTTTTGCGCGCATGTATTCGGGTGATCTGGAGGGCCACGCTCCGTCGTGGCCGTCTGCCCATTGCTAGCGGACGCGCCCGCAGCGCATCGCTCCAGTTTGCGGCGCAGGGCGTCCATCCATTTCGTGGCGGGCACAGCTTGGTTTAGGTGCTTTCTGGTTTTTGGCCGTCGTAGCCGGAATGGCCGAAGAACTCCCAACCGTTGACGGCGTTTTTTTTGCACCGTATAGTTGGGGCACTCGAAGCACAACAACGCATGTAACAGGAGGCGAATGATGGGCCTTGCGCGAACTGAGGATACGACCATGCGCGGTCGAAACTACCCGGCGATCCGGCAGTTTACGGTATTTCTGGAAAATCGCGTGGGGCAATTGCTGGAGGTCATTCGCCGTTTCGAGGGCAGCCGCGTAAAGATCGTCTCGCTGTCGATAACCATCTCGGCCGAATGCGCCTTCGTTCGCTTCTTGCTGAGCCATCCTGAACAGGGGCGGGAGATACTGGAACGTGCCGGGCTGGCCATCATCGAAAGCGATCTTTTGGGGGTGGAAATGCCCGGTGGTTCACAGGCCTTGTTGGGCATATGCACCGCCTTGCTACAGGCCGAGGTGAACATCATCCAGGCTTACCCCCTGCTGGTCCGGCCGCACGGTCGCCCTGTGGTCGCCTTGATGGTCGATAACATCGACCTGGCCCAGGAAACGCTGGCGGCCCGGGGTTTCACGATGATCACCGAGGCGGACTTGCAAGAGGATTGACCAGCGTTGCAAATCAGTGTGTCCGGCAAGTGCTCTTTGTTACTGTTGAGCCTTACGGACTTGCAGGAAGATCGACAAGCCTTGCTCATTGTGGAGCTGTAGCGCTTCATACGAGCGCCAAGGAAAAAGCTGCCGCCAAAGGAAAAGCAACTTCGATGCTGCTGGAGCATCATCCCGCCTCCAAGCAGCTCCTTCAACAAAGCGCGATAAGCGGCGCCGCCAATGCCTCCGCCAGCGTGAATCGGCGACAGGGCGTAGCAACCTCAGCGCGCCGAAGAGTCGGGCAGTTTTTCTACTCCGCCGATCACAACCCGCTCCACCACATCCCAGGGCAGCACGATCAATCTGAACTTGCCGTCTGGCTGGCGTACCGCAAAGGCTGCATATGGCAGTTGCCAGTCCTGCGTAACAAGCTCCTCGACCGCCACTACTTCCCCGCTGCGGAGGTGAAGCTCCACCGCAGCGCCGGGAGGCTTGGCAGGCCACAGACGACTTACAACCACAGCCAGTGGATGTCGCGGAACGTTGGGCGCCGGCCGAGCCGCGCTATCCGGCACTGTCGGACCGGTGCTACGCGGCACATCCGGTGCCACTTTGCTCCCAGCAGTATCCCGGGCGGAACCCAGGGCTGATGCACCGCCGTGCGACGCCGCCTCGAATACGGTTTCGCTGGAGTCGCGGCGGTGGTCGGCCCGCCCGGCGCTGATCCCCTCCCCGAGCGGTTCGTCCTCGGCCACTTTTTCGTAACTGGGCACACGGAAGCGGCAACCGCATTCTGGACACTCGCCCGGCCGACCCTGCAAACTGGCTGGCCCGTGCAAACGATGGCCATTTGGACAAAGGAACTCGATTATTTGCTCACCGGAAGGCGGCCCACGGCGAACCGAGGAAGGCAACGGTGGAACGGGAGCCGCTCTCGGCGGCGGCAACACCCCGCCCGGCGCCGAAGCAGCTTCCGGCTCGGCTTGGGCCGGGTCGGGCACGCGAAATCGCACGCCGCACTGCGGACAACGCGCCGCCCGGCCCGCTTGATCCTCGGTACAGTGTATTAGATGCCCGTTCGGGCAAAGAAACTCGATCACTGCTGTGCCTTTGATACTGCCGCCCGGCCCATCGCGGCTGCCATACCCTGATACTACTATGCATCGCGGCGGTTAACAAGCATGCTTGGCCAGTTGCGATGCTACGATCAACAATGGCATTGGCGGTGGGCAACCGGGGCAGGGATATCTTGCTGGTTGGCTGCCGGCGCGAAAACGAAACAATTCGGAAAAATCGAAAAAGCTTTGGTCATGGAATCTGCCGGACACGCGGCACATGATAGGACATACACGCAGACTGTCGCCGGCTACAGCAGCCCAGCCGACTTTGTGGTTGTTGCGCATCGGGTACAATGAGTCGAAAGCGAGCCAGTCAGGGCTGGAACTGCGATGTCGGACGATTTCGATGCTTATCACAAATGGTTGGGCATTCCGCCGCAGGAACAACCGCCGAACTACTACCGGCTGCTCGGAATCGCATTATTCGAGTCGGACGCCGACGTCATCAGCAACGCGGCCGACCAGCGGATGGCCCATGTCCGCACGTTCCAGACCGGCGCCCGCGCCCTGCTGTCGCAACGCATTCTCAACGAAATCGCCGCCGCGCGGGTCACGCTGCTCAACCCGGAGAAAAAGGCGGCTTACGATCAGCAGCTTCGGGCTTTTCTGGCCGGATCCAGCGCTAGACCGGGCGGCCTTGGCGGCACTAACGAGCTGGCTCTGCTAGACACGACGGCCGCTAGCAAGGCAGCGGAGTTGCCAGTAAACCAGACGCCCACAGCCCTGCCGCCACCAGACGCACCGGCCCAGTTGCCATCGGTCGCATTGCCCCAGCCCTCAGCGCATGGCAAACCCGGCGCACCGATCGCAGAGCCACTGGTAATTCCCGCCGGCCAACCGAACGCCGAAGCTGCGCCTTCAGCGACGACGGAAACTCCCGCCAGGCAACAGCATCTCGACCAACACATGGCCGAGCTTCTCCGCAGCGCCGAGCAGGACGCTCGCGCCGCGGAGGCACTGTTCAGGAAACTGCTGCAACGGAAGCATCAATTACAGCTCCGCCTGCTGCTGGTCTATCTGCAAATCGCGCACGCCCAGATGCTCTTGTTTGCAAGAAAATGGGCGGAAAAAATGCCGTTGCAGCGCCAGGGCACTTTGATTATCGGCCTGGGACTGGCAGCGGCGGTCTGCACGGTAGCGGCGATCAGCCTTACGAATGCTTTGGTTTACGTGGCCGGTGCTGCTTTTGCCGGCGCTTGCAGCGCCGCATTGGTTGCAGTCCACGTGTTGTTCATGCCCAGCGATCAGATGCTGCATCAATCGCTCAGTAGTGCCCGAAACAAACCGCCTCTGCTTCGTGCTGAACTGCATCGTGTAGCGGCGGACTGCGCCCAGGCACGCGAGGCTTATCGCCGGGCACTGCAAAGGTACGAGCAGCTTAAGAAAACCGTGCCTGGCATTGGACAATCCGACGGCGCGCGTGCTGCTAGCAGCGGCCGACAAAACCCGGACGTTGCCTGAACTGGCCATCTTCTCCCTGTTTCTTATTCTTCCATTGTCCTGGCCGAGTTTCTTATACGTACATCGTGCCGGCAAACAGCGGAGGCTCCGGGAGCTGGGGGCTTCCGGCATCCGCGAATGGCTCTGGCAGCGCTTCGTCCGAGAAACTTTTCAAGTCTTAACGATCATCGGCCGAACCTTTAGCGGACAGAAACTTCGCGATACGCAAAGTTTCGGCAACCGTCCAGTGACAAGCATCGCAGATATAGCGCGCCGATACTGTCCGACTTTAGTACACCTAACGCGGCCTGCGGCCGCCACCAAATGGAAATTATGGAGGGACGCGCTCTGTCGCGTCCGATGCGGCTGCGTCGATGCCCGTGCAATCACCAGCGCCGAATCCGGCCACGACGGAGCGTGGCCCTCCAGATCACCCAATAACATGCGCATAACGCGCACAAGTTACGCTGTAAGTACCCCAATGCGGCCTGCGGCCGCCGCCAAATGGAAATTATGGAGGGACGCGCTCTGTCGCGTCCGGAAATGCCCTCCTGCTGACGGCCACGACGGAGCGTGGCCCTCCAGATCACCCAAAAACATGCGCGCAAAACGCGCAGATGTTACGCCGTAAGGGAATAAGCCAAACGGTTGCGTTACACGGTGTCGTCTATCAGCTAGCCGCAACCAAACGGCGTTGATACCCGGCGCTTCTGTCGAGGCTTGAGCTGATGGCTAACTTAAGCGCGCATCAGACATCACAGAACTGCACATTCCAGCCAGAGGCTGGGTGGCTCACTGACCATCAGTACATCATGCTCATCGAGCGGCTGGTCAGTTGCAGCCGCCGCATCCGCTGCGACCTGGCCGCCCGGCTGTCGAACCTCGGATTGACCGAAGGGGAGTTTTTCGTGCTGTGGGCGTGCCGGCTGGCGCCGGCCGAAGGCGTCAGCCAGAACGAACTGGCCGTTCGGATAGGAGTATCCGCGGCGCAAATAAGCAGCCTGGTAGAGCGCTTGCGGGCCACGGGATATCTGGAGGGCCGACGCGACCCAGCCGACCGCCGCCGACAGTGCTGGCGGTTGACCACCGCGGGCGAAGACTGCCTGCGCACCGCACTGGCCAGCCTTGCCGACTGGACGGCCCAATTGAAACAGCGGTTGGACGAACCAGCGGCTGAAACTCTCCACGGACTATTGGCGCGGTTAGAAGCACCACCCCCTGCGGCTCCCGCAACCACCGACTGCTCGGTGCGACAGGCCTTGCAGCGCACCGCGGCTTGTTTGTGTATCATTTCGACCTTGGTAGCGTCCATCGGGTGCACCCGTGCGCACTACCGCCGGCAGGCCGACCGCGAAGTGTACGGTTTGATCGACCGTGCCTCGGAGGCGGCCCAGTTGCCACTGAGCGATTACAGCATCGAGCCTGATCCGGCCTCGCGGTTCTATGACCCACACCCGGCCGACCGTCCGCCTATGCCCCCGGACGACCCGGTGGCCCACAGGCTCATGCACTGTGTGGACTGCAAACGGGGTTGGCCGTGCTGGCACCGTAACGGCAGTACCGCGCAAGTGGAAAACCCCGCCTGGAAGGCCTGCCTGCCGCTGGGTGAAGACGGGGTGGTGATACTCGACCGTCAAGGCGCAGTGCGGCTGGCGCTGCTGCATTCGCGCGAATACCAGCGGGCGATGGAAGAGCTTTACCTGTCGGCGCTGGATGTGACCTTCCAACGGTTCCGCTTCGATGCGCAGTTTTTCGGCGGTCATTCCACCTTCTTCACGACCGACGGCCCCTTGTATCCCTACACGACCGCTCCCGGCCAGGGCGGAAACTCCAGCAGTCAACTGGCACTCCACCGCGACGCGCCCCGGGGAAGTCTGCTGGAACTGCGCAAGCTTACGGCCACCGGCGGCGAGCTGGTCGTCGGTGCAGCCAATTCGCTGGTGTGGCAATTTGCCGGGCCGGATCAGTACACCGCTTTTTCCATATTGGATTTCTCTTTCATGCAGCCGCTGTTGCGCGCCGGCGGCCGGGCCGTAGTGCTGGAAAACCTCACTCAGGCCGAACGCAACCTGCTGGCAAACATCCGCCAGATGGAACGCTTCCGGCAGGCTTTCTTCGTGCAGGTGGTGGCCGGCCGCAGCCCAGCGCCTAACCCTTCCCGCGGTGGATTGGCTATCGACAGCCTCGGGCCGCTGCCCCCTGGAACCACAGGTGGCTTGCTGGCCCTGCTGGGCGCTCAGGTGCAGATACGTAACCAGCGCGCCAATGTTGCTGGCCTGCGCAAGAGCCTCGACGAATTGCAAGAGCACTTTCTGGCAGGACGCACCGACAGCTTGCAGGTCGATATCGCGCGCCAAGCGCTATATAGCGCACAAAACCGCCTGTTGGCTCTTCAGACCAACTATCAGGACCGGCTGGATGCTTTCAAGATAACGCTTGGGCTGCCGCCCGATCTGGACGTCCGCGTGGAAGACCCCCTGATGGAACAACTGGAGTTGATCGATCGGCGAACCGTGGCCGCACAAGAGGCGGTCGAAGACGTACTCCAGCAGCTTCAAGCGCCGAACCGTCCCCAAAACCCGCAACAGTACGCGGCGCCGGTCCGGGCGATCCGCCAGCAGTCGGCCGACGTACTGGCACTGCTGCTCGACGACTTGCAAAAGCTCGAGCAAGTACTGCCGGAGCGCAAACAGCAGTTGGAACTCCTGGCAGAGCGCTCCGAAGTGAAAATGCAGGACGTCGACCGTCGCTCCGTGGACCCGGAACTGCTCCAAGCGCTTTTCGAGGACCTGCAAGCCAAGATACGCGGCACCCAGCAGCAGCCAGACGAGGCGGTTCCCCGACCCGGCAGTGCCTTGCAGCAGCCCCAGGAGCGCTCCGAAGACGAAGCAGCCGACCAGCCGCCGGCGCCGCCCGAACCGCCGGAACCACCCGGCGCTGCCGCGGCCCAGCAGCCGCCGAAACTGCTGAAGGCGCCCGAAAGTGCCGAGGAGCGATTCCGCCAAGGCGCAGCCGGACAAATGCGTCGCTGGCTGGCGGTTCTGGAGGCGACGCAGCAGGAACTGCAAACCCCAAAGCAACGCACCGCTGAGCAGATAGAGCAACTGTTGGAGGACTTGCGGCTGTCGCTTCAGGGCCTGTCGGAGACGTTGTTCTACATCTCGCTGTTGCAGGCCGAAGTGCGCGTGGAAACCATCACCCTGGTTCCGATCGACCTGGAACCGGACGAGGCGCTGGATATCGCCCGCCAGCAGCGGCTCGACTGGATCAACGCCCGTGCTGCGCTGGTCGATCAGTGGCGGCAAATACAATTGGCCGCCAACGCTTTGCGGAGCAATGTGGACGTGGTACTGAGCGGGCAGTTGGGCACCGAAGGGAACGATCCCTGGCGCTTTCGGAGCACCACCGGAAGGCTTCGCGCCGGTGTACAATTGGACGCTCCGTTGACCCGCCTGGCCGAACGCAATCTGTACCGCGAGGCACTCATCCAGTACCAGCGTGCGCGGCGTTCGTACTATGCCCTGGAAGACCGCATCAGCCAGGGATTGCGGTTGACTCTGCGCTCGATCCGCCAGTCGCAACTGGATTTCGAGTTGCGTCGCATGGGTGTGCATGTCGCCTGCCGTCAAGTCGATTTCACCCGCGAGCGCCTGAAGCGCCCGCTCCGTCCCGGCCAGGCCTTCGAGGTGGGAACCTCCAACCCCACGCTGGCACGCGACCTTGTGCAAGCTTATTCCGGCCTGCTCAACGCCCAGGATGCAATACTCAACGCATACCTGGACTACGAGGCCGACAGACTCAATCTGGACCTGGACTTGGGCACCATGCGGCTGGACTCGCGCGGAATGTGGCTCGATCCCGGCCCCGTGCGCAGCCAGAAGACAAAGCTCGCCCTGCCCCGCTATGAGGAAACACCGCCGCCTGAGGAAATACCGCCGCCTGAGCCGAGTGCGGAACCACCAGAGCTGCCCTTGCCTTGATTACCTGGCGCACACCGCCACTGAACCAAGAAACAATGCGGCCCCCGAATGTCACACATCAGGGGCCACATCTTTCCTGTCATCCCGTTATGGCCACTTGTGCACCAGGCTACCAGCTAACGTCCCTCAGGGAATCCTCAACGGACTGCCCGGAATGTAAAGTGGCTTATCGAGCGAACCGTTCTACTGAGCCTGTTTCTCCTTCGGCGTTTCCCGCGGTTTTCGCGGCTTCGGCTGCGCGGCTTCCAGCCGTTCGACGGCTTGTTGGAGCTTCTCGATCCGCTCGCTCAGTTCCTGGAGCCGTTTCTCCAAGCGGTTTTCGGCTTCCCGCGGCGCAGGCACCAGCTTGACCTGCGGCTTTTCGGCCGGCTTGACCGCCTCGGGCTGCACCGCCTTGGGCGCCTGGACGATCTTGGGAGCACGCACTGCCGCACCGAAGCCAAACGGGAATCGCCCCAGCATCCGTTCCACATGCGAACGGACGCCCTCGGGAAGTTTGTCGAGTTCCTTCTCGGTGACTTCCCATTTCTGGTCACCCTGCTTGACGACGATACGAGCCGGGTCTTTTCCGGTCTTGGTAATGACGATCGTCATGTCCTCGGGAAGGTTCTTTCCCATCAGGGACTCGATCGTCATGTCCCAGTCCGGAGGAACGATTACCCCCGGGCCAAACAACCGAAAGCGGAACGGTTCCTCTCCCGGCTTCACTTCGCCCTTGCGGAACCGCTGGAGCCACGCCCGCAAGTCGTCCCATTCCTTGCCGGGCGGAAAGGTCAGATCGAAGTCGAACATCCCTGCCGGCCGTTTGGCCGGTGCAACCTCGATGGTCTTGGTCTTCCCCTCGCGCTGCACTTCCAGCTTCAGGGTCTTTTCCTTGGCCTGCTGCACAGCCTCGATCAGGTCGCTTACCGACTCCAACGGCTTGCCATCGACCTTCAGCAGCACATCGTTGGTCTTCAGCCCGGCCTTGGCAGCGGGACTTTCTGCAATCACATCAACGATGATGATTCCCTGCTTCTCGGGAAGTTTTAGCTCTTTGCGCTGATCCTCTGTTGGCACGGCCACCTGCACACCCAGCCAGTAGCGATCCTGGGATGGCTCAGCTCCGGTACCAGCGCCAGTCACTACTGCCGCGGCCGCACGTCCCTCGCCACTGCCTGCGAACTGAACGACTCGGGCGGAAGCCGTCTGCGCGTCACCTTTGCCCGTGTGTGTCTGTACTTGTACCGACACGTTTGCCGGACCGACACTAAGCTGCTTGCTCACCGCCGGATTGTCATCGGCCTGCACTGCGGCTACCGCCGCTAGCAGCAACACAAGTACGCCAACCATCGTTTTGCGCCACATGAGACACCTCCTTTCTCACGCACCCCACATTATGTACCACTGAACAAGGACACTATATGAAGGAAGGGAAAACACACCACCAGACGTAGTCCGTGATGCGATCCCGGTGTACATTTCACAACCAGTCCACTTCATGAACGCTGGACTATGCACCGAGGCCCTCAGGAAAGAGGGCCGCAGGATTTCCCCGAAACTCCCTTCCCTGGCTACTGCTGTTCCTGGCAACACCGGTTGTCGACCACTGTGCCACTGCGACAAAGGTGTTATCAATGGTCATTCTGGCCGGTGCAAGTAAGCTCCACGCTGTCGACCGGCAGCACCAGCGTCCGGCCGTCATCCAGCGGCAGCGTAAGCAATTGACGATGCTGCACAACGCGGCAACCGACACTCTCCAATCCTTCCCAAATCTCCGGCGGTATGCTCGCCGGCAGCTCTTCTAGCAGTGTTTCCTCGAAGTGATTGTGTTCCCTTACCGGCAACTGAATGGAGGTGGCAGCAGCATCAGCATCGCGCTGTAAGGCTATGGTGACGGTCTGCCACTGCTGACCAGCCCCGGGGACCGCCAACTGCGGCTGCGCCGGAAAATGGGCGAAAGCTTTCCTTTGCTCGCCTGTCGAGCCGGCGGACCAGCCCGAATGATCGGACAAGTCTTGCCTGGCTACCACTGCTCCACCCGTGCGCCATTGTTGCCAGACTGCACCCAGCATCATGGCCGCCAAAAGGCTGGCCGCCATAGCCAAACCAGCCGCTGTGCGAACCAACCACGGCCAGGCCTTGCTTTTCGGGCTGCCGCTGGTCGTAGCTGCGGTTGCTGGGTGCTTATTTGTGCGGGTGTCTGACATTTTGCCAATATCCGCCAGTTCCGCGCGCAAACATTGCGCCTCCAAGAAGGCCAGCGCGCAGCGCCGCCAGCCGTCTGGATGCCGATCCAGGGTCAACAACAGCTCGCGCGTTTCGGCCTCGGTCAGTTCCCCATCGACCAGCCGGTCGATCTGCCGGCAGTCGATGGACGCCGAGACATGCGGCTGGGGCGTCTCGCCGGTCGAGCCGGCTTGGGACACAAGTTTTTTTTCCTGTTCGTCGTTCATTTCCGGTCCTCGATCGCCGCCCGCGCGTGCAATTGCGCTCGCAGACGGGCGCGGGCGCGGTGCAACCGCGACTCCACTGCCGCCTGGCTGAGGCCAAGCTGCTGGGCGATCTGCTGGTAGCTCCAATTCTCCGCGTATTTCAGCATGAGAATTTCCGCGTCTCTGGCGGGCAAGCTTGCGATTGCCTCTCGCACCAATCGCCTTCGCTCCGCCGCCACAAGCCAGTCGAGCGGATCGGCTGAATGGCCATTGTCTTCGGCCCGGCAACGCTCGGCATATCGATCGGCCAACTTGCGCCGCCGACCCTGCTTCCGCCGATAAAGCAGAGCCTGTCGAACGGCCAGCCGATACAGCCAGGGGGCGATTTTCGTCGGGTCGCTGACCGGGGCACGTTGGGCCACCGCCGCCAGCGACACTTCCTGCATCACCTCATCAACCCCTTGCGGCTCGCCCAGACGCGCCGCCACCACGGTGCGCAGCCACCGATCGTGCTCGGCCAGCGCAGCGCGCCAGTCGATCCCGTCGTCACGCCCGCCGGACTGTAGCCGGTTGTTCTCGGAACTCATTCCTTCAGACTAGTTGCCGCGACGGAGAAAATCTTGCAGACTAACGCTTCTGAAGCGAACCCGGTACCAATTTAAGCTACGGAACGTCGCAATGGTGGGTTTTCTGCGCCGTTCCTGGGCGATGCCCGCCATATATCCGTGTATCAACAAAGGGATGCGATGGGTGCCGGCTTTGCACCAATGGCGACCGCCGGTGGTGCCAATGGCACTGAATCCCAAGCCGAGTGCCCTGTGTCATAAGTAACTGTCTTGATTCACTTTAGTGCCTTATAG
>Ga0209017_10002428_pt1 | contig 12003 bp, 17 predicted proteins | sample YNPBryunderm2012_FD_185812 | JGI IMG/M metagenome (GOLD analysis project Ga0209017, IMG submission 185812) | Anoxygenic and chlorotrophic microbial mat microbial communities from Yellowstone National Park, USA - YNP Bryant MS undermat 2012... ... | reverse complement strand
AGAAGTGCTAGGTGCCATTATTGGTGGCACTGGTGCGCCACTTATTACATACCTTGTACGGCGGAAGAAGGAGATGCCCGCGTGGCAGCGAGTTGCTGAGTTGCTCGGTGCCGGAGTGTTAGGTGCTGGTGCGGGTGCCGGTATAGGGTATGGCGGCAAGCATGTTGCGAGAATGGTGTATGATGTGGTTGCGCCATACCCGCCAGAACTATCAAACAGAAGGTCTTTGAAGCGGTATGTAAAAGATTTGCAACATGTACTAGACACATCTCGTCGTCCTATTACTAGTCTTGAGGAGATCAATAGACAATATAGCAGGCTTCGTAGGCTGCGCGATAATACTAAGTTTATTTTAGAGCAGCTGGCCGCGGGTAAAGATGTAAAAGAGTTAGGGAATGTGGAATTTTTGACTGACGCTATAAATGAAATAATGAGGAAAGAAGCTCTAGGAGCTGGTCTTGGTGCCACATTTAAAGGTTTTGAGTCTTTAGATGATGCGATGCGCGTATTAGGCGCGTACGCCGACTCTCATATGGCTTTTATCGATGCACATTCGAGACGCGGCTATAGTGGCACGGGCATGATGGACATAGAAAATGAACTTAACAGGCGGATACCGGAAATTTTCAACAGTTGGGGATTAAAAGGGCAGTTACCGCGCGTTTTAGGAGGGTTGGGATTATAACCGACAGAGCAGACTAAGTGATGGTCATTATTAGTGTCGACTTGGCGCCAAACAACACTAGTGGCGCGCATTGTAAATCGACGTAATATTGTAGTTTATAGGCCGATTAATCAAATGACCTTTATGGAGCGAAGCATATGTTCACAAAACGAGCAGTAGATTGGAAAGCGATCGGCGATACTTTGCTAACGCCGGAAGTGCTGGGCGCCATTATTGGTGGTGCCGGCGCGCCGCTTGCTACGTATCTTGTACGCCGCAAGAAAAAGATGCCCACGGGGCAGCGGCTTGCTGAGTTGCTTGCTGCGGGCGTGTTGGGCGCCGGAGCCGGTGCCGGCATAGGATATGGCGGTAAGAAACTCGGACCGAAAGCATTGGAGAAAGGGAAAGAGCTGTGGGATCGGATCAGAGGACCAGCAGCGGCAGAGGAAGAAGGCGCGGCACCGACAGAAGAAGGCGCGGCGCCTGCGCAGCCGGCAGAAATATCTGAAGAAGAGTCTAGAAGCCTGCTTGCTAGCTTGCTGGACGCTCTAAAGACGCCGGAAGCGATCGGCGCCGTCGTTGGCGGTACTGCTGCGCCCGCCGCTACGTATCTTGCACGTCGCAAGAAAAAGATGCCCACAGGGCAACGGCTTGCTGAGTTGCTTGCTGCGAGCGCGTTGGGTGCCGGGGCTGGCGCCGGCATAGGATACGGCGGCAAGAAACTCGGACCGAAAGCGGTGGAAGGGGCTAAAAGCCTGGCCGGAAAAGCTAAGGAGCGCGGACAGCAGGTATTGGGGTGGCTAAAAGGTTCGCCGAAGGACGAGGAGTCCGAAGAAGAGGGCGAATAATTGCAGCTTGAAAGACCAAGCGTATGCCAACAAGGCATGCGGATGATTGGCGCGTAATCGGAGATGTTTTGTTGATGCCGGAGGTGCTGGGCGCCATTATTGGTGGCGCCGGCGCGCCGCTTATTACGTACCTGGCACGGCGGAAGAAGGAGATGCCCGCGTGGCAGCGAGTTGCTGAGTTGCTCGGTGCCGGAGTGCTAGGTGCTGGCGCTGGTGCCGGTATAGGGTATGGCGGCAGCGAGGTGGCGCGATTAATTAGAGACCTTAAAGAAGCGCTAAAGAAGCTGCCTACACACAAGACACCAGCATATGAGCCGGAAGAGCCGATTCCGCCTTATTCATACCCCGTCGTACCTGTTCCGCCTGATGCCGAATGGCTAGTCGGGCGAACGGCGCATAAAGAGATTGCGTAAGTATGCGCCGATAGAGGATCAATAGTGTATCAGTTTATAATGGCTAATTATCAATCAGATTATGTAATAGATTTGATAATATGCTTACAAAACGCGCGATTGGCGATACGCTGCTAACGCCGGAAGTGTTGGGCGCCATTATTGGTGGCACCGGCGCACCGATTGCTGCGTATCTTGTACGGCGTAAGAAAAAAATGCCAGCACTGCAACGGCTTGCTGAGTTGCTGGCCGCGAGCGCGTTGGGCGCCGGAGCCGGTGCTGGTATAGGATACGGCGGAAAGAAACTCGGACCGAAAGTCATTGAAGAGACTAAGCGTCTGGCTGAAAAAGTGGAGTCGCATGCAAAAACGCCAGAAGGTATAGGTGCTATTATTGGCGGCACGCTCATGCCGCTTTTTGCGTACATTTCGTCGCGTGAAAAAGACATGCCGGCATGGCGGCTAATTGCTGAGCTGCTCGGCGCCGGAGCGCTGGGCGCCGGCGCAGGCGCGGGTATAGGATACGCCGGCAAGAAGATCGGGCCAAAGGCGTGGGAAGAAATGCAGCGACTAATTTTGAGGATGCAGGCAGCGGCGATTGAGGCAGCAAAAGAATCGCAAGGACCGAGCGCAGAATTTCAATTTAGAATACACCACAGATGATTTTGCTGTAGGTAAAAATTTGCGGCAGCGGCAAGATAACAATCGCAATTTGAAATCTTAAGCGCATGCTAGTAAAGCACGCGGTTGACTGGAACGCGATCGGCGATATTCTGTTGAAGGCTTAATAGCGTCTTAGTTTATGATAGCAAAATATTCAACCGCGCTTTAGGAGTAATTTAATAATATGCCTACAAAACGCGCGGTAAATTGGGAAAAGCTTGGCAGTGATCCGCCGCCGGCAGACGTGCTCGATAATGTTGTTAGTGTTCAATATCAAGCTGCCGACACATCGCCATATTCAAAAATGCCATCCAGGCAAGAAATAGAAGAGAGGATGTGGCCAAGACGTCGGCAAACTTTTTATACGTCTGAGGAAGTTGACATACCGCCGAGTGTTGCGAAGTGGGCATTGCGCTTAGCACTTATAGGACTTATACCTATCCTTGCTATTGCTGCTAGTGGTGTGTCTAGCCTGATAGGTAAAAGGAAAAAGAAGAAACAAACAGAGGAGAATCAATAACAGCAGCCGCATTAAACCTTACTCTGACGAGCGCGCACTGTAAGTGATGCTCGGCGCACGATTGCGGTTTATGGGCTGAGTAATTCATCTAATAACTTGGGAGCTCGCACATGATTACAAAACGTGCGATCGACTGGAGCGCGATTGGTGATGCTTTAATGACGCCAGAAGTGCTAGGTGCCATTATTGGTGGCACTGGCGCGCCGCTTATTACATACCTTGCACGGCGGAAGAAGGAGATGCCCGCGTGGCAGCGCGTTGCTGAGTTGCTCGGTGCCGGAGTGCTGGGCGCCGGGGCTGGCGCCGGCATAGGATATGGCGGTAAAAAGAGGCTGGCTGCTCTATTAAAACTGCTTGAAAAAGAGCCGGAAGCGGCAGCGGCTGAGACAGCAATTGTTGAAACAGATTAGGCGCTGCTTGCGGTCGAACATCGCTAATATAATTCAATGCCAAGCAACGTCAACATAGCACCCGGTATTGCGGGCGGCGTACTTGGCCCGCTAATATGGTATGCCGTGCGCGGCAGGCACCGAAAGAAAGACATTCCGAATTGGCAGCAGCTTTTAGAGATGCTAGGAGCTGCGACAATCGGTGCCGGCGCCGGATACTATGCGCCGTCGGCGTTTGATCTGATACGCAACACAGTCCGATCTAGCACAGCCGGCGCCACTGCGCCGCCGACAACGACATCGACACAGGAAGAGCAGCCGTCTGAGGCTAATACCCAGTTTGTCAACACCATAAATTTGCTGTCGTGGCTTGCCGCGACTTTCGGACACGGCAAAGCGCGGGCGGTGGGCGCCGCCTTGGGGCTTGCGACAGAGCTGGCTCCTAGAACTATTGCGGGAACGCTAGATCGGCTGGTACCTCGTTAATATCGACATATTTATATTTTTTGGAATTGCAAAATATGGCTGCCAGACAACCACTTCTACGTAGGGAAACGGAGCGTATCGTTTCTGATGCGCTGTCGCAAATGTTATCTCTGGTGGAAGAGGGCATGTCGCCACAGGTGGCAATAAAAGAGGCAGCCAGTCGGGCAGATCTGACAGATCATCAAATCCGCATGCTCGCCCGCGCATACAATACCGGCGTCGTGCTACACCAGATCAATAGCGGAAAAACGCTGTTTGAGAAAGCAGCGGCGCCAACGCTTGTTAATCCTGAGCAGGCCATTCGGGAACTGCGCCAGTACAAAAAGGCGGAATCGAATCAGGTCAAATATGCAAATGATTACGATATGCCGCCAGATATTGTTATCGATGGTGTGTCTAAAGGTGATTGGCATTTTGAATTCCGATTTGCTACTACGGACCATATAACCAGACAGTCTAACATGTTGAAGGCGGCCGAGTTGTGCAAGTCCGCGCAACAGGAAACCAGCCGCGTTCGCTATGCTGCTGATTACAAAGCATCTCGCGCGATTGAAAATCTGCGGCAGTATTTTTGTATGCGTGGTGCCATAGCGCCGGATGAAGTCAGCGAAAACTGCCTGGCGCGCTTCGGTGCTAGAGCGGTGCCGATAATCAAGCTAGCATCTGCCAATGTCGGGCATACAGATTTTAGAAAAAATGTTCCTGTCGACTGGAACGCGGCGCCGTATAAGTATGTTGCTGATGCGGTCGATGGAATAGTAAAGGAAGCTACGGCGCGCCAGATTGCCAACAGTATACCGAATACCAATACGGCAGAATATAAAATTAAGCGGCGGGTAGAGCTAACACGGCCTGTCTATGGATCGGTTATCGACGAGTTAGCACGTCGGTCGTGCTTGCATGACGATCTTATAAAATCTGCACAGTTTGCTTCTATTCTGCCTGCTACACATGCACGATTTACCGCTGCTGTAACAGAGGGCCTAATACCGTCAGAATCGGAAACGACTAGCCTGTTGTTGGATCCGGGCATTCGTGCGCATGTCGCTCAAGCAAAAGTAAAGGCTGTGCTTGCTGAACTATCTAGCAATGATCCTATTATTTCGGAATACAGCACGGACGATATAGCTAGCGCATACAACAGATTGAGTGACATGGCGCCGCGGGCGATGCAAAATCCATCGACCATCAGAGTATTTTTAAGAAAATATTTGACTACTGGTACACTGGACCCGTTCGATTTGGAACAACTTACGCGGATAGAGAAACAAATATCTACATCCCGCGATAAGCTGATCCGCGAAGCGTTGGGAGTGGGCACGCCGGCGCCTAAAGAAGGTGGAGATTGATAGGTGGCCAAGAAACGTGATATGCCAAGCTTTCTGGAGCAAGATCGCCCAGAAAAAGTAAAGGAGATTTATAGGGCGCTAAAGCGTGAGTATGGAGAATCCATGCCGGCCGAAGTAAAGGCGAGAATTGCGTCGGCAAAAGGATCGTCCTCGCCATCCAAACGCTCGCCGGGTCCACCATATTCTGGACCGCTGCGCTACAAGCGTAAAGGCGGGCGCTATGTCAAGAAGTCAAGTGCCGATATAATGTTAATTAGAGAAATAATTGAGTCGCTATTTGGTTAGTTAATATTAACTAATGGGGCATAGCAGATGTGCAAACTTTGCATGCTCAGGATTGCGGCGACTGCGGCTTACCTTGACGGCACGCGCACTGCGATGCGGCGGTTTATAAAGATGGCGCGGGCTGCTGATGATGCTCCGCGCCGCGTAACAAGGACAGATGTCGTTAATATGCTGAAACTCATTGCAGGACTCAGCAAGCGCCAGGCGAAAAAGTGACTATGTTAAAGATAATTCCGCCAGGAAGCCAGGATTTCGGCGACAGCATCGCGGAAATTATCGAGTTCCGCAGTGGTAAACAGCTCAAATTATGCAAACGAGCTGCGGAACGGACTGCTGCGGAGTTACTGGCGGTTCTGGACAAAGCTCCGCCGCGACCAGGCGAAGTTGCTGTTCATCTTATTGCGCTTGGTGCAGGCGAATATTTTGGACCGAATCGTAATGGCGATTATTTTCCAGAAGCAGCTTGCATCAAGTATAAAGACACCTTTGTCAAACACGCGCGGTTTTACCGCAATCATCGACATCACGACAAATCCAAGAGTTATGGTATAGTCAAGGCGGCGGCCTACAATGATAAGGCGAAACGTATCGAGCTGCTTGTGTATTTGAACGGTACGAAAGAGGCCGCTGATCGTAATGGCGGGCTGATTGCCGACAAAGAGCTGGAAAAGCTGCGGAACGGCGAACAAATAGGCGTCAGCATGAGCTGTCGCGTGCCGTATGACGTGTGCTCGGGATGCGGAAACAAGGCGCGATCGCGGGCAGAATATTGCGACAGCTCGATGTGTGTAAAGTACGGCGGTCTAAAGTATAACATCGGGCGCACGTTTGACGACGGCCATACGTTGTGTGCTATAAATCCGATTTGCGACTGGTTTGATATATCGCATGTGTATCAGCCGGCAGACCGCATTGCGTGGGTGCTCGGTCACGTAAAGCACGCTTCCGATAAGGTAATTTCGGGCGCAGAGCTGGCGGAACTGGTTTTAGCGGCGCAACGATCTTCGCTACCAAAGGTTCCTGTTGCGCAGCAGAAGCGGGCACTGGAGAAGCTCGCATTATATGAACGAACGCTGTCGCGTAATTCCGTAGAGTACAAGCTATTGAAAGAAGCCGTCGCTAGCCGACTTATACCACTGCCGCCAATACTTGGTCGAGATCACCAGAAGATAGATCATCTATTTGCCGCGATGAATAAACACGGATGCGTTCTGCATCCGGACCAGTTTGCGCATGTTTTCAATCGTGGAAGTTTTCGTTATGCGTTGGGCGGTGTGTTTACAAGATTAAGCCGTCGCGCCGATATTGATAAGTTGCTAGAAACTAACCCATACATGGTCGAAGGCGAGTCTGAGCTTGACCGATTTGTCGAGAAACATGCGGCCTTGAATTCTTTTGTATATGTTACGCCAACATCGTTGTTGGTTGACGACAAAAAATCGTGTATAATAAAAACAGCGGGAGTCGAAAACGTCAAAACCGCAGAAGCGCTTGCTTTGCAATATGGGCTGTATCAGATTGCGCTGCTGTCGCGATATATCGATCATCCAAATTGCAACGCAATGGCGGCTATGTTAGTTACGTTGAATCGCCCATGATTCATTAGTTGTGGCATTTTATTACTGGAGACAAAAGCATGGCTAACCTCAGTTTGTTTGATAGAATCAACAGCATCATCCACGAACTGGAGCAGACGGATATGACCAAGTTCGCCCAGGCCGATGTGGAAAATATCGCGGGCGAAAAGAGCGAACATCCGACTGCAAAGGAGGATGACGGCACTCAAGAGCATGAAACAGGCGAACAGTACGACGAGCTTTCTGAGCTGGTAGAAGAGTACGGCGGAATCGACGCCGAAGATGACGTTGAGAGCGACGCCGATCTTGGAGAGATGTCTGATAACCTGCCCGAAGGCGCGGTTCTGGCCGGCGAAGAGCGTCCGGAACAGCCAAAGATGACCAAGGACGACGATACGGAGCATCCTGCCGACGCGTCCAAGTCGGCGTCGTTTGATCGATGGTTGAAACATGCGTCTATTCAAGAGTCGCTTGTGGTAGGTATGAAGCTTGTCAAGCAAGCACTGGCCGAGAGCGATACGCTTGTCAAATCGGCCAATACTATTACCAGCGGCAATCAGTTGGTTGATTTGTTTTTGACTAATGTGAAAGTCGCTGCCGAAGATACGGCGGATATGGTTGCTGGTGCGCTGGAGAAGATGGCCGAGGCCATAGAAGACGCCAGCGAACAAAAGTCTAAGGAAGATCAAGCAGTATCTGATTTGACCGCTGCGACTGATATGGCGGAAAGTGCGGGAGAAGAGCTTTCACCAGAAGAGTTGAAAGCGCTTGAACAGCAAATCGAGAAGCTGCTAAACACCGATGTCACGCCGGAGGAAGCCAAAGCTATCGCTGATGCCGTACAGGAGGCGTCCGAGGAGGACAAGACTCCTACTGAGGGCGACCAGCAGGCAAAGGAATTGCTGAACCAGATGGCCGAAACGCCTGCGGCGCCAGTTCCGCCAGAGGTAGTTGGCGCGGAGCCCGCCAAGATTGCGATGGAAACCGCTGGCGCGCTGTCTGAGCTTGGGTTGACGACCAGCGATCTGGCGGCGACTGGCGAAGTAGGCTACGGGCTGGCCAAAATGGCGGAAGATGTTGTCGCGATTAGTGGACAGCCTGGGCAGCCAAAACGCGGCAGCCGTGAGCGGATTATCCGCGATTATATGAAGAACTATATCGCGGAACTATTCCGGCGTAGCCGATAGTACACAGTTGATTGTTTGTAAACCTGGAGGACAAAAATATGGCAGTGCAGAATAATCTTGTGAAGATCGCCAAAATCCTCGCGCACGTATCGCGGCGGATGCGCGCTCACGCGGAAAAGAACGCGGAGGTCGAACGCAAGCTGCCAGAAGTGCTGGATATTCTGGTAGCTAATGATCGCATTACGCCGGAGCAGCGTGGGGCAGCTGCAGCTATGATTAAAGATGCCAGCAGATGCCTCGATTTTATCGCGGCGCTGGCCAAACATCGTACAAGTGCAGGCGTTGCACAGAGTCTTGGCGTTCCAGTAAACAGGACTGAAACGAACGTTCGCCGCCCGATTGGTGCGCCCGTCATTGATTTTGATGAGCACCCCGCTGGGCAGATGTTTCGTGAGCTGGTTACAAGCTAATTAAGACGAGGAGGATAAATTATGGTAATTAAATATGATGGTCCGGTTTTCGCGCACATGCTTCAGACGATCAAGGGCTGGTCGCTGTTGACCGTTCTGGACAAAACGGCGCCAATAGCAAGCGTGAGTGCCGCTAGAGCCAGTAATTGGGTAGCTGGGCGTGTCGGTTATATTACCGATACGGGTACGATCGACCTCTTGGCTGCTGGTGTATTGACTGCAACTTATAGACCTATGCCACTATATCTGTGGCAAGGAGCGACCGACTTGGACGTGCTTGCTTCTGGCGCCGTAGGCAGCAGTACGTACTGGCAGAATGCCGTGCCGGCTGGTTTTATTACCGGGCTGGTTGCCACTGGTGGTTATGAGTTGCAGACTACCGAATTTAACACTGGTGGAACTTACACGCCCAACACGCCATTGAGCGTAATGGCTGATAGTGGTGATTATTCAGCTGCCGGCAAGCTCACACCCACCGCATTTAATACAGGCAACTACGTCTGCGGTATTGCTTCACTGCATTGTCAGTGGCTCTATAATGCGCCCCACAATATCGATAGGCCAACAAGAGCAACTGGCACTAATGCTAACGGCGTAAATACGTTGACATTCTGGACGTATTACTTACCGAGGTGCGGATGATGATTAGTTTGTAAAATACCAACAGAGAATAAAGGAGGTAACAGATATGCCAGGACTTGCCGAATATAGAGACCTGAATATGGAGCTGTTCGAGCGGCTCCGTAGCAACGATCCTACGGTTAAAACAGCGGCAGCCGAGGCGTTTAACCAGTTTGTACGCATGATGGTTCGTGAAGAGGGCATTCAACGCAAGTACATGCCCTTTTATCAAGTCACCTCGGCGGACCTCACTCCGCAGGTAAATAGTGAGGCGAACTGCATCGTATGCTTCAAGGAACCCATGTCGCCTGGCGCTGTCACGGTTCCGTACAATACGGATCCCATCCAGTGGCAGATTACCGGCGACCGGTTCCTGGTGCAGTTCTGCCGCATCATGACACCCGCGTTTGCCAAAGATGTCAGCCTGCTGCGAACGTATAACTACGATATTCGCCAGGTGATTTCGGACAACGCCGTCCGCGACATCATGGCCCAGGAAGATACGCGGTTTTTTGATGCCGTTAACTCTGCGGTAGGACCCCTTGGTACGCAAAGCCCGATGACCGGACAGGTGCAGTATACTGCCATATCCGGCGGCATCAGCCGTGATTCGGTTGTCGAGGCATTGACGGTCATGCCCAGCTTGCCTGCGTATCTGCAGGCGCAGACCGCAGTAATCAACGCCGTTACTGCCAAGCAGCTCCTGAAATGGGGCCATGACGAAGTTGGTGGTCCGAATAGCCAGGAAATCCTGGCGTCAGGAGTGATGCAAGAGCGTATGCTCGGGCTGGACTGGCTCGTTACGATCAAGCGATATCTGGTGCCAGACAATCAGATTTATCTGTTTGCCGATCCGCGGGCGTTCGGCAAGGCGTTTATGCTTGAAGACATCACGATGTATGTCGAAACCAAGGCATTCCGCGTGATGTGGTTCAGCTATGAAGAAATCGGTTCGGCGATCGCCAACGGGGCTGCCGTCACTCGCCACGTATTCACTTGATGGAGGTTGCACATGGCTATTACTAAAAATGCGGTTATGGATGCTGTTGCTTACCTGGAAGAAGCCGTAGTCCGGCCGGCATTCTTTGATCGGCTGGCTGCACACGGCATCCGGGTCAACAGCGAAACAGAAGCGCTCGGGCTTCTCAAGCTCGGGGCGGTGCTATGCAACAGAGCCAAATACGTCGCGCCGGTGGGGCAGCCGAATCCGTATGAAAGCATCGACAGCTTCATCAAGAATGCTGGCGACGATGAGGTGCTAAATGACGTCGGCTCGCGTGCCGCGGCGGCGATTATTTTGCAGGCTCTCATAGAATAAGGAGGCCCGCAATGTATAGATACAAGATTGTTGCCAATGTGGAGCGGACTTTCGCATGGATTCCGCCGCACGGTCGTAAAATGAGCTCCGGAGAGAGCTATTATTGGTATGGCGACGTGATTGGTTTTCATACGCGTTTTACACCCAATGTTCGCGCAATTAACGCACTACGAGCGGATGTATGGTGGAGACGCGTGACAATTACAAGTGAAGTGCTTTCCAGCTCGGTGTCGGCATAAGCGCGAGCTTGCAAGTCTGGAAATACTATTTCTGGGAACGCCGCACGTCTAGTGACGCTGCGGCGTTTTCTGTTATTATATTGTTGAATAACACTTAGTTCGGAGGATTTACCTATGGCTGGAAAGAAGATTAGCGCTTTGTCTGCTGCAACCGATCTTGCAACTAATGATCTAGTGGAAATGGTCGACGTAAGCGATACGTCGATGGGACCGACCGGTACTAATAAAAAAGCCACGCTGTCCCAGCTCATCGGTCCGTTGCTGACAGCGACGCCGGGGTCTATGGTTGCTAATACAGCAATGGTAGCTGACAGCAACGGTAAAATGGAAGGCGTATCAGCGGCTCAGTTGGCCCGCCTGAACGTTAATGCTGGTGCATGGGCGCCAAATAAGGCGCTTACCACCGACGCGGCCGGACGACTACTCGACGTATCGTCGTCGCAGTTTGTCGCTTTGACATTTGTAGCAGGAACGTGGGCGGCTGGGAAAGTACTGGTTCCGGATACCGGTGGATTACTTGCAGGCGTATCGCAGACGCAATTTACTACACTGGCCGTTACACCCGGATCTTTTACCAATAGTAAAGCCGTAGTTCTCAATGGTAGCGGCGTTGTTGGTAACGCCAAGATGACTATTGATACGCAGACACCAGGCGTATCGTTAACCACAGGCACAAACAGCGTTAGTTTATCGGCCAGCTCTGTATCAGTCGGATCTAGCAGCGGCCGCGTCGCGCTTGCGGCGTTGTCACTAACATTTACTGCTAGTCCATACAACACTGTTTACGGACAAACGAAACTAGAGATTCATACCGACAATGGAAATATTATTGCAGATGCTAGCAGATCGCCGGCGTTTATACGGATATATCTGGGTGACGCGCAGTGCTATTTGACATCTAATAGTCTAAAGTTTCAGGGCGCGACGGGCGGATCGCTGGATATTCGTCTGGAGGGGCTGCCTACGTCCATGCCTGCGGAAAGAAATCGGTTGTGGGTTGACACTGCTGCGGGTAATGTGCTGAAGATTAGGCTGTGATTAGTTAATATTAACAAA
>Ga0209017_10002422_pt1 | contig 12015 bp, 10 predicted proteins | sample YNPBryunderm2012_FD_185812 | JGI IMG/M metagenome (GOLD analysis project Ga0209017, IMG submission 185812) | Anoxygenic and chlorotrophic microbial mat microbial communities from Yellowstone National Park, USA - YNP Bryant MS undermat 2012... ... | reverse complement strand
GGGGGGGGGGTGCCCCCCGCCTCGTGCCCCCTCCGGGCCCGCCCACCGGGGGCCGAAAAGGTGGCTCGCTGTGGCGCTCCCTGCCCTCGCCCTGGGGGCTGGGGTAGCCTTCTGCCTGCGGCCGGCCATGGTGATGTCCAACTCCATGGCACCAACCCTCGGCGCGGGCGAACTGGCGTTGGTGTTCTCGCCGCCCACCCGGAGAGTACCCCTCTGGCGGGGGCAGGTGGTATTGGCCGCTCTGCCCCGCGAGCTGCAGATCGGCTCTGGGGTCCCTCCCGGTCACCGCTTCATCAAGCGCATCGTTGCCCTGGCCGGCGACACCGTGGAGGGGCACGGGGAGGCCGGCATCTTCGTCAACGGCCGACCGCTGCCTCGCCCTTCACCTCAACCCACCGAGGAATTCAAGATCGTCGCGGGCCGAGCGGTGCAGCGCCTGGGAGGCGACTCGTGGTGGCTGGGAGGTCCTTCCCGCCCCTGGCTGAACCCCGTGGACGATCCCGCCTTGGCCCGCCGCCTGCAGGCCAGCCCTCCCGAACCGCTGCCCGCCGGCACCGTCCTCTTGCTGGGTGACAACGGGGCCGAGAGTATCGACGGTCGCCATTGGGGCCCCCTGCCGGCGGAGTGCGTGCACGGGTGGGTGGTGGCCGCCGTACCGCCGCCGCCGCTCCTGCGGCGGCTGCTCCCCAAAGCGGTGTCACCGACCCCGTCGCCGTCCTGAAGTACCTTATCCCACCACGCCCAAATCTCCACCTTGCCGTAGCTTCCCCGGCGCCGGACGGTGACCCGGGAAGGAAGGTGCCCCTGCTGGCAGGGGGCGGAGAGAAAAAAAGGGAGAAAGTCAATGAGAGTATAGCACCTGCAGCGCCCGCTGCGTGTGCGCCGGCTCACACGGCGATGCGGCGCAGCGCCACCAGCGTACGGTCGTCGTGGGGCGGGGCGCCGCCGGTGAAGGCGGTCACCTCCCGGAACGCCCCGTCCACCAGTTCGGGCAGGGGATCGTGGCGATGGGCCGCCAGGTACCGCATCAGCCGCTCCACGCCGTAGTCATCTTCGCTAGCGGGAGCGGGGGCTTCGGTGAACCCGTCGGTGTAGGCGACCAGCAAGGCTCCCACGGGAAGCACGGTGCGCCGGGCTGCGAAGGTGGACCCCTGGATCAGCCCTAAAGGCGGCCCGGTAGACGCGAGGGTGTGTACGCCGCCGTCGCGGTTCACCACGATGACCGGGTTGTGTCCCGCCGAGACGTAGTGCAACTCGCCGCCGGGCCGCAAACACGCCAGAAAAACCGTCGCAAACTTGTTGTCCGGGGTAGCTTCCAAGAGGTGGGCGTGCAAGCGGGCGGCGACGTCCTGGGGGGCCGGGCACCCCTGCGCCATTATCCGCACGGCGGCGTGCAGGGAGGCGGCCATGAGCGCCGCCGGCACCCCTTTACCGGCAACGTCGGCGATCAAAAGGAGGACATCCTGGCCGGCGGAGACCAAGTCGTACACATCGCCCCCCACCTCTCGGCTGCTGTCCGCCCGGGCCAACACCTCGTACCCCGGCGGCACCGAAAACGAGGCGGGCAGAAGCTGCCGCTGGATCTCCCTGGCCAGCTCCAACTCGCGCTCCAACCGTTGGCGGTGGAGGTCCTGGCGGTGCAAAACGGCGTTCTCCAACGCCACCGCTGCCTGGGAGGCGAACAACGCCACGGTTTCCCCGTCAGTGACGGAAAACGGTGCGATGCCTCCCCGCACCTCCCGCTCCGCCAGCACCAGCAAACCTAGCCCACCGCGCCGCCCACGAATCGGTACGGCCAGGCGTCCCCCCTCCACCACTCCGCCCTCCCCTAGCGCCCGCACTTCGTCGGTGCTCATCACCTCCCCGCCCACGCGGGCCACCGCCACCAGCTCGCCCAGTGCCCCCCCGCTCCCCTCTCCGATCACCCCCGAGGCCAGCCAAACCTCGCCCCGGCGGGCGTCCAGGAGGGCCGTGGCGTGCCACAGTAACTCCTCAGCGATGCGCTGGGGCTCCAGCGTCCCTCCCAGGGCCTCGGCGATGGCGCGCAGCGACTCCACCTCCCACAGGCGGCGGCGCTCGCCAAATCGCGCCTTCTTGAGCTCCTCCCGCACCACCCACGACTCCAGCACCATCCCGGCTGCCAGGCGAGCAGCCGGGTCCAGGGGAGTACCCCCAGCCAGTTCCAACCAAAAGGTGTCGCGGCCGGCGGGCAAGATGACCCGACCGGTGGCCAAGCCGCCGTCGCCCCGGCGGGCCATGATCTCCTCCCCGCGGCCCAGGATGCCGGCCTTCGCACCGGTTTCGGCCATCAGCCGCTCCAGCACCTGCTCGGGAAAGGGGCGCCCGCCCTCGCGGGTCTGTCGCTCTGCCAGGGCCAAGACTCGCTCGGCCAGGCTCATAAGGGCGGCGAAAGCGCCGCCAACGCCGCGGCGCGGTCTGGGTAGATCTGGGTGTACTGGGCCAGCCCCATGATCTGAAAAGTCTTGGCGATGGAGGGGGAGAGCGCGCAGAAGGCCAGCGTGCCGCCCACCTCCATGATTCTCTCGAGTACCTCTAGCAACAAGGAAATACCAATAGAGTTGATGATCCGTGTATGGCTGAGGTCGAGAAGCAGAACCTGGTGGCCCTCGGCGAGGAGCGTCCCGGCGGTCTCGGCGATGGCTTCGCCCGCCTCGTTGTTGATGTAGCCGCCCACCTCCAGCACGGCCAGCCGTCCATCGCGGTGCGCCAGCTTGAGCTCGAAGGTCTCCACTCTCACGCCTCCTTCCGCTTCCTCATCAAGCGAACGCGGGTCAGCCCCGGCGTGGAGTTTACTTCCACCTCGTCCATGAGGTGGCGCATGAGCTCGATCCCCCACCCCCGCTTGCGGGCGGCGTGCAGTTTGCTTTCCAGATGAGGGGGCGGCACCGCGCGGGCGTCGAAGCCGCCTCCGTGGTCGGTGACCGTGATTTCCAGGCGCGCCGGTTGCTCCTCTGGAAAGGCCACCACTTCCACCTCCACCGCCCCTTGGCCGTACTCGAGGGCGTTGAGGCACGCCTCCACCACGGCCAGCTTGATCTCGGCCAGCGTATCATGGGAGAAACCGAGCCGCTCTCCCAACAGATCGACCAGCGGCACCGCCGCCAGCTCCGCGTGGGGTTGGCGCGGAAGAACGATGCGGCGGCGGTTGCCGTCATCCATGAGGTGACTCCTCACTCCCCGTGACCTAAAGCGCCAGCACGAGGTGCAGCAGCCGCACGGCCAGCTGCAGCATCTCCTTCGCCGCCTGCCACACCGCCGGATCCCCTGGCGTTACGGCCGCCACCAACACCGCCCAGGGGTGCGTGAGGGGCTCCAGAAGGCGATTGGCCACGGTGAGCGGCGTCATGACCGACCACGGAAGCAAGGTTCGGGCCAACGCAATGAAGTAATTCACCGACAGTAAAATAACGCGAATCCGGGAGGATCGGCTCGGTGCGCGTTTGTTGCATTATGCAACAAGACAGTGTGATCACATCCGCCTCCGACGTGGAAATTTCGTCTTTTCAATATCGTGGGCCACATTGTAGGATTCTGCAACATGTGTGGCATCCCACCGCGCAAGCATGCGGTACAGCGTCGAGCGGTCCACGCCCAAGGCCCGTGCCGCCGCTGCCCGGTTGCCACGGTGGGCACGCAACACGCGTTGCACGTGGGCGCGCACCACCTGGTCGAGGGTGTCGCCGGCGTCCCCCACAGGCGGTTCGCCCCTGCCTAACGCCAGCCGCACATCCTCCGTGTCCACTCGGCCGGTGGGCGCCATGGCCACCGCGGCCTCCAACACGTTCTCCAGTTCCCGCACGTTGCCGGGGTAGTCGTGGCGCAGAAGAACCTCCAGCGCGCCCCGGGACAGCGTCACCTTCGGCCGCCCCAGGCGGGCCCCGTGCCGACGTAGGAAGTAATGTGCCAGCAGCGGGATATCTTCGCGACGTTGGCGCAGCGGCGGCAGTAGCAGCTCCACCACCTTCAGCCGGTAGTACAGGTCTCGGCGAAACTCCCCCGCCTCCATCATGGCTTCCAAGTTTCGGTTGGTGGCCGTGACCAGCCGCACATCCACCTTCACCACACCGCGCCCGCCCACTGGCTCCACCTCCCGCTCCTGTACCACGCGCAGCAGCTTCGCCTGCAGCACCGGGGACAGATCCCCCACCTCGTCGAGGAACAGCGTTCCGCCGTGGGCCAGCTCCAATTTGCCCACCCGCGCCGTCACCCCCGTGGCGACTCCCGCTTCGATACCAAACAGCTCCGCCTCCAGCAGCGTCTCCGGTACGGCCGCGCAGTTGAGCGGCACGAAGGGGCCGCGGCTGCGGGCCGAAAGGGCGTGGATCAGGCGCGCCACCCGCTCCTTGCCAGTTCCCGACTCGCCCCGCACCAGCACCGACACGTCGGCCGCCGCTACGCGCCGCACCAGTTCCAGCACCCGACGCATCGGTGGAGATTCGCCCACCAGCCCCAGCTCGTCACCGGCCGAAGCGCGCAGCGCCCGGTTTTCATCCTCCAGCACCTGGCGTTGCCGCTCCACCTCGGCAAAGGCACGCGCCGCGGCGATACAAGGGGCGGCGAGCAGCGCCAGCGAGCGCAGGAAGATGGCGTCCTCGTCGTCGAAGGGCAGACGACCTTGCCGCGCCTCCTTGTCTGCCACCGCCACCAACCCCACCAGCTCCTCTTGCCACAGGCACGCCGCTGCCAGCACTTCGTGGAAGGGCAGGCCCAGCATCCGCCCCGGCACCCTCACCACCCCGTCCCGGCGCACCTCGTGCCGCTCCTGGGCGGCGATCAACGCCTCGGTGCCCCCGCCCTCGGCCGGCCACCCGATGGCGACGAACCTGGCCAGCTCCCCGCCGGGCAGAAGTGAGGCGGCGAACCCGGCGCGGGCATCCAGCAACCCCACCGCGCGCTGGCACAGCTCGTCCACCACTTCCTCTTCCCGCCGCGGCCCGGCCAGGGCCAGGGAGAGCTCCAGCACCGTCTCCAGCCGGGCCCGCCGCCACCCCTCGTGGGAGCTACGCACCTGCCCCTCCCGCGTACTGAACGGCCACCAGAGTGATGTCGTCGTAAGGTTCGGCCCCCGCGGTGTGCGCCGCCACGGCTGAGCGGAGATGGGACAGGATTGCCGCCGGCGAGCCTGCGGTGGCGGCCAGAAGCTGCGCCAGTCGCTCCTCGCCGAAGGGCTCGCCGCTGCGGCCCCGGGCGTCGGTCACCCCGTCGGAGTAGAACAGCAGCGTATCGCCGACCTCCAGAGTCGCCGCGCAGAGATCCCACTGGCCTTCACGCAGCGCTCCTAGCGGCAGCCGGTGGCGCGGTGCCGCCAGTTCCACCACTTTGCCCGAGGGGCGTCGCAGCAGCGGCGCCGGCTGCCCGGCCAGGGCGAAGCGTACGCCCCCGCCCCCGTTGACCAACACATAGGCCAGGGCGACGAACAGGCGGGGCTGGGGGTTGTACAGGCGCCGGTTCGCGGTGGCCAGGAGTTCCTCTGGGCTGACGCCGGCCAGTGCCGCGGTGTGCAGTACCTCCCGCGCCGCCACCATGCGCATGGCACCAGCCACCGATTTGCCCGACACATCCCCCAGGATCAACGCGGCAGAGCCCGGCTGCGGGCCGGGCAGCACATCGTAAAAATCTCCCCCAACCTGCTGGGCGGGTTGGCAGTGGGCGGCCACCTCCCAGCCGGGGGGCAAGACCAGTCGCTGGGGGATGAGCGAGACCTGCACCCGGCGGGCGATCTCCAGCTCCTTTTCCAGGGCCGCCTGGCGGGTGCGCTCCTTGAGCAGTTCCGCGTTCTCCAGCGCCACCGCCGCCTGATTGGCGAGGGTACGTACCAGCTGCAGGTCCTCCTGCTGAAACTCCGCCTCCGATCGCTTGCCCCCCAGCAGCAGCAGCCCATACAGCGACCCCCGCGCCGCCAGCGGCACCACCAACCGCGTGCCCACCGCCGCCAGCGCCTGCAGAAGGTGCGCTGAGCGCTCCTCCAGGAGCTTGACGGTTTCCAGCTGCACCAGCCGCTGCGGACCGTTGCGGCGGGCCACCTCCTCCACCAGCACCAGATCCCGTGGTATTGGGCCGATGCGGTTGGCCAGGGGCCCGCGCGAGAACAGCTGCTCACCCTCCTGGGTGAACAGGGCCGCCCACTCCAGGTGCATCACCTGAGCGAGGCGGACCGTCAAAATCTCCTCCACGCGCTCGACGGTGATTTCCCGCACCACCGACTCGGCCATCTCCTCGACGGCGCGGCGCGCGTCGTAGGACTCGCGAAAGAAAAACCGGTCCACCGGCTCCTGCAGGCGCCGGCGCAGCGGGTCGAAGAGGGCGAGGATGGCCAGCGCCAGCAGCACGGGGTAGTAGGGCGAGCGGCCCAAAGAGGCGTCCCGGAAGAGCAAGTTGAAGACGGCGATACCCACCGCGTAGGCCACCGCCACCACCGCCGTGGTGAGGGTGTACAGCAGGGACCGCCGCACGATCACCCGGATGTTGAAAAACTGGAAGCGCACGATGGTGTAGCCGAAGGTGAGTGGCACCATGACCATGGGCACAACACCCAGGAGCAGGAAGCGATCGTCGCGCAGCAGCGACGGGAACCCCACCCCCAGCACCAAAAAGGGCGTCACGCCCAGCACCGTGCCGACAAATAGGGTGGCGATTTGCCGGCGCTCCCGCCCCTCACTGGCGCGCAGCATGGAGACGAAGAGCGCCAGCAAGCCCAGGATCAGGTAGTCCCCCATCAGCACCCACGAGGGTAGGGGCGCCCCCGACACCATGCGCACGCGCACGCCCAACAAGGCACCCGCCGCCAAAGAAGCGCCGTACAGCAGCGGCGGCAAAACGTAGATCAAAGCGATCAGGCGCGGGGAATTGAGGAGTCGTTCCAACCCCCGCAGCCCTTGCGCACCGGCGGCGTCCTCCTCGCTGGCCCCGAGAGAGATTGTGAGGCGACGCGGAAACACCAAGAAAAAGTGGAGAAATGCCGCCGGCAAAGCGAGCAGCGACAGGTTGCCAGTGGTGATGACCAGGTGATCCACCCAGGAGTACGACGCCGGGCGCAGCCGGCAGACCAAAAACAGCATGAACAGCATGGCCAAGATGAAAAACACTTGCGCCGGGGAGCGGTCCGCACCGGGCGGTTGCTGCAGGAAAACGAACAACCCCACGAAGAAGAAGAGGAAACCGGCGAAGCAACCGTACAAATACAGCCCCGTACCCAACCGTCGCGGCCCCAGCAGCACCTCTCGTTCCAGCAGTTGACCTTGGCGCTCGATCAGGTACGCCACGCGATCGCCGATGCGCTGCTGTTGCAACGCCCGTGCCGCCTCCGCCTGGGAGCGCACGATCTGGCGCGCCAGGCCGACGATGCGGTCACCGGGAGCCAGCCCCGCCTCCGCCGCCCCCGAACCGGGGCGCACCGCCTGGATCACCAGATCGCCCCGGTTGGGATCCACCACCACCCCGTCGTAAGGGCGGGGGAGGAACATATCCAGCAGAGACAGGCAGGCAATCAGAAAAGCGGCGACGCCAGCCGCCAAGAGGGGCAGCGGGCCCTGCGCCCATCGCCGTGCCTCATCAGCCACAGGCATAGTGTACGCACCCTCGACGGCACCGGTTGCCCAGGCAACCGGCTTTCACCGGCACACCACCGTCCCCAGCGCGGCTACAATCCCCCTGTGCCGAGCGGCCGCTTCATCACCTTCGAAGGCATCGAAGGCAGTGGAAAGTCCACCCAGGTGGAGAAACTGGCGGCGTACCTGCGCCAGCACGCCGTTGACGTCGTGACCACCAGGGAGCCAGGAGGAACCGCCCTCGGCGAGCGCCTCCGGGATGTCTTGCTGGATCCCGCCAGCGACCCGGCAGCGGCTGCGGAGCTGTTCATCCTGGAGGCGGCCCGAGCCCAACTGGTGGCGCGGGTCATTGCGCCAGCTCTGCAGCGCGGCGCCACGGTAATAGCCGATCGCTTTGCCGACTCTTCGGTGGCCTACCAGGGAGTGGCGCGCGGCCTGGGCATCGAACTGGTAGAGAGCCTCAACGCGGTGGCGTGCGCCGGCCTCGTCCCGGACCGTACCATCGTGCTGGAGTTGCCGGTAGACGTGGGGCTGCCGCGGGCGCGCTCCCGCCGCTCCACCCACGCCGCCAACCGGCGCTTTGAGGACGAAGATGACGCCTTTCACTGCACCGTGGCACGGGCCTACCGGGAGCTGGCCGCGCGCCACCCTGGCCGGGTTCAGCTGGTTGACGCCCGTGGCAGCGTCGACGAGGTCCACACTCGGGTGCTGGCCGCCCTCGCTGGAGTTTGGCCGTGAGCGACCTGGCACCCCCGTCGTACCCCCCAGTGGTGCTGCGACCAGCCACGTGGACCGGGATCAGGCGTGTGCTGGTCCGCTGCTTGGAGTTGGCGCACGCCGGTGCTTTGCCCGCCTCCCTGCTGCTGGTGGGCGAGCCCGAGCAGGGGCGGGAAGCGCTGGCCGTCGAGCTGGCCGCCGCCCTGACCTGCCGGACCTGCCCGCGCCAGCCGTGCCGATGTTCCTCGTGTCAGCGGGTGCGCCGCGGCATCCACCCCGACGTCCACCTGCTCCAACCCCGTTCGGCGGCGCAGCGGCGGGGCGTGGCCGACGGCGACGAGAACGGCGGCCGAGATCCCAAGGGGACCATCGCCATCGATGACGTGCGGGAACTGCTGGCCACCCTCGACCGCCACCCCTTTGAAGGTTTGCGGCGGGTGGTCATCGTGGATCCGGTGCACACGCCGCCCCTGGGAGTGGAAGCAGCCGTGGCCCTGCTCAAGTCCCTGGAAGAGCCTCCCCCCAGGGTGGTCTTCCTAGTGCTGGCCGCCAACCCCCGCCACGTCCTGCCGACCATCGTGTCCCGCACCGTGGCGGTGCGCGTCCCCCCACCCACCGACGACGAAGCGGCGGCGCATTTGGCCGCCCTGTCTGCGTCGACCCTGGACGAGGCCCGCACGCAGCTGGCCTCGACGGGGGGGAATCTCACCGCTGCGCGCACCCTTGCCGGCGCCAGCGCTGCTGAAGTGGCGGCACTGGTGGCCGCCGCTGTGGACGGCGACGGCGCGGCGTTGGCCGCTGTGGTCACCCGGCTCAAAAACGAAGAGACGGTGCTCCCGCTGGTCACCGCCATCGTCGAGACCCTCCGCCTTAGCGCCACCGCCAACGCCGAGAAGCTCTTGGACGCCGCCGCCGCTCTCCTCACCGCGCAGCGCTTGGCCGGGGCGCTGCACATCGGTCTGGAGACGGTGGCGGGCGGCCGGCTGGCGGCGCTGCCGTGAGGGCCGCCCACCTTCCCTGCACCGCTGCGCCGGCTCGCCACCGTGATTGACCACCCCGCTCCCCAAGCCCAGACCGTAAACGCCTCCCTCGCCACCCACCCCGTGGATGCCCTGGCGTCCACACCGGTGGGCCACCTGTGGGCGTGGGGACCGCCTCCCTCCGTCGGCCATCCACCGCCTTCACAAGGGCTTCACGTTCCCATGGAGAATGGACGCCAGCGGTGGGCTCGCCGCGGCCCACAGCCGCACGTCCCCAGGCCACGGTCACAACCGCCGCGGCAAGGAGGCTGGAGGGGGCAAAGCGGCGGCCGGCCCTAGAGAAAAAAATCGCCGCCGGGAGGTACCGGCGGCGGTGTGAAGAAGCGGGAGGTCGGTCACTCAAGTCATTTCAGACTGGCCTTTACGGTGGGATAAAAGAAGAACTTCTTTCAGGTAGGCCAAAGTTGAGTGGTTTGCAAGAGTGGATGCTTGACCGCCGCCCTCCCTTTTTTCAGTCTCCATAAAGTATAGAACCTCGGTTCGGTTTTGTCTAGTCCCCTCGCCCGGCAGCGGGTCCAGCTCCACCACCACCTGTTGGCGCGCCCCGTCCTCCACCTCCACGGTCACGGTGCGCGCTGCGAACCCCGGTGCCAGCACCTCGACCACATGGTGGCCGGCCGAGACCGCCAGCCCGCGCTCCAGTCGGGCCAGCTCGGCGGCGGTGCCCACGAACTGGCCATCCACGTACACGGCTGCGGTATCCGGTTGGACCACCAGGATGAGCACCGCCGTCGCGGCCGGCTGCGCTCCGGCGCCCCCACCCATGTCGGGGCGCAAGGACGGATCGGGGCGCCCCTGGGAGCTGAGGGGGGCCGACTGGCTGCCTTTGGCCGCCGTGGGCTCCTTCTCGAAGAATCTCCCCACCGGCAGCCCCGGCGGCTGCTGGTACCACGCCGCCCTCGCCTCGCCCCGCGTACGGACCAGCTTCAAGTTCACCGGAACGAAACGATTCTCTGCGGCGTCCACGGTGATCGTGGCACTCTCCCAGCCGCCCAAGCGGAACTCCAGGACATAGCGACCCGGCGGACGCAGGTACAGGTAGTCGGGGAACCCGTCGAAATCGTCGGCGGTGCCGATGAGCTTGCCATCCAGGTAGACCAGCGCCTGCTCCGGTGAGACGTCGGTGTCCACCACCGTCCACGCCCGGTCCAACGGCGGCACCCCAGGGGAGCTCCAGGTGGCACCCCACCACCATCCTGGGTACCACCACCAGCCGAGGTGCACGTGCACACGGGGCGAGGACGCCAGCAGCGGGGTAGCCACCGCCAAAATCAGGACCATCACGGCAGCTGCGACGCGTACGCCCATGGTTTTTCGCCTCCGCGGAGCATGCAAGCAAAATCGGTGCCTGAGCAGGCGACGTTCGCCCAATTGGCCACCTGCTCTCACGTCCCCTTCGCAGGACGGAGCTGGACACAGGCTGGGGAGCCCATGGCGGCCGCCCAGCGGCGCGCACTCCAACGCCCCAGGCAGCGGCCGCTGACCACGTGGAACGCCTCGGCCCGCCGCACCCCGGCGAGGGTCAGCGCCCGGAAGGCGCCCAGGCCCTGCGCGGCCTCCAGGTACGGCCGCACCGCCAGTTGGCTGGCGTAGCAAGCGGCGGCAGCCTCCTTTACCTCCCACCCAGCGTCCGCTGCTACCAGCAGGTTGGGCCGCAGGGCCGCGCCCACTTCGTAGCACGCCACGTGAGCCGGGCCTCGCTGGCGCAGCCCCCCCCAGGTAAAACGCCGCATTGCTCGCTGCACCGCCAGGGCCAACGCCCGGTGATCGGGGTGCAACTCCACCGGCGAGGGCAGCAGCAGCGTATCCGCCCCACCGGTGGCCAACAGCCGGAGGAGGCGGCGGATGAGGACCACATCGTCGCCGCGCAGCGAGCGATCCGCCAACCCCCACCACTGCACCTGGCCAACGCCCAAAACCGCCGCCGCTCGCCGCGCCTCCTGAGCGCGCACGGCGGCATCCCCTTGCGCCGCGCCGTCGGTGAGAATCACCACCTCCACCCGCACTCCGGCGCGCACCGCCAGGGCCACGGTGGCCCCCGGACCCAGAGTTTCGTCGTCCGGGTGGGGCGCCAGCACCAACCAACGCTGCCCCGGAGGAAACCCAGGCACGAACGGGATGAGCTCCGACTCCAGAGGAAGTCGCCACGTCATGGGCGTCTCCGTCCCAGCGCCAGCCCGAGGCAGCCCCACAACCCCACGCAGGTCAGTGCCGCCCCGGCCGCCAGGCCCGGGGGCGCGTAGCGCCACTCCACCTGGTGCTCCCCGGCCGGCACCACCACCCCCATCGCCCCCAAATTTGCTGTCACCACGGACACTTCCCGGCGGTCGAGAAAAGCCCGCCAGCCCACCGCGTGCGGTACCTGCAGCAGCGCCAGGACTTGGCCGTCGGCGCGCACGCCAATTCGCCAGCGGTGGGGCCGTTGGTCCAGAACCGACAGCTCCCCTTTTCCCCCCAAGGGTGGCAACACGCCCTCCACCACCGCGGTGGTGGCGAAGTCCAACGCTTCCCAACCCCCGGTACCAGCGTCGCCGGGGGACGGCACGGCTCGAGAGGCCAGCCGCACCACCGGCAGCACGCGGGCGTTGGCGTACACCCGGCCCTCCTCTCCGCGCCATACCTCCACCCACCCGGCGGCCTGGGCGGGCGGCACCCCTGCCGGCGGCGTGGCGAGCCACTGCACCCCCCAC
>Ga0209017_10002415_pt1 | contig 12032 bp, 8 predicted proteins | sample YNPBryunderm2012_FD_185812 | JGI IMG/M metagenome (GOLD analysis project Ga0209017, IMG submission 185812) | Anoxygenic and chlorotrophic microbial mat microbial communities from Yellowstone National Park, USA - YNP Bryant MS undermat 2012... ... | reverse complement strand
TGCGATCAGACGTCGTTCTGAACGGTTTACCGAGTGCCAGTGTACAAGGAACCAGTTTAGGGTGCTAGACGTTTGCTCGAAGCGTCAGGCCGTTCTGCTGGCAAACCAACCAGGCTCAGGCTGGTGAGTTGGTTGGAGTTTTTGACACCAAGAGCAGATTGAGTAAGTTAGGGTAGCCTCCAAGTCAGTTTGAGGCCATATCGCGCTTGGCCAGTCGGATTTGGGCCAGTGTTCGGCATAGGGCTGTTGGAAAACGATCTGGCTCCCAGTATACCCTCTCGTTCCCAAACGAGGATACGATGTTGAAGGACGACATACAAGGAATCGTCTATTTTGGCGATAATTTGGATGTGCTGAGAAAGTTCCCTGACGAGTTGGTTGACCTTATTTATATTGATCCGCCATTCAACACAGGAAAGGTTCAATCCAGGACTCAGATTCGCACTATTCGTTCTCAGGAAGGCGACCGTGTTGGTTTTCAAGGCAACAGATATCGAACCATCAAAGTCGGAACAACGGGATACTCAGATCGGTTCGATGACGGTTTTCTGAGTTTCCTTGAACCAAGGCTGATCGAAGCCCACAGGATTCTCAAAGATAACGGCACGTTTTATTTCCACATCGATTACAGAGAAGTTCACTATTGCAAAGTGATGCTTGACCAGATCTTTGGACGCGAGTGTTTTTTGAACGAGGTGATTTGGGCATACGACTATGGAGCGAGGACCAAGTCGAAATGGCCGCCCAAACACGATAACATCCTCGTCTATGTAAAAAACAGAGACAATTATGTTTTTAACTATGAAGACATTGACCGAATCCCGTACATGGCTCCCGGTCTGGTTGGACCTAAGAAGGCTGAACAGGGAAAACCTCCTACTGACACCTGGTGGCACACGATCGTGCCAACCAATGGGAGTGAGAAAACAGGCTATCCAACTCAAAAGCCCCTTGGCATTCTTCGCCGAATTGTTCGAGCATCCTCGCCTGTGGGAGGAATTGTTCTTGACTTTTTTGCTGGCAGCGGTACGACTGGAGCCGCTTGTCTCGAACTAAATAGACGGTTCATTCTTGTCGATAACTCAGTTGACGCACTGAAGGTGATGTCTAAGAGGTTTGATGGGATTTCTTCCGTGAACTGGGTTGACTTCGACCCGTTGCCTTACCAGACTTCTTTTCCGGCAACACGATTCTCAAAGTGGATTGGAAGCCAGAATGGATCACGAGGATGATCAGTCGATTCGAGACCAAAATGATGATTTTATGGCTCGTTTAGGTAGATCCCCGTTCAATGAGCACTGTTGCGTTATTTCAGAGCCAAAGTTATATGGGTATCTTTTGGCCACAAATCTCAGCACGCTGGAAAACTTGGAAACGACACATTTTGGCCGACCTTTCCGGCAAATCAACCGTCCGATTGCGGAGGGTCTCTGAAAGAAGCCTTTGAAATCTTGAATCGACTCTCGAATTGCACAACGCTGTTTGGATTATTCGTTCGTCGGAGTTCATTCGATTTCCTCCGAAACAAAGCGGAGGCGCGGAGTACCATGCGTCGGGAACCGATCCCCAAACCTGGCGAGGAGTTCGTCGCGCCCCCCGGCGGCGCGGTCTGGTGGATCAAGCGCGACATGAGGTTAGCCGACAACGAGGCGCTGACCCGCGCGGTGGCTGAGCATTCGCTGGTGTTACCGGTCTTCCTGCACGAGCCGACCTTGTTGGCCCAGGCCGAGACCTCGGCGATGCACTGGGACGCCTGGACCCAGGCGCTCGCCGAGCTTCGGCGGCGGGTCCGCCGGGCCGGGGCGGAGATTCTGGTCGGCTGGGGCGAGGCGGTCGAGTCGTTCGAGGCGATTCGAGCGGTCTTTCCCTTCACGCACATCTACGCACATGAAGAGATCGGTGGCGCGTTCACCTTTCAGCGCGACCGGGCGGTGCGGGCCTGGTGCCGTCGTCGGGGAGTGACGTTGATCGAACGTCCCCAATCCTCGGTCCAACGAGGCGGGGTCGATCGGGACCGGATGGGGGAGTTGTGGCGTTCCCGGATCGTCGCGCCTCCCGCTTTGCCCGAGGTCGCCGCCATTCCGTTGACCAGCGAATTACGCACCTGGGCGGCGACGACCCCCACCGCCCCTCCTCAAGCCGAGGTGATCGGCTGGCGACGGCCTTCGGAGTGGCAGAACGTCAACGAGTCGTCGGCCTGGGCCACCCTGGATTCGTTTCTGGAGCAACGGGGGCGTGGCTATTCCGGCGGCATCTCTTCGCCCAACACCGCCTTCGAGTCCGGCAGCCGGCTCTCGGTCCATCTCGCCTGGGGCACTTTGAGTCTGCGTCAGGCTTATCAAGCGACCCAAGCCCGTTTGCGCGAACTGGAACGCGATCCAGCCGCCCACGACGCGACCCGCTGGCGGCGGAGCCTCCGGTCGTTCCTGGCCCGGCTCCATTGGCGCGATCATTTCATTCAGAGGCTCGAAACCGAACCGGAGATGGAGTTCCGTCCGCTCCATCCAGCCTACGACGCGCTGGAGGCCGAGGATGACCCAGAGTTGCTCGAACGCTGGCGACGTGGGTTGACCGGCTTCCCGCTGGTGGACGCCGTGATGCGCTGTTTGGCCACAACCGGCTTTTGCAACTTTCGAATGCGGGCGATGGCCGTCTCGGTGGCCTGCCACGCCTTGCGGCTGGATTGGAGGACGATCCACCCCCATCTCGCCGGGGTCTTCCGCGACTACGAGCCGGGCATCCACTTCAGCCAGTTGCAGATGCAGGCGGGCGTGGTGGGGATCAACACCATACGGTCTTATAACCCGTTCAAGCAGGCGCTTGACCATGATCCTGACGCACGATTCATCACGCGTTGGATTCCCGAATTGCGCGACCTGCCCGCCGAGCGGATTCATAGTTTCGATCAGGACCCTCCCAGATCATCCGAAACCACTTATCCACCCCCGGTGGTCGATCATCGGACGAGAACCCGCGCGTGGGTCGAACGGCTTTATCAATTGCGTTCGACTCCCGAGGCCGAAGCGATCGCGGTAGAGGTCTGGCGTCGTCACGGCTCACGTCGTTCTCCGCATCCACGGCCACGCTCCAAATCACGACGACCCAGCGCGGCCGGCTCTTCCCCAACGCAGCCCCGACGGCCATCCCGCCGCGCTGCGCGTCCCGACGACCCTCGTCAGGGTCGTCTGTTTTCGGCCGGTCGCTCCACGCCGGAGGAATCGGATTGAGTGACGTAGGCATGGGGGAAGAGTAAGAAGATGATCCACGAACGCTCCGGCTTGAGGGAGGGCGGATCGAATCCGTTGAGGCCGGGCTCGCTTTTTTGTTGAAAATGGAACGACTTGCAATCGCTCCGCTTGTCATTGACGATTTAACCCGCATATTGGATTGGGAACATCGAGGAGGGAGACGAGGTTCTCGGATTTCCAGAACACGATGGTGTGTTCGGGAAGTCGGCATTGCTTCACATCCCGCAGGGCTGAGACCGGGAGGCCAACGGAAGGCGACCACGGTTGGGGAGTGTTCACCGATGAGGGATCGGAATCCTGAGCGGAACACGGCGCGAGCGACCAGATGGGGCGTCGTGCCGCTTCTGGCATGGGCCGCGTTGGTCTGGTGCAACGGCGATCCCGCCCGCGCTGAACCGATCAACTTTTTCCCGACCGGCAACGCCGAACGGGACATGAGCCGGGAGCGCTTTCCAGATGTCGTGATTTTGATCGATAATCCCCGCTTTCCCAATCGTCCCACCAACGACGTGGCCCAGGCTCCCTTCATGACCGAAGAGAACTGGCTGACGGGATGGAATATCAAGGATTTGCGGTTTCTATACGACGTGGCGACCGACCGGATGGGAGTGGCGGTCAACTTCTTCAAAAACCCCGACGGCACCGCGATCAACATCGCGGGTGACGCCGACGGCGACGGCGACCCCAACCGCTCTGACCCCCGCACTCTGTTGGCGGGCGGCATCGATCAGCCGAATTTCGGCGGGACCGAGAGCATCACCGTGGCGCTCGACCTGAATCAGGATGGCATTCCCGACGTGGTGGCCGGCATTCCCGCGGAAAAGAACGGCGACGGCCTCAGTGCCTTCACCGTGGCCCGCTTCCGTCCAGCTACCGTGGGCGAGATCCAAGCCGGCATCGAACGCAGCTATGGCGAGCCCCTGTCGGCCAATATCGGCGAATTGACCTACGTTGGCACCCGCGACGCGCCCGACTTCCAATTCACAATCGAAGCCTTTTCCACGTTGCCCGGCTATACGGTTCAAACTGACCCCGACGGCGTGCCGTTCCTCCAATTCGGGGTGCGTGCCTACGCAGGTAGTCTAGAGGACGTGGTCGCGGGCGAAGACCTGTTCTTCTTGAGAACCTCGCCCCAAATCATCCCCGAACCCACTTCGCTGTTGATTCTGACGGTCCTGGGCGGCCTGACTGGAGCCTGGAGCTTGACGCGCGGGAGGCAGCGCGGCGCATTCGCTCGACCCCTACCATCGGATCGGATGGTGGACGTCAACTGAGACGGATGGTCATCACGTCCCCTCTTCGACGAATGACGCAGGGTGGACGACGAGTCGAATCCCTTTCGACCCATCCGTCCACCCCGTCCGTGTCTCGGCTTGTCGTAACGGGAGATGAGATGACCCCGTTGCGACCGTTTGCCGGGTCAATGCGCCGGGCCGAAGAAGACCAGGTTGAAGAAGAGGCGCTGGGTGGCCGGACAGCAGGCACGGAAGTTAGGATCGTGGGTAAAACCCAACACATGACCTTTTCCTAACGCTCGCGCACTGAGGTAGGGCGTTTCTGCCATCAGGGCGACCGATTCGGGCCAGGCGAAGCCGCCGGCGATCAGTTCGTCGGCAGTCTTGAACCGCACCGGGGCCTCGCCCAACTCCTTGGGCGGCGTCGTGAGAATCAACCGCCCCTGATAGAGAATCTCCAGTTCGGGGTCCAGTCCGAAGGTGGACCAGTGTTCGAGATCGACCGTGGCCCTCAAAAAGGTGCCCGGCACCTCGTCAGGGGGTTGGGCCGGGGCCTTGATCGCGTCGGGGTCGTCTGCCGGCCGAATCGTCTTCGCCTTGGCCGGTTTCTCCCGTTCTGTCCGCGTCTTGGTTTTCTGCTCCTCCTTTTGGTTTTGGTCCTTGTCCAAATCCGAATCCGATTCGCTCTCGTCGTGGGGTTTATCTGCTGCCTGGTGATCGTCCTGCTTGGTGTCGGTTTCGTCGTCTGGAAGTTCAGCCAGGGGAGGTTTGCGGACGACGCGACTGGCCAACAGATCGACGCCCTTGCCCGCGCCCCAGGCGGCGGCTCCTTGGACAAGGATCAGAGTGCCACCCCGCGCGACCCACTCCTTGAGCTGGGCGACCCCGGAATCCCCTAGGTCGCGGGAGTAGCCTGCAGCGTCGCCGAGAATCACCACGTCGTAGCGGTCCAGATCAAGACGGGTCAAATCGGCGGCCGAGACCCGCGTGGTGGGCCAGCCCCAAACCTCGTCGAACAAAAACCAGGTGTGGCCCACGAACGGACTGACTGGACGATCCACCGCCATTGCCACCTTCGGCGGCTTGATCCACTTGACCTCCGGCCCACCCAGATGCGCGCCCTTCTCGACATAGCCGGTGTCGGTGGCCACGATCTCGACGCCCGTGGCTTCGTGAACCGCCAGCACAGTACGATAAAGCGCGTCGGGGTCGTTCTCGGCCACCTTCAGCGCGATTGTGCCGCGCTCGAATTCGCGCCCGTTGAGGGTGAAGGGTTGATCGACCACATGGGCGCGAATCCCTTCGCGCAACAGCAGAGGCAACGCCTGGGTCACGGCGTCGTCCCGAGGCGGAATGAGGTAGGCCACCTTGGCCCGGGGCGGAGCCGGCATGGCCCGGAACGCTTGGGGTTCAATGGTGGCTGGATCAAGCGGCTTGAGCGACCAATCGGCGATCTGAGTCTGGGAGACCGGCCGACAGGTCAAACCAGCGGTCATCGCCGGGTTCCAAGCGGTCAAGTCATAAAACCGGGGCGACAATCCCCGTTTGCGCCGTTCGGTCTCGCGTTGAACAAACTCGGGGTCCATTGGCACGTCGCGGTCCAGCAGCGCCCGCACAAGGCGTCCGGCCGGTTGGGCGACCGGCACGACTAGACTGCCCGCGGGCCACTCGAACGCGTCTTCCCCTCCCTCAGCTTCGATCCGAACCGGCTGACTGAGAGTCTGGAGTTCGATGCCGTTGCGGGCGAGCATGGCGGCGAATCGGGCCAGACGAATCGGCCGCTTGGCATCGGCCACCACGAAGGCCGCCACCGGCCCCTTGCCCAGTTCAATCGCCTCGGAGCGGGCCTTGTGGAAGTCGGTCAGCAGCCGGACCTTGTCGGAGGCGACGGCCTCGATGGTCGCAAGAACCGACACATAATGATGCGAGACGGCTTCGGGAAAGGTCAAGCGGGTTTGGTCAAAGCGGTCGTAGATCAGGCCGCGAACTCCAGCCTGTTCCCAGAGGATGCCCAGGCCACCCTGCAGGGTGGGCCAGCTTGAGCCATAGCCAGGGAAGAAGTCGTCAAAGATCTCGCGGGTCGTGTAGGAGAAGCCGAAGCGGTCGAACCAATCGGCCTGAACCCGACCGATCCGGTCCCACCAACCCCGCTGGACGGCGGTGACCTGGGGATTGATCGGGTCCATCGGTGGGTTGAAGAAATAGGTGCTTTCGCCCCCCATTTCATGAACATCCACAAAGAGATGAGGTTGCCACTCCAGATAGGCGGCGACCTTGGCCCGGCTTTCGGGCTGGGTTTGGTTGAACCAGTCGCGGTTCATGTCGAAGCCGTAATGGTTGAGACGCCCGGGGACGCCCCGGCGTCCCCGTTCCCAGGCCAGCGGTTCGCCTTGGGGGAACCGTCCGCGGTGCTCGCGGTAGGCCGCCAGGAACCGCATTCGCCCGTCGGGGTTTTGCAACGGGTCGAGGATCACCACCACCTTCTCCAGCCATTGACGGGTGGTGGCGCTTTGATCGGCCAGCAGGTGGTAGGCCGCCAGCGCCGCGGCGTCGGTGGGCGAGGTCTCGTCGCCATGAACCGAAAACGCTAACCAGACAATTGCCGGGTTGCGCTGGGCGATCTCCTGCGCTTGCTCGGCAGTGACGCGGCGCGGCTCGGCCAGGTCGAGGTTCTCGCGGCGGATCGCGTCGAGCCGTTCCAAATTGGCCTTCGAGCTGATGACCATATAGTTGAGCGAGCGTTTTTCGATCGACTCGCCATATTGGACCCAGCGGGAGCGATCGGGAGCGGCTTGATGAAGCGCCTCGAAGTAGCGGACCAGCTCGGCGTGGTCCAGCATGTCCTGGGCGTGGTCGTGGCCGACGACTGCTTTGAGGGTGGGAATAGCCGGATCGGCCTCGATCTCGGCCAACGGCAGCGCGGGGATAGGACGACTTCGCGGCGGCTCGTCGCGCGGACCCGCCCAGGCGAATCCTGTCGCGGTCGCGCCGGCGAGTCCCAGGCCGATCATGGTGGTCAGGAACGCCGTCATGATTGCCGCAATCGGGCGGTTGGTGGATTCGAGACAAGGGGCCAACCACGCGAATGCGTGGCAGCGACGCCGGCGATTCGCAAGAGCGTCTGCTTTCCAAAGGGGGATGTCGAACGGTCGTGGGTCGATCATGGAAGGAGGAGTCTTTCCGAAGACATGAGCGGATCACAGGAGGAACGGGACGAAGATGGTCCGCCGGGATGGAAGCGACACGCTGGGGGTCGAACCCGATTTTGCTGGGGTGTCGAAATCCAGCTGAGTCGAGCCGAGCCGGAACCGGGCGGTCATCCTGCCCTCCGCGTCGATTTCACGCAAGGGCCGACTCCGGAGCCGGAGCGATCGAAGGGGGAGCGAGGCCGATTGGTGTTGACGAATCTGGATTGATCGTGCGTCCACTCCACCCATGACCAATCCGCCGGATGTCGTGTCGCGGCAAGGCGGAGCCATCGTCCCGGTCTTCAATTTTCAAAGGGGTCCGACGGGTCAAGGTGGGGGGCGGTCGTTGGCGAAGCCAGGTTCGTTGGCTAGAATAAGGCGGGAAGAGGATCGGGTCGCGGCGTCCGCACGAGTGGGATTGGTTCCTTGCCTGGATGTTCGACCGGGTCTTCTCCCACGGATCGTCTCACGCCGTTGGCAGGCCGTCCCCGCGAGGCCGCCACGGGTTGATGTCCCTTGGAGCGTCCGTCCCCCTGGCTTGAGTCGAGCCGGACCCGCCGGTCTTGGGCCGCTAGGCCCGCTTTCCGACCTCCCTTCTCCTCGATCACGACACTGATCGACTCGATCACGCGGGAACCCCACGAACGATGGTCACCCAAGAGGATTTGTTCGCCGAAGAGGAACAGATGGTCGCCATGAGTTTCGGCGACCACCTTGAAGAGTTGCGCGTTCGCCTGCTGCTGGCGATAATCGGCCTGTTCGTAGGGATGATCATCACCCTGCTACCGCCGCTCAATCTCGGCATGGCGATCATGCGCGCCATGCAGGAACCGGCTCAAAGCGCGTTGCAACGCCACTTCGCCCGCAGCGCCGCCGAACGCGCTCAGAACGCCGACGAAATGGCGGCGCGTCTGGAACCAATGACGGCGATCATCCCGGCCGATCAACTCATCTCCCAACTGCGCCTGATCGCTCCCTCGCTGAATTTGCCGGACCCCTCCACGTTGCAAGGGCGTTCCCTGGAAGTGGCGCTGGCCTATCCCGAGTCGGCCTTTATCAAAGCGGTTGCTCGCACGGTCGAGCCCCGCAACGCGCTGATCTCGCTGTCACCGCTGGAGACCGTCACCATCTTTTTAATGGTTTGCCTGGTGGCCGGCCTGGTGCTGGCTAGCCCCTGGGTCTTCCACCAAATTTGGGCGTTTGTCGCGGCTGGGTTGTATCGCCACGAAAAAGCCTATGTGAAAAAATTCCTCCCCTTCTCGCTGGGGCTGTTTCTCGCGGGGGTCTTTCTGTGCTTCTTCGTCGTGCTGCCGTTGACCCTGCGGGTGCTGCTCGAATTCAACGTTTGGTTAGGTGTGGAACCCAGTTTGCGTTTGAGCGACTGGATGGGGTTCGCCACTTTGCTGCCCCTGGTCTTCGGGATTTGCTTCCAAACTCCCCTCGTGATGCTCTTCTTAGCACGGATTGGAGTCTTTACGGCTGAGCAGTATCGTTCCAAACGCAAGTTCGCCATCCTAATCATGGTGGTCGTGGCGGCGCTGCTGACCCCGGATCCGACCGTGACCAGCCAACTGCTTTTGGCGGCCCCGATGATCTGCTTGTACGAGGTCGGCATCATGCTGGTCGAGCGGGGTCAGAACCCCGGCCGGCTGGCCTCGGGTGGTTCGTCGATTGGAGGCTGAGAGTTTCCCCGCATGTCCGGTTCCCCTTGCAAGAAGGCGGACGCCCCGGTTGACTCGGCCCGCCCGCCGGTCTTGGTTCACCTGGTCGGGGCTGGGCCGGGTGATCCCGGTTTGTTGACCCTCAAAGGAGCCGAGGCGCTTCGCAACGCCGAGGTGGTGCTGTACGATCACCTGGCCCATCCCCGTTTGCTTGATCTGGCCCCCCCCTCCGCGATTCGGATCAACGCAGGTAAACGGGTGGGTCACTACGCGATGCAACAGGAGGCGATCGAGGCAGCCTTGATCGAACACGCCCGGGCCGGTCGGCGGGTGGTTCGTCTCAAAGGGGGGGATCCTTATGTGTTTGGACGTGGAGCCGAAGAGGCACAGGCGCTCTTCGCCGCGGGGATTCCGTTTGCAGTGGTGCCGGGAGTGACCGCGGGATTGGGGGCGACCTCCTACGCCGGTTTGACGGCGACCCATCGCCAATTTGCCTCGGCGGTGGCGTTCGTCACCGGTCACGAACCGCCCTGGGCCTCGCCGCTGGATTGGCCGATTCTGGCCCGCTTCCCTGGCACCCTGGTCATCTACATGGGGTCCAGCCACCTGGAAGCGATCCGCGACGTGCTGATCGCCCACGGCAAGCCGCCTGAAACCCCCGCCGCTGCCGTGCAGGCCGGCGCGCTGCCCCGGCAACGGGTGGTTCAGGGACGATTGGCCGACTTGCCCGAACTCTTCCGCGCCGCTGGTTTGGGCGCGCCGTGCCTGTTCGTGATCGGCGACGTCGTGGGGTTGCGCGAGGCTCTGGCCTGGTACGAACGTCTGCCCCTGTTTGGGCGTCGCGTCGTGGTGACCCGTCCCCGCGCCGATCTCGCTGAGGCGGCGGCCTCGCTGGAGAGTCTGGGGGCTGAGGCGATCGCCGCGCCGATGGTCGAACTCGGCCCGGTCGAGCCTGGACCCGACCGCGACCGCCTCGATGACGCCTTAAGGTGCCTGGCCGGGGGCGGCTTCGATTGGCTGGTTCTAACCTCGGCTAACGGTGTGCGGTTCCTCGTCGAACGGCTCGACCAGTTGGGTCTGGACCTGCGGGCACTGGGGAGGGTTCGTCTGGCCGCGATCGGTCAGGCCACCGCCCGGACCCTCGGTGAATATTACCTTCGCCCCGACATCGCTCCTGAGTCGGCACGTTCTGAAGAGTTCGCCCAGGCGCTGCGGCCCCAAGTCGCCGGCTGCGCGGTGCTGCTGACCCGTGCCGACCGCGGGCGCTCGCTCCTGCCTGATCAGTTGGCCGAGGTCGCCCGCGTAGTCGAGAACGTGTGGGTCTATCGTCACCGCGATGCCGAGGCGTTGCCGCCCGGTCTGGCCGCGCGTTTGGAAACCGCCGAGGTGGATTGGGTGACGCTGACCAGTCCGGCCACCGCCCGCCGTTTTTTCGAGTTGGTTCCTCCGACGGCCCGCGTCCACCTGGGCCGGACGATCCGTCTGGCGGCGATCAGCCCTCTGACCGCTCAGGCGTGCCGCGACCTGGGCTGCGAGGTCGCCGCCGTTGCGGAGCCGTTTACTTGGGACGGTCTGATTCAGGCGATCATCGCCGCCGAGCGGAAGGCAACCGCGCCGTCCGACTAGCTCTCCCCTGTCATCGGGCCGCTTTGAGCAACGCCCCCCTCTGGGCCAGCTTTTGTTCGATCCGCAACCGCGCCAAGTGGTAGGTTTGACGGCACACCGCTTCATATTCGCCCGACCGTTGAACCCAAAGCAACGCCGTGAGATCGGTGGCCGGAGTCTGCCGCTGGGCCGGCGGCGGGTCGGTGGGCCACTTGGCCACCTCGGAGTCGGAGGACGGGAGGTCGAGACTTCGCTCCAGATGGCTGGGATCAACCAATCTGCGCCAGTCGCCGTAGACCGGGTTGGGCAGCACGAACCAGTCGTCGCCGAACCGCGTGGCGTGATCCCGGACCAGATCCTTGCGCCGCGTTTGCGCCCGCTCCTTTTGCTCTGCGGTGGCGGTTTTGAGGTCCAGACCGTGTTCGAAGCCGCCGGGAAAGTCGGTGAGCGAGTCGCCCAGCCAGGCGATCACGTCGTAACGTGCTTCGACGGCTTGGCGTCGGGCGAGCTTGTCGCCGGGTTCGACCTGTAAAAGCAGGTCCTCGGGACGATGGACCGCCACGCCCAGCCGTTTCAGGGTCGCCTCGGTGCCAGCGCGCTCATCGTCAGGACGGTTCGAGATGTAAACGATGGCCACTCCCTTTTCGGCCAGCGTCAGGATGAACCCCCGAGCGCCGGGAACCAAGTCGATCTCCTCGACATGCTTACGGACCCAGCCGGCCCAGCGTTGATCGTTGAAGGTGGCGTCGGCCAGGATCAGGCCGGCTTGAAACCGTGAGTTGTCGAGCACGGTTTCGTCCAAGTCGAGAACCACCGCCACCGGTTTGCCGTTAGGAACCTTCTGGGAAGACGCGACTGCCGCGACGAGGGAGCGGGGTTGAAGGGCGCGATCGCCGCCGGAACCCCACCACAGACCCGCGAGAAACACGCCCGAGAGCGCCACGACGCGGAACGCCAACGAGGCGAAGGAACGACCGGCGAACCATCGAACCGGGAGACGAATCATGGAGGACACTCGTTTGATTTGAGGAATTGGAGGAAATCGAATTGGTAGAGAGGGAGTCGGACGAGTTCCACGGGGGGCGGACCACCACT
>Ga0209017_10002408_pt1 | contig 12070 bp, 9 predicted proteins | sample YNPBryunderm2012_FD_185812 | JGI IMG/M metagenome (GOLD analysis project Ga0209017, IMG submission 185812) | Anoxygenic and chlorotrophic microbial mat microbial communities from Yellowstone National Park, USA - YNP Bryant MS undermat 2012... ... | reverse complement strand
AACCCCAACTCACGAAGGTCCAGCGTCCGCAAGCCGCTCCAATGAGGCGAATCCAACGCCGCCTCCAACGACGAGCGATCCCTCAACCTCAACCAGCGAATCGCCCGCAACGACTCGCATCCGCTCAACGCGACCTCGGGTCGCCTGGTGATCGAAGGGTGGAGTTCGAGGTGGTCGATTGGCAAACGACGAAGAAACCAACTTCCCCGCCTTCGAAACACCTCAGCGGTGGTCCTGACCAATCGAGGCAGGCCCAAAATATGGCCAACCGCCAACGAGGAATTCCACTCGCACCCCCTGCCTGGAGGCTCCTCCCCCCCCTCCTCCTCGACCCCCCCAACCGGTTCCAGACGCTTGGCCAACCGCCGCGAGCGATCGGCCAGCAAACGACCACGCCAAGTTCCCGGACCGACCGCAACCCGCTCCACCTCGACCCGAATCCACTCAGCACGCGCTGGGTCGCCCTGTTCCTCCAGCCAGTCGGCGTAAATCAGCAACGGCCCGTGGTCCTCGGGCTCGGCCTGACGAATCGCCTCCCAGAACGGCCAATGGGCCTCGAACGCCCAGTCCCGAGGATCGCCTTGAGAGACATCTGCATGGTCGGGATTGTCTTGATCCATCATGCCGGCTCCTCCTCTCCAGGATGATCTTGCTTCGCCAATCGTTCTGCAATGGCCTGATCGTATGCGACCCGCCGCGACAGGGAGGACGGCAATCCCCACCCCAGGTTTTCCGCCGCCAGTTTTGACTTCACGTCGAATCGGTTGTAGTTTCGAGAAGCATTGTGACGAACACGCCGAAAAAACCAACTCCAACGAATCCACTTCTTCTTCGCTCATCCCACCATGCCGCCGTCCCCTCCCTACGTTTCGGCTCCCCCTGCCGCGCCTTCGCCGCCCTCCGGAGCGACACAGCAGCCGCTGCCCCCCACCTCGACGCCCTCCCCCTCCGAACCTGGCTGGGATCAGGTGATCCACGTGGGCGACTGCATTGCAGGCATGAATCAACTCGAAGACAAATCGGTGGACCTCATCTTTGCCGACCCCCCCTTCAACATTGGATACACGTATGATGTTTACAACGATCGGTGTGACGATCAAGAGTATCTCGCTTGGTCGCGTCGCTGGATCGAGGCCGCGGTTCGGGTGCTGTCGCCAACCGGGACATTCTGGTTGGCGATCGGGGATGACTTCGCGGCTGAACTCAAAGTGCTTATGCACCGTGAGCTCGGCCTGACGTTCCGTGGCTGGATCATCTGGTACTACACCTTCGGCGTTCACTGCAAACGGAAGTTCACCCGAAGCCACACCCACTTGCTCTACTTTACCCGTCACCCCCGCGATTTCACGTTCAACGCCGACGCGATCCGGGTTCCGTCCGCCCGACAACGTGTCTACAACGACAAGCGGGCCCACCCCCTTGGACGCGTTCCTGATGATACGTGGATATTGCGCCCCCAGGACTTACCCGGGGGATTCGATCCCGACCATTCAGTCTGGCACGTTCCCCGCGTTTGCGGGACGTTCCGTGAACGCCAAGGGTGGCACGGATGTCAGATGCCCGAACGCATCCTCGGCCGGATCGTGTCCGCATGCTCCAACCCGGGCGACCTCGTCCTCGACCCCTTCGTGGGCAGCGGCACCACCTTGGCCGTGGCCCGCAAGCTCCACCGACGCGGCGTGGGTTTTGAACTCTCTGCCGACTACGCGATGAACGCCTGCCAACGCCTCGAATCCGTCCGCCCCGGCGACCCTCTGGATGGCGGCGATGGCCTCGAAACCCTGGCCCGGCCCCGTCAACCACGTGGCTCCACGACCTCCCCACGCCGCCGACGCGCCAGTCCCTCCACAACCTGAACAAAACACCACAACGCTGGCTTGACGAACGTTCGTTCAGAATGTACATTGCCAGTGTACAGACGAACGCCAAGCGGTCGGATCGTCGCGATGTTGAAGCCAAACCGCGCTGGTGAACGAGAAGCGTCGTTGATGGGGTGTTCCGGAATCCATCGACGTCGCGCGAAATCACCACGTCTCTTCCATCAATATCAATTAAGTTCGGAGACCGCCGCGTCTTCGTTCCACTGATAAGGCGGAGCCGGCGTTGGACACCCCAGGAGGCGCGCTATGAGTCGAATCGTCACCAATGTGATCGGAGCGACCCCGCAACTGGACCTTCCCCCGGCGAGGGGTTTGGAGGGTGGTCGTTTGAGTGAGGCGGCCGATGAAGCGGGCCTCGGAGCCGCAGTCGGCGTGGTGCGCGACCCGATTCGGGGATTGAGTGTCCCGCCTCCCCATCATCTTCATCCCCCAATGCGTGTGGTTCGTCCCGAAGACGAGGGAGCCTATTCGATCGAAGTCGGCTGCGACGAGACCGGGGCGGCCGGGGAGGCTCCATTCGACATACCCAGCGCGGGTTCGTCCGACACGACCGACCTAGCCGGGCTGATCGAACGCGAGGCTTTGGCCTTCGCCCGGAAAGGAACCCCGTTGGCTCTGCTGATTGCTGAGACTCTGGACGATCTGGCTTCGCGCGTTCGGTTCACCGGCGCGCGGAGTGTGACCGAATACCGCGAGCGGATTGAACTGCTCGACGAGTGGGCCGACGCCGAGATGCACCTCCAAAGCCCCCAAGGATTTGATCAATTCCTACCTCCTCTCTTTCCCGACCGAAGTTTCTGAGTCAGACTGAAGGGGCACGAACGCGGAACCTTGTCGTTCTGGCTACAGTCATGCTTGAGAGGATGCGAGTCATGCGCTGGTTTTTATGTTCTGCGTCAATCGTCGCAACCAGTTTCCTCACTGGGGCCTCCGGGGGAAGGGAGTCGACTCCCGAGGCCCTCCTCAAAGCCCAACCGGCCCGACGTTTGGAACCAGCCCCTTCTCCAGTAGACAACCCACTCAAAGGTCTTGTTCCTTACGATAACCCGCCACCCAATCGGTTTCCACACAGTCTGGAGTTCTTTTATCTTCCCCTTTCCGACCTGATGATCGGCCCCAACCTCTTCGATTGGTCCTCCCTGGAGCGTAAGCTCGACGCGATCGCCCGGCGGGGCAATCAGGCAATCTTCCGTATCTGGGTTGAGTATCCCACCCTCGAAACTGGTGTTCCGACCTTCCTGATTGAACAAGGGGTAAAACTGACCCGCTGGCGAAACCCCTTCGAGAACTCCTGGAACGTTACGCCCGACTACGGCGACGAGCGTCTGATCAAGGCCCTGGAGCAGTTCATCGCCGCGTTGGGAGCACGCTACGACAACGACCCCCGCGTGGGCTTTCTCACCGCGGGCCTTCTTGGTTCCTGGGGCGAGTGGCACACTTGGCCCCGTGATGATCTGGCACCCTCCCCCGAAGTGGAACGTCGGGTGATGAACGCCTACGAAGCAGCCTTCAAGCAGGTGCCGATCCTGCTGCGTTACCCCGCCGGTCCCAACGACCCTGTCCACGCCGACAACGCCTCGCGGACCCGGTTTGGCTACCACGACGACTCCTTCGCCTGGGCCACGTTGGACACCGGACGCGAAGAGGATTCCTGGTTTTTCCTAGCCGCGCTCAAGAGGGCCGGCCCCCAGGCCATGGCGCGTTGGACGATTCAACCCATTGGCGGCGAAATCCGCCCCGAACTTTGGGACAGCCTGTTTGACCCCCATCAACCGCCCCATCCCAAGGGCCAGAACTTTGATGAGTGCGTGCGGCAAACTCATGTCACCTGGTTGATGGATTCCGGGATGTTCCACAAGCCGGTCTCGCCGGCGCGTCGTCAACGCGCTTTGGAGTCAGTTCGCCGCATGGGATACGACTTCCGGGTGACCACCGCGCGGCTCAATCGTCAGGAAAACCGTCGCCTGACAGTAGAACTGACCGTGATCAACCAGGGAGTCGCCCCGTTTTACCGGAACTGGCCTCTGGAATTGGGCTGGCTGGATCGCTCGACGGGACGTGTGATCGCGCGCTTCCCCGTTGATTGGTCCTTGACCAACCTGCTCCCCGACGCTCCCGCCCGGGTGTGGCGAACCACTCTGACCTTGCCACCGGCCAGCGGTAACGAGAACAATTGCATCCTGGCGCTGCGGGTTGTTCATCCGTTGCCCAACGGCAAACCCCTTCGGTTCGCTAACGCCGATCAAGACCGCCACGCCCCCGGCTGGCTGAGTTTGGGGACTCCCAACGGCGGGGCTTCCAAACCACCTCGCCCGTCGCGCCCTCGTCCCCGTCGTCTGGCTGAGTTTGGGGCTTTGGACGACTGACCCCGGACCCAAGTGCTCCCTCAATCACCCCGACCGTTCCGCCCAGCCGGATTGGGACGCCGCCAAAGACCGGCGATCCAAACCCCCTCGACCCGACTGGCTGCCACAGGGGGAGTCGAGGCCACCAGGTCTCGCACCTCCTGGGTCCAGTAGACGGGGCGGCGATGGATCAACACCCAATCGGCCTGCGAGACGAATTCCTGGTCCTTCGGAATGACCTCTCGCGCGGCCAGAGCGGGGGTGGTCAAAACGCGACCAAACCCTGGGGCCAACGTAGGAGCTACGGCCACGGTTTGCCCCGGTTCAACCCGACGAGCGAGTTCCCCAAGCAAGCTGTCGTCGAATCCCTCGGACCAGTAAGACAATTCCATGCCGCGGGCCTCGGCTCCGACGACCCCACCGATGAAGATGTTGTAGTAACTTAGCCCGTAGGGAGCGGTACGGACCACCTCCAAACTATTGAGTCCGATCGATGCCATCACCCCTCCCCACCAAAACAACCGAGCGATCCGACCCGCCGGCGCAGCGGCGGCCAAACGAGCCAGCCCCACCCCCCCCAACAACCCCAAGAGGGGAAAGACCATCAAATAAAGACGTTCTCCGTCATATACTGGGACGTGCGTGCTAAAGACCAACAACACAGCCAAAGCCGCGCCGATCCAGAGGCGAATCGAGGGATCGCGCGGCCCAGATCCGGCCCAAACCGCCGCCGCGCCCCAGCCCGCCAACATCAACGCGATGGGAGGCGTAGTGAACAAGACGTGAACCCAAGGATAATGCCAGGGAACCTGACGGTCGGGATAAACAGCGCCGAAGTAGAGGGTTTGGATCGACATCCGCTCCACCCCGGTGCTGAGATAGGCCCCAAGGCGTCCCACCGGATCGTTCCAGAGCCAGGGCCAACCGGCCAAGAAAACCGCAAATCCCACCGCCCCCCACAACCCCGCCCCTATCGCGCCCTGGATGGGTCCCAACCGCAGGATCGCCCAAACCAAGCCGATCGCCGGCAGCAACCAGGCGTGAATCTTGGTCAATAGCGCCAGACCAAACACCAGACCAGCCCCAAGGCACCCCACCAGGGGACGACGACTTCTTGTAGCAGCGTCTAAACTGAACAGCGCTAGCAACCAAAACACCGTGATGAACGTATCCAACGCGGCGAGATGGGCGTGGGACCAGACCCTCGGCATCGTCACGGTCAACACGACCGCCCCTAACCCGGCCCAAACTCCGCCAACCCGCGAACCCACCCGCGCCATCACGGCGCACAGCAAACCAAACGCCAGAGCTGGAGCCACCCGCGCGGCCCTGAGATTCAGACCGGTTGGATCGTCGCCCCGAATCGTCTCCTCCCAGGGTTCAAAGAGGGTCGCGGCGATCCCCAACAACCATCGACCTAACGGCGGATGTTCTTTATTGAATCGATAAGTGGCGTCGATGACCTCCGAGCGTAGGAATCCGACGACTCCAACCTGGTCGAGCTTACGAAGATAGTCGCGGCCCGGCAGAACGTCCAACGGCTCATCGACCGTTGGTCCCGGTCCATTCAAGGTCGCCAGAACCGGCAGGCACGCCATCCCCCCCACGACCAAACACCAACGCCAGGCCAACGGAGCCGACCTCGGAACCGGCGGACACGACGACGCGGAGGGTTGGTCTTGAGCCATTGGACAACCTCGGATAAGGTAAGACGTGACTCGGCCAAACCGGGGATGGCTCCGAGTCCCCACGACGGACACCCACACGCCACACCATCACCATTCGGAACGGAACGACCCACCCGGACCTGGTTCGAAGTAGAATTGGATCAGGGAACGCGGGGAACTCAAATTGTGCAGGATCGCGTCGGTTGCGGCCACCGGCCACCGAGAACATTCGCCGCCGCTCCCTCAACCAATGCTCCTACGCTCCGCCACGCTTCAGGTCGTTTCGTTGCGGTTCGGTTCGAGTCGATCGATTTTCAGCGGGTGCTGTCGAACCCCTTCATGTTCATTTCTCTCCACGGACTTGTCACGGAATTGGGTGCGTTGTTAGCCGTCGCGGAGAAACGCGCGGGTCCACCTGATTCCCCTATCCTTGGCCACGACCGCCGGCAGGGAGGCCGACCCCCATGAATCGCCGCGCCTGGATTGGAACCTCGCTGCTCGCCACAGCCACTGCCTGGCTGTTCGGCCGTCCTCACTCGGTCTCAAGCTCCACGGCTCCCGCTCAGCCGCCCGAGACCAAGCCAGGCGAGTTTGGACTCGACCCGCCCCAGCGCGCTAACCCCCCCCGAGTCGAAAACGCCCTGCCCCCAGAGAGCGGTTTTGAATATCGAGAATTCGATATTTCACGATACACCACCAAGATTCGTCACGAAAGCGCCACGCCACAGCAGGCGATCGCTGATTGGATTGTGCGGCGCACTGGGGCGTCGCGTTGGTTCGGCGAGCGGTCCACCTCGTTAGCGGTCGATCGGCAACTCGTGCGGATCTACCACGATCCGCGGATCATTCGCCAGGCGGCCGACATCATCGACCGGTTCAACAACGCCTTGGCCGATCTTCTGAGCATCCGCTTGAGGCTGATTGCGGCCACTGACACTCAGTGGCGGTTCACCGTGTTCAACCGGCTCAAGCCGCTGGCGGTGGGTCCGACCGGCCAACAGGTCTGGACCCTGCCGATCGAGGAAGGCATTCAAATTTTGACGCAATTTCAGATAGACCGTGGTTTCCGCTTGCTGGACGATCAAAAGTTCGAGGTGGTCAATGGTCAACCGGTGACGATCAAACGTGTGGTCAACCGTAACTACGTCTCGGGCCTGCAGGAGGCTGGACCCGCTAACTTCGGAGCACAGGCAGCGGTCAAGGCGATCGAGGAGGGCGTGACCCTCAAGCTCGATCCCCTGCTTCAGTTCGACGGTGACGAGGTCGAACTGGCGATGGATCTGCGTGCCGTGACGGTCCGTTCGATGATCCGCACCCGGGTCATCGCGCCCCGTCAGGTCGGGACGCCCGAACTCATTTTGGATGTTCCCGAGGCGATCGAGTCGCGCATGGAATTGAACGTCCCCGCCCTGCCAACCGACCAAATGCTCTTCATCTCGGCGGGCATTTTGCCGGGCATCCTCCAGGATCGACGCGGCTTGGCCAACGTCCTGGGGCTAAGCAACACCAACACCGAACTGCTGGTCTTCCTAGAGGTCAAACCGATTCGTACCGCGTTGGGCCGTTCACGCTAAGCCACGCAAACCACCCACAACCCCGCGCCTACGACGCATGGGTGCGACGCGCCTTGAAACCGGCGGGCGGATTATGGTTGAATATCCAAGTGAGTCCGTCCGCCCGCAACGGTTTGAGGGTGCGTGTTGCCGATGATGGAATCGGAGGTCGCGTCGGCGACGCGGCGGCTAATCATCTTGGGAAGCGGCACCTCCACCGGCGTGCCCACCCTGGGGTGCGACTGCTCGGTGTGCCTGTCGCGCGATCCTCGCAACCACCGCACCCGCCCCAGCGCCTTGTTCCGTTTGCCCCAAGGCGATCTCCTCATCGACACCACCCCGGAAATGCGGCTGCAACTCCTCCGCGAGAACGTCCGGTTCGTTCACGCCATCGCCTACACCCATGACCACGCCGACCACCTGATGGGGTTGGACGACGCGCGGTTGTTCCCCAAGTACATCGGCGGCCCCGTTCCGGTCTTTTGCGAGGAACGGGTCGAGGATTCGATCCGACGAATCTTCCACTACGCCTTCCAGCAAGAGGTCCTCAGTTATCCCTTTGGTGGGGTCCCCCGGCTGGCTTTCCGTCGCATCCAACCCGGCATCGCGTTCGAGACCCTGGGAGAGCGGGTCGTGCCGATCCGTCTCGACCACGGCCGCATCCCCGTGTTGGGCTTCCGCATTGGAGGCCTGGCATATTGTACCGACGTCAAACGCATCCCCGAGGAATCGCTCCCCCTGCTGACCGACCTGGATGTGCTCGTGCTGGACACCTTGCGCTACGAGGAACATCCTACCCACCTGAGCCTCAACGAATCGCTGGCCTTGATCGAGCGGTTGGCTCCACGCCGGGCGGTCCTCACCCACCTATCGCACGCTTTCGACCACCACGCCGCCGAAAAGACCCTACCCCCGCACGTCCGTTTGGCCTATGACGGCCTGATGATCCCATTCTAACCCCCGCGGCGTCGAATTGCCGCCGCCCGCTTGACGACGCGCGCTGCCCACCGCGTTCCCTCCTCGAACCAACACCACGCTCACCATCGGAAAAAAGATCAGAGCGCTGCCCATGACCACCTCCTCCGCCTCACCCCCAACCAAGCTTGTGGAACGGCTCGAACGAATCGGCCAATTGCAGGTGCTGCGATTCTGGAACGAACTGGAGGAGACCGCCCGCGCCCGGCTGATCACCGATCTCGAAGGCGTGGACCTCGAACGACTGGCCGATCTCATCGACCAATTCGTGACTCACCGCCACGCCCAAACCCCGCACGCCATCCCACCGCTTGACCCCTCGCGGGTGGGACCGGTCGAAACGATCCCCCCTGGATCACGCTCCCGCGAGGAGCAGGAAGAAGCGTTGCGCGCGGGCACCGACCTCTTGAGCCGTGGCGAAGTGGCCATCGTGCTCGTTGCCGGCGGTCAGGGAACCCGCTTGGGGTTCGACGGTCCCAAGGGAACCTTCCCGATCGGTCCGGTCTCCGATGCCAGTCTCTTCCAAATTCACGCTGAGAAAATCGTCGCCTTGGGGCGACGCCACGGGGTCGAACCACCTCTCTTCGTCATGACTAGCCCCGACAACCATCAGGCGACCGCCGACTTCTTCGCGGCCCACAACCAATTCGGCCTAAAGCGGCTGCGGCTCTTCACCCAAGGCCAACTGCCAGCCGTGGACGCCCAAACCGGAGCGATCCTACTGGCCAACCGCGACCGCGTCGCTCTGGCCCCTGACGGTCACGGCGGAACCCTCCGCGCTCTGGCCGCCCCCGGACCCAATGGCGGACCCTCCTGCTTGGACGAAATGGAGGAGGCCGGCATCCGCACCATCTTCTATTTTCAGGTGGACAACCCGCTGGTCAAAATCGCCGATCCCGTCTTCCTGGGACACCACCTCCGCGCTGGAGCCGACATGAGCTTCAAAGTAGTTGAGAAACATCAACCCGACGAAAAGCTCGGCGTGGTCGTCATGGTCGATGGCCGCCCCCAAGTCATCGAATATTCCGATCTGCCCGCGGAATTGGCCCAACGTCGCGACCCCCAGGGCCGATTGGAACTCCGCGCCGGCAGCATCGCGGTCCACGCCTTTGAGGTGGCCTTTCTTCGCAGGTTGGTTGGCCAGGGAGGTGGTGCCCTGCCGTTTCATCAAGCCCTCAAGAAAGTCCCCCACATCAACGCGGAGGGTCACCTCGTCCAACCCGACCAACCCAACGCCATCAAATTCGAAACCTTCATCTTCGACGCCCTCCCCCTGGCCCAACGCTTTGTGGTGGTCGAAACCCAACGCGACGAGGAATTCGAACCGCTCAAGAACGCCACCGGACCCGACTCGCCCGCGTCGGTGCGTCAACGGATGAGCGACCTCTACGCCAAATGGCTCGAAGCGGCTGGAGCCAAAGTCGAACGACGCGGCGACGGATCGGTGCCTTTCGGAATCGAAATCAGCCCCCTGTTCGCGCTGGACGCGGCCGACCTCAAAGGCAAAGTTCCCCCCGGCATCGTAGTCAACGAGCCTCTGCACCTGCGCTAACTCCCCCCTTCTCCCCGGCTCACATCGTTCCACCTTCTCTTAAAACGGCATGCTTGTATGAACGCGCGATTGCACGCGGTGGTGATGGCCGGCGGCAGTGGCACCCGGTTTTGGCCCAAAAGCCGCCGGAACCGTCCCAAGCAACTCTTGCGGCTTTATGGCGCGACCACCATGTTGCAGCAGACTCTCGACCGGGTCGCCCCTTTGACTGCCCCGGAGCGAACCTGGATCGTCACTGGAATTGACCAGGCCGAAGCAACCCGCGCTCAGACCCCCGACCTGGCCCCCTCTCAGATCCTTGCCGAACCCTGCCCCCGCGACACCGCCGCTTGCGTGGGACTGGCAGCGCGACGAATCGTCCAGCTGGACCCTGAGGCCCTCATGCTGGTCATGCCGGCTGACCATGTCATCGAACCGGCCGAGGAGTTCCGTCGCGCCGCCCGCGCCGCCGTCGCCCTGATCGCCGAGGACCCCCGCCGTCTGGTCACCTTTGGCGTGCCGCCCACCCGACCCGAGACCGGATACGGCTACATGGAAACCGGCGAGGAAATCGGACGCCCCGAAGGACTGGCCGCCCGTCGCGCCTTGACCTTCCGCGAGAAACCCGACCGAGCCACCGCCGAAACTTTCCTGGCCTCGGGACGGTTCGTCTGGAACGCCGGGATCTTCGGCTGGAAAGCCGCCACCATCTTGGAAGAGATCGCCCGTCACCAACCCGACCTGGCCGCTGGTCTGGATCGTCTCGCGTCCGACCTGGGCACCGACCGCCAATCCCACACCCTCGCTGAAATCTTCCCAACCCTGCCCAAGCTCCCAATTGACAAAGCGGTGATGGAACGATCTCAACAGGTGGTCGTCCTCGAAACCCCCTACCGCTGGAGCGACGTGGGCGACTGGCGCGCGCTGGCCGGATTGGGTGGACTGGACGACCAAGGCAACGTGCTTCAAGGACCTACCCATGTCGTGAACACCCGCGACAGCGTCATCATCGCCGACGAGGGCAACCTGGTGGCGGTGTTGGGCCTCTCCGAAGTCGTGGTGGTGCAATCCGGAGGCGCGACCTTGGTTGCCCGCAAAGACGCGCTGGACAACCTCAAAGCCCTGGTCGAAGAACTGCCCAAGGCCGGATTCCCCCACGCGTTGTAAATCAAACCGATCGGCGATTCGATCCACGCGATTCGGAGCCCAACCCCAATGGGAACCATTCTGGCACTGGATCACGGTCTCAAACGGGTGGGCTTGGCCATCAGCGACCCCGGACGCTCCATCGCCTCCCCCCTGGGACGGTTGGAGCGACCTGGCGGCGAGGCGGGATTCACCACCGAGATCCAAACCCTCAAGCGGCTGGTTCGGGAGCACGGCGTGGATCGTCTGGTGATGGGCCTCCCGGTTCACACTAGCGGCCGGGACAGCCCCCAAGCCCGCGCTGCCCGGCAGTGGGGCGACCGCGTCGCCAAGGAACTCGGATTGACGATTATCTATGTTGATGAACGGTACTCCACCAAACATGCCGACGAGCTCATGCGCGAGGCCGGCCTGTCGGCTGCCAAACGCAAGCGGCGGGTCGATTCACTGGCGGCGGTGGTCATCCTCCGCGACTATCTCGACGCCGGCTGTCCCGACCATGCCCAGGTCGCTCCCCCCATCCCGCTCGACGATCCTCTCAACGATTCCTCCCCAACTCCAGCGGATTCCAATCCCGAGAACTCACCAACCGCCCACGCTTCCTCCCCTCGCATCCCATGATCTCCTCACCCTTCGACCCCACTCAAGACGACTCCACCGACAATCCAGGCTTGAGGGACTCCCACCCGCCCCGACCCGGTTCGGTCCTGATCGTCGGCTGCGGCTACCTCGGACGACGCATCGCCCGCCAACTGATTCGCCAGGGACGCGACGTCTTCGGTACCACCCGCTCGCCTGCCAAGGCCGAGCAACTTCGCAGCCTGGGCATCCATCCCGTGGTGGTCGATCTGACCGATTCGACCACCGAGGTTGTTCTACCGCGGGTCGCCGGCGCGATCTACTGCGTGGGCTACGACCGATCCTCGGGCATGCCACAACGCGCGGTGGTGGTGGACGCCCTCATCGCCACCCT
>Ga0209017_10002404_pt1 | contig 12086 bp, 10 predicted proteins | sample YNPBryunderm2012_FD_185812 | JGI IMG/M metagenome (GOLD analysis project Ga0209017, IMG submission 185812) | Anoxygenic and chlorotrophic microbial mat microbial communities from Yellowstone National Park, USA - YNP Bryant MS undermat 2012... ... | reverse complement strand
ACGGCGCGCGGCGCCGTCTGCAAACGAGGCTCAGCCATACAGTGCGGTTTGGTTGGGCCTTAATCTTTTCCATCCTCAACTGACAATCAACCAACACTACCTCCGATGGGCTGCCCCACCGGGCTAACCGTTTGACTTGCGAGGAACCCCTTCCTAGACTTCTGCTCAGATGCTGGCTACGGGCACCAAAGCAACTGCCGCCCCCACCACCGACTCCCAGGACGCCGAGGTCGGTTTGCTCTGGAAACAGATCGTCGGGCCGTTGGAATCCTTTTTGGAGGCTGTGTCCAAGCGCTTGGCCGAACAGGTGCGGGCTTTCGATCCGGAGTTGTCCCCATTGGCCGAGTACACACTGCAGGGCCAAGGAAAACAGTTGCGGCCCACGCTAGTGGGCCTCTCGGGCCAGGCCCTGGGCCGGCCAGGCCCGGACCATATCACGGTGGCGGTAATCATCGAGATGATTCACCTGGCCACCCTGGTGCATGACGATGTCATGGACGAAGCGGCACTGCGCCGGGGCCGCCTAACGGTGGCAGCACGCTGGGGCAACGAGACGGCCGTGCTGTTTGGGGACTGCTTGTTTGCTCAAGCATTGGTCCTGGCGGCCAGTTTTCCCACGCCCGAGATCTGCCGAACCGTGGCGCGGGCTACGCAAACGGTTTGCACCGGAGAAATCCTACAGACCCGCTATCGACGAAACTTCCCGCTGTCCCGTCAACACTACTTCCGCGTGCTGGAAATGAAGACAGGGGAGTTGTTCGGCCTGGCCTGCGACTTGGGGGGCTGGAGTAGCGGCGCAGAACCCCGGGTGCGGGAGACGCTGCGAAAGTTTGGGCTAGCCTTCGGCACTGCCTACCAGCTTTACGATGACTGTCTGGACCTCCTGGGTCAGGAGAGCGCTGTGGGCAAGTCTCTCGGTACCGACCTGGCCAAGGGGAAGTTGACCCTGCCGCTCCTGCTGGCTTGGGAACGAGCGGGGACACGCGAGCGCGCCAAACTGGAACGGTGGATTCAAAACTGGGAACCGGCGCATCTGCCGCAGGTGCGCGAGCTGTTGGAGCGCCACGGGGCCTTGAGTGAAGCATTGGCCATGATCCACAGCCACTTGGAACGGGCCCGAGGACATCTACAGGCATTGCCGGCCCCGGCACAATGCGAAGGGCTGCAGGCCGCAACCGATTATCTGGCGCTCCAAAGCAACCGGCTAAACGGTTTGCGTTGATCTCGGCACGGTATCCATGGCCCAAGAACCTTCTGCTCCCAGGCCGGCCCACGCACGGCCGCAGGATCCCCCCGCCGAGATCTCCCCCGCAGCGGAAGCGGAACTGGTGGCACGGGCCCGGGCAGGCGATTTGGACGCCTACGACGAGCTGATGCGCCGGCATCAAGAGCGCGTCTACCAGGTCATCTACCACATGACCTCGCACCACGAAGACGCCCGGGACCTGACCCAAGAAACCTTCATCGCCGCCTTCCAAGCATTGCCACGTTTCCGGGGCAATGCGGCCTTCGGCACCTGGTTGTACCGGATTGCCGTCAACAAGACCCTCAATTATCTCCAGAAGAAACGGCCAGAGAACAGCGGCCTCAGTCTCAACGAACTGGACTGGAACGCAGAGCACGATCCAGACCTGGTGGCGCTGATCTCGGAGAAAACCCCCCGGCGGGAAGTTTCGCTGACGGAGTTGCGGCTCAAATTGAACGAAGCCATGCAGAAGCTGTCAGAAAAGCATAGACTGGTGGTGGTGCTGCACGACGTGCAGGGTTTGCCCCACGAGGAGATAGCCAAGATTATGGAGTGCAGCGTGGGAACGGTTCGGTCGCGCCTCTTTTACGCGCGACAACAACTGCAGGCGTATCTGTCCGATTACCTTTGAGGCATGGGAGCGCGTATGGATCCGAGGCCGGAAGAATTCGAAAAACTGCGCCGCCTGTTGGCCTTGAAGCGCTACGAACGGCCACCGGCAGGATGTTTGGACGACGTACGCCAGGCCACGCTGTTGGCGCTGCGTCGGGCCCAGGCCGCAGAGCAGGACCTGCGGAGCGCTGCCGGAGCTGCGGGCTGCTGGAGAGTTTGGTGGGAGGCATTGGCCCCACGGCCCTTGCTAGCCGGGGCGCTGGGCGTCGTGGTTTGTGCCTTGGTGATTGCAGCGGTGTTTCAGGCCGAACGACTGGAGCTGCCCTCCGGGTGGGAGAGGTCGTCCCCGGCCTGGAATCCGGTACCCGCCACTCCCGCCGCCATGGGGCTGGCCGGTGCCACCCCGAGCCCCGGACTGACGGCTTCGCATCCGTTGTTGGTCGGGACGAACCCCCCGACGGCCGTACCTCTCTTCGAGGCTACCCCGGGAGCAAGCACCCTTTTCCAACCGCCCTTGCTGGACGTGCAGCGGGTCGGTGCAGGCTCAAGCACCCCCAGCAACGTCGTGTTCCCGTAAAACCGCTGGGGCGTTGCCCCCATGCCTGATCGGCGAGCGCCCCCTGTCGACCTACACGGCTGGAAGGAAGGCTCCCACCAGACCGGCCTCGCTGCCCATCCTGGGACCGGCTAGCACGGTCGACTACTCCTGGCAGGCTGCGGGACCGATACAGGCACACTGAGCCCTTCCGGGCTGGGACTTCGGGACAGAATCGTTGACACCATGCGGTCCGGACTTCTAGGTTGCCATGGTCCCGCTGCGGTCGGCAGCCTCCCCGTTGCTTTCCTGCAAGACAGAGGTAGGTAAAACGGTTGCCGACAGGGGCGGTCGATCCCTATGGCCAATACGATCTTGGTAGGCGCCCAGTGGGGCGATGAGGGCAAGGGCAAGATCATCGATGTCCTGACCGAGGAGGCGGACGTGGTGATACGCTACGCCGGCGGCAACAACGCCGGCCATACCGTTCTTGTCGGCAAAGAGCGGTACATCCTCCATTTGGTGCCGTCGGGAATTCTCCGGCCGGACAAACTTTGCGTCATTGGCAATGGGGTGGTCATCGATCCCGTCAGCCTGATGGAAGAGATCCGCGGACTGCGAAACCTGGGCGTCCAGGTGGGGCGGAACTTGGTCATCAGCGAGAGGGCCCACGTGGTGCTCCCCTACCACCGAGAGCTGGATGTGGCCCGGGAACACCGGCAGGGTCGCCACAAACTGGGGACCACCAAGCGAGGCATTGGACCGGCCTACGCGGACAAGGCCGCGCGGGTGGGGCTGCGCATGGTGGACCTGGTTCATCCCGACACGTTTGCCCTGAAGCTCAAGCAGCGGATTCGGGAGCACAACGAGGTTCTCCGGGCCTGGGGCGCCAAGCCACTCCGCTACCGTAAGGTACTAGAGGAGTACCAGGCCGCCGGGGAGTTTCTCCGACCGTTTGTGACTGACACGGTAAGCCTGCTCCATCAGGCCTTGGCCGAAGGCAAAAGTCTCCTGTTCGAAGGGGCCCAGGGCACTTTCCTGGATATCGACCACGGCACTTACCCTTTTGTAACTTCCTCCAACACCACGGCGGGTGGGGCGTGCACGGGCAGCGGAATGCCTCCCAACCGCATCGACCGCGTGGTGGGAGTCATGAAGGCCTACACCACACGGGTGGGCGAGGGGCCCTTGCCCACGGAGGACCACGCGTTGGGAGACCTGTTGCACGGTATGGGCCGGGAGTTCGGGGCCACCACCGGTCGACCCCGCCGCTGTGGTTGGTTTGACGCCGTCGCCGTGCGACAAGCCGTGCGGATCAATGGCGTCAATGAGCTGGCAGTGACAAACCTGGACGGCTTGGACACGCTCCCTACCATCAAGGTCTGTCTGGGATACCGGGTGGGCCGAAAGCGCTACGATGTTTTGCCGGCGGACATGAACGAACTGGCCGCTTGCCAACCGGTGTATGCCGAGTTTGAGGGATGGTGCACCCCCACTCATGGGGCCCGGAGCTGGAAGGCACTGCCGGCCCGGGCGCGGGCCTACCTGAAGGCCCTGGAAGACCTGGTCGGCGCTCCGATCCGGATCATCTCGGTCGGCCCGGCTCGGGAGCAAACCATCGTCCGTTGAGCCTTCTCATGAAAGGCCGATTCGGTCAAAGCGGAGCCACCCTCTCAGCAGCCCCTGCGCCAGCAGGGACCATGAACACCGTCCATGTGCAGCTCAGTCCGGAGGCCCGAGCCTCGCTGCCACGGCACGTGGCCATCATCATGGACGGCAACGGCCGCTGGGCCCGCCAACGAGGCCTGCCCCGCATCGAAGGGCACCGGCACGGGGCCGAGTCGGCCCGAGTCATCGTGCGCGCCGCCGGCGAACTGGGCATCAAATACCTCACCCTCTACGCCTTTTCAGTAGAGAACTGGAACCGACCCAAAGAGGAAGTGGACGCCCTGATGAAATACCTGCTCCAGTACCTCCGCACCGAGACGGCGGAGTTGCAGCGCCATAATGTGAAACTCCACGTCATTGGCCAGACCTACCGCCTGCCGGAGGCCGTACAGGCCCAATTACAAAAGACCATTCGCCTGCTGTCGAAAAACAACGGTCTGACCCTCATCATGGCCCTGAGCTACGGAGGACGCACCGAGATCGTGGAAGCGGCCCGGAGCCTGGCCCGAAAAGTCAAGGCCGGCGAACTGGACCCGGAGGACATTGACGAGGAACTGTTCGCCCAACATTTATGGACGCGCAACATCCCCGATCCCGACCTGTTGATCCGGACCAGCGGCGAAATGCGCGTGAGCAATTTTCTGCTGTGGCAAATTTCCTACGCTGAGCTGGTGGTCACCCCGGTCTTGTGGCCCGATTTCCGCAAAGCCGATTTCTACGCCGCCCTCGAGGAGTACGCGCGCCGGCATCGCCGATTCGGCGCGGTCTGAGCGCGCCCAAGGTCCCGCAGCCCGGACGTGCCTGTTGCGCGACGGCGCCAGGAATGCAGGCTCAAAGCGACCCGGTACGAATCCGGCGCGTGAGTCGTTGCAGCTCGGCCACTGCCACCAGCCCCTGCTGCACCTTCAACCATCCGTTCTCGCGCAACGACCGCCAACCATAGCGGCGGGCAGCCTCGCGCAGGCGCCCGGCCTTCACGCCCGGTTCGATCAAATCGGCCAGTTCCTCGTTCAACACGAAAAACTCGAACAACGCGACGCGCCCCCGGTAGCCCCGCTGTCGGCATTCCACGCAGCCCCTGCCGCGCCAGGCCCGCAGTTCCGACTCGGGCCGTCCGATGGCCTGGGCCATTTCCTGGCGCAGATCCGGAGGGATCGCCGGATCCGGTTCCATGCAGTGCCGGCAGATCCGTTGGGCCAATCGCTGGGCAATGCTGGCCACCAACGACGCACCCAGTACGCTGGGTTCAATGCCCATCTCCAGGAGCCGCGTCACCGTGGTCACACTGTCATTGGTGTGGAGCGTGGAAAAGACCAGATGACCGGTCTGCGCCGCCCGAACCGCAATTTCGGCCGTCTCCGGGTCCCGGATCTCGCCGATGAGAATCACGTCAGGGTCATGTCTCAGGACGGCACGCAAGCCACTGGCAAAGGTCAGACCGATTTCCTCCCGGGTTTGAATCTGGGCCACACCGGCCAACTGGTACTCGACCGGGTTTTCGATGGTGATGATTTTCCGGCCCTCATCGTTGGCCTGGGCCAGGGCCGCGTAAAGCGTCGTGGTTTTCCCACTGCCGGTGGGGCCGGTCAGCAACACCATGCCCTGCGGCAGCTCCGTCAATTCCCGCATCAACGCCTCCTGCTCCGGTTCCATGCCGAGCTGGCCCAGATCCAGAAACAGGCTTTGCCGGCCGAGCACCCGCAGGCACAGGGCCTCGCCGTGGCAGGTAGGCAGCACGGAAACCCGCAGGTCGTAGGCTTCCTGGCCTGTCTTCATCGCAATGCGACCGTCCTGAGGCAGGCGCTTTTCGGCAATGTTCAGCCCGGCCATGATCTTGAGCCGGGACACCAGTGGCGCGTGAAGCTTCCGCAGTGCCGCCGGCACCGGGATGGTCTGCAAGACTCCGTCGATCCGGTACCGCAGCCGAATGGCGTCCGGATAAGGCTCGATGTGGATGTCGGTGGCATCCAACCGCAGCGCTTCCATGAGAATCTGGTCCACCAGCCGGGCGATGGACGCCTGCACGGCCGGATCTTCCTCGGCCGGCTTGACGTCAAAGACGGTCTCCAGACTCGTCTCTTCCAGGCCCCGTTCCTCCCGCAGTTGCTGGATGGTCTCGGCCCCCAGACCGAAATGACGGCGCAGGGCCGCCTGGATGGCGCTGGGCGTGCTCAGGACAAACTCCAAGCGCCGATTCAGCATGAGTCGCAAGTTGCCCTGCTCCATGGGCAAAGGCGGCTCGGCTACGGCCACCGTCAATACATCCCCCTGACGCCGCAGGGGCAGCAGGCGATAGTGAAACACCAGCTTCAGAGGCACCTCCTTCAAAATCTCAGGATCCAGCTCCCGGCTGCTGACATCCTCGAACGGTAACTGCCGGATCTCAGCCAAAGCCCGGTAGGTATCCTCCTCGGAGGCGTAGTTCAATTCGACGATGACCCGGTGCTGAGGGATCCCCAGCCGGGCCTGGCGACGCCGCACCAGTTCAAGCTGCTTTTCTGTGAGAATCCCCCGCTGCAGCAGCAGGTCGCCCACCTCGACGGGGGCCGATGGATCCGACAGGGTCATTCGACGGGCACCTCCACCTCCCGGGTGCCGCGGAAAGGCACGGTGATCGTCTGCGTGCCGGCCTGCCGCAGCTCCAGTTTCATGCGTTCAATCTGTTGGATGACCACGTCGCCCACCACTTTGGCCCCCGGAGGCAACACGGCCAGACGGTCGTCGATGAGCACATAGGCGCGTTGGACACCCTCGGAAGTCTCGAAATAGCCCTGATAGGTGAGCTGGAACTTCTGGGTCTTACGCACCGGTGGCGGCGGGGGCGGCGGGGGCCGAAAATACGTGGTCACAAAAGGAGAAACCCAATTGGTAAGGCGCGTCAGCTGCCGCCAGCTGCTGACGGCCAACCGATCAGCTAAACCAGAAACCGCGGGCAGAATCGCCGGCAGCTGGGTCGTGGAAGCCTCTGACCGCGGCACTGCAGGCGGCTCATCTTCCAGGTCGCGCAACACCAGCAATGCCACGCTCAGGGCCACGGCCAACACCCCCAACACCAGAGCCAGGCTTTTCTGCACCAAGGAGTTCATCGGTCAGAAACTCCACCAGGATGCGGGCAAAAGGCACTGATTACCACGTCCAGACCCGTCAGGTCCGGGTTGGCCGACAGGTTTTTCATCAGCACCCGGTCCACAAAAAATGCTTGCGTTTTCCCAGGTACGGCCGGCAGGTCGCTGCCCTCCCAGTCCTCGGGCCGCAGCGGCAAGCTCTGCAAGAATCGTTCCAGAGCAGGCGCCTCGCCCACCAGCTCCAAACGCAACCGGAAATGGTGGTACGTTGGCTCGGCCGGCTCGCCCGCCCCGTAGGTCACGGTGGGCAGCACCGACAGGTTGCTGACGGCTCGAACCTGACAGGCCAAGGCGGTCTCCAGAATCTGTCGCGCCGAGGCCAGTAAGGCCCAATGCAGCGATGGGGGTTGGAGATTGGGATCATAGTCCGGGTACGTCTGCCAAACCCCGTCGGCCACCACCACCTTCCCGGCCGAAGCACGGTTGCGCAATTCCGCCATGCTGAGAAAACGTTGGCGATCGAACTCAAGAAGCTGAAACTCTTCCCGGAGCCGCTGCCGGATGGTTTCATCCCAGGCAACCCGCGCCGCAGCGGTTTGACCAGCCTGGGTCAGCGACCGGCCGGCTTGTTCCATTTGTTGGACGGCCTCTGCCAGGACCGCAGCCTGGACACTGCGCGTATGGGCGTTGGTCTGAATGGTGGTCATCAACTGCTTCCAGGTCTCCGCCACGGGCCGGTCCAGTTCCCGGGCGCGCAAACTGGCCGAGCGATACCCGAACCAGTAAACGAGGACCAACCCACCCGCCAAGGCGGCGGTCACCCATTGGACTCGTCGGATTTTGCGCTCGGAGATCATTCAGGGGAACGGCCCGCCGCGGAAGGGCCGGAAGCAGGGCCCGGAGCACCGGACCGGGCTCGTGGGGCTGTCCAGAGGGCGGGCCGACGGATCCAATTGGTGCCCCAGCGTGCCTCGGGCAGTCGCACAGTCTGAAACAGCCCCCGCCATCCAGCATCCACCATGTCCAGACCCAAAACAAAATGCCGATCGGGAATGATCACCTTCGCATCGACCCAGCCCCGACGTTGCGCCGCCGGCAAAGAATCCACCCGGGCGATGCGGCTCTCCTGCCGCAGATCGGCCACCAATTCCGAAAGAATCTTCAGCGTTTCCTCCCCACCGGCCGGAATACACAGCTCCACCACAAAGGAGGGATTGGCCGGCGGTTCCTGAAGCCAGGTCTGGACCAGCAGGGCAGCGCCATTGGTGTCGGCCACCGGCTGGCTCCCCCCCCTGACATAACTGTCCGCGTCGGCCACCAGCACCGTCCAAAAGTCGTGGCGCTTGCGGACCTCCTGCAACGCCCGAAGCATCTCCAGCACGTCCAAAGTCCGCTCCTGCTGATCCAACAACGCCCAGTAGCGGACAAACGCGCCGTCTCGAACCCGGGCTGCTTGGTCCAGCGCCCGGATTCGTGCCAGGGCCGACTCAGCCTGCTGCAACAGCGCCTGCTTTTCGGCCACGCGCTGCGTTTTTCGCCACAGACCCACGCCCAAAAGGAGGCCCACCAGCGCCACAAACACCAGGGCCACTGACCACAGCGTAGCCAATTGCCGCAAGTGCCGTCCATGCGCCCGCAGGGCCGGCGGCAGCAGGGACGGCTCCTGCACCGGATGTGCAAAGGCATGCACCCCAGTGCCCAGCGCCAGGGCAAAGTCGCTCATGCACAACGGTCCTTGGCTGGTGTGGGCCTGCGGCCAGGCCAAACAGGACCGGCCACTGACGGTCCGAATGGCTTCCACGAAACCAGGCCAGTGCACCGGGCCACCCGATACGTACACCACCGGTTCCGCGCCTCCCTCCTCCCATTCGGGGGCCAGTTGACGCGCCTCCTGCACCGCCCGCTGCAGCCGGGTCCACCACTCGCGCAAGGCGTTGGCCAGTTCAGGGACAGCCGTAGGGCCGGCAAACAGCGCCTGCTGCTGCAGAAGATTCTCCGCTTCCGTTATGGAGCAGCCCCGGAGCGAGGCCAGCCGCCCAACCCAACTGTTGGCCCCCCCAATCTCGGTGGTAGCCAGAACCGGACGGCCATCCCGCACCCGGACCATCAGAGTCTGTTCGGTGCCCACCTCCAGCAGCCATGCCTCGGAAGCTGGTGGCCCCGACCATTGCCAAGCCTCTGTCAAAGCCCTCACAGCGCTGCTGACATGGCGCACTTCCGTAACCGGCGCAGTTGTCTCCTCGAGGTGCCGCTCCACATCCTCCTGCCGGGCCACGGTCAGAAAACAGGGTTGTTGCCAACGGCCTTGCGGCGGCAGCGGCACCGCCTCATACACCCAGGGCCCCTGGCCCATCCCGCGCAACCGCGCCGTCTGCTCTTCGATCAAACGGGGAATGTCGGCCCAGCCCGCTGGTGGCGGAACCTCCAGCACTGCGGAAAAGCTCAAGCGCGGAGGCAGGACGACAGCCAGTGGCCATTCCCCCCACCGATGCGTCAGGGCCACCAGATGACGCTGGACCTCCTCGGCGGTGACCAAACCTTCCTCCTGCAAATCGACCACCAGGGCGTCCAGTGGGTGGAACCGGCCGCCGCGAAGTTCGCCCAACAGCAGTTTGACGCGCCGGCGACCGTGATCGACGGCCACCAAGCGTTGGCGCCAGCCGGGAAAGACCGATTGGTGTAACCAGAGTGCCACGCCCCAAGCTCAATCTTCGTAGATCACGTACTCGCCCTTTTCGTTCACGATGGTGGCCGTCACGAAAATCAAAAGATACCGCGGCTTGTCCACTTCGGTTCGGCGCCGAAAGGCCGCCCCCAAAACCGGGATGTTCCCCAAGACGGGTACGGCTTCCACCATGGTGACCCGTTCCCGCTCCAGCACCCCTCCCATGACCACCGTCTCGCCCGAGCGCACCACCACGCGCGTGGCCAGCTCCTGGGTCCGGTACTCGGGCAGCCGTAGCGTGAAAGAGTTGAGGACCTGCCGGCTTTGGGGATCGTAGTCGGCAAGGGTGGCAAAGGGCACCAACTGCACATCCGTGTTCACCCGCGGATTAAGCGCCAAGATAATGTGCTGGCCGTCGCCGGCGATGCTGGCCAGGACGTTGAGCTCGGCACCGGCCGTCACCTTGGTGGGCCGGCCGCTGGGCACCCACATAGACGCGGTGTAATACTGCTGGACAGTCTGTTTGACCTGGTACTCCTCGTAATAATACTGGACCTTGCCGTCCGAAATGGTGGCCGGGCGATTGTTCAGAACCGTCAGGCGCGGGGCACTGAGGGTCTGGCTTTCGCCGCTCTGCTCCAAGGCACTGAGCGTAGCGCTCAGTGTGCGTCGCCCCAGGATGTTGGTGAAGACCTCCTGCAGGCCGATCCCCACCGCCGGCACGTTGTTGACGCTGGGAAAACTCTGGAGGCTGGCCAGTCCCGTAAAATCTTGCGGTACCCGAGGCCCCTGGGTTGCCCGCCCGGTCTCCCACAACGCGCCCAGCTGCAGAAAGGCCGGCTTGGAGATGGTCACAAACCGCGCCTCAATCAAAACCTGTTGGATGGGGCGGTCGAACTCCTCAATGATTTTCTCCATTACCTCGATCTGTTCCGGCGTTCCACGGGCAACGATCAGGTTGCGTTCATAGTCGATGAACCATTTGCTGCCCGTAAACAGGTTCGTGATGGCCTGCTCGATGGAGGGCATCTCAGGGGCCTCGTCGTTGACAAATTTCCGGAACTTCTGTGTTTCGGTGACCGTGACCACATTGTTGGGTGCGCGCGTCTCCGTACGGATCGCTTCCTCCGCCCCCAGCCGCGCCGGCCGCACAAACCCGGTCCGCAGCCGGTAAAACCGTGTCTCCTCCATCAGCTTCTTGGGGTCCTTGGCGTCGGTGACCCAGATCAACTCCGGCCCCACTTGGAACTGAATCTCATAATTGCGCGAAACGAACTTGAGAAACTCCGCCAGCCGCACCTTTTCCAAATTCACGCTCAATGTCTGCTTGAGCACCGGCAACGATTTGTCCGCCACGATGTTGATGCCGGCCGTCTGGCTCAACTGAATGATCAGATTCTCCAGCGTCACATTGTCCAGGTGAATGGTCACCTCCTTGTCGAGGATCTTGGCCATCGGCCCCCGGGCCGCTTCCAGGTCGAACAACGGGCCCTTCTCCCGCCGGACTACCCCGTAGCTCTCCGGAATAAGGCGACTGCTCTCGATTTTTTCGATCGTATCGCGCACGTCCTTGCTGGCCGTCAGGCCGCGGTCTTTCTTCTCAGTCAGAAGGTCCGGAATGGTGGGATTGAACACGGAGTTGGCAGCGTTGATCTCGCGGATCTTGTCCTCCAGGGCCTTCTCGCGGATCGCCTGCTGCTGCTGTTGCACCCAGGAGTGCACCCGTTGCACGGCCGGATCGTCCGGAGCGCGCGCCAGCAGCACCTCTGCCTCCTCGCGTGCTTCCTCCCAACGGCCCCGGCGCGCCAGGTCCATGATGTTCTCGATCTCCGCATCGTACCGCGGACTGTATCGCACCTTCGGCTTGGATTCGGCCGCCGAAACGCCGCCAGGAGACGCACCCGACCGAGCCGTCTGCGGAGACACCTGGCGGCACCCCATACCCCCGCCGACCAGGCTCAGGACAACCACGATGAAGGGTAAAACCTTTGTGCTTGACATTCCGGCAAACATGGACGCTGGCACACAGCCCGGCATTCAAGCTGCGCATCGTATGATGCGACGGTCCAGCCGCAGGCCGCAATCAAAACTCTCAGGATTTTTCCTTCCGGCGGCTCATGGCAACGGATCGCCGCGCCGGCACCCCCCGGAGCTTCGAAAGTGCAGAAGCACGGCCCTTGGGGGGCCAAACCCCTGATTTGCAGGAAATACCGGCAACCGCCCGCTACCAGCGGGTCTGCCTCCGTGGTTCGACTCCGACACAAAAGACTTTCAGAAATCGGGGCGGAATGGTTG
>Ga0209017_10002403_pt1 | contig 12089 bp, 10 predicted proteins | sample YNPBryunderm2012_FD_185812 | JGI IMG/M metagenome (GOLD analysis project Ga0209017, IMG submission 185812) | Anoxygenic and chlorotrophic microbial mat microbial communities from Yellowstone National Park, USA - YNP Bryant MS undermat 2012... ... | reverse complement strand
AAAGACGGGCAAATTGGCTTGTATGAATGGCGTCGTGGGAATCGGCCAACCGCAGAATTTCTCGCTCTCGATCTGAACAACGACGGCTTACTCACGGCCGAGGAATATCTGCAGGGAGAACGGCTCGCTTCCGAGAGCAAAAAGCAGGAGGAGCTCCTGGCAGCATTGGGAGCAAGTTCACTGACGTCCACCTCGGCCGGCAATCGCCCGGGGACACCAAAATCGGGGGCGACTGAAGATTCGGGGCCACCACGCTCGACTCCGGGACGAAATCCGTTCACCTCGGCAAGTTCTGATTCTTCGACCGCAGCACCGACAAATTCTGGTGTCAATGGCGAAGGTGAGACAGGGAAACGCCGATTTTTTGGTGGTTTCGGCCGAAAATAAGTCGGTTCGCAAGGGCATCCGGGACAAACCGGGAGGCCGGTGAGTCATGCCGATTCCACCCGGAAAGGCACCCCTCGGAGATCAGCGTCGCCCGCCCAGATCACCAGCGCAGTGCGGGCAAACATCAGTGCTGGAAGAGCCGGCGGGGAAATCCTTCGGCAGTAGATTTGCTCCGGCATTCTGAGTTCGCCAGCCACCACAACCGCGGCCGTGACCGAAAAACTGCCGACATGAGCCGAAGATGAACGTTTTATCGGACCAGAAATTGCCGCAACCGAGCGGATTGGCACAGCCTTGTCGCCGACCTTCCCGGGCCCCGTCTTTCCCCGGATACGGATAAGCATCCCAGCCATATTTCGGTTGTGCCATTCCTACGGCCGAGGGAATCGGTCCTCCACCCCTGACGGCGGTGGTCAGCCCCCAGTGGGGATGATCCGCGAATTCGGTGATTGCCGACCCCGGGTGATGTTCTGGGATCAAGCCAGCCGGCAGCATGGTGAATGTCGCGTTTGGGCGGGCCGGTGCTTGCGCCGTTGCCCAATTGCCACCGAGCAGGCTGCATCCGCACACCATCCAGGGCAGCCAGGACAAACGTCCAATCATGCGAATCCTCCTGAAATTCTTTCCGATTCCTTGCAGTGGCAGTTCACCGAGCAAATGCCCGCCAGTATTGCACGGATCGGTGCGTGGGCTAAGCCAGCCGAGACAAATCGGCGAGAATTCTCCGATTGGCTCGTCTAAGATCAGAAAGAAATGCAGATTGTCTGGAAAATCCGATGATGCGGATTGTGCGTGGCTGGCGTTTCTGCTGAGAATCGGAAGCAACTGTTCCATGACGGTATATGCTGTGAAACTGCAACCTGAGAGATGAGGTACGTAGTTTGCGCACTCCCCGCAGGAGGAGCACAAACGATTTTGATCCCGCCTTCCACCCGCTTGATGGGGCAGCCTCGACGAGAGCTGCGAACACGCGAATGCAATTGCTTGCGACTCTTGCCGAGCGAGGTTTACTCACGGACACTGACCGGGTCCGGGCAGCCGAAGCGATCGCGGCAGCGCCGGAAATCCCTCCGCATCAGACGTTGATTCACAAAGGCTTTGTCAAAGAAGAGAAATTGCTGCCGATCCTGGCGGAGACGTTCGGCCTGGAGTTAGTGGATTTGACGAGGGTGCAGATTGATCGGGAAATTCTCACCGGGATGCCTCAGAAGCTGATCTACCGGAAAAATCTGCTTCCGATCGGTCGTGAAAACGGCAGCGTAATCGTTGCAACGGACAATCCGTACGATGCCTATGCTCTTGAGGAATTGCAGACGCTGACGGGGTTGCATGTTCATCCGGTGCTTGCCCCGCAGCGGGAAATCAGCCAGTTGATTAAATCGTACTTTGGGGTTGGCGGCGACACCGTGGCGGCCTTGGCGGAGGAAGCCAAGGATCAAGGCGAAATCGAACTTCTGGAGGATATTGAAGCCGACGACAGTGAACTCGCCCGACAAGCCCAGGAAGCCTCGGTGGTGCGTCTGGTCAATCAAATTCTGGTGGAAGCCGCCAATGAACGGGCCTCGGATATTCATATTGAACCCGGAGAAACCGGTTTACAAATCCGCTACCGGATCGACGGCTTACTGCAAAATCAGAATTTGCCCCCGGAAATCAACCGGTTTCAGAATGCGATCGTCAGCCGTTTGAAAATCATGGCCCGGCTGAATATCGCCGAGAAGCGGTTGCCGCAGGACGGCCGGATCAAAATGAAAGTCTCCGGGCGAGAGATTGATGTTCGGGTTTCGATCATCCCGATGGTGTTTGGCGAGGGGATCGTCCTGCGGCTGCTGGATAAAGGCCGCATGGATTTCAATTTGAAAAATTGCGGGATGCTCCCCGATATTTACCACACGTTCAAGCAGTTGATTGACCGCCCGTATGGGATTGTTCTTGTCACCGGACCGACCGGGTCCGGGAAATCCACTACGCTTTACTCCGCATTGAATGAGATCAAAGACGAGACCACAAAAATAATTACGGTGGAAGATCCGGTTGAGTATCAGCAGCCTGGAATCAGTCAGATTCAAACCCACGCCAAGATTGGCCTGACCTTCGCAGCAGCGTTGCGGTCGATCCTGCGGCACGATCCGGACGTAATCCTTGTCGGGGAAATTCGTGATTTGGAAACCGCCGAGATGGCGATTCAGGCCTCGCTGACCGGCCACTTAGTGTTCAGCACCCTGCACACGAACGACGCCCCCAGTGCGTTCACTCGCTTGATCGACATGGGCGTCGAGCCATTCCTGGTATCATCGACGGTCGAAGGAGTGATGGCGCAACGGCTGGTGCGGACAATCTGCCCGGACTGCAAGACCGCTTACACTCCCGAGGAGCAGGAACTGCCGCTCGATTTTCCGATGCGTAAGCAGGGTCCGAAGCCGTCCGCGGATGTCCGTCTGCAACAGGAAATGCTGAAATTATGGGACGCCGCCGAGCAGACGACACAGCTTTGGCACGGCATCGGTTGCCGATCCTGCCGGCAAAGCGGCTATCGGGGCCGAACCGGGATTCATGAACTGCTGGTCAATAATGATTTGATCCGTGATTTGATCGTTCAGCGTGTGAACTCGGGAATTATCCGGCTGGAGGCGATGAAAGCGGGAATGATCACGCTCCGTCAAGATGGCTGGCGGAAGGTCCTCAACGGCACGACCACAGTGGAAGAGGTCGGCCGGGTCACAGCCGGAGATATTTCGTGACGGATGTCGGAGTGTTGCTCAGCCGTTGCGGATTGTCACATTCCGAATTTCGAGTGAATGACGATGCCTGACTTCACGTATGAAGCAATGAACCGGACGGGGCAGCGGACCACCGGGACAGTAACCGCCAGCAGTGAACGCGAAGCCGTGCTTGTGCTGGATGGCAAGGGGCTGTTCCCGCTGCGAATCGCCCTGGCCAAGACGCAGGCAAGTGGCTCGGGCTGGGGCAAGCGGGTGAAAGGTCGGCAGATCGCCACCCTGTATTCACAACTGGCCGATTTACTCCACTCCGGCGTGCCGCTCCTTCGCGCTCTGGACATCCTGGAACGACAGTCGACCCACCCGACCTTACAAGCGGTGTTGCGCGACATCCGGGCCAAGGTAGCGGATGGCACCGGCTTGGCCCAGGCGATGGCGGGGCATCCGAATGTCTTCGACGAACTCGCCGTGAGTATGGTGCGTGCCGGCCAGGAAGGCGGCTTTCTCGAAGACGTGTTGAAACGCATCGCCCTCTTCGTGGACCATCAAGAAGACATGAAAGCCAAGGTGATTGGGGCACTGGCATATCCAGTGTTTCTTGCCATCGCCGGCTTTTGCGTTTTGAACATTCTGGTGATTTTCTTCGTGCCGCGTTTTGAGCCGATCTTTGCCAAGCTGGAAGAAAAAGGGGAATTGCCGAGCCTGACCTCGGGATTGATGGGGTTCAGCCACTTTTTGCAATCGGTGCCAGGCATTCTGACGGTGGTCGCAATTATCACCGTTTTTGTGATATTCCTCCGCTGGACTCGCCGAGGAGGGCGAAGTTGGGCAGACCGCGTGCGGCTGAAACTGCCTGGCTTCGGCAAAATTTATCTGGCGTTGTCCCTGTCCCGATTCACACGCATTCTCGGGACCATGCTGCATAACGGCATCCCGATTTTGCGGGCCTTGGCGATCGCCAAGGACTCCACCGGCAATCGGGTACTCGCCGACGCGATTGAGAAATCCGCGCAGAATATCACAGCGGGGCAATCCTTGGCAGAGCCACTGCGGCGATGCGGCTATTTTCCCGCCGATATTGTCGAGATGATCGCCATCGCCGAGGAATCGAACAGTCTTGAAAACGTACTGATCGACATTGCCGACGGTCTCGAGAAACGCACGGCCCGAGAACTGGAATTAATGGTCAAGCTTCTTGAGCCGGTGATGCTGCTGGTGATGGCAGCGGTCACATTACTGGTGGTCGCCGGGTTATTATTACCGGTGTTCAAAATGGGCTCAGCGGTCAGTGGAGGGTAATGCGTTGTGGTCGTCCGCGAGCCGATCGGGAAAAATTCTGAAGACACAATGAGACTGCGGCTGGCGGCGGTATCACGCCTGGACTTGCAACCCTAGAAATAGATGCAGTCAGTTCCCGCCCCGTATCAACCTTTCTGAACGGTTTTGAGGATCTGGTGCCATGATTTGTTCGGTACGTCGTCAATCCACCGCGGCAGGCCGCTCGGGTTTCACGTTGTTGGAAGTTCTGGTGGTAGTCGCTATCCTTGTCATCTTGGCCGGTGTGTCGAGTATTTATGTGTTCCGATATTTGGAAGATGCCAAGCGGGACAAAGCGACGATTGAAGCCAAGCAACTGGAAAAAACATTGAAGGCGTGGATGGTCAAGCATGGGGGCGAAGTTCCGGAGAGCCTGGCGGTGCTGGTTGGCGGCGATGGCCGGGCGGCGATGATTGAAGGCGGTTCCGCGGCATTGATCGGCCCCTGGGGGAATCCATATCAGGTGCAGATCAATCAAAATTCCGATGGCGGTGATGTGCAATTCCGTGTGTTCACTCTTGATGGCAACGGTCAACCGGTGCCCGACCCGACCACCATCCGATGATCGGGCGGACCGACCTTTTCTGGCAACCTGGCAATCGGAGTTTTGGCATGAAGCGTCGAACTGTCCGCCGTGGCATGACCTTGCTGGAATTGATTGCAGTGCTTGTCGTGGTCTTAGTGCTGGGTGCGATCATTCTGCCGACGCTTGTATCGTTTCGTGGCGATACGCGCGTTCGTGCCACGGCAGACATCCTGGCAGCCCGGGTTGCGGAAGCCCGCGTCAAGGCGATGGAGGAAGGGCAGCCGTACCGCCTAGCCTTGCATCGCGATGGCCGACAATTGCGGCTTCTTCCCTGCTTGATGGACGGAGAAGGTGATGCCGCCGAGGTCAAGGGCGCTGTTGCCTCGGTCAGCGGTGGTTCCCGGGTACAGACCGATCTCTTGCCAGAGACAGTGACCTTGCAACGAATCGAGTCAGGCAGCGTGGCAGCACCGCCCGTCGATGCCGAAGGATGGATTACACTCGCCACATTCTTAAGCGATGGCAGTTGCCGGGAAGATAACGTACAAGTTCTTGTTGAAGAACCCGGAACGACACCGTTGCTGGTGCATTTGCGGGGCTTGACCGGCGTAGTCAGCATCCGTGCCTTGACGGCGGATGGGGGAGGCGGGCTGTGACTCGGCGACCGCCCGCGGCACAGGCACTGTCGCTGCTGGAAGTCCTTCTGGCCCTCGCAATCATGTTGCTGGCCCTCGTGGCGATCGGCCGACTCGTGGATGTCGGCATGGATCGAGCGCTGGATGCACAGCTTCAAACCCGGGCCACACTTCTTGCGGAATCGAAACTCGCCGAGGTGGAAACCGGAGCGGTTGCGATCCGCGGTGGCTCCAGCGGAGTCTTTGATGATGCCCCTGAATGGTCGTGGGTCGTGGAATCGCAGCCGGCAGCATGGGCAAATCTCTATCAAGTGACGGTTCGAGTTTACCGAACATATCAGGATCGTCCGGTAGCGGTGGAACTTCATCAGTTATTGCTCGATCCCGCGGTCATTGGCTCGTCTGCCCAGGCGGAAGCTCCCGCTCCGGCGACCTCAAGCGGAACCGCTTCCAGCAGCAATCCCAGCCGAACAGGAGGTACGATGCCATGACACGGCTGATGCCTCGCAGCGGCTTCACATTGCTAGAAGTTCTCCTGGCAAGTGCCATCGCGGTGCTGCTCCTCGGGGCATTGTATTTCGCGATGGATCTCACCTTGCGGCAAACCGAGACAAGCCGGGAATCCCTGGTCGTTGATAATCTGGCGCGGGGCGTCCTGCAACGGATGAGCCGGGATTTGAGCAGTTCGCTGGGACCGCTGCCGCCGAAGTCGGGCGGCAACAATGCGGGAAAGCCTCCCTCTGAGATTCCGCTCGAAAGCCTGGTCACGGAGACCACGGCATCTGGAAACAGCGGTTCAACCTCGACTTCGAGTTCCACGTCCTCAACTGTAGGGAATACAGCTTCAAGCGGTTCCACGAGCGACACAGGAAGTTCGGAATCCGCCGCAGCGCAAGTGCTGGCCGCGGATATTCCGTTTCAAGCAGGGATCATCGGCAGTGAGCGGCAACTCACCGTCTTCCTCAGCCGGGTTCCTGATGCACTGGCAGAGCTGGGCGTCCGCACGGCCGACTCGGTGATCAACTCTGACACGCCCAGCCCCAGCGGTCTTCGCCGGGTGTGTTACTGGCTGGCACAGAACGGGACAGGAGGGTTGTGCCGACAAGAACGGGTCTGGATCACAGCGGATGGTGTCCGGGATTCGATCGATCCTGACTTGTCCGATGAAGTCAATGATATCATTGCGGAATCGGTAACGGATCTGCTGTTTGAATATTTCGATGGCAGTCAGTGGTTACCAAGCTGGGATGGGTCCAGCGTCGGTGCGGATGGAGTTACTCCGATCGGCCCTCCCCGAGCGGTCCGAGTAACACTGTGGCTGGAGTTGCCCCCCGCACGGGCGGGTGACGCACCACGACAACGCCAGGTGGTTCAGGTGATTCCGATCCGTGCAGCGCCAGGAACCTTCACCCCGCAAATGCTCGACGTCGCTCCGGATTCCGACAGCCTTGAGAGCGCACCGACGGGAGGAGGTTCCACGCCATGATCGCTGCCTCCAAACCGTGGCGAAGCGGCCGCCCCTTTCCGAGTTGTCGTGGAGCACGAGAAGGTTACGCCTTGCTCGTCGTCTTGCTCGTGGTAGCGGTCGTGTCACTGGTAGCATATCAATTCACCGATGCGATGACCTCGGAGTATGTCGCCGCCGTCCGGACCACGGATGTGGTGCAAGCCCGGCTGAATGCGTTGTCCGGGATTTATTACGCGGCGGCGATGATGGCTGATCCGAACGCGGCAATTGAAGATCCCTTTGATAATCCGAACCTGGCCAATGTCGCCATCCGGCCGACCGAGAATCTCCGCCAAGATCCCCGATTCACGCTGCTGAGCGTCGTGTCTGACGGCAACGGTGGTTACACGACTCGCTACGGCATCAGCGATGAGGGCGGCAAACTAAACCTCAATGCCCTGATTCAACTGGATACCACAGGTCAGTTGCTGCACGATGCCTTGCTGACGTTGCCGAATATGACCGAGGAAATCGCCGACGCCATCGTCGACTGGCTCGATCCGGACGACAACGAGCGTACCGCCGGTGCGGAAAGCGGATACTATCTCAGCCTGGAACAACCGTACCGAGCCAAGAACGGGCCGCTGAATACACTGGATGAGTTGCTGCTCGTCCGTGGCGTCACGGTGCAGTTGCTGTACGGTAATGATCGGAACCGCAACGGCATCGCCGACGATACGCCCCAGGCAAGCAGCGGGGTGGACCGCGGCTGGGCCGATTACCTCACGGTGTACGGCCGGGAACTCAACGCAGACCGGGACGGTGCCGCCCGCATTTACCTCGGTGAGAGTGACGACCTGCGGACTTTTCATCAAACTCTGACCAATGCCGTCGGCTCAGACCTCGCCGATTATATTCTCGCCTACAAACTTTTCGATGTGTCACAAGTTTCCTCGAGTGCGGGAGCGACAACTGCGGGCAATAACTCTTCCAGCACAGTTGTCGGCACACCTGAACAACTCAGCCAGGCCGTGCAAGCAGCCCTGCGGGGTCAGCCGACAAATCGCCGCCGACTTCGCTCGGTGCTTTCCCTCGTCGGAACACAGGTCACACTTCCGGCGACTGCCAGCGTTTCGCCCTCGACCGTAGCTGGGGGTGGCCGCAATCCACCCGGCAGCGGAAACGCCAACAACACGCCGCCGAAAATTGTTGTGCCTTGCCCCTTGAATGATCCGGCCGTTCTTGCCGAGCGGCTCCCGGAACTACTCGATCGCACGACCGGACGAGAAGATTTCGAGATGATTCCGCGGCTGAACATTCTCACCGCCCCGCGAGAAGCACTCCTCGCCCTGACGGCAATGTCGGTATCGCAGGCCGCAGGTCGCCGCCGGCGAATGTCGCCAAGCAGCCCCCCGCTGACAGAAGCCAATGTCGATGCGATCATCTCTGCCCGGGCAAGTCTCTCCCCGACCGACCCTGACGCACAAACCGCCGCCTGGCTGGTCACCACCGTTGGAATTGCCCCAAGCACATTCGCCCGCCTGGAACGCTTCATCACCGGCCGCAGCATGATCTACCGGGTCCAGTCGCTCGGATATTTCAGCCAGGGTGGCCCGCTCGCCCGGATCGAGGCCGTTATCGATACCAACCAGGGGACACCGCGAATTGTCCACATTCGTGATTTAACGGAACTGGATATTCCCCGTGGCTTCCAGCCACCCCGATGATCGCCCGTTGCGACGATTTGCTGGAGTCAAACCGTGTCGCGTGTGCTTGCTGTCGATCTTCAACCACATGACTTCCTCGTCGCAGAAGCACGCAGCCGTGCTGGACGATGGAGTATCCAGCGGCTGCTGCACTGGCAGAAATCCAGCCCCGCGTTCTCCCCAGAAACGGCTCGCGAACTCGGAACCGGGCTGAAACAACGGTTACGCTCCGCCGGCATTGCCCCCGGCCCGATGATTCTGGCCATCGGCCGTGATCGGGTCATCCTGAAGGAACTCCGCTTTCCCGCTGTCCCCCCAGCCGATGAGCCCAACCTGGTCCGTTTCCAAGCCTTGAAGGAAACGAGTGAATCGCCCGAGGACGTGGTTGTCGATTATGTCCCCCACGCCAGTCAAGTTGCCGAGGGTGAACGCCGAGTGACGGCCGCGATCGTCAGCAAAACACTGATCCAGGCCGCTCAGGAATTCGCCGAGGCCGCAGGCTGTAAACTGACCGCCGTGACTCCCCGGCCATTTCTGGCCCCGGCTCTGATCGACCACGCCGTGGCAACCGGAGCAATCGCTGACGCCGTGCCAGCATCGGATGCAATCGCCTTGCTCCACCTTCGCACCGACGGCGGTGAGTTGACCGTCGTTCATAACCGCACCGTGATATTCGCTCGCTCATGGCCCCAGGCTGTGGTGGAATCCGAACCGGCCTTGATCGCGGAAGTCAAGCGCAATCTTGCCGTTCTCGCCGGCTCGCTGACGGCACCGCCACTCGGGGCGATTCTGCTCCCGGAACGCCCGGGTGGAGGTGCCGCGGAACGCCTCGGTTCGGCCTTGCCAGTTCCCGTGGTCGCTTTCGATCCGCTGCATGGCACTCAGGTCGTGGCTCAGCCCGTTGATGTCCGCGACCATTACGCCGGTGTCGTCGGCTTGTTGGCGAAGGCTCCCACGGCACTTTCGATCAACTTCATCCATCCACGGCAGCCGAAATCGGAGCCGAATCCGCTCCACCGCCAAATTCTCGCCGTGTCACTGCTCGGCAGCCTGCTCCTCGCCGTCGGCATCGGCTACGGCATTCTCGAACTCAATGCCAGCTCTCGAACCTTACAGCGGCTGATTTTGCAAAAAATGGATCTCGAAACCGAAAAAGCCCAGGTCGAACTCGATGCCAAGCGGGTCCGTCTGGTCGAGGAATGGCAAACCCGGTCCCCGGTCTGGCTCGATGAACTGTACGATCTCGCCGATCGCTTTGAACGCTTCGATGACACCCGGGTGTCATCGATCACTATGAGCACGCTGCCGCCCGACAAAACCGGAAAACGCTCCGCGTCCGGCCGGATCGAAATTAAACTCGCCACCCGTGACCCGCAAGCCGTCACGGATCTGGTGACCGCGATCAACCGGGACAATACCGGCCCACAAAAACATTATGTTGCCGTCCAAAAAACCACCGGCGGCCTGGCCAGTGGCGGCTCCCCATTCAATCAACTCTTTACCATCACCGCCCTCGTGAATCGCCGTCCGCCCGAAGAATACACCCGGCAACTGCCCATCCGACTGTCGACAATGACCGCCAGCACAACCCCAGGAACTGATCGCCGCTAACATCCTTGCTCCACGAGGTGAACAAGTGACACCGCGGGAACGAACTCTGACCATCATGCTGCTCGGCCTGATCTTTCTGGCCGTCAGCGGGTTCGTCGGCTATTTCTTGTTTCTTCGACCGATCCAGTCCCGCAACGCCCAGGCGGCAAAACTGGCCCAGGAAATCACTACGCTCGAGGAAGAAATCGCTTCGCTGCAACAACAAGCACGACGGCTACCACAACTGCAAGAGCGAAGCCTCCCCAACGACCCGATCCTGGCGCGCGAAGAATACAAAGAAGCACTCTCCATCCTCCTCCGCCAAGCCAACGCTCCCCCCGGATTCACCATCATTCCTCGTTCGGGCGATACACAAACCGTGCCGAACCTGGCCCCGAAAAAGCCCGCCTACACCCGACTCGTCTTCGACATCAATCTCGATAAAGTTGATCTGAAAGTACTTGCAACATTTCTGGAATCGTATTATCAAATGAATCTGTCTCATCAAATTACTGGATTAACTATAAAACGGCCCGAAGAAACACGGAGTGCTGCATCAGATCGCAAAGATTTGAAGGTGACCATTACCACCGAAGCCATCATCATGGACGGTGCCGACAATCGCAAAACCTTGCTCGCAGTTCCGACGAGCTTCGCGGCTGCAGGCGGCAGTCTCGGTTTCCAGGCATTGCGGCTGACCCCCGAAGTCGGGCGCGGCTTGCTTCGCGTTAAAGACGCCTCGGTGCTGGCACCCAGCGAGCGGGAATATGCTGTACTCTTCGCCCGAGACTTTTTCCACGGGCCTTTGCCGCCTCCGCCCCCGCCGCCGAAGCCGGTCGAGACACCCCGGCCCCCGCCGCCACCACCACCACCGCCACCGCCGCCAAAAGAGGATATCTCCCCTTACATCCGACTCGTCGGCCTCACGATTCGCTCCAATCGGACCGCACTCGTTGAAATCTGGGACGCAGTCAACAACAGCCTTTACGAAATTGAAACCGGCGATGAACGAACTCGTGTGCAAAAGTTCCTCCGCAACGCCGAAGGGTTTCGCCGACCCGACGAGTCGTACACAGCGACCAGCGAATTGCACATCGCCGACCCCGCATCGAGCACGAACCGCCGCTTCCGCCTGGTCGCGGTCGATGCCACCGGGATCTACTTAGCTGAGTCCAAAACGACAAAAATGTCAGTACTTGAAGGACGATCAGCCCTGCTCGGCAGCGCTGCCGCCGCTGAAGAAGCCGTTGTCCTTTACCACTGGATGATCGGACAGACCTTAAATGAACTGATGACGCTCTCAGAAGCCGCCGCACGCGAGTTGCTTCGCCGAGCGGCAGCAGCTTTGACACCCGAGCCGGCACCACCACCCGCCCGCCTTGAGGAATCCCTCGACCCGGGCAGCTGATTGGGCAAAACTTTGCGACGGAGGCTAGCCTTCCCCCTCCCGAGCATGCACCCAGAGAAATTCTGCAGATTTCCCGGAATTTCCGCACCGAACTTGGCCAAATCTCCGTTACGATGAAAGCAGGATGAATCTGAACGGTTCTCGGAACAAGCTGGTGTTGCAACACGCGTATTGAATTGCTATGCAACGCCACTCAAAAGATTAAAGATCTATCGACAGCGCCGTTCTTCGGGGGATCATCGATCGCCGCTGTCGACGTAGGCTCAGTTCAAGACGCTAAACCACTCCGAAGCGTGGGCATAGCTAGCGCTCGGAGTACCAACATGAACGGGGGGAATCGCATGACATCCGAG
>Ga0209017_10002394_pt1 | contig 12135 bp, 7 predicted proteins | sample YNPBryunderm2012_FD_185812 | JGI IMG/M metagenome (GOLD analysis project Ga0209017, IMG submission 185812) | Anoxygenic and chlorotrophic microbial mat microbial communities from Yellowstone National Park, USA - YNP Bryant MS undermat 2012... ... | reverse complement strand
TACACAGACCTGCCACGCTGCGGGAGAGGACGGGGGGAGGGGGGCTGCGCGCTGGGGTTCGGATACCACGTGCCCGCACCTACACAGACCTGCCACGCTGCGGGAGAGGACGGGGGGAGGGAGGGCTGAGAGAAAGAACGCTGAAAACCCCCTCACGTAAGCGTCGCATGAGAACGGTACGCGCCTGATGAAACATTTTTGATCACCCTTTGAGAGATTGGCAACAGTGGCGTATGCAACAACTGCGATGAGGCACGTATGCAGGATCAGGACGATCCCCAGACAAGGGGTTAAAAAGGGGGTAGCGCGATTTCAGGCATTGGACGGGGTATCGATAGGGGAGACGGGGCCGGAGGTGAAGCGGTGCTGCATCAGGCTCTTCTTCAATTCCCTGAGAGTGCATCTGAATATTCCCTTGCTGACCAGGGATTGAAGGAATCATTAGCTTGCTGAAGTCAAGTTTTGGCATTTTACATAACTCAACATTTTTTTCAGATGCGCTCAGAGGGCTGGCGGATCATTACAGGATCTCTGCGAAAAAGCTTAGTCTAGCGGAACGAAATCTGCCATACTAAGAGCCTATCCGGAATACTCTGTCGCAGAAGAAGATCGGTTGGGGCGCAGCGCCGCTGCGCCCGTACATCTATCAGGTTTCATCCGCTGTACTGTGAGATAATTATTTGGATAGGCACTAAAAACAATCCGCTTCTGTCACCCGATAGTTCGGTTCATTGTATAATCAAATATCTCATCACAATGTGTTTCGTGCAAAGGAGCCTTGTCATGGAACTCAACCTGCACTACTTCCCCTACCCTGGACGACGGATACCGGTAGTTGCCGAGCGTGGTGTGGTTGCCAGTAGCCATCCGCTGGCATCGCAGGCCGGCACGCAGATATTGCAGGCAGGCGGTAATGCGGTCGATGCCGCTATTGCCACTGCTGCGGCACTGACCGTTCTGGAACCAACTTCAAATGGTCTGGGTGGTGATGGATTTGCGCTCATCTGGGCTGGTGATCAGTTGTACGGTATCAACGGTTCGGGCGCAGCACCAAGCAGGTTGAGTATTGATGGGTTGGTTGCTGCCGGCTATACCGAAATCCCCACCCATGGTTGGTGGCCGGTCACAGTACCGGGCGTCGTTAGATTGTGGGGTGATATGCACGATCGGTTTGGTCGGCTTCCCCTGGATCAGGTGCTGGCCCCGGCGATCACCTATGCTGCCGAAGGTGCACCAACTCCGCCGATGGTAGCATACTTCTGGGCGCGCGGCGTAGAAGCGGCCCGCACCCGCCATGGCCCCGAATTTGCCGGTTTCTTACCAACTTTTAGCATCGATGGTCGTGCGCCGCGTCCTGGAGAACGCTTTGTCAGTCCTGGTCATGCCCGTACCCTGCGCCTGATAGCCCGCCGTGGGGCTGATGTCTTTTACCAGGGTGAGATCGCTGAGGCGATTGATCGCTTTGCCCGTGAAACCGGTGGTCTGCTACGTGCCGAGGATCTGGCTCACCATCGTTCTGAATGGGTAACGCCTATTAGTATGCAGTATCGCGGTTATACCGTTCACGAAATTCCGCCAAACGGTCAGGGTATCGCGGCGCTGATGGCCCTCGGTATTCTCGATCAGTTCGATCTTGTGCGCTATCCCCGTGACTCGGCTGCAGCGTTTCACTATCAGATCGAGGCGATGAAGCTAGCGTTTGCCGATACCTTCGCCTACGTAGCCGACCCGCGCAAGGCCGCTGTCCCGGTGGCTGATATGCTGAACCGTGAACGGTTAGCTGCTCGTTCTCACCTCATCGGTGAGCGCGCCAACACGTTCCAGCCCGACAATCTGCCACGTGGCGGAACCGTCTATTTCGCAACGGCTGATCGCGATGGTATGATGGTGAGCATGATTCAATCGACGTATATGGGGTTCGGTTCAGGGGTAGTGATCCCCGGCTACGGTATTGCGATGCACAATCGTGGTTGTGGTTTTGTGATGACACCCGGCCATCCGAATCAGGTTGCACCGGGCAAACGTCCATTTCATACCATTGTCCCCGGTTTTCTGAGTAAGGATGGCTTCCCTATCGGTCCCTTTGGCGTCATGGGGGCACATATGCAGCCGCAAGGTCACGTGCAGGTGATCGTTAACACGCTTGACTACGGCCTGCATCCTCAGGCAGCGCTCGATGCACCACGCTGGCGTTGGGAACGTGATGGAACTCTTCGGCTTGAGCTTGAAACACCCCGGCACGTTATCGAAGGGTTAGCAGCGCGTGGTCATCAAGTCGTGGTCGAGAGCGAATTGGGTAGTTTCGGGCGTGGTCAGATCATCTGGCGTCTAGCGAGTGGTTGCTACATAGCCGGTACCGAACCTCGTTGTGATGGATTGGCAATTGGCTGGTGACAGATAGCATAATGGGTAAGCGTGTTATGACGACCAATCGCACATTGTTTGATCTTCTGTCGAACGGCGCCGATCGGGACCCAGCTTTGATTGCACCAGGTGGGTCGGTCTGGAGCTTTGCCGATCTCCGTTCACAGGTCCAACGCCTGGCCGAATGGCTCCAGAACCATGGACTAGGGCGTGGAGATCGGATCGCTATTGCGCTTGGCAACGGGCCGGCAATGGCAATCACCTTTCTGGCTGCGGCTACTGCCGCCACTGCTGCACCGCTCAACCCGAAATATCGACGTGAAGAGTTCGCTTTTTACTATGAAGATACCAATGCCCGCGCCTTAATCGTGGCCCCCAATGAAGGTGAAGAAGCGCGAGCAGCGCTTCGTCCGGGGATGATGCTGATTGAAGCGGCATTCGATGACCAAAACCAGCTCAGGTTTGTAGCATCTGGTCAGGCTGCTGCCCCTCGTCGCGATGGTCCGGCAACAGCCGATGACATTGCCATGATCCTGCACACCAGCGGTACCACCAGTCGTCCCAAGCGCGTCCCCCTGCGACATCGCAACCTGGTTGCTTCGACAGCGAATATCATTGCGACCTATCAGTTAAGTGCTGCTGATCGGTCACTCTGTGTGATGCCACTGTTCCACATTCACGGGATTGTTGCCTCGCTGCTCAGCCAATTGGCTTCTGGTGGTGCAGTTATCTGCCCACCTGGTTTCGATGGTCTCAAATTCTGGAGTTGGGTAGAGCAGGAACGACCAACCTGGTACTCGGCTGTGCCAACGATGCACCAGGTATTGCTGGCTCGCGCCAGCCGCAACTCGGCCATCATTGCCGCTCATCCGTTCCGCTTTATCCGCTCGTCGAGTGCACCATTGCCGCCGGTAGTAATGGAACAGATGGAACAGGTTTTTGCAGCGCCGGTCATTGAGAGTTACGGTATGACCGAGGCCGCTCACCAGATGACTTCAAATCCTCTGCCTCCCGCCCGCCGCAAACCGGGATCGGTAGGGATTGGATTCGGGGTGGAAGTGGCTATCATGGATGAAGCAGGCCGCTTGCTGCCAGCAGGTGTCAGAGGCGAGGTCGTGGTGCGCGGTCCAAATGTGGTAGACGGTTACGAGAACAACCCCGAAGCAAATGCGGTGGCGTTCGTTAACGGCTGGTTCCGTACCGGTGATCAAGGGTATCTCGATGAAGATGGCTACTTGTGCCTCACCGGTCGCATCAAAGAGCTGATCAATCGTGGTGGTGAGAAGATTTCACCCCTCGAAATTGATGATGTGCTCTTGCGGCACCCGGCAGTTGCTGAAGCATTGGCCTTTGCCGTGCCTCATCCAACGCTTGGTGAAGAGGTGCACGCCGCTGTCGTGTTACGCGAGGGTATGAGTGTTGATGAGCGCGCACTGCGCGAGCATTGCGCCCGTATGTTGGCCGATTTTAAAGTGCCACGGGCAATTCACATCCTGAGCGCGCTGCCACGGGGTGCTACCGGAAAGTTGCAACGCATAACGATGGCAAAGACGCTAGGGCTAGACAAGACAACAACTTGATCGGTGATGGATGTTTAAGAGGCAGGTTATGTCTTTCTATTGCGATAGTGGCTTGCTCCCTTTCCTTAGTTTTATGGATGGAAGGGGCAGAAAAAGGTGAGAACTGCCAGTTGTGCTCTGTACAGCCATGCGCTGGGCCACCGGTTCTGCTACCTGATCGGGCCGGCTTTCACTAGCGTATTGCTGGTGCGAAACAGGCGGTAGTCAGGAACCCTGTACCTTCCTCGAAAGAGTAGTGTATTGGTTTTAAATCCACTTCCCAACCGGAGACAGGAAACGGCATGATCCCGAAGCCAGAACTCGAACGCCGCCTTTCGCCATACCTGAGCTTTTCACGCTCAGAATGGGCAGCACTGCGTAACGGAACACCACTACCTCTTAGCGCAGACGAATTAGACTCATTGGTCAGTTTAAACGACAGTGTCTCGATGGAAGATGTCGCCGACATCTACCTGCCGCTGGTGCGGTTGCTCCAACTCTACTACGAAAACGCCTGTCACTTGTATCAGGCGACCAGCACCTTTCTTGGCTCGGCAACAGCGCGTGTGCCGTATGTCATTGGCATCGCGGGGAGTGTCGCGGTCGGTAAAAGCAGCACTGCCCGCATCTTGCAAGCCATCCTTTCGCGTGGTCCTGGGCAACTCAAGGTTGATCTGGTCACAACTGATGGCTTTTTGTACCCTAATCGCGTCCTACAAGAACGGGGTATCATGCATCGGAAGGGGTTTCCCGAAAGCTACGATCGTCGGCGACTGTTACAGTTCATGGCCGACATCAAGTCGGGTTATGGGCCGGTAACGGCTCCGGTTTACTCGCACCTGATTTATGATATAGTTCCTGACCAAGTTCAGGTGGTCGATCATCCCGATGTGTTGATCGTCGAGGGGTTGAACGTTTTGCAACGTGGCGCTAATACCAGGAGGGAACCACAACTTTATGTGTCGGATTTTTTTGATTTCGCGATCTACGTTGATGCGAATGAACATGATCTGGAACGATGGTATATTGAACGATTTTTACGGTTGCGCGAAACAGCATTTCGTGATCCCTCGTCGTACTTTCGCCGTTACGCCGAACTGAGCGAGAGTGAGGCTATTGCAACTGCACGTCGCATCTGGCGCGAGATCAATTATGTGAATCTCAAGCAAAATATCGAACCGACACGTTGGAGCGCCGATCTGATTCTGGTTAAGGGATCACGCCATGAGCTTGAGCGCGTGTATCTGCGCAAACTGTAGTGATTCGTTCAGAGGATAGCGTATGCGTATCTGCATTGTTGGTGCTGGTGCAATTGGCGGCTGGCTGGGGGCCAAACTGATTCAAGCTGGCGCTGAAGTGACATTGATTGCACGGGGTGCGCATTTGGCAGCGATGATTGCCAACGGCTTAACCATCGAGTACGCTGATGGTCACCGTGAGGTTGTACACCCGGCATTGGCGACAGACGATATGAACGTTGCTGGACCACACGATCTGGTTATTGTTGCCGTCAAAGCGCAGGCATTGTCGGCGCTAGCAGCGCCGATGCGTGTCCTTTACGGGCCTGATACAGCCGTTGTCTACGCTCAGAACGGGATCCCCTGGTGGTATTTCATGCGGCACGGCGGCCCATACGAAGGTCATCGGATCGAGTCCGTCGATCCCAGTGGGGTTATCGCTGCCAATACTGAAATCGAACGGGTTATTGGCTGCGTCGTCTATCCGGCAGCCGCCATTGAACGCCCCGGCGTGATTCGTCATGTCGAGGGCAATCGCTTCGCTCTTGGCGAACCAGACGGTAGCCGCAGTGAGCGTGTTATCCGCCTGAGTAAGTTACTCGAGTCGGTCGGTTTGCGTGCGCCGGTCAAGACCGATATTCGTAATGAAATCTGGCTGAAGTTGTGGGGTAATCTCTCGTTCAACCCGATCAGTGCTCTTACTCGGGCGACCATTGATCGGATTATTGCCGATCAGGGTACCTATGCTCTGACAGTAGCAATGATGGCCGAAGCACAGCAAGTGGCCGAAAAACTGGGTGTTCGTTTCCCTATTTCTATCGAGCGGCGCATCCGAATGGCGGAAGAGATCGGTGCTCATAAAACGTCGATGTTGCAGGATATAGAAGCAAAACGTCCAACCGAGATCGATGCTCTGTTGGGAGCAGTGGTTGAGCTGGCCGAATTGACTGGAACGCCGACTCCCACCCTGCGAGCTATTTATGCCGTGACCTCACTGCTTGATCGGATCAATTGTGGACGATGAAGGTATCTCGTTGCCCGTCTCGGGTCTGGGTACGATGGTTGTTTCGGTCATACCCTAGACATCATTCTGTTGCGGACACCTGCACGATAATGCAGATGCCGGGAATATGTTACCGGCAGGCGAATACGCTGAAATCTATCCCTACAATGTGAGTGTTGATGCGCGTTCTAAACGGTTTCGCAATCTACCTGTGGCGAACTGAAGCGCGAGCCGACGAGTGTAAGCACAACTAACCGTTCGTCTTGAAACCGAACCATTCTGGCGCCGATGAGCATTCATACCGGTTGATAATACGATTTCTCGCAAAGGAGCATCCATGCATCTGCCAATTGTCAATCCTGTGTTGACACGAGAACTCTTTGGCCGTATTCGAGGTCGTAACGCATGGTTCATTCTAACCGGCTACTTGACCATCATCGGTGCGATTACCCTCTTGGTTTATGCCGTATTTGTCAGTTCGGCTATCCCCAACGATCCGGAAACTTCGCTCAGAATTGGTAAAGGTATCTTTTTTACCGTCATGACTGTGTCGTTAATACAGGTGTGCTTTCTTTCGCCCTCGCTTACGGCTGGTGCGATTGTTGGCGAAAAAGAGCGACAAACGTATGATCTGTTACTCGCCTCACCGCTCTCACCACTTCAGATTGTGACCGGTAAAGTATTGGCGGCGATTGCCTTCGCTTTGTTGCTGATTATGGCCTCTCTGCCCATTGCTGGTCTGGCCCTGTTGTTTGGCGGCATTACCGGCCAGGAAGTCTTTATCGGCGTCGTTGGTCTGTTGATAACGGCAATTGCATACGCCGCCATCGGCATCTTCTGGTCAACTGTGATGCGCTCAACGCTCGGTGCAACGGTGATGGCTCAGGGCACAGTGCTGGTTATTTTACTGCTGGTGCCATTCCTCTATTTCGTTATTTCATTACTGATCGGTGCTTTTGATGGTCCCCCGTCGCCTTTGTATATCTACATAATGGGTACATTCCTATGTCTGCATCCGTTCATTGCCTTGGGGATGACCGTCGGCGCCCTCGAAAGTGGGAATGGCCCGTTCTTGTGGCAGCTTTCTTCCAGCATCGGCGATTTGTTCGTACCCTCACCCTGGTTGGTGTACACCGTTTTAATGATGGTAGTGACGATCGTCTGTCTAGGGCTTGCCTTACGGCGAATACAGCCAGCAGAAGATGATGGCTAGCGTGTCTTTAGAATGCTGAAGCAACTCGCCACAGCGATCACACTGTTCTATCATCGTTGCAGCGAGGAATAAAATCCGTTGCACGAGGTCAGTGTCCTCGTAGGAAGCCGCAGTGGAAACGGCTTGATTCGGTCCGCACCTATCTATGCTGGAAGAAGGTCATTTGCTGTCACGATAGCGGGGCGACCAGATTGGACGCCCCGACTAGCAATGATGGAACAGATTACGGAAACAGTTTCATCCGTATTCATTCACATCAACGCACAATGATCGCACTGGCCTCGCGGCCTTCCGGCGCAAAGGAGTAGTGTAACAGAATACCCGAATCAGTCACATCAGCCGGGGCGCTAAACCGGTAGATGGTTGTATTGAGCGATCCCCTTGCCGGTACTACCCCACTCCCGACGTCAACATCAAACCGCGGTGCGCCCAACACCGTGCTCATACCTTCGATCTTGCTCAGCTCAAAACCGGTAAAGTAATTGTCGTAGGTATAGGCATCAACATTGATCTGCTGACCAAGGCTGGTAACACCGATCTGACTTCCGCACATCGTCAGGACAGTGTTCGCGCTGTTGGTAGCGTGGCTGGTGAAGAAGAAGGCGCTGTACGGACCAGCCAATGGGCCAACAAAGAAAGCATTCCGGCCATCAGCCGCAAATGCTCCCGATGGTAGACTCAATTCTGCTGTAAAGCCGACATAGTCGGGTGTCCCATCGCGGTTGGTATCGAAGAGCAGGTCTATCTCCACCGGATAGTTTGAATGAGTGATTCGCTGGTGAGTGGTTATCGCGAATTGAATGATCGGACTATTTGCTGGACAGAAGCCTGGAACATTGAAAGATCGCACACCAACGTAGCGCAAATCCATTGGCGGCATTTGTACGCCGGCGCCAGGTGATGCTGTCACAAACGGATTTTCACCGATTAGCGTAAACGGATCGACACTCACCGGATTAGCGCCAGTGTTGGTTAAGCGGGCAATAGCCGGGCTAGTTGTGGTAGCGCGCACTGAAGTTGGTGCACTAACAGTTCCCGCTGCACGTGGTATGACATGCCATGGCATGGTTAAGTCGTTGGTCGTGCCTGCCGCATCAAGCACCAGATAGCCATCATATTCGACGGCGGTCAATGCCGCTCCGTTCCCGCCATTTGCTCCTGAATTTAAAACCCAGGATGGTAACTTTGTTGGATCAATACGTAGTGTTAGGGTAAAAGTGCGCCGACTACGCGGAGGTACCGTAATGGTAGAAACCGATGTGCTCGGTGTCACCGCACCACTGGCCGCATCGTTGCTAAAGCGGAACGTGGGCGTGATGGTGTACGTGAGTGGTGTGTCACCATAGTTACGGACGACAATTGTCCGGCGCAGAGTTGTCGGATTACGTGTCGCATCAACCAGTCCAAACGAAATCGTTGCCGCTCCATTTGAAAGCTCCCAGGCGCTGGCCTGCGCGGCAATTGCCCGGTTAATGCGTACTTCGCCACCGCCAATGCGTGTGATAGGAGCCAGCGCTGGGCCGAGGAAGGCCGGTGGACCGTTGTAGATATTCGTTTCAGCAGTGTTGATCAAGCGCGCTTTCAGTTCCCACGGTGAGAGGCTCCAGTTCGAGGCATTGTACAGGAGTGCCGCCGCTCCGGCCACCATTGGGGCTGCACCGGAAGTACCACCAAACGGCGCCACCCCAGTGCCACTACCGGCTACTGCTGAAATGGATGCTCCAGGGGCGCCGATTTCGGGCTTAATGATTTGACCGTACATGATCTGATTGCCGTAGGTCATTTGCCCTAACGTTGGCCCGCGTGACGATGTACCAACCACACTGCCAGCATTACTGAACGGATTATCGAAACCAATCGTCGTAGTATTTCCCACGCGAGCCTTAAGCGTGGTACCGGCAGCTTGTGTAATTGATAGGACCGGTACCGTGGGTGCACCACCGCCGAAGCCAAAGACAGGTGGTACTGCACCGGCAACGTTGTTAGCCACAATCACTGCTACGGCTCCGGCAGCAGCACCGTTGGAACCTTTAATGCTCACGGCACAGACACCACGATCAACCAAGAGGATTTGTCCATTCAATGAACCGGCTGGATACGGCACACAGCCGAGCGCGTTACCCAGTGTTGCACCGTATACCAGCGTTCCACTTACTGGCGTACTGGGAATCGGTGCCCATGGTTGAGCTACACCGTAAACTGTGGTACTGAGCACGGTAATCGGATACGAGGCATCGCTCGGCACAGCCGTCTGTGCTACCGAGAGGGCGGTTCGAGCGCCAGCCGGGGTACCGGTAATGTACGGACGATCTGCACTATTGCCGGCTGAAGCGACGACTAGGATACCAAGCGGTTGCAGATTATCAACCGCAATGGCGGAATCATCGTCATAGTTTTGCCCATACGCAGCCCCAAGCGACATATTCACGATGTGCATCCGATCGTCGGTTACCCCGTCACCGTTAGGATCGGCAACCCAATCGAGACCTTGCAAGATGGCAACCCCGCTGCACGATGAAGAGACCGCTGAACAAACCTTCACCGCAAAAAGATCAACTTCTGGTGCAACTCCTTGCTCACCACCGATAATGTCGGCGACATGGGTGCCGTGACCGCCAGCACACGTGCCACTGCTCAATCCAGGCGCGCCACAATCAATCGGATCAGGATCAGGCATCAAGGGCCCATTTGGCCAGACTTCGCCGACAAAGTCGTAACCGCCCTTCACGCGATCGGTTGGAAACAGTCCATCGAGAGTCTTGTTACGTGGATCGGCAGGGCTTGTACCGTAGGCTGCCTGATAGGCTGCCAGCGTCCCAGGGCCACCAAACGCGGCATGTGTATAGTCAATACCGCTATCGAGTACAGCCACCCGTACACCTTTGCCCCGATAACCAGCAGCTTGCACCTCAGGTGTAGCCCCGATGTATGGTACCGTCTCCATCGGTGGTTGCGTTTCCCGTTCGTAATTCACGACTGGATTAATACGCACCACTTCAGTGTCACGAGCCAGCGCCGGTAACGCTGTACCATCAACCTCAACAATAACCGCATTCAATGCCACTCGCAACCGTGCCAGTTCGTTCAGGGTCGGATCGATAGCCCGTAAGCGCGCCAATACGCGCTCTTGCTGCTGGGTAATGCGTTGGAGCTGTGCCGCTTGCGCAGCCCCCTCAGGTACACGTGCCGTCGGATTTTCGCTCAAGCGAATGACAACCTCTTGCCGACCACTAGCCCCGCTTAAACTGGGGGAAAGGACGAGAGACCTGCCTTCAAGAATCGCCGGTTCTTCCAGACGTAGAGCTTCAATATTTGGTAGCGGACGTGGCGGTTGTGAAGCGGATGGGGCAACGAGAGCTATGGTAAGGCCAATGCTTATGATCATCGCAAATAGATAACGTTTCGTGATCGATCTCATACACTCCTCAGCTTGTCAATGCTTCTGCCAAACGACCAAGCTATCACGCTGGTTGGTGCAACAAACGCTAATCACCACTTTGTGGGTTGCGAATTCCTCCTTTCCAGGCCATGCGTAATCTTCCAAAACGCTGACGCATGGGTGAGATGAGTGTTCAGAATAGCGCACAGCAACACGTCAGAGTGTTGGATGCACTCTGCACACTCAGCAGCAACGTCGCTGGCAAGATAGGCTGAGGTGAGATGGAGATTTGCAGGCAAAAGAGTAAATCTATTAAACGTATTTGTCAAGCAGAATTTTCTGATCAACAATTAAAAATTGTTCATCTAAATCGTTGGCGCGATGACGTTTTGTTTATCTTTCCTTTACGGAATGCAGAAGCAATCACTGTAGAGACTGCACTGATACATCGTCGTTTTGGCAAGAAATAAAACCTGCCGTGCGGCGGTCAGTACAATTGGATACGGGTTTGTCTGCTGCCAGGGGAAGCCTGGACCTTGCCTATCCTGCCCTACCCAGTAGAGGCGGACTCACGATCCGGCACTGGGAGAGTAGTGAACCAGAGGTTTTCAAAGTTTTCAGTACTCGTACTGCGAAGTGTGCCTCGTTTTCACTACCCGACAGTGGTGAGGTGAGGAGTGAGGGGCAGAGTAAAGAGAAAAGAGAGGACGAGTGAGCGGAAGAGGCGAGCGCCTAACCTGTTCGCAGCTTCTCATTCCGATGGTGCCTTGCGCTCAGCCCGCTGTCGTATCACTGTCTCACGTTCGTCGGCGCATTGGGGGGCGATACCCCCGCCGACGAGGGACGGAGTAGTGGGCTGGCACGCCAATCGATAGCGGCCATCCTACCCAATGCGGGCCGGAGGCCCGCGCTCCCAGGAAAGCGGGGGGAAGACGTTTGGCTGGTTCCGATGGTGCCTTGCGCCCAGCCCGCTGTCGTATCACTGTCTCACGTTCGTCGGCGCATTGGGGGGCGACACCCCCGCTGACGCGGGACGGGGTGGTGGGCTGGCACGCCAATCGAGAGCGGCCATCCTAACCCAATGCGGGCCGGAGGCCTGCGCTCCCAGGAAAGCGGGGGGAAGACGGTCATCGATGAGCACAACTAAAACCTGAAAACGTTGAAAATCACCAGGGGTTGAACCTACACCTTTCTCATTGTGGGCAAGTTGCGGTATACTACCAACAACATTACTCACCGCGGAGGTCCTCAGTGTCTGCCATTGATACGTTGTCAGTTGTCATTTCTGCGATCGACGGTACCCATCTCGAACGAGCGGTTATGGCTGCGCACATTGCTGCTGCTCGCTATAGCCGTCACCACGAAATTATTATCGCTGC
>Ga0209017_10002393_pt1 | contig 12140 bp, 10 predicted proteins | sample YNPBryunderm2012_FD_185812 | JGI IMG/M metagenome (GOLD analysis project Ga0209017, IMG submission 185812) | Anoxygenic and chlorotrophic microbial mat microbial communities from Yellowstone National Park, USA - YNP Bryant MS undermat 2012... ... | reverse complement strand
TTGGTGATTGCCCCCAATTTACGGAAGCATAACGGACGGGACCGGAGCGCGTCCTTCCATTTTGCCGCGGCCGAAGATTCCGTTAGGGCTGGCATCCGTCATCATGGCAGCATAGGACAATGCGGACAGTACGAATGACAATTGCCTACGACGGCACGCACTTTGCCGGATGGCAACGGCAACGCGGCGCGCGCACAGTTCAGGCAGTGCTAGAGAGTGCGATCGAGCAAGTTACCGGCCAACGACCGACCGTGCGCGCCAGCGGACGCACCGACGCCGGCGTGCACGCCCTCGGGCAGGTCGTGGGCTTTCAGACCGATACACGATTGTCCAACCAGGAACTTCAGCGAGCACTTAACGCCGTGCTCCCGCCCGATGTGGCCGTGCTGGAAGTAGCCGATGCCCCCGATGGGTTCCACGCCACCCGTCATGCCATCCGCAAGCGGTACCGCTATGTGATCCACAACAGCCCGGTACGCGATGTGTTCCGGCGGCACTACTGCTGGCACTATACGCACGGGCAGTTGGACGCCGAAGCCATGCATCGGGCCGCCCAGGCGCTGGTAGGCACCCACGACTTCAGCAGTTTCCAGACGGCAGGCGCGCCGCGGAAAAGTCCGGTGCGCACCGTTTTCGACATCCAAGTGCAGCGGGGCAGGGGGGCAGAGCAGGACCTGATCACCGTAGAAATCGAAGCCGACGGGTTTCTGTACAACATGGTTCGGGCGATAGTGGGCACGCTGGTCGAAGTGGGGCGCGGCGCCCGCAGCGAATCCTGGCCGGCAAAGGTTCTCAAGGCAGCCGACAGGCGCGCAGCCGGCCGTACCGCTCCGCCGCAAGGGTTGTTCTTGCTGCGCGTCGAGTACCCATGCGCATCGCACACGTCATCACCCGGCTGATCCTCGGCGGCGCACAGGAAAACACACTGCTGTGCTGCGAGGACTTGATGCGCACCTACGGCGACGAAGTGCTGCTGATCACCGGGCCTGCACTGGGGCCCGAGGGCAGTCTGCTCCAGCGGGCAAGGGCAGGGGGGGTGCCAATGGAGGTCATCGGTTCGCTGCGGCGACAGATCAACCCACTGCGCGACGTGCTGGCCTACCACCGAATCCGCCGGGCGCTGCTCCGCTTCCGCCCCGATGTGGTACACACCCACAGTGCCAAAGCCGGAATCCTAGGCCGCATGGCGGCCTGGCGGCTGAAAGTTCCCGTGATCGTGCACACCGTGCACGGCGCGCCATTTCATCCCTACCAGAGCCGCTTTGCGCGGGGGTTTTTCCGGGCGTGCGAACGCTGGGCGGCACAGCGCTGCCACGCAATGATCTGTGTGGCCGAAGCGATGAAAAAGCTGCTGGTCGAGCACGCTGTCGCCCCGCCGGAAAAACTCGTCGTCGTGTACAGCGGAATGGAAATCGAGCCGTTTTTGCGCGCCGATGTGCATCGGGCTGCCGTCCGCCGCCAATTGGGATATGACGACCAGCACGTGGTCGTCGGTAAGATCGCCCGGCTTTTTCACCTCAAAGGCCATCAATACCTGATTGAGGCCGCCGGCCGGGTAGTCCGGCGATTGCCCAATGTGCGATTTCTGCTGGTCGGCGATGGGATTCTGCGCGATCGGATCTGCCGGCAAATCGCCGAGGCAGGACTCGGCCAGTTTTTCCAACTGACCGGGCTTGTTCCCCCCGAACGAATCCCAGAGTTGCTATCGGCGATGGATATGTTAGTCCACGTCAGCTTGCGGGAAGGGCTGGCCAGGTCGTTGCCGCAAGCACTGATGGCAGGCAAGCCGGTTGTCAGCTACGACGTGGACGGGGCCGCCGAAGTGGTCATACCAGGCCAGACGGGATACCTTGTGCCACCCAAGTCTGTAGATGAATTGGCCGAAGCAATCTGCGCCCTGGCCGCCGACCCGACGCTCCGCTGCCGCCTGGGCCAGCAGGGGCGATCGCGCTTTGCACAGATGTTTGATCACCACCGGATGACCGCCCAGATACGTGCACTGTATGAAGCTTTGCACAAAGATAATTGATAAAGTAATCATTCTTGGCGCGTAATATGGGGAATTTGGGCACGAGCTTTGCTTCCCGTAATCTGACAAGCATGGTGGATGATTAGCATTTACCGTGCCTAATCCGGGAAGCAATGAAAGTGTCCAGTGCTCGCTGTCGGCTCTGCACAAGCGCGCGGCGTGGCCCCGGGAGTTTGCGATACTATGGGTTGTTTGGCCGGGGGGCAGGCTGTAAACTGTTGACTGTGCAGAACATCGTGCCCGTAAACGTCTTCGGGGCCGATCTGCCGTCGGTATAGCATAGGGGTGCCGCAGCGGGAAACAGCATTCAGTGAGGTTGATTGCGAGTTGCAAGTAGTGTCTAGAACAACTCTTACGTACCTTGGCCCATACCGGCTCTTGAATGTGGTACACACCGGGCAGATTGGGCAAATCTGGCAAGCTTACGACGACGGCAATCAGCGGTTCGTCGGTATTAAGGTCTTGCACGACCGGTTCAAACGCAGTCGAGAGCACATCAGATACCTCCGTTGGGAATACAAAGTTGCCCGACGGGTCGTCCATCCCTGCATTTTGGAGATTTTCGCTTACGCTGTGGATCGGGGCACGCCGTATGTGGCGATGGAATGGTTTCCGGCCCCGAATATGAAGCAGCGAATACAGCAGGGCATTGGCAAAATGCTGCATCTTGTGCCGAAGATAATAGAGCAGGCGGCATCCGCCTTGGCCCACTTCGGACGCCAGGGATTCGTACACAGGGACATAAAGCCCGACAATTTCCTCGTGGCCGACAGCGGCGAAGTGAAACTGATAGACTTCGCCCTCGCGCGGCGGATACGCCGTGGGCTGTGGCGTTTGCTGCCCAGCGGGTCGAAATTACAGGGCACGCGCACTTACATGTCGCCCGAGCAGATTCGGGGCGAGTGGCTCGACGAGCGTTCGGACCTGTACAGTTTCGGCTGCACGTTGTACGAGCTGCTCACCGGCAAGCCGCCGTTTACTGGCAGCACGCAGCAAGAGCTTTTCAGCAAACATCTTAAGGCGCCTCCGCCGGTATTGGAGACCATCGACAGCAACATAACTCCCGAGTTCGCCCAACTGGTGCGGCGATGCCTGGCAAAAGACCGACGCCAGCGGCCTGGCTCGGCAGCCGAGTTCCTAGAAGAGCTGGGGAAAATCAAGATTTTCCGGATAACTCCACGACCATTACCCAGCAGTGGCATAACGGCCGACAACCCATTGGCCGGCCAGTAGCGCAATCCATCAGAAGTGTGGCTTCGCCAGCATTGTGAACTTGCGTAACCACTGTCGCCGACGATAATAAGAACCTGCCGCGACCTGCACGGTTACGGAAGCCGGAAGCCCTTGGCGTGGGCATTTCGGAAGGCTCCGCAAACAGCGGGGATAACCGCAAGACGGGCCGGAGGATGGGTGTTCGATAGTTCGTATTTCCAGTGTTCCAGCAACGCAGTCGGGGCTGAAAAGCCGAGGCGCTTTGGCTGCCCTCGATAGTTCGTTTTTGCACAGCTCCCGGCAAAGCAACAACAACGCTGATAATCCGAGGCTTTAGTATGGCAAATAGCGAATTTCGCCTGGCATTCGAGCGGCCGATTTACGAACTGGAAGCCCGGCTGGCTAAACTGGAAAGCAGACCCGAGCAGACCCCGGAAGTACAAAACGAGATCCGCTTGCTGCGCCGGGAGTTGGTGGAACTGAAAAGGAGGATTTATAGCAATCTGAAGCCCTGGGAAACGGTAGAAGTGGCCCGGCATCCCGACCGGCCGATGACCACCGACTACCTGGAGATGGTATTCGACGAGTTTGTCGAGCTGCACGGCGACCGGTTTTTCGGCGACGACAGGGCAATCCGCACCGGGTTTGCCAAGCTGGATACCCACAAGGTGATGGTCGTCGGCCACCAGAAAGGTCGCACGCTCAAGGAACGCACGGTGTGCAACTACGGCTTTGCACATCCGGAAGGATATCGCAAAGCCATGGCCAAAATGGCGCTGGCAGCCAAGTTTCACATGCCGGTGATTTGCTTGATCGACACTGGTGGGGCGTATCCGGGCATCGGCGCCGAAGAACGCGGCCAGGCGTATGTCATCGCCCAGTCGATGTTCCAGATGTCGCGCCTTCCCACGCCTATAATCTGTGTGGTGATAGGGGAGGGGGGTTCGGGCGGTGCGCTGGGTATCGGCGTAGGAGACCGCATCGCCATGCTGGAACACGCATATTACTCGGTCATCAGTCCCGAGGGTTGCGCTGGCATCTTGTGGAAAAGCCACACCTTCAAAGAACAGGCCGCTGCTGCGCTGAAGATGACCGCCAAAGACTTGCTGCGCCTCGGGGTCATCGACACGATTATTCCCGAACCACTGGGCGGCGCTCATCGCGATCCTCGCTTGATGGCCAGCCGCTTGAAGTATTATCTGCGCGGCACGTTGCGCGAACTGCTGGCTGTACCGATCGCCGAGCTAGTGGAGCAGCGGTACCAGAAGTTCCGCCGTATGGGCGTGTTCCTGGAAGGGGCCGCTGCACTGGCAGCCCGCCAGCAGGTCGAAGTTTCCGACGGTGCAATTCCTCAGAGCGCTTCACAGGCCGACGGTACTGCTGAAGCTGTGCCAGCGGTGCATTATGTTTCCTCCGACCGGGGGGAACCTGCCGAGTTGGGTGACACCGCTAACGGGGTAGAACCCACATGAGCCAAATGGTTTCGGACGATCTGCCCCAGCAACCTGAGCCGACCGGCCGACCGGCCCGCACATTCGTGCGTCGCGCCGTGTTGATATTTGCCGTCTGCGATTTGCTGATCATAGCCGCCGGTGCAGCACTGGTCATATTCACGCCCGAAGGCCGCGAGTTGTGGCAGAGTCTTTCCGATCCCTCTGCCGAACAGCAGCGGCTTGCCGCGGAGAGACTGCGGCAGGCGGGCGCGATTGTCATCCAACGCCAGTCGGCTGTCACTTCGGTATCTTTTCGCCCTATCCAGGGGCGTGACATCCATACCGACGACGACACCCTGGCGTACCTGCGCGATTTGCCCTCGCTGGAAAGCATCGACCTGGCATACACCGCCGTGGGCGACGAGCAGCTTCGCTACATCGCCAACCTGCGCCATCTGGCCAGCTTGATACTTACCGGCACCAAGGTTACCGACCGTGGACTGGCACACCTGCGCAAGCTTACCGCATTGCAGGGCTTGCAGCTTGGTGCGACCGCCATTACCGACGACGGACTTGCCATGCTGGCCCCGCTGAGCGACTTGCGGGTCTTGGACCTTTCGGATACCCGAGTGACCGACCAAGGACTGAAGCATCTCAAACCGCTGCGCAAGTTGCAGCATCTTGTATTGGCCAACGTGGAGATTACCGACGAAGGACTGAAGACCCTGGCCGAGGTCAGCCCGAACCTCGGCCGCGTGACCCTCATCGGCACCAAAGTCACCTCTGAAGGCATCGATCATCTGCGCAAGCGATTGCGGGAGTATTACAGTCAGAGGAGCGAAACGCCTCCGACGCTTCACGTCGACGGCCCATGAAGCGGCCACGCGTCGTACCGCTGCCGTGCCCGCCGGCTTGTGTGGCGGCCTCGCGTGATTGGGCCAACGTGCTTTCCTGGCACCGCCCGGCCGGAAGCAGGCTTTTGACTCTCAGGCGTCTGGCGATTCAGCCAGGGTGGCTCTCAGCGAGCGGACCGTTTCGGGCATCAAGTGCCGCGGCAGGAACGCCGCGTTTGCAATCAGTGTGGGAATCACCGCGCTGCCGATCACCGTGGCCACCAAAAACGAATACTGTTGCTGGCTGACAATGCCATGCGAAAGCCCGAAAAGGGCCGATATTGTGCCGAAGGTCAACCCGGTTGACATCAGCAGCGTGTAGTACCACTTTTCCTTCGGGTCTTTTTTGAACAGACCCACGATGGGCAGCAATCCCAAGACCTTGAAGGTGCTTTTTGCCAGGAACAGAACCAGGAAGATCATCGGGGCCGACAGCAGAATCGGCAGCGAAACCAGCGAGCCTGCCCGAATGAAATAAAACGGCGTCAGAAAGCCCACCGTAAGCGTGCGCAAGCGGCGGATGTAGAAATTGTCGGCCCCGATTGTTCTGGCCAGCACCATGCCGGCCAGGTATGCCGGCAACACCGCTTCGCTGCCAGACCATAACGCCAGGGCGCCCAGAACACACAATACCAGCAGTATCCACTTGGTTCGGATGGCTGCGGTCCGGTTTCCGTAGCGGGCGACCAGTTTCGATGTGAAAGGCGGGAGCACGGCCAGTAAAGCTATGCAGGCCGCAATGAAGATGACCGTCCGATATGTAAACGGAGCGAACATCAGCCCCAAGGCTATCACTGTCCCAAGGTCGTTGACGAAGCACGCCCCCAGAATACCCTTGCCGAACTCGGTCTTGTTGAAACCGGTCTCCAGCATCACAGCGTAGACCACCGCCATCGAAGTGGTCGACAACGCGATGCCCGCCAGCCAACTTGCGGAGCTGTCCCAGCCCAGCAGGAACCGGGCAACCGCCGCGCATCCGAGAAACGGTGCCAGAAAACCGAAAAAGCCGACGACGCTGACCTCGGCCAGCTTTGTCTTCATGGCCGCCGGGTCCAGTTCTGCCCCGGCCAGAAAGGTCAGCAGGATCGCTCCCACCGAGGCGACGAACCTCAGCCAGTCCTGGTCATTTCCCAACGCACCGGGATAGAAGAGCTTGTCGGCAACAACGGCGGCCAGCATCCCCACGCAGATTTCGACCAGAGCGATGGAAATCCGCAGATGCGCCGCCACAATGCTGGACAATACCGCCAGGGCAAGCCATACCGCAGCAATCGTTAGAGCCTGTTCCATAGAAGTCCCACACATGGCGGGCCGTCCGCGAGCCGGCGCCTGCCAACAAAAAACCCTGCCTTTTCGGCAGGGCTTGCGCGTGCAAGGCCTTCGACCCCTGCCGACAAGGCATCGCGGCAGGAGTCATCAGCCCAATGTCGGGCGGTTTCCGCAACGGGGGACCCCATCCCCGGAACTTCATAAAGCTTATATTTTTATCGGCTCGTTGTCAACTTATAATTTTCTCGGCTCGTTGTCAACCGTGCAATGGCATGGAGTTTGCTAGCTTACCGGTCTACGGTTTGCCTCCATCCTGGGAAGCGACGCCGCGCGCCGTGGACATGCCGAAAGCACTTCTACCAAAACGCCTCGGTGGCGGATAGAATGACGGGGTTGCCACCAGATTTCGGGGCTGTGACCGGGGCGGGCAGGCGCTTCGACCGACATGCCAGTTGTGCGGGTAAGTGTTTCCTGCCAAACGCCTTGCCCGCAACGGAATCGCTCTGGGTAGGTACTCTCTGCTCGAATGTCCGAAGGCACCAGCGCTGCGTTGGCCGCTTATACCGAAACGCTTCGGTCGCAGATAGACTCTGCACTGGCCGATTGCTGCAATTTCGCCCCCGGTTGCCCGCCACAACTGCGCGAAGCCATCTGCTACAGCCTGTTGGCGCCGGGCAAGCGGTTGCGTCCTATGCTTGTACTGCTTAGCGCCGCGGCCTGCGGGGGAGACATTCAGGCGGCAATGCCAGCAGCCTGTGCGGTGGAAATGGTGCACACCTATTCGCTGATTCATGACGACCTGCCGGCTATGGACGACGACGACTTGCGTCGCGGTCGCCCCACTTGCCACAAAGTATTTGGGGAGGCGATGGCAATCCTGGCAGGCGATGGGCTTTTGGCCATGGCCTTTGAGGTACTGGCCCGCAAAGTGCGACCTCCCGCGCTGGCGGCCGCCTGTTGTGCTGCGCTGGCCGAGGCAGCCGGGCCGTGCCAGTTGGTTGGCGGCCAGGCAGATGATATACTGGCCGAGCGCAATCCACAGCCACAGACCGCTTGCGACCTGGCGCTGCTGGAGTCGATCCATCGACGCAAGACCGGGGCGATGATCCGCGTCAGCCTGCGGCTGGGGGCCACGATCGCCGGCGCCGGCGACTGGCAGTTGCAGGCATTGGAGCGGTACGGCCAGTGCGTGGGTCTGGCCTTCCAGATCACCGATGATCTGCTGGATGTGCGCAGCACAGCCGCCGAATTGGGCAAAGCCGCCGGCAAAGACGCCGCCCGGGGAAAACTCACCTATCCCTCGCTGCTGGGCCAGCAGCAAAGCGCCGAGCGCGCCGCCGCGCTGGTGGCCGAGGCCTGCGCGGCGCTGGAGTGTTTCGGGCCGCGCGCCGAGCCTCTGTCGGCTTTGGCACGTTACGTTGTTTCGAGGAATCGATGATGAGCAAGCTGTTGCCGACGATCAACTCGCCGCATGATCTGAAAGGGCTGAGCGTCAAGCAGCTTGAACAACTGGCCGAGGAAATCCGCCAGGCCATCTGGCAACTGGCCTGCAAGCGGACGGCCCACTTCGCCTCGAACCTGGGCGTGGTCGAGTTGACCCTGGCGCTGCACACCTCCTTCGATTTCAGCCGCGATCGGCTGGTTTGGGACACCGGCCATCAGGTCTACGCCCACAAGATCATCACCGGCCGATACAAACAATTCCTGAGCACCCGGGCCAAAGGGGGCTTGATGGGTTATCCCAATCCGGCCGAAAGCCCATACGACCTGTTCCTTACCGGGCACTCGGGTTGCAGCGTTTCCACGGCGCTGGGCCTGCGCTGCGGCGACGACCTGCTGCACGCCGACCAGAAACGGCACGTCGTGGCCGTGGTAGGCGACGGGGCGTTCATGTCCGGCATCGTCTTCGAGGCCATGAACAACGCCGGCGGCCTGAAACGACCGCTGACGGTCGTGCTGAACGACAATAAGATGTCGATTTGTCCCCGGGTAGGCGGGCTGGCCGAGTATCTGGACCGACTACGGATGAATCCACTGTACACCGGTTTGAAAAACGAAGTCCAGCGACTGCTGACTTACGTGCCGGTGTTGGGCGACCCGGTGGAACGCTTCCTGGTGCAGGTCAAGGATGCCGTCAAAGCCGGTCTGGTGGGAGGCATGTTCTTCGAGGACTTGGGGTTTCGCTACATCGGGCCGGTCGATGGCCACAACATCGCGCAACTTCAGAAGTACTTTGCCATGGTGCGCGATTTCAGCGAGCCGGTGCTGGTGCACGTAGTCACCGAAAAAGGACATGGTTACAAACCGGCGGCGGAAGACCCGATCGCTTATCACGCCCCGGCGCCGCTGGAGTGCGAAAACGGCGACGATGGCCATGTTCAAGTTGCCGTACGTGGCAGCAGTTCGATGTCGTACACCCAAGTGGTGCGCGACACTTTGCTCCAGCAGATGCGAGCCGACAAGCGGATCGTGGTGGTCACTGCCGCCATGTGCCAGGGAAACATGCTTGAGCCTATCCGCGACGAGTTCCCGGAGCGGTTCTTCGACGTAGGCATCTGCGAATCGCACGCAGTAGCCTTCGCAGCCGGTCTGGCCCGCTGCGGATTGCACCCGGCAGTGGCCATATACAGCACCTTCCTGCAACGCAGTTACGACCAGATTTTCCAGGAAGTATCGTTGCAGGACTTGGCGATAACGCTGCTATTGGATCGCGCCGGACTGGTTGGCCCCGACGGCCCGACCCATCACGGCGTATTTGACCTGGCCTACTTGCGGCCGTTTCCCAACCTGATGGTGATGGCGCCAGGCGACGAGGCAGACGCGGCAGCGATGGTCCGCTTTGCCCTGGAGCACAATGGGCCGACAGCCATTCGTTATCCGAAAACGGCGGCAGAAACGCTGGCCCGCCAGTCCGTGCAACTTCAGCCCGGCCGGGCCGAAGTGATCCGCCACGGTCCAGACGGCGCACTAGTGGCCTGCGGGACGCTGGTTAGCGCTTGTCTTCAGGCGGCCGAGTGCTTGCAGGCCGAAGGACTGGAACTGACGGTGATCAACGCCCGGTTCCTCAAGCCTTTGGATAGCCAAACCATCGTCGAAACCATCCGTCACAGCCCGTTCGTGCTGACGGTCGAAGAGGGCGTGCTGGCCGGTGGCTTCGGCAGCGCGGTGCTCGAGACAGCCTGCGACGCCGGGGTGGACTGCTCGCGGGTGCGCCGGCTGGGAATACCTGACCGCTACATCGAACACGGCACCCGAGAGGAACTGCTTGCGGATTTGGGGCTGGACGCCGAGGGGATCATCGGCGCTTGCCGCCGGATGGCCGAAGGGCGATTGCCGCAGCTAGCACACACCGGCAGAGTGTAAGCGCCGCTTTACGGCGGACGATCGAACGCTGTTAGCGGACCATCCATTCTTGCAGCCACATTCGGGCCATTTCTTCCCACCACAGTTGCTCGGGGTTCTCCGCATCGGAGGAAGCGTTTTCGGTTTTGGTTTTTTCGGCGGCCGGGCGCGACTGCCGCTGGGCGATCCGTTGCTGGTAATCGGCCACCCAGTTCGGTTCCCGGATGCACACCCAGGTAAGGACTGCCAGCTTGCCGAAGGTGGAGAGGTTCGCCCACATGCTTCCCCCCAGCAGCTTGATGGCCGAGCCGAACGAGGTTTTCAGTCGCAGTCGTCCCTTGTACCACTCGAGGCTGTACAGCTCGTCCAGCAGCAGATGCGAGACGTATCCCAGCACCACCGCGCCGGCCTTGAAAAGGCGAACATTCAGATCGTCGCCTGGCGAAAGCAGAAAAGCCAACTGGCCAAAGATTATCGCCGCCGGCAAACTGTGGAACATGCCGCGGTGAACCGTGTAGCGCTTGAGCAATTCAGCCAGCCCGAATCGCACCAGCAAATACACGGCCGCACCGGCCAGGATGATCATCTCGCCGGGCATCCCTACCGACTCGAACCGCGGCACGAGCATCATCGGGATGACCGCAGCCGCGAAAGCCACGCTTTCGCGCAACGGGACGCCGGGGCCGCTGTCCAGGTCCGGCAGCATTCCAGAAATCGAACACAACCCGCCCGCCAGAATGCACGAGGGGACGGGAAACTCTCCCCAATAGTACCCCGCGACGCCATAACCTGCTCCCAGCAGGGTACTGGCCGTGATGTGCGTCTTGAAGTTTGCCATTTTCTCACCGCGTGGCTGTGAAGTGCTGTTGTGGCAATTGCTGTTGCGGCAGGGTCTGCCCGACCGCTTCTAATTCGACAGCGCTAAGTTGCTCTTTCCTGAACGCCACCTACCAGAACAGGCATCTGGAGGGACGCGCTCCGTCGCGTCCGATGTGTTTGCTTCGATGCTCCCAAACCAACGAGGCGAAATGCGGCCACGACGGAGCGTGGCCCTCCAGATCGCCCGGCGACATGTACGCACCGCGCGCATACGGTACGGCGTAAGACTCTACGACCGGTTGCAATGCTTTTGAAAATATGACCACAAGGTATTGTGGTTTTGTCGCAACTTAGCGCTGTCGTACCAAGCCGAGTGCTTGTATCGAACTGCTGCGGGAAAACCAATACCAATTTGCAGCAACGTCAGCGTCGTGCTGTCGGTGCTAGCACTGGCTAGCGGCGATTGCCCTTTGCCTGCTGGCGGCGCGGCGATAGAATCCGCCAGGCATGGACGCATCCATTCATCCCTACGACATCCTGATGTTGGTAGTGCTGCTGGCCACGACGATCCTAGGCGCCTGGAAAGGCATGGCCTGGCAACTGGCGTCGCTGTGCTCGTTGCTGCTCAGTGCGGCGGCTGCCGTGCACTTCAGTCCGGCGCTGGCCCCGTACCTGAGCAAAGAAGAGCCGTGGAATCGTTTCCTGGCCATGCTGGTCGTATACCTGGCCACCTCGCTGGCAATTTGGCTTGTGTTTCGGATGGTGGCCGAGGTCATCGAGCGCGTCCGCCTGAAGGAGTTCGATCGGCAGACCGGGGCGCTATTCGGGGCCGCCAAGGGCGTACTGCTGTGCCTGGTGATTACGTTCTTCGCGGTGACGCTTTCCCAGCCGGCCCGACAAGCGGTCCTTCGCTCGCGCACTGGATACTACACGACCGTGTTGATCCACCGAGGAGTGCCGTTTCTGCCGCAAGAGATCCGCAACGTGCTGGGCAAATACATCGAGGAGCTGAAAAGCAAGCTCGATCCGAAGCAGCTCGAACAGACGCCTGCCGCCCAGTGATGTAACGGGTGCGAGTGTCTTGCGCCGTGTAATGTGCCCGCGATGCGTGCATGTTTTCGGGCGATCTGGAGGAGGGCCACG
>Ga0209017_10002389_pt1 | contig 12155 bp, 7 predicted proteins | sample YNPBryunderm2012_FD_185812 | JGI IMG/M metagenome (GOLD analysis project Ga0209017, IMG submission 185812) | Anoxygenic and chlorotrophic microbial mat microbial communities from Yellowstone National Park, USA - YNP Bryant MS undermat 2012... ... | reverse complement strand
GGTTGGGCTTGAGGCGTTCCACGCATGCCTCTTAGACGCTCCCACGACCATGATTGTTCATTTCCTAGGACTTTTTCAACAGCCTGCTAAGGGCATCAGTTGACTCTTACCGGTCTGCATGAGGGTCAGGGCCTCGTACCCTTCGTCCAGAGTACCGAACCCACCGGGAAACAACGCCACCGCGTCCGCATGGCGGATGAAAGTCAACTTCCGCGTGAAAAAATATTTGAACGTGACGAGCTTCTTGTCCTCCCGAATGACCGGATTGGGATTCTGTTCCCAGGGCAATCGGATGTTGGCCCCGAAACTCATCTCCGGTCCGGCCCCTTCATGGGCGGCCTGCATGATGCCCGGACCGGCACCCGTGATCACCATAAACCCCGCAGCCGCAATTTTGCGTCCAAACTCCACGGCCTGCTGGTACTCCGGCTTCTGCGGGGCGGTACGCGCCGAGCCGAACACGGCCACCTTCCGCCTGTGGGCATACGGGGCAAACAGTCGAAACGCATACCGCAATTCGCGGTTGGCAATCTGGATCACGCGCACATCGCCGCTGTCGGCCACATCCGTCAGCAACTTGAGCGCGTTTTCGATGATGTCCGCTACCGCTTCCTCGTTGTAACCACCGCCCTTGTAGCGGATCAGATCCCGAATGCGCGCCTGCAACTCCGGATCCGGCGGTGGCTTTTCCCGTTTTTCCGTCCCTGCCATTGCCCCAGCATAGGCTAGCAGGGCCCAAGCGCAACAGGACAACCTCACCGCGTACCCGCTCGGTCGCTCCCGCGCCTGGCCACCTTGCGCCTGCGCCCGCTGCCGTCATCCCTCCCGGCAACACGTGCCAGTCGCAGGATCAGCCCTGGCACAGCCGCCGGATCCATCCCCCCTGCCCACTGCGCCTTCCCTCCTGGCATGGTCCGTCCCCAATCTTCGGGGGAAACCCAGCCCGGGCCCCCAGCGCGGCGGCTCAGCGCCGAGCACCCTATCCGCCCCGGATCAGGCCCCGAGAACTCGCCGCGTCACGGACCAAACGGCCATTTCCCCGCCCCGGCGTAAGTCTGCACATAGAACGGTACGGCCGCTGCCTCGTGCAACACGTAGGGATACGGAGGCGGGTTCAATTCCGGGCCCAGTTCATCGTCGCCGGGAATCAACTGCACGCCGCGAGTCCAGGTAGCCGACCATGTGCAATTGTTAAGGATGTTGCCCACGGCCCGCAGTTTGCCCGGCGTTCCGGTGGTCACGTAGCGTTCCCAGGGGTTTTGCACGTTGAGGAAATAGTTGTTCTCCACCAGCACTTCGGCGTTGATGCGGGTACGAATGCAATAGTTGTTGTACTGGCAATCGTAATAGTTGTTGAAGACGTGGACCCGGCCGAATCGGACCGAGGGCATGCGTTCTCGACAGCCCTCACCGTACCAGTTGTGGTGGAACGTAACCCGGAACGGGTGGTTGTCCGAGTCGCTGGATCCGATCAGGTTGACAAACTCGTGCGTCGTCCGTCCAGGGGGAGCCGGCGCATAGTGAAACTTGCACCAGGAGACCGTGATGTAGTCGGCCCCCTTGGTGATGTCCAGGGCTCCGTCTGGGGCGTTGTAAAACGTGCAGTGGTCTACCCACACGATCTTGCCCGTGCCGCCGCTGCCACCGTCGATGGTCAACGTGTCGTAGCCGCTGCGGGGGTTGGAGAAGTGCAGGTTACGGACGATGATATTGGTGGCGTTGATCCGCAGGTTACCGACAAAGGCCGCATTCGTGCCCAGCCCTATGATTGACTTGTTGGGCCCATAGACGTAGGTGTAATTCTCGGTGCTCTGGATCGTGCCGCTGACATAGATGTGCAGGGGTTGCGAAGAGCGAACCGCCGCCCGGAAGCTCGCATAGTCACTCACCACAACACTGTTGGTGTTGCCTCCGTGGCTGCCCCCGGTCACGCCCGCAAAAGCGGCCCATCCCATGACATTGGTCGGAGGCAGTCCGCTCGGCGTGGCCTCGACCTGCAGCCAAGCCGCACGGCTTTGAACCATCCCGAATGGATTCGTGACGATGACGCTGTATTGGCCCGCCTGGGCCGCCCGCACGTCGCGCAACGTCAGCACGGCATTGGTCTGTCCCGCGAGCGGTCCAACGGGCTCGAAATACCACTGGTAACTCAGCGGCTCTGTCCCGGTTGCCTCCACGACAAATACCGCCGATCCCCCCTCGAAAGTGGACTGGTCTGCCGGCTCTGCCAGAATCCGGGGCGGCTCGTCGCGCACCTCCAGCACGGCCGGGCCACTGGTCACAAACCCACCCGGATTGGCCACCATGACCCGGTATTCCCCGGCGTGCGAGGGACCCGCCGCGGGAACTTCGAACACGGCATTTGTAGCTCCCGGGATCGGTTCACCGTTGAACAGCCAGAGATAGTGCAGCATGGGGCCGCGCACCCTCACCGTCATTCGGGCGGGTTGACCCGGACTGACCATCTTACCCTTTGGCGGCACCAGAATCGAAGGCGGATCCAGCTTGGTCCCTGTGTCGCCCACCCGCAGTCGGTAATACGCCTGGGGCAGGGCCGGACAGACCGGGTTGGTAAACGTAATTCGGCCGCGCCCATCGAAGTTCCCATAGTTCACCAACATCCAATTGGGCAACGGCAGAAATGGATCCGGTGCGCCCAGAATCCGCACAAATCCCCCGGGCGTACCCTGTCCCGCCGAGACCACCAGACCATCTGCGGTTAGCCCAAGGGCATCGAAACCCAACAGCGCCGCGCCGTCCCCTCCTCCGCCTGGGGGTCCGTCACCCGCTGGGACGACGTCAGCCCAGCGGGTGCCAATGCGGAACTCATCCAAGTACATGACGCTGCCTGCGCCGGCCGAAGTCACAATCTGAAAGTAATCGAGAGAGGCCGGATCGCTGCCGCCGGTGGTCCCTCCCAGGGGCGGTGGCGGCTCGAGCAGGCCATAGCTGCTGGCCGGCGGATCCACCCACAAATCCACGGCATCGTTGCCCGCTTGAAAGGTATAACGTGCCACCACCAGGTGGGTTCCCGGCGCCAGATTCGTTGGCATGAGAAACCCTGGTGTCGAGCTTTTCTTTCCAATGCCCACTCGAGGTCCCGGCGCCACAAAAATCCCGCACTGAGGTGAGCCCTGGCTGGTGTTGTTGTTGTCGAGATACCCGATGAGCTCTGTGCCCGCCGGTGGCGTCTGCACGTTCAGCAAGAACGACACGTACACCGTGTTGCCGGCCACCGCGGGCACCGAAGCGAAACCAAGGACCGACCTCCGCGCAGTGCCGCTCGGGGCCCGGCGGACTCCGCGGCCCGTGCTCGCCGGGAATCCCGGAGGGCCCACCAGCGCCGCTGCGTTGGACACCGCGATTTCGAAGGTGGTACTGCCATTGCCCACCACCCAGACCGGCGTAGCCACCGCGTTCAGATTGCCCTCGGGATAATTGAACCCGTCGTAGAATGGCAGAGGCACACCGCCCCGGGCCATGGCCGCCACCAAGATCAACGCCAAAGCAAGCTGGGCCTCTGCTCCTGGGCCGAATCTCCTGCCGAGTCGGGCAGAGCCCCCGACCTCCGCGACCGAGCGTGTCCCAGACGACTTCCGGGCCGCGTACGACTCCTGTGCCGAGGTCCATTTCGCGGACCATCCGCTTTCATTGCCACAATCGCTTGCGGGTGTCTGCACATGCCTGTTCATGGGTGTCCTCCTTGCCTGCGTCCTTGTCCTCTCTACATTGCGATCTCCACCATTCCTCCTGTCTTAGCGAGCAAAAGGGCCGCGACCTGCACCGGCGTAGTTCGTCACTACCCACGGCACCTGGTCCACGGGACGAAGCCGATACATATAAGGCGGGGTAAACACCACGTCGTCCCCGGCGATCATTTGCCGCACGGTCCCGTCCCGGTTGGTGATGTTCCCGGTCCAAGTGACTCCGTCCCGGGTTTCCAGGAACTTCACATTGTTGCCCACCGCCCGCAGGCGTCCCTGCTCATCACTCATCGAGGTGATGTAGCGTTCCCAAAGATTCCGCACATTCCGGAAGAAGTTACGCTCCACCAGGAGCTCGGCCTGCTTTCGGGTCCGGATGCAATACTGGTTGCCGGGCGCTTCATAGTAATTGTTGAAGATGTGGACCCGACCGAAACGGACCGAGGGCATCCGTTCCACACAGTTTACGTCCCACCAGTTGTGGTGATAGGTAACGCGATAGCTGCCCGAGTCGGCGTCGCTCGACCCAATCAAGGACACGAAGTTGTGGTTGCCTGCCGGGGCTGCACTATATCGGAACCGGCACCAGGAAATGGTTATGAAGTCGGACTGCTGAGTAATGTCGATGGCGCCGTCGGCGCAATCTTCGATGGTGCAATGGTCGATCCACACGTGAGCCGAATAGTGCAAGCCAATCCCGTCCTCGGTAGAGCGGCGGATCGTGAGGTTCCGAATGATGACGTTGGTGGCGCGATACAGATAGAGACCACCACCGGTCAGCACCACATCCCTCAGTCCGATCACGGTCTTGTGACTGCGGATATGCGTGCTCATGCCAGACAGCGCAAAGGAGTTTGTTACGTAAATCGTCTAAGGCGGGTTGACATCCGCATAGGCGCGGAGCTGGGCCTCGGTCCCGACATAGACCGTGGGACCGGCGGCGCCTCCGGTGATCGGCCGGCCGGAGTCGGCAAAGCCCACATGGGCAAAGTCCACCTCCGCAAACTCCTCCGGCAGCACGGACAGCCAGGCCTTTTCGCTCATCACCGCGCCGTACAGGTTTGTCACCACCACCCAGTACGGGCCGGCATCGTTCGTCGTGATATTGGTCAGGGTCAACGTAGCATGGGTCGCTCCGGCCAAGGGTTCGTTCTCCCCGCGATACCACTGGTACATCAGCGGCGACGAACCGGTGGCCAGGACGTGGAACACGACCGTCTGCCCCGCCGCGGCGGTCACAGGGCGCGGCTGGGAAAGGATCACCGGTGGCGTCTCCGGCCGGCTCACGGTCAGCGTCGCCGCCGGACTGACCGCCACGCCGGCCGCGTTGGATACAAGGACATGATAGGTTCCTGCATGCGACTCCTGTACGTTGGTAAGTACCAGCCAGGGTTGGTCGCTGCCCACCGGGGTGTTCGTGTTAAAAAACCACGCGTAATGCAGGGGCTCGGTCCCCGTGGCGACCACCTGAAACCGAACGGTCGCTTCTGCCTGGGCCGAAACGTTCGTGGGCGCCCACAGAATCGCCGGAGCGGAGATGGCCGGCCGGGTTGATGTGCGGAGCCGATAAAACCTGGCCGGTCCCGTCCAATCCAGGGGCCCTTGCCCCAGGACCCGGAACGAGCCATCGGGGCCAAACCGACCGCGTTCGATGACGGACCAACCTGAAAGCGGCCGCCTCAGGTCCTCGGTCGCCAACAGCTCGAATTCCGCGTCCGGCACTCCTGAATGGCCCTCCAACCACAACCCTTCGGGGTGCCATTCCATTCTGCCGAATCGGGGCCAGGCTGGCAGCTCGGGTGGAGAGATCCCCGCCCCCGGAGCTGCTTCCGCCCAGGAAGATGCGATTCGAAGCTCGTCCAGGCTCGCAGACACGCCCCCGTAGAGATATAATCGGCCGATCCCCGTGCTGTTGTTACCATCGCCTCCACTGCTGAAGGCAACGTCCGGGGCCGGTTCTTCCGTACCGGCCCTGGGATTGAGCCAGAGGGCCACTTCATCGTTGTTCGAACCGGCAACAAATCGATATTTCAACACAAAGAACACGGTGGCCCCGAGGGGAACAGGCGCAGGGTGCCAGGTGACCGAGCCCCGCAGCTTTGACACGCCAAGCCGCGCCGTCGATCCTTCCCCACGCAGCCAAAGGTCGACGTAGTAGGACGAAGCGGAGCCGGCTCGCAAAAGGCCGGTCAGGATCTTGCCGGTAGCCTCTAATCCCTGGGCACTATCGATGCGCAACAGTCCGGAGTAATACACTGAGCCGCTGAGGATGCCGGTGTGAAAGGGATGGTAAGTGCCCGCGCTCGACGCCGGGGAAAGGGTTACCTTGTTTCCCTCCGACCCGGGCAAACCGAAAGCGGCGCCCTCCAGACTCCCTTCCGTCACGACCACCCCACTGTTCGATCCGCTCCAACCATCGCTGCTACCTGTGGTGCCCAAGGGACCCGGGTTGTAACGGAAGGAATTCGAAAAATACAGGGCTGCTTGGACCTCACCGACCACCATCCACCCAAGGAAGCCGACGGTCCACGCCCGCCAGCGCCAACGACCCGGCTTGGGCCCGGCGCTCCTTCTCCGTGGCCCACGGGCAGCGCCCCTCACGTGCGAGGCGGCAGGACCCGACTCTGCCCCGGGTTTGTGCCCGTCTGCTGGTTCCTCAGCCAGCATGCCACGCAGGGAAAACATAACTGCAAAAAGTTAAGCGCAGCCGTTGCTTCTTACAGCTTAGAAATTGTGCACGGATCTTTGAAAAAAAGGCACGGCCCAAAAGCAAGCCAGGGACCGAGCATTCACTGCTTGTTCCGAGGGCCAGCTCTTACATCGCAACTGGGGACCGAACCGCCCAAGGCAACCGGTAGCCGGGAACTGCCGAGCCTGGAAATGCGCAGTCGAGATCCGGTCCATCAGCAGCAAGCCGTCCCCGGAAAATCGCGACCACAACAACCACCCGAGCTCGTCCAGCCATCGCCGCTCGCATCCGGGAAGACCAGCCGGCGATCTTGGGGGACGACGGCCCGCGGCCCAAAGGTGCAAAGGCCTTTCACCGCGTACCCCCTGCGAATGGTCCGGCGCCTTGCACCACCGTCTGGCCGCGACTCCGGTCTTTCTCCGGCCTGAAAGTTGGTTTTTTCTGCGCTGGTTCTTTCCAAGACATTCGAATGTTTTTCGCCCTAAGAGCCGGGAACTGGGGTGGGCCCAGGTCCACTTCGGTATTCGGTCGGCAAATCTGCTGGCTCTCGGAGTCTGCCTGCTGACGATGCTCCGAAGCCTCCGCGGTAGTTGGATGGGGAGATCAAGATCTCGCGCGGTTGCGACCGTGCAACCCGAAACCACGCCAGCGGGGCCCCCGAGCGTCCACTGGAACGCTGCCTTACGACTCACGTCCGCTTGACAGACCTCGGGAAAGGTGGTTGCGTTGCATGCCAACACAGATTCGGAGGACATCACCATGCGCAAATTCCAGCTTGGGCCCAAATGGCTGAGTCTATTCCTGGCTTTGGGAACGCCGGTTCTCGCCCTTGCCAACACGGCTACGGTGCAAATGAATGGCCTCTCCCTACGGCTGGGGCGAGGCACGGAACCGTTCGACATCTTCACGTTGGAGCTCTCGTCGATATCGGACGTGCGCAATGGTGAGCTGTTTCCGGTCTGGGGTGCGGAGCCCTACACGCACGCGGCGCTTCTGACGTTGACGGATCAGACGTGGTTCGAGGAAATCCCGGGCAGTCTCCTCTTGGAAGTTCCGCTGCACGACCAAGATGGCAACCTCATTCCGGATTTTTTTGAAGTCGCCCATGGGGTCCAGACGCGCACCTTGGGGATCTATCAATTCCAAGGCTACGGGTCCGGCCAAGTAGAAGCCCAGTGGCTGCGATCCGCTGGCAGCCACGCAGGCACCTGTGTCCTGAATTTCAGGATCAATCCGTTCCAATCCCTGGCGGTGTTCGCCCCACAGTTTTGAAGTGTTGGAGTATCGGGGCACGCTCACTTACCAGCCTGGTGCCGAGTGGATCGAGGGGACCGTCCAGTTGGAGCAGACAGGCAGGTCCGAGCTGCGTTGGGAAGGGCCGGTTCGCTTTCACCGAAGCCCGGCAGATCCGATGAACGAGCTTATCCTCCAACCGGGCGGCTGGACCAATGCCTCCGAACAAGTTCTTCGCTATTCGACCAACTACCTGTTCCGCGAGACGCAGCGCTCCACACGTTATGCGGCTTACTTCGATTTTGAGGATGGCGCGCCGGATACGCCCGCGCCCGATTATCTCACCTGGATCTGGTCCGTGGAGGATCGGAACGATACCGACGGAGACGGCGTACCCGATCTCAGCGATCCCCCTCCCGGTGGCTCTCCGGCGCTGCGTTTGGAAATCGTACGGTCCGGGCCATGGATCGAACTGATCGGGGTGGGACCGGGCACGGGCCGTTGGCAGTTATTACAGACCACCCATCTGGTCACGGGCCCTTGGCAGCCGGTAGGCACGGTGGTGCTGACCAATGCCGTGCAAAAGCTGCTGCGCGTTCAGCCGGAGGCGTCGCCTCGTTACTGGCGAGCCCAGAGGGAAGAAATGGCGGGCTCAGACGGTTGAAGGGCGCCCTTCGAAACTCCCATGCTGACGGCAGCCCAACAACAGGCGGTCGAGGCATCCGGAAACGTGCTGGTGATGGCCGGCGCTGGGACCGGCAAAACCCGAACGCTGGTGGAGCGCGTCCTGCGGGTGCTGGCACCAACCGCAGCCCCACCGGATGACCCCGAGGCCGAGCCGGTGCGAGTGACCGATCTTTTGGTGGTCACCTTCACTGAGGCTGCGGCCGCGGAATTGCGCGAGCGGATCCGCCAGCGCCTGGAAACCGTGGCAGCCTGCGACCGCAGCCCTTTTTGGCAGGAGCAATTGGCCCTGTTGGACAGCGCATTCATCGGGACACTCCACAGTTTCTGTTATCGGATCATCAGCGAGCACTACGCGGAACTGGATCTGGATCCCAAGCTTTCGGTGCTGGATGCAGGGGAGGCGCTCTTGCGCAGTCGCGAGGTGTTCCATGACCTGCTCGAGCAAACGCTGGCCGAGGCCTCGCCCGAAGCACGGGCCTTTGCTGCCGTCTTTGCTGACCGGTTCGCCGCAGAGGAAGCGCGCTTGCGCGATCTGGTTCTGCACATCCACGCTTACAGTCAAAGTCTGCCCGATCCGGAGGGCTGGTTCGAAAGCCAACGGGCCTATCTGGAAGAGCCCAATCCCACCCGATGGCGCCAATGGTTGCTCCAGGCGTTAGGGGCTTGGCGCGCACGCTGGCAGCCTGTGCTGCAGGAGGCGGCCACCCATAATCCCCTGGCCCGCTGTTGTTGCGATCACCTGCTCACGGAAGCCACGGAGGCCGGTCCCCCGGAAGAGCTGCCTCGCCGCTGGGCCCTGGCCTGGGAAAGCTTTCAGCTGGCCCTGGAAGCAGCTCGGCAGGATCGCACGATCCTTCAGAAGCACAGGACAGCGTTGCGTTCCTGTCTGGAGGAGCTGGAATTTTTGACGGCTTTGCTCCCCGACTCCGACGGTAACGGCGGGCAAACCCGGGTGCGCGATCCGTTGGCAGGCGACTGGCAGCGGATGCGCCAACCTGTCCTGAGCTTGTTGTGGTTTACCCGCCGCTTCGGCGAGGCCTACGCCCTGGCCAAGCGCCAGCGAGGCGAACTGGACTTTGCCGATCTGGAACAGATGGCGCTGACCCTCCTGTGGGACCGGCAACGCCAGCGCCCTCGACCCCTGGCGGAGCGTTTCCGCGAGCGTTTCCGCTGGGTGTTCGTGGACGAGTACCAGGACATTAATCCAGCTCAGGACCAGATCCTATGCGCGGTCAGCCGATCTGCGGACGCGCCCAATCGGTTCTTGGTGGGGGACATCAAGCAGAGCATCTATCGGTTCCGGCGCGCCGATCCCACAATTTTCCGCAGTTACACGGAGCAATGGGCCCGCAGCCCGGAGAGTTGCGTGGTCCAGCTGACAGAAAACTTCCGAAGCCGACCGGCCCTGCTGGACTTTGTCAACGCAGTGTTCAGCGAATTGATGCGCCCCGAGGTGGGCGGGGTGGGATACGGCCCTGAGGCCTGGCTCCGAAGTCCCGCCCTCGATCCCAGATCCAACGTGTCTGCATCGGACCCGCCGCCGGTGGAGCTTCAGCTTTGGACAACCCGACCCGAGCCACCGGAGGTCTCTTCTGAAGGGGCGCCGGAGGACGAAAACACCGCCGTGGAAGAACTGAGTCAGGCGGAACGGGAAGCCAGGTTTCTGGCACTGCGACTGAAGGAACTGCACACTCAGCAGATGCAGGTGCGGGATCCCCAGACCGGCCAGTTCCGACCAGTCCGATACTCGGACATGGCGGTCCTGATGCGTTCTCCCGGGCCCAAGATCGAGTTGTATGCGCGGCAGTTCGATGCCCTCGGCGTGCCCTTGGAAGTGCCACGCAAGGGCTTCTTCGAGGCACTGGAGGTGGCCGACATTATCAACTTGCTGCGGTTGCTCGACAATCCGCTTCAGGACCTGCCTCTACTGGCGGTGTTGCGCTCTCCGCTGGTCGGACTGAGCCTGGACGAACTAGCCTGCATTTGCAGTCAGGAGCGGTCCCAGCCCGTATGGCTCCGACTGCGACGATGGCTGGATTGCGCTGCGACAGACCGCGCGCCTGGCTGCGACCCTGCGGCTACCCGAGCGGCCGTGACGCGGTTCCTCCAACGCTATGCCCGCTGGCGGGCGCTGGCACGCCAAGGCTCTGTCAGCCGCTGCCTGGAGGTGATCCTGAGCGATACACACTACCTGGCCTGGGTCGAAGCACGGCCCCACGGCCGGCTGGCCCGCTGGCAATTGGAGCGGGCACTGGAGCTGGCCCGACAATATGACCGCCTTTCCGGCGAGGGCTTGCGCCGATTCCTAGACCGCTTGGACGCGTTCGAGGAAAGCGCCGCGGAACCGGAGGTGCCGTCGGCGCCCGGCTCGGACGCCGTGCGGCTGTTAAGCATTCATCAGAGCAAGGGACTGGAATTCCCCGTCGTGGTCGTGGCCGATCTGGGCAAGCCATTCAACTGGCAGGATCTTCGGGACGAGCTCATTCTGGACGAGCACTATGGCTTGGCCGCCCGGCTGCGTTCGACCGATGGAAGGCGCACCTATCCCAGTTTGAGTTACTGGTTGGCGCGACAAAGGCAGAAAGCAGAAACGCTGGGAGAGGAGCTGCGTCTGTTGTATGTCGCCTTCACCCGCGCGCGCGATCACCTGATCCTCAGCGGCATGGTTCGCTCGAGTCCGTTCGGCGACAAAGCGGCCTCCTCCGCCAGCTCGGCAGTCAGTCTGTTGGATGCGCGTTGTCCCATGGACTGGCTGATCCGTCGGTTCAGCGCCCTTGGTTTGCAGGGGCCGAAGACCGGCCGGAGTGGCGCGGCCCCGTTGTTCCGCTGGGAATGGCAAACTGCCGAGTCCTGGTCCCCCGGCCCCGAGCCGCTCTCTGGCCCGGTTCGAACCGGAGAAAGCCCGGCGCCGTTCTCCGCCGATGAAAACGCTTGGGAATGGGTCTGGACCGAGAGCACCCGGCTGTTGCAGTACGCATACTCCTGGCAGGTCGCCACCCATGAACCTGCCAAAACGTCCGTGACCACCATCCAACGCAGAGCTTGGGAAGACGAACCCTTGCCCACGCTCCTCAGGGTCCACCAGGGCCGGAGCCGCCGGTACCCCCGGCCGCCCTTGACTCCGACCGAACGCGGCACGGTGCATCACCGCTTTCTGGGGCTGTTTGATCTGGACACCCCGCCCACGGTGGCTGCGTTCTGCAGCGAAGCGCAACGGCTGCTCGCACAGGGACAACTGACACAGGAGGAGCTCGAAGCTTTGGAACCGGAGACACTCGTGCGCTTTTGGCGTTCCGAGTTGGGCCAGCAGCTCCGCCATCTTCGGGCCTTCGTGCGCAGGGAGTTATCCTTCACGGTCGCTTTAGAAGCCAACGAAATTCGCGCCGTGCTTGGGCAACCGCCGGAGCCGGCCCTGGACGGTGAAACCATCGTCGTGCAAGGGGCCGCCGATCTGGTCCTGCTGCTGCCGGAAGAACTCTGGCTGCTGGACTTCAAGACGGACCGGCTGCAGCGGGCAGAACTTGCGGCACGAATCCGACAGTACACGCCGCAACTGCGGCTGTACGCCCGGGCCCTGAGCCGGATTTACGGCCGTCCGGCCACGAGGCTGTATCTACATTTCCTGGCCCTGGGGGAAACCGTCCAGATTCCGCAGGCGTCGGCCTCGCTCTCCAATTCGCTCGACCAGGGGTCGGGGAAACCGCCGGCCTAAAAGGGACAAGGCTCCTTCGCTCGATCCCGGACACCTAGCAGGCTGTTGAAAAAAGGGGCTGTTTTTCCAAGGGTGCCTTTCAGGGGGCTGATTTTTCATCCGATTGTGTCTGAGCCAAGCTGTAGGTTGG
>Ga0209017_10002388_pt1 | contig 12162 bp, 12 predicted proteins | sample YNPBryunderm2012_FD_185812 | JGI IMG/M metagenome (GOLD analysis project Ga0209017, IMG submission 185812) | Anoxygenic and chlorotrophic microbial mat microbial communities from Yellowstone National Park, USA - YNP Bryant MS undermat 2012... ... | reverse complement strand
ATGAAGTTATCAAGACCGATGAGTTTCTCTATACCGGTCTGATCGATGGAAAGGAAGTGGATGCGATGCCTTTCCCGGTAACCAAAGACTTGCTCTTACGCGGCCAACTGAAGTACAACATTTACTGCGCTGTCTGTCATGGCGAGGCTGGCTATGGGGCAAGTATGGTTGCCGAACGGGGTGGTATTGTACCGGCGAATTTCCATCAACAACGTTTGCGTGAAGCGCCGCTGAGCCACTTCTTCGTTATCATTACGAATGGTGTTTACCGCGGTGATCCTCAGAATGGTGGCTATCAGTCGATGTATGGCTATGCGTCACGCATTACGCCAGAGGATCGCTGGGCAATTGCTGCTTACATTCGGGCACTACAGTTGAGCCAAAATGCTACTATTGATGATGTGCCTCCTGAGGAACGAGCACGGCTTGGTAACTAGGCGGGAAGGTTAGAATCCATGGCGACAACAACTATCTCACAGACCCGTATCCCACAGCTTGGACAGGTACAAATGCTGGGTTTGACGGCCGCTGTACTGGGTATCGGCGTACTGGTTGCTGGTTATTTTCTTAATCCAACATCGTTCTTCGAGTCGTATATTTATGGCTACTATGTAGCAATGACAATCCCCCTCGGTTGTCTCGGTTTCCTGATGGTACAGCATCTAACCGGTGGCGCCTGGGGAGTTACGGTGCGCCGCATGCTCGAAGCCGGCGCTGCTACGTTGCCAATCATGGGATTGCTGTTCATCCCAATTGCCCTCGGTTATTTCGATACGTACAAGGCGTTGGGGCTCGAGCACCCATTGTATGAGTGGGCAAATCCAGAAGTAGTGACACCTGATGGCGCTGAGTTTGATCCGATTATTGCCCACAAGGTGCCGTGGCTAAGCCCATTGTGGGTGACAGCCCGGATTGCAATTTTCTTCGTGATCTGGACAATCCTGGCGTACACGCTGCGGGCTTGGTCTCGCCAGCAGGATGTTGGCGGTGATGCGAAGAAGTTGGCAACCCGGATGCGCCGTCTAAGCGGTATTGGGGCCGCACTCTTCGTTATCACCGTTACGTTCTTCTCGTTTGACGTAGCGATGTCACTTGACCCACACTGGTTCTCGACAATTTATGGTGCGCACTACATGGCAAATGCTGGTCTTATGACCCTGGCTTTCCTGGCATTGATGATGAGCCGTGTACGCGATGCGACTCTTTTCCGAGAGTATGTCTCGGTGAAGCCGATCCACGATATTGGTAAATTGATATTTGCCTTTACCGTGTTGTGGACGTACATGTCTTATGGTCAGTTGATCATTATCTGGTCAGGTGATGTCGCGGAGTTTACACCCTGGTATGTACATCGCACTCAGCACGGTTGGGAATTTGTGGCATTGGCTTTGATGCTCTTCGCTTTTGCATTGCCCTTCTTTGTATTACTCTTCCGTGGTACGAAGCGCAATCTGACAACCCTTGCCACAATTGCTGGCTGGATTGTGCTCATGCGCTTTGTCGATATGGCCTGGATCATTTTGCCCGAATTTCGCGAGCATCTGTGGGATATTACCATTACTGATATTGCTGCACCGATTGGCTTGATCGGTCTGGTGGTAGCGCTGTTTGCTGCCAATGTCCAGCAAGCGCCGCTCCTGCCTCTCCGCGATCCGAATATGGAGCAGTTACAGAATAGTGGTCATCACTAACACGTAGAGGAGAGAGACCAATGAGCTATCGTCCGAACTATTCTGCGCCACGCTATACTGTTGCTCGACCTTCACAACCGGCGCGGGCCAGCCGTACAGCAGTTGAACCTTCCCTGAGTCGGCTGATGATCGCTGGCTTGATGGTATTTATCGTTCTGAGTCTGGTCGTGTTGTTGGCCGGACGGTTGCCCTTTACTCCGCAACCAGCACCGGTAACCGGTAACACGTATCAGTCCTACGTTAACGAGGCACGCAGATTACTCAACAGCTATGGCTACACGATGGAGGGTAAGGTACACATTCCGATTGATCGGGCAATGGATCTGATCGTTGAGCGTGGATTGCCGGTACGGGAATAGGTTACGTGTAGTCGAGCTGTTCGTCTGCCAAACATAAACAGGTGCGGTACAGATGGGGACGTACTGCACCTGTTTGTTGTTGGGTTAAGATGAACATTGGGTTATGTTGCTGCCAGCAATGCGTGATGTATACGTGCCTCAGTGACTGCATCTACTGCGTAAAACAGGTGCCCTCCACAACCCGTATCAGAAGCGCCAAAATGCGCAATTGGGCGTGATAGTTCTGGTAATGTTGCCAGTGATTTACACCAGATGCATTCCAGACGTTTATCCATCGGTGATACCCATATCGTCTGTAATGCAAGGTACGGGCGTAGATAGTCGATATGCCAGTGGTGACGTTTATTGATGGTAATATGCCGCCGAAGTCGGGCTGCCAGGCCACCTGCGCCAAAGGCACTCCCAACATAGTAGTAATGGCCGGGTATCAACGCGAAGGTTCCTAAACGACCGATGGCGATCGCTTCGAGAGGATGTTCTAGCCAGAAATGCAACAAGTAGGTTCCTCTGGCCCGAAGTTCGGGGAACCGCTCAATCTCTGTTGGGAGGAGGTTTATGATGGTGATTTGCATACGTTTATACAATCTTGACTTCACTGCAAAAAGGTGATCTTCTCACCACAGAGACCACGGAGATCACAGAGACTAAAGACAATTTTATCTTTCATTGAACAGAGGGTTGTGGAAATTTTTTTCTTACATGCGCCCAATGGTCAACAATTATCCTTATCATTCATAAATCTTAGACGCTCTGCGTGCTCTGTGTGCTCCGTGGTGAGTTTTTGCAGTGGACTCAATCTTCAATTGGTTCGCCGGGCTAGGTATAGACCAGCAAGCAATAAACCCGATAATCCGGTGTTGGCACGAGCACCTGGCTTGTTTGATAGCGTGTAACGTATCAACTCTTGTAATCGGTACCGATTACGATGAGGCGTCGCCACCTCATAATCTGACTCTTGCCCGTCATCCAATAGCGATGATCATGCTATACTTGTCATCACTGGTACACAAGAAAGCATGGATCGTAATGACAAATCTATGAACGTATTACTGATTGGATCTGGTGGGCGTGAGCACGCACTGGCATGGAAAATTGCCAGCTCTCCCGGCTTTACGAAACTCCTAACTATTCCCGGTAACCCTGGTACCGGGCGCTACGGTCGTAATGTTCCCTTCCCGCTGAACGATTACCCGGCCCTCATCGATCTTGCGCAGCAAGAAAAGATTGATCTACTGGTGGTTGGGCCTGACAACCCCCTTGCCGACGGTATCGTTGACGCCTTTCAGGCTGCTGGCATCCCGGCCTTTGGGCCAACGGCAGCAGCCGCACGCATCGAGAGCAGTAAGTCGTTTGCCAAAGAGATTATGGCAGCGGTTGGCGTTCCAACAGCGCAGAGCCATGTCTTTGCTTCGGCAACTGAAGCGGCTGAATTTGCCCGCGCCAGTGGCAAAGCCTGGGTGGTGAAAGCAGATGGTCTGGCGTTAGGGAAAGGAGTCATTGTCGCCGAGACCCTTGATGAGACGCTTGACGCGATTGCAAAATTGAGCAGTATTCCCGCCGGTCATCACCTTTTGCTCGAAGAGCGGTTATACGGGCGCGAGGTTTCAGTACAGGCGCTCTGCGATGGTGAACGGCTCTGGCCGTTGCCAACGGCGCGTGACCACAAACGCCTCGAGGAGGGTGATCGTGGCCCTAACACTGGCGGTATGGGCGTGATCGCACCGGTTGATGAAGTGACGCCTGCACTCCTCGATGAGATTGTTACGCGCTGCATGCAACCGGTCATACACGAGTTAGCCGCACGCGGAACACCGTTTCGTGGCTTGCTCTACGCCGGAATAATCCTGACCGCCGAAGGCCCCAAAGTACTTGAGTTCAATGCTCGCTTCGGTGACCCAGAGGCCCAGGCCGTCTTACCACTGCTTGATGGCGATTTTCTCGGAGCGCTGTATTCCTGTGCTACCGGCCAATTACAGCCCAACCTGCTGCGCCGACGTAAAGGATACGCCGTGTGTGTCATTCTGTGCGCTGCTGGATACCCTGGTCGCCCACGCAAGGGTGATGTGATCCGTGGTGTTGAGGCGCTCGATGACGACCAGGTTATGGTGTTTCATGCCGGTACTGCGATTGGCCCTAACGGCCTTTGTACGGCAGGTGGACGGGTTTTAGGAGTGACCGGCCTCGGTTCAACGCTGAAGCAGGCTAGGGAACGCGCCTACGCCGCTGCCGATCAAATCCGCTTCGAAGGCAAACATTTCCGGCGCGATATTGGTCAGGAGTAAGCCGTGCCCAATATCGTCATTTTGTTGAGTGGGAGCGGTAGCAATTTGCAAGCGCTGCTCGATGCGCAGGCACATGGCGATCTGGCCGGAGAGGTGGTCCTGGTTGTGAGCGATCGTGCTCAGGCGTATGGGCTACAGCGTGCGCTTCAGGCCGGTATTGCTGCGGCTCATATTCCGCTACTAGCGCCACGGGGACCACTACGTCAGCAATGGGAACAGCGTCTGGCCGGAGTGGTGGCATGCTTTGAGCCAGATTTGATCGTGCTTGCCGGCTTTATGCGCGTTCTCTCGGCCTCATTTCTAGAACGCTTCCCTGAGCGGGTGATCAATCAACATCCGGCCCTCTTACCGGATGATGGTGGTGATACCGTAACAACCAGCAGTGGGTTGGTCATTCCAGCGTTGCGCGGCGCCCATGTCGTCGCCAATGCGCTCCGCCTCAGATTGCCTGTCACCGGTTGCACTATTCATCGGGTGACACCACGGGTTGATGATGGTCCCATTCTCGCCAGGGCTGAAGTACCGATCTTACCTGATGATACGGTTGAATCTCTCCATGAACGAATAAAAGCTGTTGAGCGGCGATTAATTGTTGCCACAGTTAATCGTTTGCTCAGCCATACCGACTAAGGGCAACCGTCGGGGCGCAGCGACGCTGCGCCCGTACATCGGGAGGCATTGATCGGGGCAGCACACGGCCCGTTTATGCTGAGTATCGCCAACGAAGGAAGCCTCCTACCGGTTGAGGGAAGGTCAGGAGGAGGTACGCAGGCGTTCCCTCAACGCATCTATCAGCTTCCGCTAACATTGTAGGTCAGCAACCACGATCACACCAGAGGTATCGCCGGATGTCAACGAACAATCAGGGGCATCTTTTTACTCACGGCGCAACAAAGCCAGTGTCAGCATGATCCCGCCTGTAACCACCCCGCCAACGCCGATGAAGAGCAACGTCCACGGCAAGAGACCGTACCAGTTAAATGCACGCATCGCAATCACCAGCACCGCAACGCCAACAATAAATGCCGACACAACTAATGCCAGTGCCAGGCGGTTGGCCGCGCCGATGAGCGCCGAGGCAACGCGCCGCAATTCAAGTTCACGGGTTTGAAGACGTAACTCACCATCGTTGAGATGTTGCAGACTCTGGCTCAGTTGCATAGGAATTTCAAAGGCCAGTTCGCTCAATTCACGACCACTGGCCAACGCCTGTGCGCCAAGCACAGTTGGATTGACCTGCTCGCGCAATGCCCGTTGTATGTACGGACGGGCTGCGGCAAAGACATTCAATCCTGGATCGAGCTGCATTCCCAAACCTTCCATCATCACAATAGTTTTCAGCAAGGTTGCCAGTGGCCCAGGAATGACCAATCGATGGCGACGTAGGAGCGCGGTTAGACCCTCGAACGTCTCACGGGCCGAAATCAGCCCCAGCGGTCGATCAACAAAACCCTCAACAAAACGTTCCAGATCGCGCCGTAATGCCATTGTTGCCGAACGCCGTGCAATAACTTCCAGCCGCTCAAGGGCACGTAGCAAGCCCTGACTATCGTGGTTGACCAGTGCTCCCATCATCCAGAGCAACCCCTGCATCGTGGCGTGGTCGAGCGTTCCGACCTGACCAAAATCGACCACTCCCAGTACATCACCGTTGATCACAAAGAAGTTCCCTGGGTGAGGATCACTGTGAAAGAAGCCGTGGGCAAAAATCTCTTCCAGGGTAATATCGAGGCAAGCCCGTGCCAATCGTGGCAGATCAACACCGGCGGCCCGCAATCCGGCAGTATCGTTCAATTTGATACCAACAATACGCTCAGTCGTAAGGATGCGGGTATCGGTATATTCCCAATACACTCGTGGAATGTAAATGTGCGGGTTTCCGCAAAACATTTGCCGAAAGCGCTCGGCGTTGCGTGCCTCTCGTACATAATCAAGCTCGGCGCGCAGCATTGCACTGAATTCCCAAACAATCTCGCACACATTGTATTGAGCGGCCAAAGGCAGACGCTCTTGAGCTAGCGCGGCCAGATCGGCCAGAATCGCCAAATCGGTTTGAATACGATTGGCAATATCGGGACGCTGTACCTTCACAACCACTTGCGTACCATCGGGTAAGACAGCAGCGTGCACCTGACCGAGTGAAGCAGCCGCAAAGGGCTGTCGCTCAAAGTGAGTGAATATTTGTTCAATTGGGGCTTGAAACGTCGCCTCAATCAGGGCCACTGCCTGTTCACCAGGGAAGGGGGGGACCGTATCTTGTAGCTTACTCAGCTCGCTAATTACATCGGTCGGCAATAAATCGGGACGAGTGCTTAACGCCTGACCCAACTTCACAAACGTCGGCCCAAGCTCAATCAGCGCCTCACGCAGCCGTGCGGCACTGCCAAGGGGCGGCGGCGCCGGTGCTCGTAAAATAACCCGTCGCGGCAATGACAAAAGTGCACTCAGCCCAAGCTGATCCACCAGATAGCCAAAACCGTGGTGAACCAGCACCTGAGCAATTTCACGATAGCGACCGAGATAGCGTGCCTGCCGGACGAGTGGCCACATGGTGAGCACCGAATGTAAGCGTCGTAAACTATCGAGCAAAGGTATAGTATCAGAGGTAGTATAACGCAGTTTTTAAATTTCCACGCAAAAACTTATTTATTTGATCAACAGAGTTAGGAGTACCCATAATCTTGGCCCAAAAATCAGAATACCTACTACCACAGAGGTCAAAGCACAGAGCAAAACTGTACCGGCTGCTACATCTTTTGCGATACGAGCAAGGGGATGATGCTCGCGGGTCACGAGATCAACGACGGCTTCGACAGCCGTGTTGAAGCCCTCTGCCGCCAATACCAACCCAATCGTCAACACAAGCACGAGCCATTCCCAACGCTCAATGCGCAACACCACGCCTAAACTGACCGCAATCGCACCGATCAAGAGATGAATCTGAAAGTTGCGCTGTGTGTGAACCAGATGACCGATCCCGTGAAAGGCATAACGAAACGCCGCAATTAAGCGACGAGTACTTCGATCAATTGGCGCAGCCATTATACTCTTCCTTGCTAAATCTCTTCATCACAAATGATACCATCTCGGCTATAATGGCGCTGATGACCAGCTTCATTCCGTGTTGAGGGAACGACATCTATGCGACTAATCATTGTCCGCCATGGAGAGAGTGAATGGAACCGAATCAACCGCTACCAGGGCCAGCAAGATGCTCCGCTTTCTGAATTGGGCCGTAAACAGGCAGCAGCCCTAGGTGAGCGGTTGAAACACGAAAAAATTGACGTGGTATACAGCAGCCGACTCCAACGCGCTGCCCATACTGCGCAAGCCATCGTTGCCCATCATCCCGGCCTCGAAATCATTTACGATGACGCCTTACTCGAAATTAATCACGGCGAATGGGAAGGAAAATACCTGCACGAAATCATGGAACGCTATGCCGACGGGCTGCGCGAATGGCGCCAGCATCCAACGCGGTCGCAAATGCCAGGTGGGGAAAGTTTTTCTAACGTGCTCAAGCGGGTACTCGATTTTCGTGAGCGGATTTGTCAAGTGCACACCAATCAGACCGTTTTGATCAGCACTCATGATGTGATTGTCAAGATTCTGGTTGCCGATGCGCTTGGCATGAATATGGATCGCATTAATCGCATCTGGGTAACGAATGCCAGTATCAGCGTCATCGAGTACGGCGATGATTTACCCTATCTGGTTAGCCTGAGTGAGGCCTGCCATCTGGGTCACCTGGCAACTACCCGTGAACAGCAGCATGCCTTGTAGATCGCCCTGACCAGGTGAGGTGACCCAGTAGTCACCCCACCTGGTTAGCAATTCGTGGTTAATCGGCAACGGTCGAACAGGATGTCGTACAAGCGACTCAGTACCTGAAGCGGTACCTGAAGCTGATAATAGAGCATCCCATCCCAAATCAACCCCTTCCGCAAATCTGGTCTGATAAACGTCCATTGGGCGATCAGTCCCACATTCCAGAAGACAAACAAAACCGCACCGGCCAATAACGGCTTCCAGCCGACCCGCATCTGCAACCAAGACAGCACGCTGGCCAACCCCAGCACGAAGATCGGTGTACACTCGATCAGACGCCGAAAGCCAAACGATCCGCTTAGATGCCAGGTAGTTCCGAAGGCACCATTGATATAGACCTGCCCCAAAAAACCAACGAACAGGAGCAGTGCCAACGGCCCATCACGCCGAAAGAGCCAGATCAAACCGATCAGGGCTATCGCCAAAATCGGACTCCAGAGCAATGCACCATGGGCTGGATGAATCAGGGTATCCCAAAAGTGTGGACTAACCAGAACCGGCAACCATCCGATCGACACAAACGCCAGCTTACTCCCAACCGTTGTCGATGGGCCAGGCCGCCCGTTGAGCACCCAGTAGGTTGCCAGTTGCGGTGTTATCGATAACACAAACACAACAAGAAAGATCATATGGCCGATAAATAGCTCGCGCACCACCGACCACTGCCAGCGCCGCAGAGCACCGATATAAGCAGCCAGTGCCTCCAGGGCAGGAATGATAAGCAACAAGCCTAACTGCTCACGGGTCATCACCATCAAACCAGCGACCACGCCTGACGCAAACCAGACGCTCCAATGACGTCGGCCATCGCTACGCCCGATTGATCCCTCACGACCGTACATCCAGATCGTAAGGAAGAGCGTGAAGAGGAAGAAACCAGCGGCATGTGACCAGGCCATTGCCAGGTAAGTATAGAAGACTAATGGCGTGGCAAGGAAGATCGTCAGCGTTGCTATCAGCGCTGGCGCCTGATCGGTGTAGAAACGGGTCAGGCGATAGGTCAGCAACAAGCCGAGCAGGCTATACAGGGCCGACATTGTACAAACAGCAACGATATAGGGTCGGCTATAACCATCGCGTGGAATGTCAGCACCGGTAGCATTTACCACCTGCACCCAGAGATCGGCTAGCACGAAACCAGGCGCCCAGAGTAGTGCTGAGCCAATTGGGGCGACATTGCGCAGCTTGCCGGTCTTCGGATTGGGGTTAGCATCGTCTTGACGTAAAAGAGCTTTAGACACCGCATCATCATTATTCTGCAAACCGATGTCGGCGAAATGTTGATACTCATTTCTGAAATCGAGATCACGGTCAAAATAAAACGAGCGTAGATAGGCGTAATACTGTACTTCATCGCTCAGCGCGATCCGCGGCAGACTCAGCGGTAAGAGGGCAAGAAAGACCAGGACGATGACGAATGGTCCCAGGTCGCGGTTGGCAAAAAAAGCGCGCATACGTCACGCTACTCCTGGTAGTACAAAGAAGGTTCATGTACCTACTGGTTCGACTAGGCAGGTAGGATGCCTTCACGTTGGCGGGCATTGCTGGTAGGTAAGCTTCCCTGACTCCACTGCAAAACAGTGATCTTTCCACCACAGAGACCACGGAGATCGCAGAGACTAAAGATAATTTTATCTTTCATTGAACGTAGGGTTGTGAACATTTTTCTTCCATACGCCCAATGGCCAAAAATGATCCTCTTATTCATAAACCTTACACGCTCTGTGTACTCTGTGTGCTCCGTGGTGAGTTTTGCAGTGCACTCATCCCTCCACACCAATTGTTTCGTGCAGTGCTACTCTTCCCCTTTGCTCCGCACAGTGCTATTGTACGACGAATCGGCAAACGCATCGCGAATGGTGGGTTTGGCTCGTTGAAGCGGGATAGAAAAATTTTTATATGTTTTAAATTGACAAACATTATTTATTAGGTTATACTAACAAAGGGTTTTACAGTATGCTCATGGAGTGGCTAGGATTAAGCTATATAACTATGCACAATTGCTGAGAAGGAATTATGACGTCACGACGGTATCTCAACGTGTTCTTAATCTGGATGCTCTTGCTCCTTAGTGGATGCAGTGCAACAAGTGCCACAATCACTCCTACCTCTTCTCCCGTGGCTACGAACCTTCAGGGTATTAAAGAGTATCTCCTCGATCACACCGGTGCACTTGTCACAGCCGCAACCCAATTACAGACTGCCAGTAATCGCTACTATGAACTTGCCCAATCAGTTAATTTTGACTATGCCAGGCTCTGGCAGGATCGGCGAAACGATACTATTGCTGCAATTAATGCAGCCCGGGAAGCCTGGATGATTGCCAGCCCGATCTATGAGAAGATGGAAGGAATTGTAGCTGGAACCCCCTCACTTGCCCAGTTTGATGTCGATCTCGATGCAGGAGCTGCGGGTGATGAAGATCCAGAAAATGCAGTCTCATTTGATTTAGTTCTGCCAGATGGTCGCACATTCTCTAAACCAGGCAATTTGTTTGGCGTCACTGAAAGCACGCTTTGGGGAACTGATACGGCATTTACTGCTCCGGTAGCGGCCGATTGGAATAGGGATGGTACTATCGAGTTTGGGGAAACTCTGCCTGATGCCAATGTGTTGAAAGCCGGAGCTGATCTCCTGGTCAAAATGGCCAGAGAGCTTGATGCCAGTGCCCGTGCCTGGACGCCAACCGAGTCTGACGCCTTTACTGCTCTGGTTGTGATGGTGCCAACAATGAGCGAATATTTCGCCTCGTGGCGTGATTCGCGATTCGTACTAGGAGAAGCGTCTACCCAGCGCGATTTCAACGTTATTTCACGATTGGCTGATATTCAGGACATTCTGAGTGGCCTTGAAGTGGTTTACGCCCAAATTCGACCGCGAATCGAAACGGTTGATCCCGATCAGGCCGCACAGATTGCCAATGGCCTGCGCAATTTGAAAGCGTTTGTTGCTGATATATACGCCCAAGAGCGTAGTGGTCGCCGCTTTACTCCTGAAGAAGCTGATACATTGGGTGCTGAAGCGCAAAACCTTGCAACAGCGATAACCGGTCAGATTAGTCAGATGGCCGGAGTACTCGGGATAAACCTCGCTGAATAATGAGCGCTTAGTGAAGCTGACACCGGTTGTCCTGTGTTACCATGAAGGTTGTTGTATGGAATATCGGCCAATTTACCGTATAGCACGCACGAACTTCATCTGGCTTTTCTTGATCGGCGTTATCGTATCTTTGATAACGCCAGGTACATTCGCTCAGACTCCATCACCCGGCCAGATTGCCGAACATATTCGAGCTTCACTGATCCAGATTCAATTAAATGAAGCAAACAATCCAACCACAGCTCAGGCTCACTTGAATGAGCTGTATCGTCAATACACTGCTATCAGGTCGGATATAGTTCACTATTCTGTCACTGCCGACAACATCATTCAACACGGTTTTCGCTCAGCCGCGACTGCACTGGAAACGTCTGATATGTCCGGCTTCGCGGCTGCACGAGCGCAAATCTGGACGGGTCTGCTCTATGGCGGGTATAGTGTGGTCACAGGGGCATTGCAACATGGTGATACGTCGACAGCTCGCCGGTGGCTGAGCGTGCGTGAGTTTCGCCATGCTAATCGCTTTGTTCGACCCAATGCTGATGCCACCAGAGCGGTCTATGCGGCAGTAGACGGCATTCTGTCGCCGGCAGAGGCCCTGGCAGCAGTACAGACCGATCTGCTAGATACGTATCAGGCACGTTTGCAAGAAGCGCTGCAGAGCCTGGCAAATGCCGATCAGCAAGGATTCGTCAGCCGACGTGCTGAAGCGGCGGCTCTCGCTGCTGGCTATTTTACAATTCTGGCGCCTGCCTATGCCGAACAGCGGGGCGAAACAGCGCTCATTGTAGCTCAAACTCTCTTTTCGGAGTTGCAACAGGCAGCCTCTACCGGTCGACCTGTTGCCTCGCAGTTAGCGGATGTACAGGAACTGTTGCGTGGTTTTCGAGCCGCACCACTCAG
>Ga0209017_10002387_pt1 | contig 12167 bp, 8 predicted proteins | sample YNPBryunderm2012_FD_185812 | JGI IMG/M metagenome (GOLD analysis project Ga0209017, IMG submission 185812) | Anoxygenic and chlorotrophic microbial mat microbial communities from Yellowstone National Park, USA - YNP Bryant MS undermat 2012... ... | reverse complement strand
TTAGATTTTAGATTTTAGATTGCGGATTGTAGAGCAACAGGAAGCGCTCTAGCGCTCACGAGCTTGCGGCGTCTCTATGACGCTCTAGTGGCAGAGGCGTGCAATGCTCATCTGCGGGTGCACCGGCGGCTCGCCGGCAGCACTAACGTGAACATAGGCTCTCGAAGAGGGGTGTGGGGAAACCGGGTTTCCCCATCCCCCCGCCCGCGGGAGGGTTTAGGAGGGCGCAGCCCTCCCAGGAAGAACCTCTTTTCATCCTGTTCGTGTGCGGCGGAGCCGCATGGACGGCTGGCATAAGCATAGAACGGCGCATAGCCGGATGTTGGGGCAAGCTGTGCCGGGGGAGGGTTTGTCGGGGGGAATCTGTGGTCCGGATGCGTGGGCAGCGTGCCCGCATCCGGGTGCGGCGGGCAGGAGGCCCGCGGGCCTTCACGGCGGGGCGAGTTGGGAACCCGCCCCGCCTAGAGGGCGCCTTCGAGAATCACGTTCTGGCTGGGAGTGGCGCTACCGCCGGATGGCTCGACGGTGATCATGACCTCGCGAAAGGCATTCACTTCACGCGGCGCCTCGACCACGATGTAGCCAATCCCCGTTGGATCGGCCAGAAACGTCTTTCCTGCCACCTGGCCCGTCTCATCAGCGAACCAGAACTGGTAGACCTGCCCGGGGGCCAGGGGCGGCAGGCCGCTGAAGATGACCACGGCGCTGGAGTGACCGGGGTACATGTACATCTCGCCCTGGGCCATAACGCCGGAACGGGCGGAGCGCAACTCTCGCGTGGCCACCCCAGGCGCGCTGATGAACGAGATCAGGTAATCATCGCGCGCCAGGTCGGCGCTCAGGCGGGCAATGCGCTCCTCACCGGCGACCACGCGGGTGGCAAGGGCATCAAGTTGCTCCTGACCGGCAGCGAGTTGCGCGGTGAGTTGCTCCTGGCGGCTCTGGGTCTCGGCGACGGTTTGCTGCAGGCGCTCCATGGCGGCGACGAGTTCCCGGTTGGACGCGTCGAGGCGGGCGATGCTGGAACTGAGGGACAGGGTCGCAAGGCTCAGAGCGATCACCAGGGCGGCCAGCACGGCGATGATCCCCGGCATGAGCCAGCCAGAGCGGGGGCGTGGCGCGGCAGCAACCGGGGGCGCGGCGGCGCGGCTGGCGCCGGACGTGGCCTTCGCGGCGGCAATGCGGGCGAAAAGACGCTCACGAACGTGGTCAGGCGGTGTGGCCGGTGGCGCGGCGTAGGGCAGTAGCGCGACAACCTGACGCAACTGCCGCAACTCCTCCTGGAGTTCAGGCGAACGCTCGAGCAGGGCCTCGAGTGTCAGGCGATCCTCAAGATCGAGAGCGCCGAGAGCGTAGGCGCCAATCTGGCTCGCAGCGGAAGATGGGTCGTGGTCGTGAGCGATCATTGACGGTCCAGAAGCTCTAGCGGTCGTCGAGACCGATGCCCTGATGTTGCAGGAGGGTTTTCAATTTCTGCAACGCGAGACGCACGCGCGTCTTCACGGTTCCCAGCGGATTATTCAAATGGTCGGCAATCTCGCGCTGCGAGAGGCCGCCGAAGTAGGCCAGTTCGATCACCTGGCGCTGGTCGGCGGGCAACTCGCTGAGCGCGGTGGTGATCAGGCGTCGCCGCTCGGCCTCCCAGGCGACCTCGTCCAGGCTGGCCTGGATATCGGGAATGGCGGCAAGGGCCAGGTCATCATTGCCGGCGCCAGGCCTGCCCGGGCGCGACTGCTGCCGGCGCAGTTCATCGATGCAGAGATTGCGCGCGATGCCGAAGAGCCAGGCGGCGAAGGCGCCGCTTCCGGCCTGAAAGGTGGTTGCGCGGTTCCAGACACGCCAGAACGTTTCCTGCACCACGTCTTCGGCCAGTTCGGCATTCGCCAGGATTTTCAGCGCCAGACCGTAGACGACGCGGGCGTAGCGGGTATAGAGATGCTCCATCGCCCGGGTATCGCCCGCGGCGACCCGAGCGATCAGGTTCTCATCGCTGAGAACCTCTCCCTCGATATCAGGATCTGGGGATACAGCCAAGTGAGCCCCTCTGAAAAGAATACGCAGCTACACGGCATTGTGGATGCATCGCCACGTGCGCCGTTGCAGGCGGAGGCAAGCTGTATTATACACGAGATGCCTGCGCCGAGGCGGCCCTCCGGCGCTTCCGGTGAGGGTCGCGAACCGCGCCGGCAGCATGGGTGATCAGCGGGGCGGCATGCGGTATTATATGGATACAGCGTGTTGCAGATTACAGACATCCCCGGTAAACTTGTGCAAAGTATTGATAAAGGTGTGCATCACCTGTCGTCCTGATCCGGCTTGACACTGGCCTGGAATGTGCTATCGTGCAGTTCGTGGCGAAAATCACAAGCGAGTGTTCTCCTCACTTAGCCTGTGTCTGCCCAGGAACCGCTCCGAATCGCCCACAGGCCCTAGAAGAGGAACAGCCTGATGGCTGGGCACCATACCCACTCCCCGGCGACCGAGAGCGCCGTGGCCATTGGCGCGCGCGCGAGCGGCGCCGAAACATTGTCACGCTCATCGTCTACCGGCCAGGTTGCCGGGTTGACCGAATTGTTTACCCGCGCCGATCTCATTGCTGATCTCCGCGCCGTCGAAGAGTTACTGTTACGCCGAACGGCCTCGCGTTCGGCGTTGATCGCCGGCGCCAGCAGTTATACCGTGCGCGCCGGCGGCAAACGGCTACGCGCCGCGCTGGCCCTGCTGGCCGCCCGGCTGGGCGTCTATCACCTGTCGCGCGTGATCCACGCCGCTGCCGCCGTCGAACTTATCCAGGCGGCGTCGCTGGTGCACGATGACCTGGTGGACCAGGCGGCGCGTCGCCGGGGCCAGGTGACCGTTCATGCCCGCTGGGATAACGATGTCGCCCTGATGGTGGGCGACTACTTCTTCGCCCTGGCCGCGGGCGAAATGGCCCTCAGCCCTGACCCGCGCATCATCACCTACTACGCCCAGGCGGTGCAAACCATTGTTGAGGGCGAACTCAGCCCGGTGCTCGTGGCCGAACCCCTTGATGAGGCCCTTGACCAGTACTTCTACAAAACCGGGGCCAAGACGGCCTCGCTCTTCGAGGCGGCCTGCAAGGCGGGGATGGCTGCCGGCGGCGGCAGCGACGCGCAGATCGCCGCCCTGGGACGCTACGGCTTCGACCTGGGAATGGCCTTCCAGATCGTTGATGACGTGCTCGACTTTATCGGGGACGAACAAACCCTCGGCAAGCCCGCCGGCAATGATCTGCGCCAGGGCACGATCACCCTGCCGCTCATCTATGCCCTGTCCCAGAGCGATAGCCCACACCTCCGCGCCATTGTGGCCCACGACAACCCCACCGAGGCCCAGGTGCGCGCCGCGGTCGCTGAAGTGATCGCCCTCGGGGGCGTCGAGGCGGCCATGGCCGAGGCGCAGCGCTTCGTCGCCCGCGCCACCAGCCATCTGGCCGAGTTTCCCCCCTCCGTGGCCCTGCAGACCCTGGAAGATATCGCCTGCTTCGTGATCAGCCGCGAGGCTTGATTGCCGCCATCCAGCGCCTGCCGGGCTCCCCCTGTCGTAGCGCAACCCGGAGGGTTGCGCTACCGCATTTCCGCAAGGCGCTATTACGACCACCGGTGGTAGGACCGCATGCCCCGGCCTCTCCCGCCAGCCATCCATGCGGCTCGCGCCGCACACCGGCGGGATGAACATCCTTCCTGGGAGGGCTGCGCCCTCCCAGACCCTCCCGCGGGCGGGCGGATAGGGAAACCCGGTTTCCCCATCCCCCCTGCGCACGGGCTGCGCCCGTACCTTCCCGCAGGTGGGGGCGTGGGGGAACCCGGTTCACCCGTGTTCACGGTCGGCCCCATGCTCGGGGCGCACACCGCCCGATGCAAACGGCCCGGGAGCGCGGGCGGGACGCCCGCGGCGCGGCTCCGCGGGCAAGGTGATAGCCCCCTCCCCAGCCCGCCCCCGCCGGGGGCGGGAACCCGGCTCCTCCCCCCAGTGGGGGCAGGCTGGGAGGGGGGCAGCACCCTGCGAACGGTTTTCACATCATCACGCGCAGTGAAAAAATGAAAGCCCTCTCATTTTTTTGCTGCGGGTCTAGTCAAACCGGCACAGGTGTGGTACAACTATTGCAAAGATTTTGCACAGATAATGCACGGTGTGGGAGGTCCGAGGTGAAACTCACAGGAAAGACGGCATTGATCACCGGCGGCGGACGCGGGCTGGGGCGCGCGATCGCCATTGCCTATGCCCGGGCAGGCGCCGCGGTAGCGATCGTCGCGCGCAGCGCCGACGAACTCGACGAGACGGCCTGGCTGATCGCCGAGCACGGTGGGCGCGCCGTGGCCCTGCCTGCCGATGTGCGCGATGCCGGCCAGGTCAGCGCAGCGGTCGCAGCCGCCCGCGAGGCCCTTGGCCCTATTCACGTGCTGGTGACCAGCGCCGGCATCGGCCTTCGCGCGCCCATCCAGGAGACCAGCGAAGCCCAGTGGGACGCGGTCCTCGACACGTTGCTCAAGGGCACGTTTCTCGCCTGCCGCGCGGTCATACCCCAGATGATCGAGCTGGGCGGCGGCAACATTATTACCCTCGGCGCCCCGCTCGAACGCATCGCTGTGCCCGGCTTCGGCGCGTACTACGCGGCGAAGTGCGCTGTTGACGGCCTTACGCGGGTGATGGCCAGGGACCTCCGGCGCTTCGGGATCAATGTCAATGCCTTGCACCCGGGGGGCTTCGCCGATACCCGCCTGGTGCGCGAGATGGTGCCCGAGGTGCGCGCCGGTCTCCTCGCCCCTGAAACCGTTGCCGCCGCGGCAGTTGATCTGGCCGCCCTGCCCCCACGCGGGCCAACCGGCCAGACCGTTGATGCCCATCAGTGGCGATCCGACGAAGATGCAGTCCGGCCCAACATGGGGGCTTGACAAAACCTGTGCAAAACGTGAAAATAGGGTTGCTTCGATGGTTGAGGCTCCAGATGTCTCCGTTCTAAAGCATCAGGTGATCCTCCGCTCCGCAAAGCGGCAATGCTCCGGCAACGGCGCCACAGGACCGCGTCGGTTGTATGTTGGTTCCGTCTGCGTCATTCAGGAGAACGAACCGTGAAGGTCTTTCGCCGATCTACAGATAATGATACCGATGAGGCTCTGGCGTTCGACTCCTCTGCTGCTGAGCCGGAGGAGACCGAGGAGTGGGACGCTGAGGAGGCTGAGCTTGAAACTGAGCTTGAAGCCGAAGAACTTGAGCTTGACGTCGAGGCGCCTGAGGCGGCGGACATCGAGCCGGTTGAGGACTCGGTGCAGTTGTACCTGCAAGAGATTGGGCAGGTTCCGCTGCTGACGGCGGAAGAGGAGCGCGACCTGGCCATCAAAATCGCCCGTGGCAAGGAGGCGCGCCAGCGGCTCAACAATGAGGAGTATGCCTCGGGCCAGGAACGCTTCCGCCTCGAGCAGGACATCGCCCGCGGCGAGGATGCTCGTCGCAAGCTGATCCAGGCCAATCTGCGCCTGGTGGTCAGTGTGGCGAAGAAATATATTGGCAGCCCGATGGCGTTCATGGATCTGGTTCAGGAAGGCAATATCGGCCTGATGCGCGCCGTCGAGAAGTTCGATTACACCAAGGGCAACCGGTTCAGCACCTACGCGACCTGGTGGATCCGCCAGGCGGTGACGCGCTCGATTGCCGAACAGAGCCGCCTGATTCGCCTGCCGGTGCACCTTAGCGAGTCGCTGGTGCATCTGCGCCGCGCGATTTATAAACTGGAGCAGCAACTCGAGCGTGAACCGACGCCCGAAGAGATCGCCCACGCGCTGGGTATGAGCCTGCGCAAGGTCAAGCGCCTGCTGCGGGCCTCGACCCAACCGGTTTCGCTCGAACAGCCGCTCAATTACGAGAGTGAGGGCCGCGTCGGCGAACTGCTCACCGATGAGAATCAGGAGACGCCCATAGAGATCGCGGCGGCGAATATGCTCCACGCCGAGTTGAATGCCGCGCTCAACGATCTCCCGGAACGCGAGCGCAAGATCTTGCAGTTGCGCTACGGGTTGATTGATGGCCAACGCCGCACCCTCGAAGAGGTCGGGGTCGCCTTCGGCATCACCCGCGAACGCACCCGCCAGATCGAGGCCGAGGCGCTGCGCCGCCTGCGCCATCCCAGCGTGGGCTCGCGCCTGCAGGGGTATCTCGATTAGAACGTTTCTCGGGGATGCGGAAACCTGGCTTCCCCATCCCCCTGCTCCACACCAGCGGAAAAGGTTGTTCCTGGGAGGGCGCAGCCCTCCCGGACTCTCCCACTGGCTGAGGGGATGGGGAATCCGCTTTCCCCGTCCCCCTGTTTGCGGGCGTAGCCCTCCCAAACCCTCCCACCGGGTGGGGGGATAGGGAAACCCGGTTTCCCCATCCCCCTGCGCAAGGGCTGCACCCTCCCAGACCCTCCCGCAGGCGGAAGTAGGGGGAAACCCGGTTTCCCCCTACCCCTCCGTGAGGGCCAGACCCTCCCGCAGGCGGAGGTATGGGGAAACCTGGTTCCCCCAAGTTCACGTTAGCGGCGCAGAAATGGCACATAGAGCGCTTGCCGGCCATCCAACTGGATCGTCTGGGTGAGGGTCGTGATGTTTCCCGAGCGATCGCTGAAGCGTACCGCCAGCACGTGCCGCCCCACGGTGACCGGCAGGGTCCAGCGGTAGGCGTCGTAGTAGGGTTGCGGGGCCTCAAAGACGCCGTTGAGCCCGAACTGCACGGCCATGATCCCGCCCTGGTCGTCGAGGGCGTTGGTGTCGATGCGCAGCGCGCGCTGGCTGAGGCGTATCACCGCTGTATCATCGCTCGGTGGCGCCCCCGCGAGCGCCGCGATCTCCGCCGGGCGCAGGGCGCGGTTGTAGATCGCCAGGTCGTCCAGGCGAATGCCACTGTGCCGCCCTCCTGCGGCAAAGCGTCCCAATCGCAGCACTTCGCCCAGGTCGGTGGGTAATGCGACTCCCTGCGTCTGCGCCGCCAGCCTGCCGTCCAGATAGAGTGCCTTGCGCCCGCCATCGGCCTCCCAGGTGATTGCCAGATGGTGCCAGCCTGCGCCAGATGTGTCAGGCGCGGCGAGCAGGTCGCGGCTAGCCTCCGTGGCGCCGGTCGTCCAGAAGACCCACGCCGGCGCGCCGTCAGGTCCGCTGGTGTCGCGGCGCAGGGCCAGGGTGCCGCGGTAGGCCGGCGCGTCTTCGGGATTGGCGCTGGCGGCGAACAGGTAGCGGCGGGGAACGGCGCCGTCAGGGTAGCCCACGGGCAGTTCGACCCAGAGGCTGATCGTCCCGGCGCGCGGGTCGAGGTTGCCGGCGAGGGGATAGGCAACCTCCGCCGGGCCGGGGTCGAGCGCCTGTCCGGCGCGGCCCGGCCCAAAGCGGGGCGCGCCGCTGCTCCGCGGGAACCCCTGGCCAACCCGTTGCACGAGGTGGCCGTCGAACCCCACCACAAACAGCAGGTCGTCGGGAGGAGCGATGGTGATCGCCGCCGCCGGTGGCGTCTGGTCCAGGCTGGAAAACCGGCTGCTGAGCAGGGGCGCAGTGGCGCCTGGCGGGGTGAAGTCGTAGGTCCCGCTGAGCGTAGGCGACCAGAGCCACTCGCCGGGGAGGCAGCCGGCGTAGGCTGCGCAGGGGTCGGGACCAGGCCCGAACCAGCCGTAGGGATCAACCTGCTTGCCGAAGCGCCGGACCTCAAAATGGAGATGTGGTGTGCCGCCGGGGGCGCGGCCCGGCCCGCTGACGCCGAGGTAAGCCCCCGCCGCCACCGGTACGCCCTGGCTGGTATCAATGCGCCCCTCGAAGAGCGGCGCGAAGCCCCCCAGGTGCCAGTAGACCGTCTCGTAGCCGCCGGGGTGGACGATCACCACCCCATAGTCAGGGCGGGTGCGGGCGTAGGCGATCCCGGCGGCGGCGGCGAGGATGGGCGTGCCAATGGGCCGATCGGGGAAGTAGTAGTCGTGACCATCGTGCCCGTCGTACTGCACGTGCCCCTGCCCGAGGTAGTTCACCACGAGAGAGTTGCCGTCGTCGCCGCTGTCAACGGTGGGGTAGGCGTGGTCGAAGTAGGCCAGATGGACCACCCGGACGCCGGCGGGCCATGGCTGGAGCAAGGTCAGCCCGCCCGGGCCGCCGGCGTCTGCGGATGGGGCGCCGGCAGAGGGCATGGTCGCGCCGAGGGCGGGTGGGCCGATCGGGATCAATTCATTGTTAAAATAGGCGGCGAAGGCCTGGGTGAAGCGTTCGACCACCGCGCGCCACTCGGCGAGGGAGCGCCCCGCGGCGAGGAAGCGCTGCACGGCCACCCCTTCGGGGGCCTGTTCGAGGGTGAGGGTCAGGGTCTGCCCATCGCTGAAGCGCAGGGTCGGCGGGCGCTCATAGGGACCGAGGCCGGCGCGGAGTTCGCGGCTGGCCCAGTCGATCTGCGCGGCGAACCCATCGGGCCCGGCGGGGCCGAAGGGCTGCCGGAGGGCCGTATCGGGCGGCGCCGGGTCGCTCAGCAGGCCCGCGGCGGCCTCGAGCAGCGCCAGGTGCAGGCGGGGGCTGAGGCCATAGAAGAGGGCCGCGCTCTCGATGATCTCGGCGACGCCGCGCCCGTCTTCGCGGTAGCCTTTGAGGAGGCCGGGCTGGGCCTCGAGGAAGTGTTGGACCCCGAGGTCGTCCTGCGCCGCGACGAAGGGAACGGGCGGGCTGGTCGCCAGGAGCGCGGCGAGCAGTACTGCCGCGAGTGTGGCCCGCAGACTCAATGAAGGCTCCAACTGTGGGCATCCTTGCGGATGCGGGTGACGAAGGCGACTACATCGATCCAGGCGCGATAGCCGGGGCGTGGCTGCATCCGGGAGGCCCTGGTGCGCGCCAGCGGTCTGCCCGCGCTGCCGGTTGCCGGGTTGACCCGCGGCAGCGCGCCGCGGGCAGGCGGTACACCCTCTCCTGGCCTCCCACCGCTGGGGCAGGGGCGCGGTTCACTCCTTAACCGGGGGAGGGTCAGAGAGGGGGCGGGATGAGCCGCTCCCGGACGTATCGTCCTCCTGAACCCTGGTCGCGTGGGGGAGCATGCACCACCTTTCGCCACGCCCGAAGGCGACCGCGGAACTTCTGGCATATGACAGAACGTACGCGGTGGAGGGGTTCAGGGAGGCGTTGCCTCCCTGCACCCGTTTTCTCGCCCGCGGCGGCCAGGCGGCCTGGCGCAACCCCCACGGCCCTCCCGCCGCGGGCGGGCGCCAACCGGTTGGTAGAGGGCCGCAGGCCCTCCACCCCTCCCCGCCGGAAGGCGACCACGGAACTCGTGTCATGCGAGGATTGCGGTATATTCTGTATCCCGAGCATAGTATAGCACGCGGTAAGGGGCAATGATCAGCACAGGCTAATGTGAACATGGGGGAACCAGGTTCCCCCATCACCCCGTTTTCATTGGGCGGTGTGCCGCCCGGCCATGCGGGAGGGTCTGGGAGGGCTACGCCCTCGAGTGGGGGGATGGGGAAACCCGGTTTCCCCATCCTCTCACCCTGTGGGACGAGCCAGCATCGGAGGATGTGACACGCTCCTGAACCCTGGTCGCGCGGTGCGAGCGGAGGGCGCATGCAGCACCTTTCGTCGTGTCCCACTGGCCGGGGATGGGCTGCGCGACGTCTGCCCGCGGCGGGGGCGGAACCCGCGGTCGCCAGCCGCTCCGGCGATTGCCCGCGCCCGACGCAGGAGCGTGGCGCGCTGTTCTGCCCTGGTGCGTGTATGCGCAGACACCTGGTCTATAATCGTGGTATGGACGCTCCTGGCCCCGTCTTCACTTCAGCGCGCGCGCCAGTGCTGGCGAGCTACCTGGTGGCGGTCTTCGCCAGCGTGGTGGCGCTGGTTGCCACGAACCTGCTTGCGCCCCTGGTCGGGCAGTGGGGATTCGCCCTGTTTTTGCTTGCGGTGACGGTGAGCGCCTGGCATGGCGGGTTCGGGCCGGGGTTGCTGGCCACGGCGCTCTCGGCGCTGGCAAGCTTCTACGCACTGCCGGCGTTCTTGCCGTCATCCACGCTGACAGTTGCGGCGGTTGTGCGTCTGGCCGTGTTTCTCCTCGTGGCAGTGGCCATCAGCATGCTCAGCGAGGCGCGCCGGCGTTCGGAGAGCTTCGCCCAGGCTGAGCACGAACGCTACGCGGTCATCCTCAACAGTATCGGCGACGCGGTGATTGTCACCGATGCCACCGGGCGGGTGACCGCGATGAACCCGATTGCCGAGCAACTCACCGGCTGGCGCTTTGACGAGGCGCGCCTGCGCGCCATCGGCGAGGTGCTACCGATCGTCCAGGAGAGCACGCGGCTGCCGCTGGAGGGTTCGGTCGAGGGGGCCTTGCGCGGGGGCCAGGTGGCGGCGCTGGTGCCGGGCGCGTTGCTGGTGGCCCGCGATGGTGCCGAGCGCCCTATCGAGGGCAGCGCCGCGCCGGTGCGCGTCCGGCGCGGCGGGCTGATCGGCGCGGTGCTCGTCTTCCGCGATATCAGCGCGCGGCGCGCCGAGGAACGCGCGCGCGAGGAGGCCCTGCACCGCGAGCGCGCCGCCCGCGATCAGGCCCGGCGGGCCGAACGGCGCGCGGCCTTCCTCGCTCAGGCCAGTGCCATCCTGTCCTCCTCCCTGGCCTCTGAAGAAACCCTCCAGGCGATTGCGCGCCTTGCCGTCGCCGACGTCGCCGATATGTGCGTGGTGTTCGCGCGGCAACCCGATGGCGCGCTCCGCCGCGTGGTCACCGTGCACGTCGATCCCGGCCTGGAGCAGGAGTTGCGCGCCCTGCGGTCGGTGCCGATCGATCCGCAGAGCGACCATCCCGCTGCCATCGCCGTCCGTACCGGCGAGGTCCTGCTCAATCCGCCCATCCCTGATCAGTTTGTTACCGCTGTTGCCCGTGATGCGGAACACCTGGCCCGTCTGCGCGCCACGGTGCCCCATTCGCACATTGTGGTGCCGCTGGTCGTCCGCGGAGAGGTGACCGGTGCGGTTTCATTGGGTATGAACACGTCCGGGCGGGTGTTTACCGAGGCCGATATCGGCCTTGTGCGCGAACTGGCCGGGCGGGCGGCGATTGCCCTGGAGAATGCCAGGCTGTACGAGGCGGCGCAACAGGCCATCGCTGTGCGGGACAGCTTTCTGTCTCTCGCGGTTCACGAGGTGCGCACACCGCTTGCCGCCGCCCTTGGTAACGTGCAACTGATCATCCAGCGCATCGAGCGCGCCGGTCTGGCTGACGAACGCTTTGGCCGCAATCTGCGCATTGTCGAGGGACAACTGCGGCGCCTGGCTAGCCTGGTGGATATGTTGCTCGATGTCTCGCGTCTGGAGGCGGGCCAGTTGAGCATTCAGCGCGCCCCGGTGGATCTGGTGGCCATGGCGCGCCGGGTCATCGAACGCGCCGAAGGCTCCCTTGTCACTCATGTCTTGCGCTACGTCGGTCCTGCCGAACCGCTCCCCATCGAGGGCGACGCCGTGCGTCTCGAACAGGTGCTCGACAACCTGCTGCAGAATGCCGCGAAGTACAGCCCTCCCGGCAGCGTCATCACCGTGCTGGTGGGTCAGCAGCAGCAACGGGCATGGTTCGCCGTGCGCGACGAAGGCATGGGGATCGATCCGGGGGCATTGCCCTACCTGTTTGATCGCTCCTATCGCGCCCCTGACCCCTCCACCCGCGCCGTGTCAGGCATGGGTATCGGCCTCTACGTTGTGCGCGAGATCGTCGCGATGCACGGTGGAACGGTGGAGGTCGAGAGTGAGCCGGGCAAGGGCAGCACCTTTACTGTCTGGCTGCCCCGGTGATGCGCCGGGGCGGTCCAGGGGATCGCCATACTTTTGGCGCCCCTAAACCCCGGCGTCGGTCTGCGTAATTTTGCGGCGCGTTCTTGCCAAAATGCGCCCGCGGTGGTTACACTGTGGGCCATCGGCGTGGCGTCGCGGCGCGGGCCATGCCGCTGCGCATGCCGGGGCCTGGCGCCTACCTGTCAGCCGTCCATGCGGCTCGCGCCGCATACGAACAGGATGAACATAGGTTCTTCCTGGGAGGGCGCAGCCCTCCCAACCCCTCCCACCGGGTGGGGGGCTGGGGCAACCCGGTTTCCCCAGCCCCCTGTTCAAGCGGCAATCCGTTGCAACGAAGGTGACGGCCCCCCTCCCCAGCCCTCCCCCGCTGGGGGGAGGGAG
>Ga0209017_10002383_pt1 | contig 12184 bp, 9 predicted proteins | sample YNPBryunderm2012_FD_185812 | JGI IMG/M metagenome (GOLD analysis project Ga0209017, IMG submission 185812) | Anoxygenic and chlorotrophic microbial mat microbial communities from Yellowstone National Park, USA - YNP Bryant MS undermat 2012... ... | reverse complement strand
TGGGAGTCGCGCTCGTTGGTTACCGCACCGACGACTTGCCTGCCTTCACCGAACGTTCCAGCGGCCTGCCCGTTCCCGCAAGGGTCGAGACCCCCGATCAAATCGCCAAAATCGTCCGCGCCCATCGGACACTTGGATTGCCAGGAGCCATCGTGGTGGTCCAACCGGTCGATCAGGCCGTCGCGCTGGAGGACCGCCTCGCTCGGGAGGCCTTGGACGAAGCGCTCATTGACGCTGAGCGACAAGGCGTTCATGGAGCCGCGTTGACTCCATTTTTGCTGGGTCGCCTTCGCGATCGAACCGGGGGAGCCTCTCTGATCGCCAACCGTCGCCTGATCGTGGACAACGCCCGACTCGCCGGAGCCATCGCCGTTGCTCTGGCCGGAACTGGCACTGACTGACAAACCAGAGATCCGCTCCACCATGAAGGGATGATGAATGTCCGCAGCTGACGCCAGGGCCACGCCGCGGCGGTCCAACGTTTCGATTGGCTCAGGATCGCAAGGCCACGGCGACCCGACTTGGACAGAGCGCGCGAATCCCAAAGGGAGCGGCCGCGGCGAACCGTTGCGTTACGAGGCGGGAAAGGCTGGAGAATCAAGCGTTGATGCTTGGTGCCAACGGCAGGGATGAGGATTTTCGCCTCCACAAGGAGAAACCCATCGCCCCGGGCGGTCTCCGCGCGTAGAATGGAGGCGATGTGAGGCGTTCCGCCCCGCCTGCATACATAGTCGTGTTGTGTTGGTGTTGTTGCTCTTCCCTGTCCGTTCCACCCCGGCGCGTCCCAAGCGCGTCGCATGATTCCTCGTCGAATTCACCGTGGCCGCGTCGATCCTCTAGGGTTCCATTGTTCAACGAGGGACTCGGCTAAGGATTCAAGGGAGGCGGTGCCACGAGGACGGAATTCGTTCGGTCGAATCCGCGGCGTCGCCTAGCTTCGGTCCAACCAACCGCTCCGCCAAGTCGTGGCCCGCGCGGGTTGGAACCTTTGGATGGTCCCATGCTCAAAGCGTTCTCCACGTCGGTCGGGAAAAAGGCGATCGTCGCCGTCACCGGCCTGGGTTTGTTTTTGTTCGTGTTCGGGCACATGGTGGGCAACCTCCAGTTTTTCCTGGGGCGCGACACGCTGAACCGCTACGCCGAGTTCCTGCACTCGGTGCCCGAATTGCTCTGGGTGGTGCGTCTGGGGTTGTTGGCCTTCATCGTACTCCACATCGCGGTGACGGTGAAGCTGTGGGCCGAAAACCAAGCCGCCCGTCCCACCCGCTACGTCTATCAGAATTATCAGCGCGCCACCCTGGGGTCGCGGTACATGATCCTCTCGGGTCTGACCGTATTGGCCTTCATCGTCTACCACCTGCTCCATTTCACGGTGCGGGTCGTGCCGGACGATTACGCCTATTTGTATGAGGACAAGATCGACGGCATTCCCGTGGTGCTCAGCCGCGAATCCCCGCTTCCCGGCCACGGTCCGGCCACCAAGGTGGTGGTCCGCGCCGCGACTCCGTCCCCGTCGCTGGCGGACGACGCCACCGAATCTCAAGCGGCCGCCGAGATGACCGTTAGCAGCCGCAACCTGCGGCACGATTGCTACGGCATGGTGCTGGCCGGTTTCAGCCAACCCCCAGTCGTGGCGTTCTATTTGCTGGCCCAGGTTCTGCTGGCATTTCACTTGAGTCACGGAGCCAGCAGTATGTTTCAGACCCTGGGTTGGAACAGCCCCCGCTACCGCCCGCTCGTGTCGCGCATCGGTCCGGTGATGGCCACCATCATCTGTCTGGGCTTCATTTCCGTCCCGATCGCCATTCAAATTGACGTGTGGACCGGCGTGTTCGGCTTCGCCGCCGGTTGAGCGTTCGGTCGCATTGCGCTTGGTTCCTTCCCACCACTGCGCCATCCAATTGCCCGCTGACAAGGGACACGCCTAACCTCCGTCGAGAGGATCGGCGTTGCTCTCAAGCAACCTCATTCCGCCTTTCCCACCAGTTTCTCACCCCGACCCGCCCCGCTTTCAGGGCCCAGCGCGGTTTCCGCCCCGCCGCCGCGCTGGACACGCGAAAGGACCTCCCGCGATCATGCGAGTGTTGGACGAACGGCTCGACGCCAAGATTCCCGATGGCCCGCTCGCCGAGAAGTGGACCCGCCACCTTGGTTCCATCAAACTCGTTTCCCCGGCGAACAAACGCAAATTCACCGTGATTGTGGTGGGAACCGGGCTGGCGGGCGGCTCGGCCGCGGCCACCCTGGGCGAGTTGGGCTACAACGTGCTGGCCTTCTGCTTCCAGGACAGTCCCCGCCGCGCCCACTCGATCGCCGCCCAGGGCGGCATCAACGCCTGCAAGAATTATCAAAACGACGGCGACTCGGTTCAACGGTTCTTCTACGACACCATCAAAGGAGGAGACTTCCGCAGCCGCGAAGCCAACGTCTACCGCCTCACTGAGTTGTCCTGCAACATCATCGACCAGTGCGTCGCCCAAGGCGTCCCCTTCGCCCGCGAATACGGCGGCACCCTGGCCAACCGCTCCTTCGGCGGCACCCAGGTCTCCCGCACCTTCTACGCCCGCGGCCAAACCGGCCAACAGCTGTTGCTGGGCTGCTACTCGGCCCTGGCGCGACAGATTCACGCTGGTCGCGTCAAGATGTTCCCACGCACCGAGATGCTCGAACTCGTGGTCGAAAACAACCGGGCCGTCGGCATCGTCACCCGCGACCTGGTCTCGGGCAAGATTCAATCCTGGGCAGGGGACGCGGTGGTACTGGCCACCGGCGGCTACGGGAACGTCTTTTACCTATCGACCAACGCCAAGGGCTGCAACGTCACCGCTACCTTCCGCGCCTATCGCAAAGGGGCGTTGTTCGCCAACCCCTGCTTCACCCAGATCCACCCCACCTGCATCCCGCCCCACGGTGAACAACAATCCAAACTCACCCTCATGTCCGAGTCGCTGCGCAACGACGGACGGGTCTGGGTGCCCAAGAAGCCCGGCGACAAGCGCCACCCCAATGACATCCCCGAAGAGGAACGGGATTACTATCTCGAACGCAAATACCCCTCCTATGGCAACCTCGCCCCCCGCGACATCTCGTCGCGCTCGGCCAAAGAAGTCTGCGACGAAGGACGCGGCGTTGGCCCTACCGGCATCGGGGTCTATCTGGACTTCCGCGACGCCATCAAGCGGTTCGGTAAGTCGGTCATCGAAGCCCGCTACGGTAACCTGTTCGACATGTACGAACGGATCACCGGCGAGAATCCCTACGAGGTGCCGATGCGGATCTATCCCGCCAGCCACTACACAATGGGCGGCTTGTGGGTCGATTATAACCTGATGTCCAACCTCCCCGGCCTGTTCGTTATTGGAGAAGCCAACTTCTCCGACCACGGGGCCAATCGCCTGGGCGCAAGTGCGTTGCTGCAAGGTCTGGTGGACGGCTACTTCGTGCTGCCTTACACCATCGGCGACTTCTTTGCCAACCACGGCCAGTCCAAGGTGCCAACCGATCACGCCGCCTTCGTCGAGGCCGAACGCCAAACCACCGAACGCAACGCCAAGTTGCTGTCGATCAACGGCCAACGCACCGTCGATTCGTTCCACCGCGAACTCGGCAAGATCGTCTGGGATAAGTGTGGCATGAGTCGCAACGCCCAAGGGTTGCGTCAAGCCCTGGAGAAGATCCCGGCGATCCGTGAAGAATTCTGGCGCAACGTCAAAGTCACCGGCTCAGGCGAGGAACTCAATGCCCAACTGGAAAACGCCGGGCGCGTCGCCGACTTCCTCGAGTTCGCCGAAGTCATGTGTCTGGATGCGCTGGTGCGCGAGGAATCCTGCGGTGCCCACTTCCGCGAAGAGTACCAGACCCCCGACGGCGAGGCCGAACGCAACGACCGCGACTACGCCCACGTCGCCTGCTGGAAATCCAATGGGGTCGGCCAAGAGCCCGACCTGATCAAGGAACCGCTCAACTTCGAGTTCGTCCAACCGACCACCCGGAGCTATAAGTGATGAGTCATTCCAACGGCCACGCCTCCGCCAACGGCCACGCCTCCGCCAATGGCCACGGCAAGACCCTTAACCTCACGCTGCACATTTGGCGACAAAGCGGCCCGGACGCTCCTGGACGCATGGTCCCCTATAAGCTTGAAGGGGTCTCCACCGATTGCTCCTTTCTGGAAATGCTCGACCTGCTCAACGAGCAACTCATTCTCAAAGGCGAGGACCCCATCGCCTTTGAACATGACTGCCGGGAAGGGATTTGCGGATGCTGTGGCGTGGTGATTAACGGTCATCCTCACGGACCGGAGCAAACCACCACCTGCCAACTCCATATGCGCAGCTTCCAGGACGGAGCTGAACTTTACATCGAGCCCTGGCGCGCTAAGGCGTTCCCAGTCATCAAGGACCTCGTGGTGGACCGCTCGGCGTTCGATCGGATCATCCAGGCTGGCGGCTACATCTCGACCAACACCGGGTCGGCCCCCGAGGCCAACTCGATCCTAGTCAAGAAGGAGGAGGCTGAGGCCGCCTTCAACGCCGCCACCTGCATTGGCTGCGGCGCGTGCGTGGCGGCCTGCCCCAACGCCTCGGCGATGCTCTTCGTCGCAGCCAAGGTGGCCCACTTTGCCCATCTACCCCAAGGCCAAATCGAATCGTCCAGGCGCGCTCGGGCGATGGTCGCCCAGATGGACCAGGAAGGATTCGGCAACTGCACCAACCACGGCGAATGCGAAGCCGCCTGTCCCAAGGGCATCAGCCTGGACAACATTGTGCTGCTCAACCGCGAATATCTCAAAGCGTCCTTAGCCACCGCGGGAACGTGATTCCATTCCCTCGTCTTAACAGGCAAGCCGTCCGCCTCTTGTTTCAAGGCGTGATCGCTTTGGAAACGTAAGGGCCGCCGATAGGACGTGGCCCATTTGTTCATCATGCCGGCCCGAAGCTGTGCGACGTTTCACAACGCCGCTCGGTTTCGGGCCGTTTTGCGTCGAGTGAAACTGCGAGCCGTATCTTCAGAACAACCCCGGTGGCAGCGGGTATGCGGGAGATGGACCTACAGCGACCTGGCAGATTTCGAACTTCACCCAGACTAGCGGCGTCCGGTGGCCGGTCGATTTGACCACCGATCCCGGTGGGTTGGGCGTTCAGGTGGGTGGACCCTTTCTGACGCTGGCCGATTGGCTGAATCCTTCCGTAGATCATGGCGCGGCGGCGGGGTTCCAGAACATCGCCAGCGTGCTGAATGCGGGCACGATTGTGACGGTGCAGATCGGCCAGGGGTCGGGCAACCCCAACACGATCGGGTACGTGGAGTCGATCACCTACACCTACACCGCGTTTTCCGGTCCAACAACCTATGTGGGGAACTTTGGGGTGACGCCGCTCGACAATGTGGTTCCCGAGCCTTCGACCTGGGCGTTGACGGCGTTGGTGTTGGTCGGTTCGGGACTAGCTTGGCGGCGTCGGCGGTCGCGTTGGGATTAAGTTGGCTGGAAACGTCATCTCGTCATCTTGGCTCGAGTTGGGATGGGAAAGCTTGGGGAGCGTGAACCTCGGCAGGTCGGGGTGACCCGCGCGACGAGATTCGCGCTCCCCAGGCGATCAACCAAACAACCGGAATCCGACCGGACCGCCACGCCACGGGATAAGGCGGGGCAGGCGAGGCCGAATGGTCGGCGCTCCAGGCGGAGGAATGGACGGGCGGGATCGACCAAGAGACCGCGCCCGCGCCGGGGTGGGCGATCGGATCGGTCGGGGTCGGAGCCCAGAACCCGCGAGGCGGCGTGGAGGCCGAACCAACGAACCATTAGGCAGGCTCGACCGAGATCGACGTTACTTTGACGAGCGGAGTCGATTCGGTGCGACGCGGGACACGGCGAAACATCCCGATGCGGAGCGTCGTGTGGGGTTTAGGAGCGGTTGGCGTTGCGCGTCTGGTCGTCGCCGCGGCGGCGAGTCTCCCGACGGAACGGCGGGCTGACGCGGTCAAGCTGACGGGCCTCCTGGGGGTCCAGGCGACTTGCCTGCTTGTTTTCGCGTTGAATCGCCTCGTAAACCTCTTGACGATGCACCGAGACTTCGATTGGGGCCGCGATCCCCAACCGAACTTTATCGCCCCGAATATCCACCACCGTGATGACAATGTCATCACCGATGATGATGCTTTCATCGCGGTGTCGGGACAGAACCAGCATCTTCGGGCTCCTTCCTCCGCCGCCGAGCGTCGAGGACCATCCGTGGTCGTCGGCGAAAGGTCTCGGCGGACTTCGAGACAACGGGGTTGCCGGAGGGGACGATGACGAAGCAGTCGAGTCCGGCAGCGGGAGATGGCAAGGCGACGCGATGACGCCTGAGAAACCGGAGACCAACCGTCGCCTGGCGGACGACGCGCTACTAGGAAGGCGACGCGGTGACGCCTGGGGATGACCGGAACCGGCCGGCCCACCTTCCTCAAAGCGAGACCCGCGCCACAACGTCGATTAGTCCGGCCGCGGCGGCCTCAACGGGTTCGGAAGAGTCCGAATCCTGCGACGACGCGGGTTGGGCGACCGACGCGGAGCTACCCAGGGGATACCTCACCGCGTAGCGGCTGGAGGTCAGCACGATTTGGCGTCCCAAACGCCGGTGGGGATTGATCACCAGCGGACCTTGGAGATTGACGGTGAGACCTCCGGTCTCTCCCCGATTGAGGATGACGTAAACCACGGCGTCGTCACCGTTGGTCAACTCCAGCGCCGCTTTGTCGCCGGGCCGGAGATCCAGCTTGTACTCGGTCACCACCTGCTCGGGTGTGACCAAGGCGAAGGCCGTTTCGGGATCGGTCGTGCTTTGCAGCCAGGTCAAGCCGGCGACGACCGGATCGGGAATCAACGCATACGAGGTAAGGGATCGAAACCCGACCAGCCCTTCCGGCACTCGGATGAGTTGGTCGTCGGTCACCTGGACCACGCCAAATCGAGTCGTGACGAGATTCACGTCCTGTTTCCTCCCGGAGCCGACTCCGCCTCAACGCCGTCCCTGGCCGTTGAGCCGAGCGTCCAACTCCCTGTTCCGCCCCAACCCGAATGGTCTGGATCGACGAATCGTCGGAGTCCCGCAACTTCACTTGAGTCCACGTGAAATCTTGGAAACCCCCTCCGCCCGTTCCAACCCCTCCGGGTCATCGCTTTGCGTCGCAACGGATCGAGTCATTCCTCCGAGGATGACCAGGCGTCGGACCGATAGAGGTTCGCCTGCGCGACCGAACCTTCACGTCGCGGCCGCGGCGATCGGTTCCTTCCGACCCATCGCAACCCACGTGTGGTCCAGCGTCGGCGATTCTCCTCGATCGAAACCACCCTCTCCTCCCGCGGCAAACCACCCGCCCCACGACGGCGTCTCCGTCCGCGTCGCGGGTCGGTTTGGCCATGCCTTGTATCGACCCCATCCAACTTGCCCGCCCACCGTCACCCCCCGGGTTTCACCCTCACCCCCTCGGGATCGTCCCATCGCGCCGGGCGTTCCGGGCGTAGCGATTGGAAAGGCTGAGGATTGAGGGAAGTGGTGTGACTGGGTTGGTTATGACGACGCCAGGGGGCGGATCGACTCGAATGTGAACGGGGTCACCCTGCAGGATTGGATTTGATGGGTTGGATTGAGGATCGAGCGGCGAGACGTTGTTCCAGCCACTGGTAGGCGCGTTGGCGGGTCGCGGGTGGAAAATCATGGCCGGTGTCCGGGAATTCGGCGACCAACGCCTCGGAGGCGTCCCACAGTTTGAAGATCGGACGAGCTGCCTCCAGACAGTCCTTGACTCCTTGAACATCGAAGTTGTCGTCGTGCAGCGGAGCGGAGACGAATAGACCCCGCGGGGCCACCGCCGCGACCACCTCGGGGAAGTCGAACGGCATTTGCGCTGGGTCGAGATGGTGAACGGTTCGGATGCGTGGCATGTAACCCTGGTGTGACCAACCGCTCAGGTCGCCGTTTTTGTAGCGGGGGAAGCTGGTGAAGCCGCACGAGGTTACGGTCGCGGCAAGTCGCTCGTCAAAGACGGCGGTGAACAGGGCGTTGTGGCCGCCCAGCGAGTGACCGATCGCACCGATCCGAGCGGGATCGACCGAGTCCAAAGCGGTGAGCAGATCCACGCCTCGGAGGTTATCCCGAATTGCCTTCATCGTGGCTGAGACGTATCCCAAGGCGTAGGGATCGACGCGATGCGCGCCGAAGCCGGGGTAGTCGGGCGCGAGGACGACAAAGCCCCGCGCTGCTAGTTCGACGCCGTAGCGGCGATTGGGGTGGTCGCCCAGACCGACCGGTTCATCCTTGCCGATTCGAATGGTCTGGTGGAGCGCCAACATAGCGGGTCGTCGGGTCGGCTTGGAGCGGTCTTGGCGGTCGAGGGGTTCGAGCAGCCAGGCGGGCACGGCGACCGGCTTTGAGTTGCCGGCCGGACCGGGGTCGGGAGCGTAGGTCAAGAGGGTGCGTCGGATTGGAATCCCGTCGTGTTCGACCTCCTCGCGTTGGAGGATGGTTGTGTTCAACGGTCCTTGGCGACAAGGCCCCTCCACGGGCAGGGGACCCATCACCTGCTGCATCGCCTCTCGAATCCGCTGGCGACGCTCGTTCCACTCGTCGCGGTTGCGAAGTGCCCGGGTGTTGCCCTGGGAATCGATCACGAGATCGGGTCGATCGTGACGGTCGCGATACGATGACGCGGCAGAGACGCACGCCCAAATCCGGCCTGCCCACCCCCAACTCGCGGCGATGGCCACCCCCATGAAGCCGCGGCGGGTTGGGACGACGGGGTGAAGTGGATGAGATCGTGTCAGCGGGCGCATAAGAAGAGTTCCGTCACGTTGAGTGGAGCGGGTTCACCGCGATTCGGAGACCAAAACCAGCAACGAGCGCGCCTCGAGGGTCTGAGGCTTGAAGAACTCGACGATTGGCCCTTGATCCAGACCGACGATATCGTGGGGAGAGGGGCGGGCGGTGTCGATAGCGCGCCGCCACTTGCGCCCGGTGGGAGACTGGGGAATCACAAACTCGAGAGGTTCGTGGTAAGCGTTGAAGGCGATGTAGAGGTCGCGGTCCACCACCCGCTCGCGGTCGCAACGACGTCCATCGTAAGCCAGCGCCAGGGTTCGGCTCCAAGGGGCGAAGTCAGGCTTGTTGGGTTTGACACCGTGCCAGTGGATGTCCGGCTCGGGTCCCTCGCCCGTGAGGAAGGTCCGACGTCTGAGAACCGGGTGACGCTTGCGCAACGCGATCAACATGGTGACAAAGCGCAGAAAGTCGGCCTGATCGCGGGCGCGATTCCAATCGACCCAACCGATTTCGTTGTCCTGACACCAGGCGTTGTTGTTGCCCCGCTGGGTGCGCAGAAACTCGTCCCCGCCCAAAATCATCGGTACCCCCTGGGAAAGCAGCAGGGTGGCCATCAGGTTGCGAACCTGACGGTAACGCAGCTTCAACACCTCGGGGTCGTCGGTTTCACCCTCGACACCGCAATTCCATGAGTGATTATAGTTGCATCCATCTCGATTTCCTTCGCCGTTGGCTTCGTTGTGTTTCTCGTTATAGGAGACGAGATCCCAGAGGGTGAAGCCGTCGTGGCAGGTGATGAAATTGACCGAGTGGAGCGGGCTGCGGTCGCGGTAGAGGTCCTGGCTGCCGCAGATGCGGCTGGCCAGGGCGGGGACCATGTTCTCGTCCCCTTTCCAGAACCGCCGCACGTCGTCGCGGAACTTGCCGTTCCACTCCATCCAGCGATTGCCGAAGGGGAAGCTGCCGACCTGGTAGAGTCCCCCGGCGTCCCAGGGTTCGGCGATGAGTTTGACGTCGGCTAGCAAACCGTCCTCGGTGATCATCTCGACGATCGGCGGTTCGACCAGTACGTTGCCGGTGCGGTCCCGACCGAAGACGCTGGCCAGGTCGAACCGGAAGCCGTCGATCCCCGCCCGCGCTACGTAGCCGCGGAGCGAGGAGATCACGTGTTCGCGCATGATGGGGTGATTGCCGTTGACCGTGTTGCCGCATCCGCTGAAGTTGAGGTAGCGGCCTTGGTCGTCGAGCATGTAGTAAAGCGCGTTATCCAAGCCGCGGAAGCTGTAGGTCGGGCCACCCTTGCCGCCTTCGGCGGTGTGGTTGAACACCACGTCGAGGATCACCTCCATTCCTTCGTGGTGAAAAGCGCGGACCATCGAGCGGAATTCGGTCAGCGGGTTGGTTCCGGTTGGGTCGGAGGCGTAGGCGGCCTTGGGGGCTGCGAAGGTGATGGTGTTGTAGCCCCAGAAGTTGCGGTGTCGCTCGCCGGTGAACGGGTTGCGGAAGGGGCAGTCGTTCTCGTCGAACTCGTCGACCGGGAGCAGTTCGACGCCAGTGACCCCAAGGTCCTTCAGATAAGGAATCTTTTCGATGAGGCCTGCGTAGGTTCCTGGATGGGTCACGCCGGAGCTGGGGTGAACGGTGTAACCCCGGACGTGCAGCTCGTAGAGGATCGAATCCTCGCGGGGAATCCGGGGTGACACCTCCACCGAGTCGTCGCGCGAGAAGTCAGCGATCAAGCTGTAGCGCGGCGGTCCCCCCCGGTGTCCCCACGGCTTGCCGCAGGACATTCCGGGCGCGTTGGGGTCGATCAAGATCAGGTCGGGGTTGTAGGCGTGTTTGGGCCCTTTGGGACCATCCACCCGGTAGCCGTACGAAAACTCCAGGTCGGCCGGCAGGCCGTCAATTCGGATGTGCCAGTGGTCGCCGGTGCGGTTGACCTTGGGGTCCAGCGGAATTTCGGCCTGGGGCACGACCCCGCAAACGTCGAACAACGCCAGCGTCACTGCGGTGCCGTTGCGACACAACAGGGCGAAATTGATCCCCTGGGGGGTCGGGGTCGCCCCTAACGGCAACGGAGCGCCCCGCGTCACCTTGAGTTCCCGCCCCCGGAACTGATACGTCCGGTTTCGCCTCAACCAGGTTGCGCGACTCAACGAGGATGTCATGCGATCCCCTCCCTCCGGCCGTCGGTCGTCGCAATCGACCTTGCCCGCTGGTTCTCCAAGGCCGAGTGTCCTCAATCAAACCAATTGGGATTGGATGAAATTGGATGAGCCAGGCGGGAAAAGGCGATTGGAGCGTGGATCGTACAACGGCGATCGACTGGATTCAAGCAAAGAGAAGGAGCCAAGGTCGATTTAGTTTGTTGGGAGTGGGTCAAACGATCAGCATGATTCGAGAGGGTTGTCAAGATTGTCGGGAATCAGCTAAAATTAGCGAATGATTGGATTGTGTGTTCTGCTGTGGGGACGGGACGATCGAGAGATGCTCGACATGGTGTCGGGTTTGCTCGGTCAAGCCGGGTTCCCGCCGAAGCGGGTCGCTGGACCATGCACGGTTGGAACACCTCATCGGGAGATTGTCGTGATGCGTACCGGCAAAGCGCTGGGCTGGAGACAAGTGGCAACGGGCTTGGGGTTGGCCCTAACGATGGCGTGGGGAGCCGCCGAGGCGATGGCCACTGGCCACGGCCTGCGTCGGGGGGGCGACATCGTGGTGGGGCCGGTCGAGACCGTGCTGGTTGAGCCGTCTACCTATGTGGTTCCAACCGCCTTCGTGGTGCCGGCCACGCGAACCACATTCCTTCCAGTCTCGACCGTGCGCTATCAACTGGTACCTACCACCCGCCTCGTAACCGCGCCGGTGACCACCACCTACGTCGCCTCGCCGACGGTGCTGGTGGCCGGACAGCCGGTGCGCAACGTTTTCCGACGACTGGCCCCAACCCGTTACGATCGGATCACCACCACCTCGGGAGTGTTGATCGAAACCGACCCCCTGGTGGTCGCTCCGACCCGCTTGGTGGAGACAACCAGTCTGGTTCTGCCCTCCTCGTCGGTGGTGGTCTCGGAAGTCGTTTCCAGTGATTCGGTTTGCTGCGGAGGGACCGCCGTGGTGACCTATGGCGCTCCGATCGCGTCGAACGAGACGGTGGTCATCACCGAGTCCCCCTCCGCCTCCTCCACGGGGATGGCCTCCACCCCCACCGATCGCAGCCGCGATCGCGCGGCCCAGCCCGCCACGACCATGACGCCGGAGCGTCGCAACCGCATTGCCAACCTGTCTCGGCCGCTCAATACCCCTCAAATCGCCAACGATCGCCAATCTGTCGTCGCGCCGGTCGCCCCACGGATCGAATCGACCCCGATGAACACTCCTCC
>Ga0209017_10002379_pt1 | contig 12210 bp, 7 predicted proteins | sample YNPBryunderm2012_FD_185812 | JGI IMG/M metagenome (GOLD analysis project Ga0209017, IMG submission 185812) | Anoxygenic and chlorotrophic microbial mat microbial communities from Yellowstone National Park, USA - YNP Bryant MS undermat 2012... ... | reverse complement strand
AAAGTCGAGCTGGGCGGCGTGGGTTAGTTCGACGAGACCCTTGGCGGTGGTTTCCAGACCACGGGTGGCCTGGTCCAGTTCCTGCGAAGCTCGCAGGCCAGCCGGCCCCAGGCGGTTGGCCCAGTCGGCGGCCTGTTCTAGGGTGCGATCCAAGGCGGCGATCAATTCGGGGCGGGCCAGGCTCGCCAGGCTGGAGGTTCCTCGACCGGCCGCGTCGAGCGCGTCGCGTAACGCCTCTAGGGCGTCGGCGTCCAGAGGCCGGGCACGGGCGAGGCGGGCGAACTGCTCAGCGCGGCCGCGCAGTTCGGCCACGCGGTCGGCGGTGAAGGGTTGGCGCGCTTGGTCGAGTTGTTGGCGAAGTAGGGTCACTTGGTCCGCGGAGGCGTCCGCGAAGGTTTCGACGCTTCGCAAGGTGGCCTGGACCTCGGCAGGCCGGGGCAGGGCGTCGCGTAGCCAGAGTAGGGCCGTCGCGCCGGCGATCGCCAGAAGCACCCGGACCGCGCGACCGATTCGCTCATCAACCACGGGGGCGGGGACGCTCATCGGGACGATTCCATTCTTTCCAGGGCAACGGCGGTTCATTGATCCAATCCAACCCGGCCCATTCCAAACGGGAGGGGACGGGCGGTCGGGCATGGCCGGTCGCGTCGTCGTGGGCTTAGGGGTGATGTTGTTGCTGTGATCAAGCCTCGGAGGTGAGAAAGACCAACCGGGTCGAATATTTAGGGCCTTCGCCCTGAAGGAAGTCGACTTCAGACTCGCCGTCGGCGAATGGTGCCCATTCGTCGCGGTCCACTCGACGCAGTTCGGCCTCGACTACGGAGCCGACGAAGACGCGGACCCGGCCATCGGGCTGAATTGGTCGCAACGCGGTCTCTTGAGCGTGACGCGCCGCGGTGGCCAGGTCGGGGGCGTTGATTCCAATCAGGATGAAGTAACCGGTCGAACCGGGCGGGCCCGATTCGTCGCGCTCTCCGAGTGGCTGATCCAAACGCACAGTGACGTGGGCTTGATAGTGGTTCATTCTCGTCGGATCACTCCAATCTAAAGGGACCATGAAACCCAGGTGAGACGGGAGGACGTTGGACGAGCGACGCGCGTGAGGGGGAGCGTCGTGACATTGCAGGAGCGTCGTGACATTGCATTAGATAAGCGACCTTCTTATGAAGAGAGACTCTGACCCGAGCGTGCCAGTTGATCCTCGACCGCTTGGGTGATCTCCTTCATTTTGAGTGGTTTGACCAGGACCACCAGACGGTCGTTTTCGGGGATGGAACTGCGCAATGGGGCTTGCTTGGGACCCAGGAGCAGGACGATTCGGGGTTTGCGGCCCAGTTGCTTGGCGAGGTTGCGGAGTTTGCGGAACGACTCGATCGCGCCGGAGCCGAACCCGTCGGCGTCGAACAAGATGAAGTCGGTGGGATGTTCCCTGTAGCGTTCCATCGCCAGGTCGAGGTCGCTGAAGAGGAAGACACGCAAACCACGCTTGTCGAACGATTTGCGGAAGACCTCGCGGACTTCCTCCTGACGTTCGACGCAGAACAGTTCGGGTTGGACGAAGGCGACAAACTCGCCACCCGCAGATGAGGGATCTTCTTCGTGAGTCGGACCATCTTGATCATCGTCGTCGTCGAAAAGGGATGGTCCCTGATCCATCCCAGGTTCGTCTTGGAGGGCGGACTGGTCCTCGATGTCGAACGAGCCGGTTGAACCTGCGTCGGAGTGGGACGGTTCGGTGGTGGAGGAGCGGGGGAACATCGGGGAGGCCGATGTCAGCCCGCCGGGTTGGGGTTGCAATTCGGGTTCGGGATCGGATGGGATGTTGGAGCCGGGGGGAAGGAAGATTTGGTCGGGTCTGAGGTTGTCGAAGTCGAAGTCTTCGAAGTCGCCACCGGTCCTGGAGGGCTTGGAGGTTCGGGTTTCAACCGGAGCCGTGCCGCCGATTCGAGCAGCAAAAGCTTCCAGATCGGCCAGGACTTCGGCCATGCTCTGGTAGCGTTGTTTGAGATCGACCTTCATCATTTTTTCGATGATGGCGGCGAGTTCGGGAGGGGGGGCGTGGCGATGTTCGCTGATCGGCGTGATCGCCCCGAAACTGCGCTTCATCATTTTACGGATGGGGTCGTCGCTTTCCACCTCGCTCATCGGTGCTTGGCCGGTGAGCATTTGATAATATACGCAGCCGAGAAAGAAGATGTCGGAACGGGGGTCGCCTTTGGGGCTGCCGCAGGTTCGTTCTAGGGCGGAGTAATCGACGGTGCGCTGGCTGTGGGTCCGCTCAACCTTCTTTTCGTCCTCGATTTCCGCCAGGCCGAAATCCACAAGTTTGGCCTGACGGTTGGTGGAGATGAGGATGTTGGTGGCTTTGAGGTCGCGGTGGGTGACTCCTTGCTCCAGCGAGTATTTCAAGCCTTGGGCCAGCCCAATCATCATCGGCAGAGCTTCTTGGTAGGGCAGTCGGACGCGCCGACGGAGGAACTCGCGAAGATTAGCCCCCTCGACGAATTCCATCGTCATATAGTGGCGACCCTGTTCTTCGCCGTAGTCGTAAACCTGAACAATGTTGGGATGGATCAGTTTGAGGCCGGCTTCTGCCTCTTTGCGGAACCGTTCGATTGCCCCGCGGTCGGCCACGAACCGTTGCCGCAACACCTTGATGGCGATCGGTTGGTTGCCGGGTTGCCGAACACCGCGGTAGACCCGCGCGAAAGTCCCTTCGGCGATGTGGAACAGAACCCGGTGGCCACCATAAAAGAAGCCCTGCGAGTCTCCTTTGCGGAGACGATCGAGTTGCCAACTGGTCAGCAGGTTGCGGCGTGAGAGCAGACTTTCGACCGACTTGAGCGATCCATCGGGGGCATCGACCAAAACGGCGTTGGCCTGGCTTTGAGTGATGAGTCCCAGACGAACGGCGTTATCCAACAGGTCTCTGGCGGTGAGGTCGGTGTCGGGCATGGCGCGGGCCTCCGACGAATTCTTGAGGTCGGGCGTTGTGCGGTGGATGGACGTCCGGGCTGGGCTGGTCTGGCCTGGTCTGAGAAGGGGAGGGCCAGGCGTGGACGGGCCGGAGCGATGCGAAGCGAGGCGATGCGATCGAAGCGTGATGGAGCAAGAGCCGACGCCGCGAATGGTGCGGCGAGGTCAATTGAGGTGGGATTGAAGGGAAACGGCTGGCGAATTGGGGCTGCGGATCGGCTAGGGTAAGGCTGGCGGAGGCGATGGTGTTCGTGTTCATAAGAACGACGACGCCGGAACGGCCCAAACTTGACCATTCCGGCGTCGGACGACTCGCGGACGAACAGAGACCAAACCGGGTTCGGACTCGAACAACGTCGGCAGGCCGGGTGGTCAGCGCCGGGGGGGGCGGTCAAACCGCCTGACTGGAACAACGGGCTGTTCGGGAGACGCCGAACCCCTACGGCGTGACGATCCAAGCCCATCGAGGTCGGCGTTGAGAGAAAATGAGAACTGGCGGTGGGACGCCACGCCGCCAGTCCTCTTCGAGGCGAGGATTTGACACGTCGAAAAAGCGCCGGGAAAGGCTCCCGCACGCAAATTGTGGGGGCGAAGAATAGGGATGGAGGCGATCAATAACGATCGCGACCGCCTCCGTAGCCGCCGCCACCGCCGCCGTAGCCACCACCACCGCCGCCATAGCCACCACCGCGGCCGCCGTAGCCACCACGGCCGCCACCGCCGCCGTAGCCGCCGCCACCGCCGGAGCGGGGTTCGCGTGGACGGGCTTCGTTGACGGTCAGGTTGCGCCCCCGGTAGTCTTGACCATGAAGCGCGTTGATGGCCTCATCCGCGCCGCTGCTCATCTCGATGAAGCCGAACCCGCGCGAGCGATTGGTTTCACGGTCGATGATGATCTGAGCCGAGACGACTTCACCGTACTCGCTGAACAGATCGATGAGATTGTCCTCGGTCGTGTCGAAGGTCAGATTACCGACGTAAAGCTTCTTATTGGACACTGGAACGATCCTTGCCTTGCACCTCCGAGACCGACTGCTTCCGGCGAGACAGCGACCAGACACCGCTTCAAACACCCCGCACAGAGCGGTCATCCCTCCGACTATAACAGTAGCGGATGGAACCCGTTTTGGGAATCGAAAAATCTCAAGAATTTCTTTCCCTCCACGCCGCCCGCGTTGGATTCAGAGCGCGGCTCGTAGGTCGAGCGATTCGGGCGGAAGTGGTACTCCAGGGAGTTGTCCCGGTGATCCTCAAAAACTTTAACGTTTGAGGGTTGGGTTGCGGTGGGGCGTCCAGGTTCGCCAACCGGCGAGATCATTGACCGCGAGGCTGGCGAGCAGAGCCAGGACGGGTGTGAGCGGAGCCCGCATTCGCAAGTCGGTCCAGTAGACCAGATGAACCAGGCTAAGACCCACGAGCCAGGCGATCGCCACCCGACCGGGCCAGCGTCGGACGGTGGGTCGAGTCAATCCGAGGGCGGCCAGCGTCAACAGGGGCAGACTCCAGCAGGCGGTCGCCAGGACCACCGCTTGGGGGAAGACCTGGGACGAGGGAGCAAACGCCCAGAAGCGGCCCCAGCGCGCTAGTGAAGCGCGGACGAACTCTCTGGGATGCTCAGCGATGAATCTCAGGGTTCGGGCGGTCAGTTCGGCGTCGGCTTCCGGTTCACTTAAACCCTGCAACGACGTGTTGATCTCACGGAACCAGGCAGCCTGGTTAGGACCGCTCCAGACTGCGCCGGCGGGACCATTGAGAACCTCGGCGTAGTACACCGGGTTATTGGCCAAGGCCAGGGTGTAACCACCATGCGTTGTGGTGAGGATGAAGCCGCCGACCGCCAGGTGGTTGCGAATCGCCCAGGGACTCAACGTCCCCACCAGACCTAGTAGGATCAAAGCGGCCGCCTTGCGGCTCCCCGGCGCGGCGGTGGGGAAGGCCCGAGCAACGACGATCAACAGACCACACGGCAAGAGGCTGGGGCGACAAAGCGCCGCCAGCCCCAGCACCATCCCCAACCCCAGCGATCGAGCCGGGCGGTCGGCGAGAGCGGCCAGCCACGTTCCCAACGCCACGAGCAACGCCGCGAGAGTTTCGGTCATGGTGAGCGGCGCTTGGGCGACGAGAACCGGATCCAGCGCCACGATCAGACCAGCTCCCAGCGAAGCGTGAGGCCCTAGTCCCCAGCGTCGGGCGGTTTCTAAGATGAGAACTGCAGTGGTGGCTCCCATCAGCGCATGGAGAGGCCAAACCCAACGCGGTTCGTCGGGAGCGAGGGCGACTAGGGGAACGAGCGTCAGAGGGTAGAGCGGGGGACGATAGGCGGTGGGCCGATCGTTCCAAACGAATCCCCGTCCTTCGGCCAACGCCAGGGCCAGAGTGCGATAGCCGTCGGGGTCGGGGGCGGGATCGTCGGCGTTCCAGCGGGATACCGCCAACGCCAGACGGGTCAGGATCGCCAAAAGCGCCACCAGCCAACGGGATCGATTCATCACCGGGGTTGCCTCCGCGGCCTTCTCCCCGATGAACCGCCACGCTCCGACTCGCTTTCGCCTCAACTCGTTCCTTAGCCGCATCCGTTGGGCTTGGCTGCGCCTGAGTGGCCTGGCCCCAGCGTGTGGGGACGGATTCGGTTGGGGAGAGGATCAAATGCATTCATATCGTAAACAAAGGCCGGAACGGGTTGCTTCAGGGCGAGGGAGTCTTGGGTGATGGAGCCGACGCGCTCCCTGTCGCCGAGGCGGGCGCGACCGAGGGATCGGCGGCGGGGGTGGGGTTAGAGGAAGGAGACAGTGCTTGGGTCGTGGCCAACGCGGCGGCCTCGGCCGCTCCCATCAGGCTTCGGAAATCCGCGCGCTCCCGCAGCGAATCGAACGAGGCGGTCTTCAGCGCCGCGAGCCGTGAAGGATCGGCGTAGTATCCGGCTTGTTGGGCGCGGGTCAAGAGTTCGACAGCGCGGGTCTCGCGTTCGTTGACCAGGCGTCGGCGCTCGGTTTCGGAGAGTGAGCCATCGCGGCGGAGGGTCTGCGATGCCTCGCAAAGCGCCCAAGCGGCGTGGTGCAGTTCGTCACCCGTGCGTTCGCCGGGACGTTTGAGGGCTGCTTCCACCAAGTCGGCGGCCCCGGCGTGGTCTCCCATGCGAGCCAGGGTGAGGGCCTTGAGGACTTCAAGTTGAACGGTGTGGCGACCGTCGTCCCGAGCCAGTGCTTGGTTCCAAACGGTGGCGGCTTCAGCATGGCGATCCAAGTCGCTCAAGGCCAGCGCCTTCCCCCAGAGGGCGCGGGTCAGTTCCACTGCGGCGAGTGGTTGAGAGTCGCGTTGGCTCAACACGTTGTTTAGGGTAGCGATCGCGTCGTCGTAGAAGGTGAGAGCGTGGTTGGCCTGGTTCTTAGCGTGATAGATGCCGCCCACGTTGCGCTGGGTGCGTCCCAGTTCCACGGCGTAGTCGAGACGTTTGGGGAATTGTTCGACCAGTTGGCTTTGCAATTCCAACGCTCGGGTCAGGAACCGAACCGCCTCTCGGTTCTGATTGGAGCGGCTCCGGAGTCCGCCCAACTGGTTGCAGACGGCCGCGAGTACGATGCGGGGCGCGACAGCCTCGGGACGAGCTTGGGTCAAGGCGTCGAGCCGATCGTGGGCGGCGAGGGCGGCCTCCTCGGCGCGGGCGATCTTGCCTTGAGCTTCCAGGCAGAGTGACAGATGCCATTCCGCCCGAGCCAAATCGATCACCAGCGTGGGATTGAGGAGAAGGGCGTTGGGGGAGGCGTCGGCCAGAGCGCGCAGGGTCTGGATTGCCTGCTGAGCCAGCGGCTCGGCTTCGACCGGCTTGCCTGCATCGAAGTAGAGACGGGCCAGGTCGGAGCGGGTAGCGGCCAGCGCTTGGCGAGCCTCGGTGTCGTCGGAGCGGGTCTTGACCAACCGGATCAGGTTGGCCATAGCTTGGCGACGACAGCGTTCCGAATCAGCGGCCCGTTCCCGTTCGGCCAGCTGTTCCGCCCACTGGTTGAGGGTGGCTGAGAGGTCGAGCAGGCGGGCGCGTTGGACGGCGTCGAGGGGGCCAGGCAAGGGGTCCAACGAGTCACTCTGGGTGGCGAGGTCTCCCAGTTGACGAGTGCGTGCCCCGACCGCTTGAGTGAGCAGAGCCTCGGCCTCGTCGTGTCGGCCATACAGGCGGGCGATTCGGGCCAAGCGAACCAAAAGCGCTGGGCCGTCGAACGCCACCAGGTCGGCGGCCTCCTCGGGGTCGTTCGCTGCGGAGTGGCCGCTATTGCCAGGACGAACGGCTAGGTCGGCGCGCCGACGATCACCCACAGCGCGTTGGTAGGCAGCGCGTGCCTCGTCCGGTTCGCCACGGTCCCAGGCGAGGTCGCCCAAAGAGGCCCGGGCCCGCGCCAACGATCCCGCGACGAGCGCGCTGGTCGCCGCTTGAGCTTCTGTGGCGTCGCCCGTGTCACTGGCGATGGGTTCCAACAGAGCGACGGCTCGTTTGAGATCGATCTCGGCGGCTTCGTCTTTGTGCAAGCTCCGGTAAGAAGCGGCTCGATCTATGAAGGCCCGGCTCAACTCTAAACACGCCTCGGTGGAGGGCGATGCCCCGGTCGTCAGAGGCTCTAGCGTTTCGATCGCCTTGGTGAATTCGGCGAGGGCTTCGTCGTGACGACCCGCCTTGCGATAGGCTCGTCCTGTCGGCAACACCGTTCGCGCGAGGGTCAGACGATCATCGACGCGACCAGCCGCTTCGACCACCGGGTTGGTTTGGGATGCGATCGGCACCGGCAAGAAATCCCGAGCGGCCTCCCCACGGCCAGATTCCACCAATAAGGCACCGAGGGCTTGGTGAAGCGGTTGAAGACGCTCGGTGTCGTTGGTCATCAGCGCGAGATCTCGGCAAAGACGCTCGGCGGTGGCCAAGGCCCGGTCGGCGGTCTCGATGTCGCCCAGGTTCCGCAGGGCCCGGGTTCGTTCCAGTTCCACGATTGCGTGTTGCTCAAGGGGTTCCCAAGCCTCGGGATGAGCGTGGGCGGCCGTCGCCCAGAGGTTGGCAGCCTTCTCCAACGCCTTGAGTCCGGTTTCCACATCATCGCGCCGCAGTGCGGTTCGGGCCAATCCGCGTTGCGCGTCGGCCAAGGGACCAAGGTCCTCCAAGGCGGGCGGCGTGGTGGCAACCTCCAGACCTCGAGAGAGCCAATCGACCGCCTGCCGATAACGCTCGAATGCGTCTTGATCGCGTCGTTGCGTCTCGTCAAGGATCGCCAACCGTAACTGGGCGCGACCAGCGCGGCGGGCGGCCCCAGGGTCGTGTTCCACCAGAGGGAGGGCGTCGTCTAGGATTGACTGATAATATTGGCGGGTCAACGACTGAAATCGCTCGCGAATGGATTGGAACGCGGGATCATTTCCATGAGGATCACGCTGGAACGCGATCAGCAGGTCGTCCAGGGTTCGTTGGGCTTCGGCGAGGTCGCGTTTTAGCTGGCGTGGGTCGCGTGTTTCGGGGTCGAGGTTGACGGCTGCGGAAGACGATCCCGCAGTCAACCGGCCCGCGATCCAGCCCCCTGCCAGAGCCAACAAGGCCGCGAGGACGACTTGCACCCGCGGCGACGCCGAGGCGTACCGTTGGGTTGCCCAACGACACCCGCTCCACGCGGCTTGGGCGATCAGACGGGCCGCGCGGCCGAGTTGGGTCCCGACATTCATCCAGAGTTGGGTGTGGGGAGAGGTGAACGGAGACGCGATTGGAGGGGACGCCGTCGGCGAATTCCGGGACGGCGACGCGGTTGAACCAGCCACCGCGCCTGGGGGGCGTGTCGCGTGGGAACGCGCTTGGGAATGGGCGGTGGTCAGCGGGATGAGCGGGCCGTTGATGGGTTCGGCGTGAGGCAGGGGGATCGCGTCGAGTTCGCGGGCGAAGACTGTGGGATGGGCGTGCCGCGAGTCGGCCGCCAACGACAGAGCCTTGAGGCAAAGGCGTTCCCAGGGCAGGGGGACCGAGGGATTCAACTGGCTAGGGGTGGGGAAGTCGCCTTCGACGATCCGGCGAGCGATATCGGCTCGTCGGCCGGGTTGGCCGTCGTCGGCGTCGGGACCGCCGGGAGGACGCCCGGTTAGAATCACATACAAGCCGACGCCAAGGCGATACACCTCCGAGGCAGGCGTGGAGGGGGGATCGACTTCCTCAGCTGGATCAAGGGAGCGAAACGCTTCGGGAGGCCAGCCGCGGCGGTCCCGGGGATTCAGCCCCAACGCCTCGTCGAGCATGGTGGCGACGGAGCCGGTGGCGAGGGCTTCGTGAACCAGGATTCGGTAGTCGGCCAGCAAGCCGTTGAGCAGCGAATCGCGTTCGCGCGATCCCCGCCGCCCGCCGACCAACCGTGCTAGGCGGGCGCGGAAGTCGCCGCGATCGACGCGGGAATCCTTGGTTTGGGGAACGTGGGCTGCCTCGGCGGAGTCGGCTCCGTTGGCGAGCATGGCAGCGGTTGAGGAAAAAGTGACCCGAACCGCTTGGTCGTCCTTGTCACTAGGAGGAGCGTCGTTCCAATCTGACTGGGTTGGGTTAGCGTCGGCCGAGATCACGATCTTGGCTTGACGATAAGAATGAGCGGATGCGTTGTGAATGGCGGCGTCGGTGCCGGCGTAGCGAGTGGGCTGGGCGACCCGCGCTGTGTTTGGGCGGTCGTCAGGCCGATGAGTTGGGGCTACCTTAGAATGGGGGCCGGGTGGGGAGGCGGCCAGGGAGTCCTCGGCGACCGCCGGATTGGAGGTGTTCGAGTGGGACGCGGGAGGAGTCGCTTGGAACGCTGCCTCTTGAACCGAGACGGGGTTGGAGTTCGGGAGCTGGGAGGGGGCCGATTCGTGGATTGCTGCGGCAAGGGTGGTCGAAGGGGTTCGAGTCAAGCCTGAGGACTGGGTTCGAGCTTCGCGGGTCGGAGCGACGGTCGCGGGCAGATCGCGGTCGAAGAGCCGTCGCAACCGACGCTTCATACCGAAATCGGCGAAGTCGATTTGAGGGGGGGCAGGTCGGGTTGTCTTGCCAGGTGGGACCACGGGCGCGAGTCTCCGTAGCGCTTCGCCAAGTTCGGCATGGCCTAACGCCTCGATCCTTAGCCTCAACGCGGGCGTGAGACGGATCGTCGGGCGGCTGGTCGCGGCCGAGGGGGGCGGCTCCAGCAGGATTCGCCACCGGTCGGCCTCGCTGTCCACCGCCGCGCGGTCCGCTGGCGGCCAGCATTGCGACCCCGGGAACGCCTGGTCTGGGGTCGAGGCCGTCTGATAACGGCTCAACCCGTCGATCAATTCGTCCTCGGTCAGCAACCCTCTTGTCCAGGCGACGACGCCCCAAACAAGGGTCCGCTCGGCGCGGGTCATCGACATGGCTGCGTCCCCTTCCCTGGTGGACCGCTCGACCGTTCATGCGGGGAACGCGCCGTCCGGCGGCCCGTCGCTCCCTCGCGGGTGGATGAATCCGTTTCAGTGAGGTGGCTGGCGGAGCGGTTCGGATGTCTCGATCCTGCCTCACTCGCCGCGGTTCGTGTTCCGTCGAACCAGGTTGAAGCGAATCGAGGCCGCCCAATTCAAGCCCGATCCAGGTGGCGGGGTTGATCGTGTTGGGAGGATCGGCGTCGAAACGTGAGTCCGCCGTGGGGGAGCCAAACCGTTCAGCCCCACGGAAGCACGTGAGACGCTTCAGAACCTTCGAATCCAACCCAATCCACCCTGACCAGCTCCGCCCCGATTTACTTCGTCAGCCCGAGCGGGTAAACCGAGGGTAGCCACGTCGGAGGGTCATACCGATCCTTGACGGTTCTGTAAACCCCAATGATCCGATCCGTCAACCAAAAGGATTCGAAGTTCGGGATTGGGACTTGTCGCGTGGTGTTTTTCCATCCTCGTTGGGTCTGAGATCTATGTTATGACCGCTTCGGCCCGGAAACCGGTTGTTTTGTGCCTGACCGAAATGCACGAATCAGGGATGAGTCTGTTGCGGGAACGTACCGAGTTGCGGATGGCCAGCGGTACGGATCCGGCCACCTTGGCGCGGGAGATTCCCGAAGCCGAAGGATTGGTGATCCGCACCAGCGGCGTCGTGGACGCCGCGTTGCTGGATGCCGCCCCCCGTCTCAAGGTGATTGGGCGTCATGGGGTCGGGTTCGACCATGTGGACGTGCCGGCGGCGACGGCACGCGGGGTCCAAGTGGTCTACACGCCGGGGGCCAACGTCGAAGCGGTCGTCGAACACACCTTCGCCCTTATGATCGGCGTTTCGAAACATTTTCCCAAGATGCTCAAAGCGGTGGCCGAGTTTCGCCACCACGACCGCACCTCGGTGATGGGGCGGGACATTCGGGGGCGGACCCTGGGAATCGTTGGGTTTGGACGGATCGGCAAGCAGGTGGGACGGGTAGCTTATCAGGCGTTTGGGATGAAGGTGCTGTACAACGACATCGTGCCGATCGCCCCCGAGGACGAACAGGCCGCCGGGGCCCGCCGGGTCTCCTTGGAGGAACTGCTGGCCGAATCGGAATATGTCAGCCTTCACGTCCCCCTGGACGCCTCAACACGGCGGATGATCCATGACGGCCGGTTGGCTCGGATGCGTCCTGACGCCATTCTGATCAACACCTGTCGCGGCGCAGTGGTGGACGAGGCCGCCGTTGCGCGGGCGCTCGACGAAAAGCGGCTTTGGGGCTACGGTGCCGACGTCTACGAACTTGAGCCTCCCCCCCGCGATCATCCCCTGATTGGTCGCGACGATTGCATGCTCACGCCCCACTGCGCCGCTCAGACGATCGAATCGCTGATCAACATGGCCTCCTGGTCGGCTCAAGGGGTGGTGGACGTGTTGGAAGGCCGCCCGCCCAAATATCCGGTCAACGATCCCGCCGAGGTGATGGCCGCCCGTCGGCGTTTGGGCAAAGTGTAACTCAGTCGATCATCCGAGGTTGTCCGATCCAGCTCAACGCCGATCGACTCGACTCGGGGCCAACCCCAGCAACGCGGCCTGGTTTCGATCCCGCTTCCCGTTTCCCGCTTCCGACCCGGCATCGTTTGGAGTTCGCCGTCCTTATGGCCGATTGGAAGACCTTGCTAGCCCCCCACCCCCGGGTTCGGATATTGGTCCAAGGGTCGCCAGTGGCGGACGGCTCGTGCGTTTTGTACTGGATGCAACGCGCTCAGCGAGCCAAGGCCAACCCCGCACTCAACCTAGCGATCGCGCTAGGCAACAGCCTCAAGTTGCCG
>Ga0209017_10002375_pt1 | contig 12233 bp, 10 predicted proteins | sample YNPBryunderm2012_FD_185812 | JGI IMG/M metagenome (GOLD analysis project Ga0209017, IMG submission 185812) | Anoxygenic and chlorotrophic microbial mat microbial communities from Yellowstone National Park, USA - YNP Bryant MS undermat 2012... ... | reverse complement strand
GCAGTTGCTCAATGCAGTGAGCAGTTGCTCAATGCGGTGAGAGGTAAATGCGCTGCGTTTGTCAGCGGCCCGGCTGCCACGGACTCCAGCAGGTGCAAGTGGCGCCCGCCAGAAAAGTCGAAACCGCGCGTGCATACCGCCATTTCTCCCTGCCCTTACAGATAGTCAGGGTGGCCACTGAGTTCGGCGGCTGGCACCGGGCAAAGCAATCCTTGCTGTTACGGTGCGCGATGGCGCCGGTCGAGCGGCAGGGCACTCAGGCGGTCTTGCCCAGATTGCCCATCTGGTTCAGCTTGTTGTACAGCGTCTTCAGACTGATGCCGAGTTGCTCGGCGGCCTTGGGCTTGTTGCCCTGATTGCGATCCAGCGCTTCCTGGATGGCCTGCATCTCCAACTCGCGCAAAGTGCACGGCCCAGTGCGCTGGTGCGGAACCGAAACGACAGCCCGCCGGGCCGACAGGCGGTCGGGAAGATGTTCCACGCCGATCGGCAAGCGATCGCAGAGTATCAAAGCGTGTTCGATCAGATTGGCCAGCTCGCGGACGTTGCCCGGCCAGTGATACGTCTGTAGCATCTCCAGGGCCTGTGGGGTAAAGATGGCGTCTTCGCTGCCGACGAATCGGCCTTTGCGAATCAGGAAGTGGCGTGCCAGTTGGGGGATGTCTTCGGTTCGCGCGCGCAGCGGCGGCAAAGGTATTTCGAAGGTATTGATGCGGAACCACAGGTCCTCGCGGAACTGTCCGGCGGCGACCATTTCGTCCAACCGGCGATTGGTGGCGCAAACCACGCGGGTATCGCAGGTGATCGCCTGGTTGTCGCCCACCCGACGCAACTCGCCGCTTTCCAGAAAGCGCAACAGTTTGGCTTGCAGCGGCTTGGGCAGCTCGCCGATCTCGTCCAGAAATACCGTGCCGCCGCTGGCAACCTCTAACAACCCTACTCGGTGTTCATCGGCTCCGGTAAAAGCCCCTTTGCGGTGGCCGAACAGCTCGCTTTCGATGAGCGTTTCGGGCAGCGCGCCGCAGTTGATGGGCACAAAGGGCATTTCGCGGCGGAGGCTCTGGTCGTGAATCGCCCGGGCCACCAGTTCTTTGCCGGTGCCGGTCTCTCCCAGCACCAGAACGGTGGAATTGGTCGGTGCCGCTTTGGCGATCAGTTGCCGCACCCGGTTCATCGCCGGCGAATCGCCGATCAGTTCCGAGCGGCCTTCGATGCGTTCCAGCCGCTGTTTCAAGGCCCGATACTTGTTGGTCAGTTCCCGCTTTTCGGCCACGCGGCGGAGCACGGCCTGCAACTCCACTAGCGTGCAAGGCTTGGTAAGGTAGTCGAACGCACCATGGCGCAGCGCGGCCACGGCCGACTGGAGCGACGACTTGCCGGTAAGCACGATGGCTTCGGCATCGGGCGACAGTTGCTTTGCGCGGGCGATGACCTCTATGCCATTCAGTCCCGGCATGTCCAGATCGACCAGCAGGCAATCGTAGGCATTGCGCTCCAGGGCGGCGACGGCGGTCAGCCCGTCGGGGCAGACCGTCACCTCGTGCCCCATGCGCGGCAGCTCGATGCGCATCAACTCTTGCAAGGGGCGTTCATCGTCGGCAAACAGTATTTTCAGACCCTTAGGCTGCCTGGCAGTGGTGCTCATAGGCGTTCTGTTCCTCGGCAAGCGGTAAGACGACGCGGAACGTAGAGCCGCGGCCCGGCCCGTCGCTGTGTGCCGTAATGCTCCCCCCGTGGTCGGCCACGATGCGGTAGCTTATCGAAAGTCCCAGGCCGGTGCCTTGCTGGCCGGCGCGGCGCCGGGTGAAGAATGGCTCGAAGACGTGCTGAAGCACGTACTGGTCCATGCCGCAACCGTTGTCGGCCACGATCAGCTCGGCCATACCTTGCCGGGCGGAAAGTTCGACGCGCACCAATCCGCCCTCGTCAAGGCTGTCCAGGGCATTGACCAGCAGATTGAGCACTACCTGCTTTATTTCCCGGGCGTTGACCGACGCCAGCAGCAGCCCACGACGCACGAACTCGATCTGCTTGTGTTGATACTTGCCGATGTGGCGTACCATGTCGATGACGTCCTGGACCAGTTGCCCCAACTCGGCGGTCTGCCGCGAGACAGGCCCGATCCGCGAGAAGTCCAACAGTTTTTCGGTCACTGCCTTGCAGCGGAAGGCCTCTTCCTGGATCATCCGCAAGTAGCGCTTGACCACGGCGCGCTGCTGTGCATCGGCTTGTGCACCCCCCTGCCAAAGTTCTTCCATGCGACTTTCTAGCGACTCGGCACACATGGCGATCGAGGCCAGGGGGTTGTTGATCTCGTGTGCCACGCCTGCGGCCAGAAAGCCCACGCTGGCCAACTGCTCGGCGCGGACAACCTGCTTGGTGCGTTCTTGCACCTGGCGATCCAGGTCATCGCGGATCTGGCAGAATCGGGCGGTCATGTCGTTCAGCGCCTGGGCGAGTTCGGCGGTTTCGTCCTGGGTATCGAGATGAATACGGTAAGAAAACTGCCCTGCGGCCACCCGACGGGAACCGGCGATCAGCTTCCGCAGCGGTTCGATTATCCAAGCAAACAGCAGCCGCACGTAAACCAGGAATAGCACGCCGGCCAACACGCTGGCGATCCATGTGGCGATGATCAGCGTGCGATATTGCCCGCGTACTTGCTCTGCGAATCCGCACAGTTTTGCGTGCAGGTGACTGGGCAACTGGAAGCTCAGTTCCTGCAACCGGGCCGCCTGGGCGTCGAGGCCGTCGATTTTCTGCGTGTCGAGTATCCACTGGCTATCTAGACTGTCTTGGTGCAGTTGGTCCAGCACCGCTTCGATCTGCGCCAAGGTTGCCCATTCGTGCTGGCAGTCGCCGATTTGTGGGTCGGGGTCTACGGTGTTTTCCAACTGGCGCCGATAAGCGGCAACCGTCTGCTCGATTTCTGCCAGTTGCGCCCGGAATTGCTCTCGGCCTAATAGCAGTTGAGCAGGCAGTCGCTGTGACTCGGTGTGGGGGAACTGGGCGGCGCGGAAACCTTGCAGCTCGCTGAGCGTTATGCGCAACTGTCCCACGCCCCGGCTCAACTCGGCCGCCACCGGCAGCTCGTTTACCCGCCAGGAAAGGCTTTTGACCAGACTGCGATACGCGTAGGTAGCGTATAGCCCACTGCTAGACAGTATCGCTACCATCACCACCAGAAGCCCCAGTCCGGCAAGCAGTTTGAGCCGGATGGGCCACCTGACCGTCAGCCGCGCAATCAGCCTCGGCAGCCCGGCGGCATCCAACAGCACCTCGATGGGCAACGTCAACAGCCGGCGCATGCAAAGCGACCTCCATGTCGCGTACTATTTGAAGCGCGATTCGCCCGTGGGCTGGAGAATGTACCGTTGAGTGTGCAGGCGAATCAATACGCATCCGGGGGGAATCGGGCAAGGTCATCTCCGACATCGCTCCCCGCCGCTTATCCCGCATGGTCGGCGTGTTACGGCAAACTCTCGGTGCGATAACGTTGCCAGACTACGAAAATGCGGCCAAGGTAGCAAACAAGCCACAATTTCCCCAGTTGACATATCTTGCCGGTATTAACATCTGCAAAAGCCGACGTGCACCCGTCTGGTAGCCCGCATCGATCAACCCCCGGTCGTCCCCAGGATTTTGTAATGCCTGCCCGACGCAGCGGAGGGTTGACACGCGGCCCCGCGTAGTACAGATTGTCGGGTTCTAGCGCGGCGGACAGCCGGTGGTAGTTCACGCGGTCCGGGCGCTTGGGCGATGCTCGGCTAGTGCCGGCTGGCAACCGCCCGCCTTCCAGCTAAACGGTCAACACGTTTTCCCGCCAGAAACTGTGGGAGTCGAAAATGGAAGTCATCGTCACCCGCGACTACGAGGAAATGAGCAAGACGGCGGCCCGGGTGGTCGCACAAGTGCTGAACCTCAAGCCCAACGCGGTGCTTGGCCTGGCGACAGGCTCTACCCCGTTGGGGCTTTATAAGGAACTGATACGGATGCACCGCGAGGAGGGGCTGGATTTTTCGCAGGTAACCACCTTCAACCTGGACGAGTACGTAGGGTTGCCGCGTACCCATCCGCAGAGCTACTACTACTTCATGCAAGAGAACCTGTTCAAGCACATAAACGTGCCCAAGCAGAATATCTATGTTCCCTCGGGGACGACCAGCAACTACGCGGCGTTTTGCCAGTGGTACGAGCAGCGGATTCGAGAGTGCGGGGGGATCGATTTGCAGGTGCTGGGAATCGGCAGCGACGGACATATTGCCTTCAACGAGCCTTCCAGCTCGTTGGGGTCGCGGACGCGAATCAAGACGCTCGCGCGGCAGACCATCGAAGATAACGCCCGCTTCTTCGGCAGCCCCGAAGAGGTGCCGGTATATGCGATAACCATGGGCGTGGGCACGATCCTGGAGGCCCGCAAGATCATGCTGCTGGCCAGCGGACGGCAGAAGGCGCCGGCGGTTGCGGCGGCCATTGAAGGGCCGGTCACCAGCATGATCACCGCCAGTGCCTTGCAATTGCACCGCGACGCGATGTGCATCATCGACCGCGAAGCCGCCAGCCAATTGAAGATGCTGGATTATTACGAGTGGGTGCAAGCCAAGATGCCCAACGCCCCGTAGCCGGAGTGGGCAAGCTGATGGGCATGGAACGCCCGATGTGCCGCAGATTGTAGCCGGCGCGCCCGATCCCCGCTATGCCCACAACGATTCATGCGGCAGTGCCCAAATGCCGCTAATGGAGGGGCGTGCTGCGGTCGCGTGCGTTGGCGCCGGGTGCGGCCACGACGGAGCGCGGCCCTCCAGATCGACCGACAACTTGCGCAGACAATGTTCACATAATACGCCATAGCACACTAACATTCCCACCAAAGAGTCTGGCATGCGTTTGATACTGTTTGATCGACCTGGTCCGGAACGATTGGGGTTCGAGCCGCTTGCGCTATCGCGCCCAATCTGGGAACTGCGCTGCGGCATGACCAGCCTGGGAGCGAAACTGCTCTCCAGGCTGTGCCCATGGTGGAAGCCGGAGCCGGGCGGATCGTTGCCCGTTGCATCCGCGCTGGCGGCCGGCGGTGAAGCGGCGGCCGGTGCCGGATCGTCCGCAGCAAAGGTCTTGTCGGCAGGCTGTTTCGTGCCCGATTACATGGCCGCCGCGTACGGCGCGCGCACCGATTGGCCGGTGAACGATCCTGCGCTATTGCGCGGCGATGATCTGCTGCTAGTACACGGCCGATTGAAGGCCGATCATTTCCACTGGCCGCTGGACGGTCCGAGCATGCTTGGTGTGGATAGCCAGGGACGGGTGGTTGCCGCCCGCATCGCCGCGGCCGACCTGGAGTGGTTGGATACATCGACGATCGACGCCCTTCTGGCTTCCGCTCCACAGCACCTGCCCACGGCCGATCAACCCTTGAGTGCCTGGAACTACACCTGGGAACTTGTGCTGGCCAATGCCGAGCAGATCACGGCCGATTTCGGGACTTTGGGGCGGACAGGCGTGGAAGGCGTGGTCGAGGAACCTTGCCCGATACGCGGCAATCGCAAAGATGTCTACATCGCCCGCGGAGCTGTGCTGCACCCGATGGTAGTCATCGACGCCGAACACGGCCCGGTGTTCATCGACGAAGGGGCGCAGATACATTCTTTCACGCGGATCGAAGGTCCGTGCTACATCGGGCGGGGTAGCATCTTGCTGGGAGCCAAGTGCCGCGAGGGGAACACCATCGGCCCGATGTGCCGCGTGGGCGGCGAAGTGGAAGAGTCGATCGTCCACGGCTACTCCAACAAGTACCACGATGGTTTTCTGGGGCACGCTTACGTAGGCGAGTGGGTGAACCTGGGGGCGCTGACCAGCAACAGCGATCTGAAGAACGACTACACCAGCGTTTCGGTGATACTGGATGGCCGCACGCCGGTCGATACCGGCTCCACCAAAGTTGGGGCGCTGATTGGCGACCATGCCAAGACTTCCATCGGCGTGCTGCTGAACACCGGGGCTTATGTGGGTGCGATGGCCATCGTGGCGGCCACCGGCAAGCCGCTGCCGAAGTTCATCCCCAGCTTTGCCTGGTTCCTGGAAGGCGTGGTCACAAAAGGATTCGGCAAGAAACAACTGTACGAAACGGCGAAAATCGTCATGAGCCGCCGCGGTTGCACCTGGACGGCCGCCGAGCAGGCCATGTGGGACGAGGTATACAACCTCACGGCTCCGGTGCGCAACGAGGCCATCAAGCGCGGCCGCCGCGCATTGGCCGGCGGACAAGGCCCACAGCAGTAACAGCGCAGCAACAACAGTCAGAGGTCAGCAACAATCGTTTCGATCCGTTTGCTGCCGGCAGACTGGGGTGCACCGCAGGGCGGCGACGGCTGTGGGCTGCCGGTGGGAAGCGGTGGCGATGTAAAACGTCGGCTTGGGCAAATACTTGTGAGGCTACCAGCGTTCGATTACACTCGTTTTAGACTTGCGGTATCAAAGTTGTTACGCTTCAGTCTGGGTGTTAATTGTGGCGTTCTCTGTGGGGAGTGCGATATGTCGGATGTAGCCGAAAGAGTCAAAAAGGTAACGGCCCGGGTGCTGCGGCTCGATCCTGCGCAGATCAAGCTCGAGCATCATTTCACTACCGACTTGGGCGCCGAGAGCGTGCAATCGGTCGAGCTGGTGGCTGGCTTCGAGGAGGAGTTTGGCATCGAGATGGACGAAGACGCCGCACTGGCTGTGCAAAGCGTGGGAGAGGCCGTAGAGTTCATCACCAAAGTTTGCAAAGAGCAAGGCGTGCAAGTGTAACCGCGTTGCTGGCCAAGCCGGATAAGATAAAAGCAGCTATTGGATCTTGATAGGACGTTGGCCCACTGGGCCGGCAACAACGGGGCGGAATATTGGTTGGGCAGGAACTATAAGTCCCCAGTTCCAAGGAAAGGAGCATCATGTCGCAGCAGTACAAGTTCCCCTTGGCCGATCGGACCGAGCCGAACTTGCTGGAAGAGATTTTCGATTACAGTCTTCCGCCGAAAATTCGCTTCGACGGCCCCGTGGTGGAGTACATCGACGGAAAACCGGTGGAGTTCGACCCCCAGGCTTTACGCACGCGCGACATCTTCATCACCGACACCACCTTCCGCGACGGCCAGCAGGCCCGCCCGCCTTACACCGTCGATCAGATGGTTCATATCTACGATCTGCTGGCCAAGCTGGGTGGTCCGAATGGCGTGATCCGCCAGACCGAGTTCTTTCTTTACACCACCAACGACCGGCGGACGCTGGATCGCTGCCGGGAACTGGGACATCGCTATCCGGAATGCACCGGCTGGATTCGCGCCGACAAAGGCGACTTCCGCCTGGTGCGCGAGGCGGGTTTGAAAGAAACCGGCATTCTCACCAGTTGCTCGGATTATCACATCTTCCACAAATCGAAGTTCAAAAGCCGCCGCGAATGCATGGAAGCGTACTGCGCGATCGTCGATGCCGCATTCGAAGCCGGTGTGCGCCCACGCTGCCATCTGGAGGACATTACCCGGGCCGACATCGAAGGCTTCGTCATGCCATATTGCGAACGGCTGATGCGCATGAGCGAGCAGGTGCCCGAGGAACTTTCGGTAAAAATCCGCCTGTGCGACACCATGGGCTTCGGCGTGAGCTATCCCGGCGCCGAACTGCCGCGCAGCGTACCGAAACTCGTCTATAAACTCAACCGCGAGGTGGGCGTGCCCAGTCACCGGCTGGAATGGCACGGTCACAACGATTTCCACAAGGTGCACACCAACGCCGTTACCGCCTGGCTGTACGGCTGCGATGCACTGAACTCCACGCTGTTTGGTTTCGGGGAGCGGACGGGCAATCCGCCGCTGGAAGGGGCAATCATCGAGTATATCTCGCTCAAAGGCGATCTGTGCGGCATCCAGACCCAAGTGATCACCGAACTGGCCGATTACATGCGCTCCATCGGCCTGCCCATTCCGGACAATTATCCGTTCGTGGGTCGGGCGTTCAACGTTACCCGCGCTGGCATACATGCCGGCGGGCTGCGCCAGGATGAACGCATCTACAACATCTTCGATACTACAGCCTTGTTGGGCCGACCGCCGCGGGTCTCCATTACCGACAAAACCGGCGCCGACGGCGTGGCTTTGTGGGTCAACGAGTACTTCGGGCTGAAAGGGGCCGAACGGATCAACAAAATCAAAGTCCACAAGATCGCCCGGTGGGTCAACGACCAGTACGAAGTCCACGGCCGCATGACCGCCATCAGCGACGAAGAACTAGAAGCCAAAGTCAAGGAGTATCTGCCTGAATACTGGGAAAAGTACAAGGGCAAAGCAGCCAGCTAAATCGGTGGCGCTGAGTTACCGGAAAAGCACAATATCTCGCGGTGGCAGGGCCGGTGGCATCACAAACTGGCGTCGGTCGCTTACCGCGCGACTTGTGTGCGTTTTGCGCGCATGTTTTCAAGTGATCTCGGGCATGCGTTGAAATGATCTGGAGGGCCACGCTCCGTCGTGGCCGTGTTCCCAAGTCCAGCGGACGCGACCGCAGCACGTCCGCCCGACACCGTCATTTGGTTGTGGCCGAAGTCAGCGATAGGCCGTAAAGGTTGATGGCAGGTAGAGATCGATGGTAGAAGTAGGCATCCTGATGGGAAGCGACAGCGACTGGCCCAAGATTAAGGCTGTGGGCGAGGCGCTGGACCAGTTCGGCGTGGGCTACGAAGTGCGGGTCCTCAGCGCACATCGCACGCCGCATAAAGTGGCCGAGTACGCCAGTACCGCTGCCGGCCGAGGCATCAAAGTACTGATAGCCGCCGCGGGCGGCGCAGCGCACCTGGCCGGCGTGGTTGCTGCGCATACCACCCTGCCGGTGATCGGCATTCCCGTGCTGACCGACGCACTCGGCGGTCTGGACTCTCTGCTGTCGATGGTGCAAATGCCCGGCGATGTGCCAGTGGCTACTGTGGCCGTCGGCGGCGGTGGTCCACGCAACGCCGGTCTGCTGGCTGTGCAGATACTGGCACTGAGTAATCCGGGGCTGCAAGAGAAACTGGTGGCTTTCAAGAAACAGCTTGTCGAGAAGGTCGAGTCCCGCGACGCAGCGCTGCAAGCGACTCTGTCGAAGTCGCAACTCGGCAAGTAACAGTGCTCTAGCGCAGTCGGCGAACATCTAACGTGGTGTGTAGCATTCTCTACCGTTCTCGGCCGCCCGGGCCGCTGCTGTTGCAATGGAACAGATCGAGCCAGTCTGCTGGATCGGCGGCATCGATGGATACCTGCGGCTGATCGACCAGACCGCCCTGCCTGCCGAACTGAAATACATCGCTTGCCACGACGTTGACCGGCTTTGGGAAGCGATTTGCGCCCTGCGCGTTCGCGGTGCGCCGGCCATCGGGGTGGCTGGTGCATACGGTCTTTGTCTGGCCGCCCGAGCGGCACTGGGATTTGGCCCCCCGGGACAAGCAGACCGGTCGGTACAATCCGCTGCCCCAAGCGATCAGGGTTCCAGCGAAACCAACCGGCCACGTGAGCAGGCCGGCCCCGCTGTCACGGGGCAAAGCTCTGTCGAACCCCCATTATCTGGTCCGGTGGGGATTTCATCCGAGCTTCTACTGAGCCGACTGAAGCAGGCGGCCGACTATCTACAGTCCAGTCGGCCCACGGCGGTTAATCTCTCGTGGGCGCTGCGCCGCGTTGTGCAAAAGGCCGAGGAGTACGCGAGCCGCAATCCGCTGGATATTGCCGGCGCCGTGCTGTCCGAAGCCCATGCCATCTGCCAGGAAGATCGCCAGATGTGCCGCGACATCGGCCGCCACGGGGCTGGTTTGTTGTGCGACGGCCAGACCGTGCTGACCCATTGCAACGCCGGCGCGCTTGCCACGGCCGGCTACGGCACGGCGCTGGGCGTGATTTACGCTGCTGCCGAGTCGGGAAAACGTCTGCGCGTCTTTGCCTGCGAAACCCGACCGCTGCTGCAAGGCGCCCGGCTGACTGCCTGGGAATTGCAGCGCAGCGGCATCGACGTGACGCTGATTTGCGATTCGATGGCTGCCGAGCTTATGCGGCAGGGGCGCATCGGGGCGGTGATTGTCGGCGCGGACCGCATCGCCCGAAACGGAGACGTCGCCAACAAAATCGGCACTTACGCACTGGCTGTAGCGGCGGCCGCCCACGCAGTTCCTTTCTATGTCGCCGCGCCCAGCAGCACATTCGATCTGTCGATCGCCAGCGGCCGGGAAATACCCATCGAACAACGCGACCCGCGCGAGGTAACGCATGGTTTCGGGCGGCAGACCGCGCCGGAAGGCATTGCCGTGTACAACCCGGCCTTCGACGTCACTCCTGCCGCGCTTGTCACGGCGGTGATCTGCGAGCGGGGAGTCATCAAACCGGTCGCCGAGTGGAACATCCGCCGTTTATTGGAGAAGCCTTAACGCTGCCTATGGCCGCAACCAAATGGAGGTATTGGAGGGACGCGCTCCGTCGCGTCCTTTAGCGCTGGGAACACGGCCGCGACGGAGCGTGGGCCTGCGGATCACTTGAAAACATGCGCTCAAAACGCGCACCAGTTACGCTGAAAGTGACTACGATGCTCGAAAGGCTGGCCGCTGGACCAGTAGCCACAGCTTCGTTGATCGCCTGCTGACAGCCCCGCACCGCTGGACGTGCCAGAAGTGGCACGCGGCGGAGCCATCTGAGCGGTGTGATAAAAGGAGCGTCTGGCCAGTGAACCAGATCGGCCGTGTGCCTATGACTGTGCGACCATCGCCCCGGCGTGATAACTGGAGCGCACCAGCGGGCCGCTGGCCACCGGCCGGTAGCCGATGCGCCGAGCCAACTCGCCCAGTTGGTCGAACTCTTCGGGCGGAACGTATCTGGCCACGGGCAACTGTGCCGGCGAAGGCCGAAGGTACTGGCCCAGTGTCAGCATCTGGCAGCCAGCCTCGTGCAACTCGGCCAGCGTGTCCAACAGTTCGCCGACCGTCTCGCCCAATCCCAGCATCAGGCCGGTTTTCCGTCGCACAGCCGGACTGTGCCGGGCGATGTGGCGGAAGATGGCAAGCGTGCGCCGATAGCTGGCCGCCGCAGTGCGCACCACCGGATACAAGCGAGGGACGGTCTCGCAGTTGTAGTTGTAAACGTCCGGGGCGGCCTCCAACACCCGGTCCACCGCCGCCAGGTTGCCAGCGAAATCCGAAGGCAGCACCTCGACGCTTGCCCCGGTGGCCGCACGCACTGCTAATATCGTGCGATAGAAGTGCTCTGCGCCGCCGTCGGGCAGATCGTCGCGTGTGACCGATGTAATCACCACGTGGCGCAGCCCAAGTTGCGTGGCAGCTTGTGCCACACGCTGCGGCTCTTCCGGGTCCACAGGCAAGGGCGTTCCCTTGCCCACGCTGCAAAACCGGCAACCCCGGGTGCAGATCGAACCGAGAATCATGAAGGTGGCCGTCCGCTGCGAGTAGCATTCCGGCCGATTTGGGCAGCGGGCATGTTGGCAGACTGTCGCTAGCCGCAGATCGTCCAGCAGACGGGCAGTCAGATGCGCTGCGCCGCCTGCGGGCAGGGCGGCCTTCAGCCAGCGCGGCAGGCGTTGCGGCGGCTGGCTGGGTGCAATATCGTGGGCAGGGTGAGCCATTTTTCGTCGAGCCAAGTTCGTTCAGGGATAAACTGAATAATGCGGAGAATAATGCGGAGACAGGACTTTTCTGCGCTCGGCTTGCCCGGCTGGCTGCTCCGGCAGTACAGTGAATTATGTACGGCACCGGAGGCTGCGAGAAGGAGCGGTGGGATGGCAAAAAAAAGCACGCAAGGCGATGATCCCCAGGTGCGGCTGATTACCCAGAACCGCAAGGCCCGGCACCGCTTCCACGTCCTCGACGAGCTTGAGTGCGGACTAGTTCTGGCCGGCAGCGAGGTGAAGAGTCTGCGCGAGGGTCGGGTTTCGATCGAGGAGGCTTACGCCCGGCTGAAAGACGGCGAGTTGTGGCTGCTCAACTGCGATATTCCCGAGTATCCCGACGCCAATCGCTTCAATCACCAGCCCAAGCGTCCCAGAAAACTATTGTTGCACCGCCACCAGATCAGGCAGTTTGCCCAGCAGGCGATGGAGAAAGGCCTGACCCTGGTGCCGCTGAAGATGTACTTCCGCGGCGGCAAGGCGAAGGTGCTGGTTGGGCTGTGCCGCGGCAAACAACGCCACGACAAGCGCGAGGCAATGAAGAAAGCAGAAACAGAGCGGGAAATTCG
>Ga0209017_10002373_pt1 | contig 12240 bp, 8 predicted proteins | sample YNPBryunderm2012_FD_185812 | JGI IMG/M metagenome (GOLD analysis project Ga0209017, IMG submission 185812) | Anoxygenic and chlorotrophic microbial mat microbial communities from Yellowstone National Park, USA - YNP Bryant MS undermat 2012... ... | reverse complement strand
CCTGAGAGTCGCTCTCCCAGACCACCACAAAATCGCCCGCCGCGTTCATCGCCACATGGGCATTGCGTTGGTTGAATGTGGTGGAGGTGTGAACCTGAAACTCATCCCCCTCTTTCCCAGTGGACATCACCCGAAACGAATGCCGAAACGCCCCACCCGCTTGACCATTCGTGTCCCCGTCCAAACCACGGTTGTTCAAATCACGAATGATTGGCTTGGCCTCCAGACTGTACAGACCGGGCGTCAACGCCCCGGAAAGACTCAGCGTCGCCACGTAACGATTCCGCAACGGATCCAGTGACACGCTCACTCCGGTGATCGCCCCAATCTGAAGCTGGCCATTGCGTGACAAACTCCAGTTGGCCACGTTGGAGGCCGCCGAATCGGGTTGACGCGAAAATGTCACCACCAGATGAGACACGTCGTCGCGGTCCAACGAGGCGTTCAACGGAATGAGTTGGTCGTCCAGGGTGTGGACCGCCATTACATCCAGCAAGGACGGCAGCGTGCTGGAGGCGTAACGCGCCAGATACACCCCGTAACTCGAGCCGTCCTGGTAAAAGCTCTCCCAGGCCACCACAAAATCGCCCGCCGCGTTCATTGCCACGCTAGCATTGCGTTGATTGCTCGTCGTGTAGGTGTGAACCTGGAACTCGCTGCCCACTGGGTTGCCCGAGGCGTCGAACCGCTGCGCGTACACCCCGTAACCCCAGCCGTCCTGAGAGTAGCTCTGCCAGGCCACCACAAAATCGCCCGCCGCGTTCATCGCCACGTGGGGATTGACTTGGAAGCTCGTGGTGTAGGTATTGATCTGAAACTCGCTGCCCACTGGGTTACCCGAGGCGTCGAACCGCTGCGCGTACACCCCGTAACCCGAGCCGTCCTGGTAGCTCTCCCAGACCACCACAAAATCGCCCGCCGCGTTCATCGCCACGTGGGGATTGCGCTGCCAGCCCGTGGTGTAGGTGTTGACCTGGAACTCGCCGCCCACTGGGTTGCCCGAGGCGTCGAACCGCTGCGCGTACACCCCGAAACCCGAGCCGTCCTGGAAAAAGCTCTGCCAGACCACCACAAAATCGCCCGCCGCGTTCATCGCCACGTGGGGATTGACTTGGAAGCTCGTGGTGTAGGTATTGACCTGAAACTCGCTGCCCACTGGGTTGCCCGAGGCGTTGAACCGCTGCGCGTACACCCCGTAACCCGAGCCGTCCTGAGAGTAGCTCTGCCAGACCACCACAAAATCGCCCGCCGCGTTCATCGCCACGCTAGCATTGCGTTGCGCGTTTGTGGTGTAGGTGTGGACCTGGAACTCGCCCCCCAACGGAACGCCTGAGACGCTGTAACGCCGCGCGTACACGCCGTCTGCCCAGCCGTCCTGACCGTAGCTCTCCCAGACCACCACGAAGTCGCCCGTTACTGCGTTGACTGCCACGCGAGCCTCATCCTGGTTGTTCAAGGTCACCTCGTTGACCCGGAATTCCGACAGCGACAGCAGCACGCGTGGCTCGCACTGCCCCTCACCCACATCACACCAGGGACGGAAACGACGCCCCGAACGTCCCAGCCCCGATGACCGCGTGGCCAGACGCCGGCTCGATCGACCACCGGTCCTCGTGTCCAACCACTCCCGGTTGACTTTCATCACGCTCCTCCTTTGAACAGTTCCAAGGGGCTCGACCAGCGAGATTGCCGAAACGCCCTCCGAAACTCAACGAAAGTCCGTGACTTCGCCTTGCGACACTTAAAAATGCGCGACCAGGCAACTCATACTACGTCACCGACCTTGAAAACTGGACGCGGCTCAACTCCCCTTCTTCAAATTTTTCACGTTTCCACACAATCTTTCCCTCACGACTTACGACGACCTTCCGTCACCGCCCAAAATCAAGCCGACGTCCTAGGCTACCACAGCGTCACCTCATCCAAGGCAAAACAACGCCCCCAAGCCAAGCCATCAACGACTTCGCCATCGGGAGCGCCAGGATGGTAGAGCGTCAGGACAGGATGAACCTCCCCTTAACGCTTGAGCGGTATATCCGGCACGCCAGGGGTCTCCTGGCCCACAATCTCATCAACCGATTGGATCGAAGTGGTACGCGACCATTGCACATAGAAATAAATGCACAGAATCGTCATGATGCTGGCGTAGTTCGCCAGGGCGATCAGCACCCAGGAAGGCGGGCCAGAACGCGCTGGCGGGGCGATTTCCAGGTCATCGTCGGACGTATAGGAAATTGAAGAGGAGGATTTGTTCAAAGTCGTGTCCGCCGCGCACGAGACGCCGGCGGGGTTCCCTTGCAGGGCGAACATCGCCTCGGTGGAGGAGAGAGGTTGGCGGGTCGGGGCGGTGGGGACGTTGAGTTGGTTGAGGAACTCGAACGAGCCAGAACCCAAGTCGTTGGAGGCCGTCGAAGCCACGGCCGAGGGGTCGAGGGTGATGCCTAGATCGAGTCCGTCGTGGGGAGGGGTTGGGTTGGCGGCAGAGGAGGTGGCGAGGTTCGCAAAATCGAAGTCGGGACGGGTGGGCGGCGAGGATCCGACCCGCGCAGGGTCGGAGGGGGGGAAACTGGCCTCGCCTGCGACCTGGAGCGGGACGGAAGCCTGGGGGATGTCGGGATCGCTAGTGGGAAGGCTTGGCATGGTTCCCTCGCGGCGCATCTGGTGTTGGCGACTTGATTCGTCGGAGGCAGAGTGGCTGGAATTTGTTCGTTCAGGGTTTGACTCGCGCACGTGCTCGATGTGATACGTGGAGAATTCCTGGGTTGAAGGTGATTCGATAATGGGTTGCGAATCATCCACCGTCGCTGGCGGGGAATTCTCAGAACCAGGCGTCTGGGTGGACGATAACGATGAGTCGGAAGGCTGAACCGGGATGACGTGAGGTTCCCCATGCGTGGACGTGTCGAGACTCAGAACCTCGTTGGGCGTGCTGATTGGAAGGGACGCTGGAACGTCAGGATGTTGTTCCAGATGCTTCCTCATCTCCTCGGGGTTTTCAATCCAGGTGTCGCCCGCGAGTTTGACCGGGGTGGGGGACTCGGGCGCGTCGATTGGTTCGAAGAAGAAACGCGATTCAGGTGTATCGGGCAAAGGGACGAAGCGATCTTCGGACCGCACCACCGGCGGCGCAGGAGGCTTGGAACTCGCCGAAGCCTCGTCAGACCGGGATTCGCCTTGGGATTGGGACATGGGGCCACTCCGTTTGAACGCATCGAACCAGACCAGATCGGTTGAAAGATCACAATGGAGGGATCCGGCTCCTCATCCATCGCCCTCTGCTCGTCACAGGGAGAGCGATGGAACAGATCGAGCGATCCGGCGCGAACACGACGGAACTTGAACCCGACGGAGTCGATCCCGCCGAATTCGGTCCTGGAGCAAAAGAATGTTGGTGCAATCCTCAGATCCCCGCGGCGCGACCCACGACCGGGCGTTTGCAGCATCAATCAAAGGGGCAGCGCGTGCGAGACTGAGAATGAGTTAGGCTCAGAGCCACCCCTTGGAACTTCAACGACCCCGCGGCGACGCGGCTAGGTCGAACCAGTTTATCGTCTCCGACCATGCACGCATAGAGTCAGCTTCGGCGGGGTGGTGGTCGAGTTCGCCCCAGATCGGCAGCTCGGGCAGGCGTCGGCTGAGTTCCTCGGCGTTGGTGCGGGCGGTGAGCGGGTCGGTGGGTGTCTCGGGGTCATTCAGGATCAGCCCGGCGAGTCGCAGACCCCGCAGCCGCGCTGCTTCGACGGTCATCAAGGTGTGATTGAGCGTGCCCAAGCCCCGACGCGCCACGATCAGCACGGGATAATCGAGCCAGGCGGCCAAGTCGGCCACGGTGGTCTCGTCGGTCAGAGGGCAGAGCAAGCCGCCAACCCCCTCGACGATCGCCAGGTCGCAACCCCGCTCGCGCCACGAGTTCAAAGACTGGTCCAACCGTTGACGCAACCGAGGCCACTCGAGCGGTTGGCCCACCTCACGAGCCGCCACGCAGGGAGCCAGCGGCAGCTCCAGCATCCATTGACAAATAAGGCTCCGATCGAGTTCGGGGTCGCCCAGCGCCTGGGCGAGCGTTTCGACGTCAGGGTGACGCCATTGGCCCTCAGCGTCCCGTTTGGCTCCGCTGCCCACCGGCTTGAGGGCAGCGGGTCGTCGTCCTTGAGCGATCGCAGCCCCGACCAGCGCAGCGGTGATCTGGGTTTTGCCCACGCCGGTATCAGTGCCGGTGACGAAGAGGCCTGGCAACGTCAGGGGTTGGGGTTCGTTGGTCCGCATAACCGTCACGCCCGGCCCTCCCGCACGTCATTCCAGGCCGCCTCTAGAGCGTCGAACAACCGATCGAGATCGGCGATCGTCACGACCAACGGCGGTACGATCACCAACACGTCCCCCAGAGGACGAGTCAACACCCCGTAATCCCTCGCCCGTTGACACACACGCGCGCCGATGCGCCACGCCGGCGGGAAACTCGCGCGGGTCTCGACATTTTCAACCAGTTCAATCCCAGCCATCAGACCGACACCGCGAACATCCCCCACCTGGGGCAACCGCGCGAACCGCTCTAGACGGTGACGCAGATGGGCAATCTTGGGCGGCAGAGTCTCCAGCGTCTTCTCTTCCTCGAAGACCCTTAGCGACGCCAGGGCCGCCGCGGCCGCCAGAGGATTTCCTGAAAACGTATGGCCATGATAGAAGGTTTTTGGGCACTCAGGAGAACCCAAAAAAGCGTCGTAGATCCGTTCGTGGGTCAAGGTGGCGGCCAAGGGCAGGTACCCCGCGGTGATCCCTTTGGCGAGGCAGAGGAAATCTGGAGTCACATTCTCTTGCTGACACGCAAACATCGTACCAGTTCGTCCGAAGCCAACGGCCACTTCGTCACAGATGAGGAGGGTACCGTAGCGGTCGCAAAGGTCGCGCAAGCCCTTGAGGAAGCCGGGAGGGTGGACGAGGAGACCGGCGGCTCCCTGGATCAATGGTTCAGCCACGACGGCGGCCACTTGCGGGCCGTGGGTCTGAAACAGACGTTCGGCGACACCCAGGCAATGGTCGCGGACCTGGTCGGGGGAACGTCGTTGGGTGTCGCGGTAGGGGTGGGGCGTGGGGATGCGTAGGGTGGGGAACAGCAACGGCCCGAAGGCGGCGTGAAACAGGTCGATCCCGCCGAGGCTCACGTCGCCGAGGGTGTCGCCGTGATAGGCGTCGCCCAAGGTCATAAAGAGGGTGCGATCTGGTTCGGGGTCGGGCTTGTTGCGCCAGTATTGGAACGCCATTTTCACCGCGCTCTCCACAGCAGTGGAGCCGTTGTCGGAGAAAAAGACGCGAGTCAGACCAGGCGGGGCGAGGTCGGCCAGACGTTTGGCGAGTTCAATGGCGGGAGGGTGGGCGACGCCGAGCAGGGTGGAGTGGGCCAGACGATCGAGTTGGTCGCGGATCGCCTGGTCGATGACGGGGTGACGGTGGCCGTGGACATTGCACCAAAGCGACGAAACGCCGTCGAGATAGCGGCGGCCCTGAAGGTCGATCAATTCGACACCTTCGGCGGCGTGGATTATGAGCGGCTCGCGGCTTTCCCACCAATCGCGTGCGGTGAAGGGGTGCCAGACATGAGCATGATCCCACTCGGCAAGCTGAACGGGGTCGAGTTCGGGAGCGGAGCTCTTGGATCGTCGATCTGACGTGGCGAGAGAAGGTTCGAGAGGTGGGGTCATTGGGCGTGTGTTCGTCGAGGGACAGATCGAGAAAAGAAACCGACCCGCCGGCAAGGGCGGGTCGGGAGCACCACCACGAGAGGACGGAAACGAGATTGTGAAACGCAGAATGGCCTCGAAACCGAGTGGGACGGTGGGGTTTGCGTCGTCAACCGGGCAGTTGGGTTAGATCAGGTAAACCACCGTGAAAAGGACGATCCACACCAAATCGACGAAGTGCCAGTAGAGCGCGGCGATTTCGACCGAGATATGGTTGTCCTTGGTGTAATAGCCCAGGAAAGCCCGCGTGGTGATCCAGAGCAGCAGAATCGCCCCGGCGAAGACGTGCATCCCGTGGAAACCAGTCATCACGAAGAAGGCCGAGGCGAATAGGCTCACGTCGGGCGTGAAGGCACCAGTAGGTGAAACCCCAATGGGATAAGGTTCATGAGGGAACATCAATTCATAGTATTCAAAAATTTGGATTCCGAGGAAGGTGCTGCCTAGCAATAGTGTGGCGACCAGCAGCGTGAGGAATTGAGCGCGTTTGCCGCGCTGGATGGCCATGATCGCCAGACTCAGCGTCACCGAGGAGGACATGAGGATCAGGGTGTTGGCCCAGGTCATGGGGATATTGAGCGGGTTAGTCGCGCTGTCGTAGGGTCGGGGCCAAGAGGTGAAGCCATAGATGGGATCATCGACGTTGGCCTTAGCGACGGCCGGGGCGGCGTTGGGAGGATACACAGCGCTGTAGGCGGTCGCCGGGCTGCCGGCGCGAAGCACCAGGTAGGAACCGATGAGTCCAGTGAAGAACATCACTTCGGTCCCCAGGAACAACCACATCGCCACCTTGGGGGCCATTTTGAACTGAAACGGTGAGGTGGAAGCGGCGTGTCCCGTTGGGACGGCGGCACCGGCGAGGACGGCGGGGTTGAGTGCGGCGTCGGCCATCGGAGGTTACCTTCGGGTCGAGCGGGTGTGGAAAAAGGTTTGAGCGACGAGGAACGCAGTGGAACCGGTTTAGGGGCGGGGACGGGGTCGCAACCGTTGAATCAGGTCTTCAGATCGGCAAGCGGTCGTAGATGAGCAAACTCAGCAACAGTGGAAGATAAAGGAACGACGCTTTGAGCAGACGACGAGCCGTAGCGTCCCCTGGTTGATGGTGAAAGTGAGCCGAGGCGGCCAAGTAGTGGGTCCCCAGCGCCAGGGCTCCGATGAAGTACCAGCTGCCAGTGAGTCCCACTACCGAGGGCAGTAACCCGACCGGCACCAAGGCCAGCGCATGGAACAACGCCTGACGGCCAGTGATCCGTCCTTTGGGGTCGAGGTCGGGATGGGTGAGCATCCGGTACCCCGCCTGGGCGTAGTCGTGGCGGTGCAGCCATGCGATGGCCAGGAAGTGGGGGAATTGCCACAGGAAAACGATCAGGAACAGGCAAAGCGGTTCAAGACCAAGTTGGCCGGTGGCCGCCGCCCAGCCGATCGCCGGCGGCAACGCGCCTGGGATCGCCCCCATCGCGGTATTGAGGGTGGTTCGTGCCTTGAGAGGAGTGTAGACTCCTACATAGAGCAGAAAGGTCAGCAACGCCATTGCCGCGGCCAGCACGTTGTTGAACAAACCAAGAATCGAGCATCCCACCACAAGAAGCAACGTTCCGAACAAGCCCGCCTCGAAGGGGCTCAATGCTCCGCTGGGCAGGGGGCGCTGCGCAGTTCGGCGCATCCGGGCGTCGCGGTCGCGCTCCAAAAGCATGTTCCACGCTCCGGCGGCACCGGCGACCAGGCCGGTGCCTAGCACGGCGGTGGTCAATTCCAGGAGACGGAATGGCGTGTCGCCCCGCAAACGGTCAGCGGCAGCGAACCCTACGGCGACCGTCACCAACACCATCAAGGTGAGCCGCGGCTTGGTGAGGCTAACCAGATGTTTCCAGTGGGAACGATGGGAGATGCTCGCACGCGGTTGGGTGAGGGGGCGGGAGGGACCGCCCCATGCTGGAGACAACGGCAGCGCTGCGGTCGAAGAATCCGCCGCCGACGCGACCGCGGGACCCAGATCCCCCTCGGGTCCCAACGACTCGTGGGAGGGAGGCGGGCCGAGGGTGGTCAAGCTCATGCAACAGCTCCTTCCATCCGACACGACGAAGGATCGGGGGACTTGGATTGAGCGACGAGACGACGCCGGGCCAGCAAGGACACCACCACCGCCAGACCCAGCACCATCGCCCCCAGAGCGACATGCCCGGTGCGGGTCCAGACGCCGGGAATCGTGATCTCGTGCGGCATCCCGTCAAACGGCCAGAGCACCACCGCCACGGTCAAGCCCAACACGAACTGGCCCAAGACCGCTGCGCCAAACCAGCGGCTGGCGGTCACCAGACCAGTTCCCTTGAGCGTGTGACGATGCCGTTCCACCTGGTAAAGCAGGAGACCCGTGGTGGTCAGGACCACGAAGGACCCACCGCCGTGAATCCAGAAGGCCGGGGGATCCAGAAAGTGGCGAATCCAACCGCCCAGAAGGATCTGTCCATACACCAAAGCCACCAGCGCAGGAGCAAGCCAACGCAAACCCGCGGGATCCGACACCCGAACCGGCGGGGACGCGGCGGCGACATGACGTTGGAACAGGCCCCCTCCCTCGGTCCAGGCGCGCGAGGTCACGGTTGCCAGCGCCACCATCAACGCGAAGGTGGCTTGACCGAACCCGCCGTGAACCATGGCCAGGGTGGTGGAGTTGGCTAAAACCCGTTGACCGCCCAGAAGTCCCTGGAGCAGCACCGCCACCAACGCGGCCAAACTGGTGTAGAGGACCACCCGGCGGGTCTCAAACGCGACCATCCAGATCGTCAACGCCAACACACACAAACCGACCGCCGCTCCGTAGAGCCGGTGGCCGTGTTCGATGAACACGCCCCAGGCGGCCTCCGTCATGTCGTAGAGGAACATGTTATCGCCAAAGGTGGTGGGCCAATCGGGCACCGCCATGCCGACGCCGTAGGTGGTCACTAAACCACCTACAAAGAGCAAGGGCCAAGTGAATGCCACCGCGCCGACCGATAACCAGAAGGGTATAGGTTTATATCGATACGTGCAGGACTGAAGGGAGGGAAGCACCGCATCGGGCCGAACCGGGTTCGCTTGAGAAGCGGTGGACTCGGGCCGATCTGACGGAGCGTCGGGCGAGGAAGGCCGGGGTTCCGCGAGCACCGTGGCCATGAGCATTTGGGGGGGTTGAGGGTTGACGGGGTCTTGGAAGACGGTTCGACCCGTGAAGTGTGGATGGCGGCTGAACCGCGGCAGCGCTTGGGGGTCGCAATGCGGCGGCGGAGCGGTCAGGCGTCCGCCGTCGCCAGGTCGCGGTGCGACGCGACTGGGTGAGGGATCGACGAGGCAGGTGGTCGGCCGAGCCCCACACACGAGCCGCGCGACCACCTTTGAAGACTCACTTCAGCAACAACGAACCTAACCGACGGGCCGTTGCCCTAGTGGGCGGCTTCGGCCATTGCCCTGCGGGTCTCCTCGGAGACCTCCTCAGTTTGGGGCAGGAAATCCTTATCGAGGGTCGGAGCGCTGTATTCGTAGGGACCGTGATAAACCCGGGGAATCGGCAGGAAGTTGTAATGGGGCGGCGGCGACGTGGTGGCCCATTCCAAGGTGTTGGCGTTCCACGGGTTGTTGGGGGCCTTAGGACCGTAGAACAGCGAGTAGAAGAAGTTCCACACCAAAATCAGTTGGGTCGCTCCCAGCAACAGGGCGTTAATGGTCATGAATTCGTTCATGCCCATGACCCCGGTTCCGCGGAGGTATTCATACACCGTTGGGTCGGCGATGCGGCGCGGGTGGCCGTGCATCCCGATGATGTGCATGAGGAAGAAGGTGCCGTTGAAGAACAGGAATGTGAGGGCGAAATGGATCTTGCCCAGGGTCTCGTTCATCATGCGGCCGAACATCTTGGGGAACCAGTAGTAGAGGGCCGCGAAGATGCCGAAGGTGCTGCCTCCGAACAAGACGTAGTGGATATGCGCCACGATGAAGTAGGTGTCGTGGATGTGCATGTCGATGGGGGTGGCGGCCATGAAGATCCCCGACAGCCCACCGATCACGAACATCGACACGAACGCCATCGCGTTGAGCATGGCCGCGGTGAATTGAATCCGTCCGCCCCACATCGTCCCCAACCAGTTGAAGGTTTTGATGGCTGAAGGCAAGGCGATCATCATCGTCGAGAGCATGAAGGTGGCCCCAAGGTAGGGGTTCATGCCCGACTGGAACATGTGGTGGCCCCACACGATGAAGCCCAGGCCGGCGATCCCTGCAATGGCAAAGACCATCGGCTTGTAGCCAAACAGCGGCTTACGGGAGAAGGTCGAGAGGATGTCCGAGACGATCCCCATCGCCGGCAGGATCATAATATAAACGGCCGGATGGGAATAGAACCAGAACAGGTGTTGCCACAAAATCGGCTGGCCGCCCCCAACCACTGGAGCGCTGTTGGCCACCACGTGGCCCGGCGGCGGGAAAAAGTTGGTGCCCAGAGTGCGGTCCATCAGCTGCATCGCCAGGGCCGCGGTCAACACCGGCAGCGCGAAGGCTTGCAGAATCGCGGTGATGAACATCGCCCAGACCGTCATCGGCATCCGAAACAGGCTCATCCCTGGCGCGCGCATCGTCAAGATGGTGGTCAGGTAGTTGACCGACCCCATCATCGACGAGACGCCCGCAAACAGCAGCGCCAGCAACCACCAGGTTTGACCTTCGTTGGAACCAGGGGTGGACCAGCTGAACGAGGCCAACGGCGGATAGCTCGTCCAGCCCGCCTCGGCCGATCCGCCGTTGACGAAGAAGGAATAGGTGATGCAGATGAACGCCGGCCACATGAACCAGTAGGAGTACATGTTCAGCTTCGGAAACGCCATGTCCCGCGCGCCGATCATCAGCGGGATCAGGAAGTTCCCGAACGCGCCGGTGAGGATCGGAATGATCACGAAGAAGATCATGATCGTTCCGTGCATGGTGAACAGTTTATTGTAGACCTCGGGCGGCATTTGGCCGCCAAACTCCGCCCAGGCAGTCTGCGACAGGATTGGCACTTGCGACCACGGCCAGGCCAACTGCCAGCGGACCAACAACGCGAGGAGACCGCCCAGCACGAAGAAGATCAGGCCGGTGAACAGGAATTGAATGCCGATGACTTTATGGTCGATGCTGAAAACATATTTGAACAACGGATTGGTCGGCTCGGCGTGGATGTGGTCATGCTCGTCATGGCCGCCGTGGCCGTGGGAGGCCGGGTGACCGTTGGCATCGCCGTGGCCGTGAGCCAGCGCGTGGCCGTGAGGTTCGGACTGAGGCGTGGGGTTCATTCCGCGATTCCTCCCGTCGTGGTGGGGTCGGGGTTAGAGTTGGGGGGGGACGATTCGGGCGAACCGACCTGGGCGTTGCCGGTGCCGTCCTCGAATTGACGCTTCTGCTGGTCAGCCAGCCATTGCTCGAACTCGGCCTTGTTGCGGTGGACCACCATTTTGCTGCGCATCTTGTAGTGGCCCCAACCGCACAACTCGGCGCACACCAGTTCGTATTCACCAGGGCGGTCGGCGTCAAACCAAACCGGGATGGTCAAACCGGGGACCGCGTCCTGCTTGATTCGCAGCTGGGGTAGGAAAAAGGAATGCAGCACATCCTCCGAGCGCAGCAGGATTTTGGTGGGCACGCCTTTGGTCGCCACCACTCGCCCGGATTCGTCGATCTCCTCGTTGGCGTAGAAGTGGAAGTCGTTGATCGTGATGATGTCGTCCGGGGTTCGCAGTTTCCCATCAGGACCAGCGTAACGGGTGATCCATTGGAACTGGCGGGCGGTCACCTCTGCCAGCACTGGTCCGGACGGCGCGTTAGATCGATATTTGATGTGGGCCCAGGTACTAAGTTGGTACACCGCGATGAACACCAAAATGAGCGCCGGCACCGCCGTCCAGACCACCTCCAGGGTCGTGCTGCCGTGGGTGTAGGTCGATTTGCGGCCCGGTTCGTCGCCGAACTTCCACGCAACGTAGCAGAACACCACCGACACCAGAACAAAGGTGATCCCGGTCAACCAAAGAACAATCATGAACAAGTGATCGACTTCCCGACCCAGGGCGGCCACCGACTGCTCGGCCACTTGGGGCTCGTGAGCGCCCAGGGTGTGGTAGGTGTTGGGGAGCCACCATTCGGGGTTGGTCGGAGCGTAGAGGTAAATCCCCAACAACGCGACCGACATCACGGCGAAGAAGACGCTCCACAATCGCACGGTTGGATTCTCCCGCGTCCGGGGACCGGTCGGCGGGACCGGCAAACCGTCGGACGGCTCGATGGGGTTGCGACCCGGCCAAGGTGGACGGCCGAGGGATGAGGGGTGAATTCGATTCGACTTGGAGTGGTCAAAACGGTGCGGATGATCAACTGATTCCGAGACGACGGCGAGAGCGAGCTGGCGATCCGGTCGCAGTCCGTTGGACGAGGACGCGGTCCGTTTCGCAAGCCGCCGACAATCGAATCAAGGGCGAGCCCGGGCTTGACGAATGGGTCA
>Ga0209017_10002372_pt1 | contig 12249 bp, 5 predicted proteins | sample YNPBryunderm2012_FD_185812 | JGI IMG/M metagenome (GOLD analysis project Ga0209017, IMG submission 185812) | Anoxygenic and chlorotrophic microbial mat microbial communities from Yellowstone National Park, USA - YNP Bryant MS undermat 2012... ... | reverse complement strand
GCGGGGCAATATGCGGGGCAATATGCGGGGCAATATGCGGGGCAATATGCGGGGCAATATGCGGGGCAAAATGCGGGGCAATATGCGGGACACCATGCGGGGCAATATGCGGGGCACCGTGCCTGGTCCACACTCGACCGCGTGCACCAGGCAATGCTCCTGTTTGCCGCCGGACGGAGCGAAGCCCTGCGGCGGTTCCTGGTGGAGGAAGGCGTGGGCCGGGACGCAAAGTTCTGGACGCTGGCCCAGGCGCTGTCGGCCCTGTATCCACGGGGCAGCGAGGAAAAACGGTGGGTCGAAGGCGTGCTGGCGCGGAAGAAGGGACTAGGGTTTTAAGGCAGAAGGCATAAGCCAGAAGTGAGAAGCAGATGGCGCATAACGAACACGGAAGAAGCAAGGAAAAAACGCCGGCAGGGCCACGCCACTTGCGGGAAAGGACGACACAGTTCGCCCTGCGCATCGTTGGCATGTGCTGCGCGTTGCCAAAAACGACAGCAGCCCGGGTGATCGGCAAACAGGTATTGCCAAGCGGCACCAGCGCAGGCGCCCACTATCGGGAAGCGTGCCGCGTTCGGTACAAAAAGGAATTGCCCGGCAAACTGCAAGGCGGTCTGGCAGAATTGGAGGAAAGCGCATACTGGCCCGAACTGTTGGCAAAGGCGAAGATCAACTGCGCTGCCCGAGTCCAACCCTTGGGTGACGAGGCAGAGGAGCTGCTGGGCATATTTGTCAGCGCCGTCAAGACCGCCAGGCACGAGCGAAGCCAATAGACTTCTGCCTTGAGAATTGGAGGTTTCCGATGCGACTACAACCTTGGTACCGAGTTGTTTACCCGCGGGAGGACCTGCGGGAGGGCAAACCGCTGGACGCTTCGGAGTTCGCGGTGCATTTGGATCATGTGCGTGAAGGGCGGGCCAATCCGGACTACCAGAACCCGGCCCGGTTCTTCGCCAAGACCTATCTGACCAAGGGCCTGCTTGGGCTGGCAGCGGAGGTGGTCAGGCGGCTATCGGGCATTACTGTGGCGACATCGTCGGTATTCAATATGACGACGCAGTTCGGCGGCGGAAAGACGCACGCGCTGACGCTGCTGTATCACCTTGCCCGCGGTGGAAGGCAAGCAAAGCAGTGGGCAGGGGTCGGCGAAATACTCGATCGCGCCGGGCTGCGCGACGTGCCCGAAGCCGCGCTGGGGGTGTTCGTCGGCAGCGAGTTCGACTCGATCACTGGCCGGGGGGGTGGGGAGGGCACGCCGCTTCGCCGCACGCCGTGGGGCGAGCTGGCCTTCCAGATCGGCGGCAAAAAGGGGTTCCGGGCGGTGGCTGAGCACGACAAGACGATGACGGCGCCATCGGGTGAGGTGATCCGCTCGTTTCTGCCCAGCGACAAGCCGTGCCTGATCCTGATGGACGAGTTGATGAACTATATCAGCCGCAATCGCAAGAGCGGCCTGACGGCACAACTGTACAACTTTCTGCAAAATCTGTCGGAAGAGGCCCGCGCCCAGCAAAGGCTGGTGCTGGTGGTTTCAATCCCTGCGTCGCAGATGGAGATGAGCGCCGATGACCAGGCGGATTACGACCGATTCAAGAAGCTGCTGGATCGGCTGGGCAAGGCGGTGGTGATGTCGGCCGAGGGCGAGGCGTCGGAGATCATCCGTCGGCGGCTGTTCGATTGGGAGGGGCTGCCGAAAGAGGCGGAGAAGACGATAGCCGCGTTCGCCGACTGGTGCGTAGAACACCGCAATCAGATTCCGGGCTGGTTCCCGGTCGATAGCGCCCGGGAGGCCTTCGAGGCAACCTACCCGTTCCATCCCGTGGTGCTGTCGGTCTTCGAGCGCAAGTGGCAGCAGTTGCCGCGGTTCCAGCAGACGCGGGGCATTCTGCGTTTGCTGGCCTTGTGGGTGTCGAAGGCATATAAGGAGGGTTACGAGGGCGGTCACCGGGACGCACTGATCGGGTTGGGTACAGCGCCGTTGGACGATCCGCTGTTTCGTACCGCGGTCTTCGAGCAACTGGGGGAAACGAGACTGGAAGGGGCAGTGACGACCGACATCTGCGGCAAGCGCGATTCGCACGCTGTGCGCCTGGATGGAGAAGCGACCGAAGAGATCAACAAAGCCCGACTGCACCAGAAGGTGGCCACAGCGATTTTCTTCGAGTCGAACGGGGGTCAGATGCGGGCGGAGGCCAGCGTGCCGGAAATCCGGCTGGCGGTTGGTGAACCGGAGCTGGACATCGGCCATGTCGAGACGGTACTGGAGACGCTCATCCAGACGTGCTACTACCTGTCGGTGGAGCGTAACCGCTATCGGTTCAGCACTACCGAGAACCTCATCAAGCGGTATTCGGACCGGCGGGCGACCATTTCGGATCGGGCCATCGAGGAGCGGGTACGAGCAGAGATTCAGAAAGTTTTCCAGAAGTCAGAAGGCATCCAGCTCGTCTTCTTCCCCGAAAAAAGCAACGCCATACCCGACCGCCCCGCCCTGGTGCTGGCCGTGCTCGCCCCGGAACACTCGATGGAAGACGAACAAGCGACCACGGAGCTGGCCAGGTCGATGACCTGGGAGCACGGCAACTCGGGCCGGACTTTCAAAAGCGCCATCATCTGGTGCGTGGCCGAGTCGGCTCACGCTTTGCGCGAGGAGGCCCGAAAAACGCTGGCCTGGGAAGCAATCGACGCCGAGAAGGAGCAACTGCACATCGAGGACAGCCAGCGGCGGCAAATTGCCGAATATATGCGCCGCGCGGCACGGGACATGAAAGAAGCGGTCTGGCGCAACTACAGCTTCCTGTTGCTGCTGGGCGAGGATAACCAGATGCGAAAGGTGGACCTGGGGCTGGTTAATTCCAGCCAGGCGGACACGCTGGCGGAGGTCATCCTCAGGCGGTTGCGCGAAGACGAGGAGATCGAGACAACTATCAGCCCGAACTTTCTAGTCCGCAAATGGCCGGCCTTCGCCGAGTGGAGCACACGCGCGGTGCGCGATGCGTTCTTCGCTTCGCCAGAGTTTCCGCGACTGTTGAGTTCCGACATCGTGAAAGAGACGATTGCGCGGGGTGTTCAGGAGGGCATTGTTGCTTACGTGGGCAAACGGCCGGATGGCGGCTACGAGCCGTTCAGATTTCGGGAACCGATGACGGCCGAAGAGGTGGAAATCAGCGATGAGACATTCATCATCACCGCCGAAGAGGCAACCAGGCACATCGAGCCGCCCAGGCTTGTCGACTTGTCCATCTCGCCCCACAATCCCAGCGTGAAGCCATCTGAACAGATTGCCTTCCAGGCCCGAGGCATCGACCAGCACGGCCGACCCATGGTCTTGCCAGATTTGGTTTGGTCCGCCAAAGGAGGAGTGATAGACAACAACGGGGTTTTCAAGGCAGGAAAGGAAGAGGGCGAGTATATTGTCGAGGTGACCGCTGGAGGCCTGTGTGCGCGGACCACAGTCACGATTACCAAACAGGAGCTGCCGCCATCTGCGCCGCCGCCTTCGCCGCCTGCGACGAAAAGCATGCGATGGACCGGCGAAGTGCCTCCGCAGAAGTGGATGAACTTCTACACGAAGGTCCTGGCTAAATTCGCCACCAGCGCCACACTGAAGCTGAACGTGAGTTTCGAGGTGACTGCCGAGGACGGTCTGCCGCCACATCGGGTCGACGAAACCAGGGCATCGCTGCGGGAACTCGGTCTGCACGACGACGTGCAGGCTCAGACGTGAGAATGAATCGGCACAGCCGCTTCAGTGGTGTGCAGGTACGGTGAGTGATCAGACAATGACAAATCCTTCCATAGCTCCGGCAATGGCGCGTCGGCTTGCGGAGCCGGTGCCGCGACGATCGCGGAGGTCGAAAGACAGTCGAGTGCCTTGAACGCCGCGAAAAGACCCAGCAGTGATTTCATCACCGCCTGTCAGCGGAGTTGTCGCCTTTTGAAGAGACGACGCGGCGAACGAAATCGGCAAAAGAATCGGCGACTTTTTCCAGAGATTCGGTCTCGTGCCAGTACCTGTAAAGCGGACATATTCCGCCTGTGTCTGCCAGCCGAGCCAGATCTGATTTCAGGAAGCCAAACTCTTCATATGCATCCCTAGCCACTAATAAAAGTGGAAAGTCCGCAGGTCGGTTTTGGTTCGCAGCCAGCAGTGTTTCCTGGGGGTGCGCGCCGGTCCCCGCGGAATAAACGATCACGGTGCCGCCGGGTAGGATACCGCCATCGGCAAACTGCAAGAAGTCCAGGTAATCTTGTGGCAGACGAGTGCCTAGCCGGCTGAGCGCATTGTCGATCGTCGCACTGTCGGCCGGAGGCATCAGCCCAGAGCGATCGGATATTGACTGGTAAGACCAACTCATCGTTCTGCTCCTGTCCGTCCTTAATCCTAACTGCGGCCTAGGTCCGCAACCAAATGGCAGCCACGCGATGCGGTCGCGTTTGTGGTGTTTACGTCGAAGCGCGGTGAAGCGGCAACGGAAAATGTGGCCAGGACGGAGCGTAGCCCTCCAGATCACCCTGAAACATGCACGCAAAACGCGCAGAAGTTAGCTGTAAGACATTATTCACGTTCGCAATACTCGAGACAGGCACCAATAGAGACGTGTTGCATCAAGCCGGTCACTACATTCTGCGAGGATCGATAAAGTAAAAGCTTTAATAGAAAATTGTACCAACAGGCGCATTCCGCACCTCAGGACCAGGATGTGGTTGCCGATGGATATCGATAGGCACTTGCACGATATTGTCGGGCGTATCGGTTCCGCCAAGAGACAGTGGCTTGATATGATGTCGAGCATAGCCCTCCTTGACGAAAACGCCCCCGTAGTCGCCGCGACGCGGTTCGGTGCGAACCATGATACTCTTCGTTCGTGGATCTGGTAAGCCTTCGGGCTGTTTAGGCAAGGGACGAATCCAACCGGTAGCTCGACCTACACCCCAGGCCGAACCTCCGATAGCGCCCCCAACCACTGCTCCCGAAATACCTCCGTAAACCGCGCCGGAAATGAGTCCCCGCAAACTACCGGTCGAGCGATATCCTTCCACAGCGCCCGCAACGGCGCCTACGCTGCCTCCGCCGCCCGCCCCGGCAGCAACGAAGCTCAGCAAACTCCCACCGAGCCTGCTGGCGATGGCTCCACCTACTGTCCCACCCACAGCGCCAAGCGCCGCCCCGGTAACAGCCGCGGTGCCTCCGGCGCGCAGGGCAGCCGCCAGATCGCCCGTTTCGAGATACGTCAGGCCGGTTGCTTGAATCGCTCCGTGTACGCCGCTTCCTACCGTACCAGCAGCCGCGCCGGCGATCACCGTTGAAGCTGTTGCTGATGTACCGTAGCTGGACGCCAACGCCAGCGACAGACCGCCCGTGGCTGCGGCCGCAGCGCCGCTTGCTGCACCGGCTGCGGTATAAATGCCGAACCGTCCCCAGCTCCACTCTTCGCCGGTCCACCACCATTTGAATAGATAAGATCCTGCACCCAAGACAGCGCCTGCGCCTGCGCCAAGCAGCACGTGGGCGAATCGTCCATCGGGATCGTGCCAAGAGAGCGGGTCATTGTTGGCAAACGCATATAGATTGTCGCCGCCCAGGAAGCCCAAAGGATCTGGCGAGATGAAGCCGCCCAATTCTGGCAACCGATACCGGGCGCCATGGTAGTAGAGGCCTGTTTCGGCGTCGTAGATCGCGCCGCTAAAGGCCAAATCGCCCGGATGCAACGGCTGGACGAAGACCTCGAACTCACGAATGTCTAGGCCTTCCCCACAACTATCCCAGACAAGTACGATCTCCTGGCCCTGGCGGTTGTCAAGGGCCACCATGTGCGGTTTGGCGCCACTGCCGAGCGTTCCGGCGCCGCTGGGTTGATCGCCCAGAATGCCGGAAACACGGTTCTCTTTGTGCTGATTTTCCCAATGTGCTATCGTATCGCTTGGCTGTGGTCCTCGGCCTTCAGCTACTACGTACGTGCGGAAGTCCTTGGGCAGTTTCTCGGCCCAGATTTCCATGGCTGAAAGCCGGTGGCTTTGCGACAACTTCAGGGTCAAAAAACCCGGGTTTTCGTTTCCAAACCACCTGGCGGAGCGGTCGTCCAGCACGCGGTCGATGGCAAAATTCGGGCTGCGATTCTTTTCTTCCGTCAGCGAACTGATTGCCTCTTGAATCACTCCTATGGTGCTGTTCTGCCCCATTCCCCAGTAACTGGCCACATCGTAAACTGCCACATCATTCCCCATTCGGCGAGTGCTGAGGATGACGTTCAGAGCAGCATCCTGATACAAAAGGTGTTCGCGCAACACATGATCCGGTTCACCGTTATTCAATTTCACATTTCCCGATGCATAATAAGCCAAGACCTTCCCGGCACCGGCCCCCCAAATGTATTGACCGTCGATGATCCACGGACTAGGCCCCGAGGATGATTTGCGGAGCTTGACTAGCGGTTGCTGGTCCATATACAACATCGCATGGATTGTTTCCAGCCCTGGGTTGTCGTCAGACCGGGAAACGGATTTGATGATCCGGCGATTGAACGGATCGTACGCAAAGCGCAGTTCATGCAGTGGCTTGGCAGGTTCCACATTTGCCTGTTGTTGGGAATTATGGTGTTGGTCTTCAAACCCTTTCATGCTAACAAGCCGACCGAGCGCGTCGTACTGTAGCTCCCAGCGGATCATTTTGCCGGTGGAACGGGAACGATAACTTCGCAAGCGGCCAAAATCGTCATATGTATACTGTGCTGTTACGCTCGCCAAGCACGGATTTTCTTGCCGCACCTGGGCCTTACAACTCGTACGGTTCGACGCCAATGCCCGTTGCACCTCACGCGGCATTTGTGAACCAGGCTGTTTCGGGGGCTGAGCATGCTGAGCTAGAGAAAGATCCAAGGACACATATTGAACATCCAGTGGTCGGTGATATGCCACCGGTCGTGGCGATGGATCCCAAGAGGAAGCCAGCTCGGCGCCTTGAGGCCAGCGGCCGGTTGCGGGGCCACGGAACGAAGCAATCATGTTGCCTGCTTCGTCGTATTCGTAGCGACGCACGTGGCTAACACCGATGTCCACCGGAGCGCCAGGACGGGAAGGCCTCATAAGCAGGTCCTTCCTATACTGGGCAAGTTCCTTCAATTGCAGAAAAATTGCCTGAGTGTCCTCGGCGACAAGATTACCGGCACTATCCCGGTCATAGAACTTCGAGCATTCCCAGCCCTTTGTGGGGACTCGAATAGAGGAAGCTATCACGCGGCCCAAATCGTCGCGCAAGTAGTGCATCTGGTAAAGATCGCGGCCTTTGTCATCGGTTGATCTTTGTTCCTCGGGTTCCAGGAAGGGATCAAGGCGAATGGTTTCGGTGACATCGCTCTCGACAAAGTGTTTCTTTACCTCCTTTTGGCCCACGTATTCCAGACGGCAAAAGTCCTGGCCATCCTTCGCTATCTGCCGAACTCGGCCCGTGAGGTCCTGCTGTATCTCCAGTTTGCGCCACGCGGCCGGCAGACCATCGAAACCCACGAGAGCCGCAGAACACTTGCCCCGCAGCATGTCATAATCGTACACTACTGCGAACCCATCGAGTCTGTCACGGAGACAACGGACCTGTTCGCTAAGCAATTGCCCGAGATTGTCATACGACCGCCTCAGCTCGATGGGATGTTCCGGCTGGCCAAAATCCTCAGCCCGTACGATGTTCCCCTGCCAATCGTAGTCGAACCTTTGAAGCGTCCGTCCCATATCATCTTTTTGACCGCTACCGTCGAGGAGCTTAATCAAACGACCCAGGCGGTCATACTCAAACTTCAGTACCTCCTTGTTAGTCGTTATGTCGTCACGGTAGCGCACAAGGGACGTCAGACGGGAATCGGGACCATAGGTGTACTGCTGAACCAGCCCGTCGGGAGCTGTTTCCCGCATCAATCGGCGGAAGCCGTCATATTCCAGCTTGCGGACTTGAGGAATGTCTTGTCGTGCCGGAATAATGTCTTGTCGTGCCGGCTTTTCTACATTATTTACTTCACCGGGCTGCTCTTGCGACATGAAAGCCAGAGGTCGGTTATGAACAGTGCGGAGTACTAATAAGCCATCGGGATCGTAGTGATTTTCGATGTGAGTGAGCATTTTGTCGGCGCCGGTCTTGGCGGCATGAACGACTTCGCGCTCGAGCAGACCAAGGGTGTTGTAAAACCTTGTGGTTCTAGTGGCGTCGGGTAGCAATTCAAGGGCCAGGTTTCCTTGGGAATCATAGTGGGTGAGCAATGCCCGTCTAACACCCACGGTACGGTCGTGGCCGACGGAAACTGTACACCATGGCTGTCCACGTTCATCTCGAATAGTCACTATATGAAGTTGGTACTTCTCCTGGGATTCCGGGGCTGAGTGTTTCTGCGTCCTTCTTTCGAGGCACAGCCAGTCGTCTTGATAGTAGAAATCCTGACGATCTCCGTCTGGCGACTGCGTCCAGACGAGCCGTCCCAAGCCGTCATAGCCATGTTTCTGCCACGCTTCTGGGCGCCAGCCGCGGCGAGCAATGACGTTACCTTCGGGATCATAGCGAAGTTCCTCTGCTATCAGCCACTGGTCTGCGGGTGGCTGCCCGGCGCGGCCTGGTTGCGCAGTGCAGTAGTGCTGATCCACCTTGATCCGTCGTCCTGCGGTATCGTAGGAGTACTTTCGCTCATCGAGTAGCGAGCGATCTTTATCGAACACCCGTTCGTGGACGAGCCGATCCAGACCGTCGTACAGTGTCTCCGTGCGCACGCCGTCTGGGCGAACCGTGGCCAAGGCCCTGCCGAACACGTCAGGTTCGGCCCGGTACGTCTGGCCGTTAGGTTCCCGGTAACTAAGCAAGAATCCTTCCGGGTCGTAAATCATGTCCGATCGCAAAACGAGCGGTGGTTTAGATGCGTCGGCGCTAAGGAGCCGCAGCTCCTTTTGCCGGCCTGTGAGGTGGTCATAAAGGATTTCCACAGCCGCGCCTGCCGGCGTTATTCGCTTCTTCAACAGCCCGGAGGGATAATACTCGTAGCGTACTTCGGGCGGTCGGGGATTTTCCAACCCCAGCTTTTCCAGTGTAGGATGCCACACGCTCAGACGACCGAAGGCGTCGTAGGCAAGTCGCTCGGCAGCGAAGTAGCCTGCTGCGTCTGGTCTTGTTTCCCCTGGAAATTGAGAATCGCGGAGTCGCAAGATTCGTTGCCACTGGGCTGTGCGGCGCAAGGCCGGGTCGTAATCGTACACGGTAAGATCCCGACGCGTGTCAACAACAGCCAACAATTGCCCCAACTTGTTCCAAAGTCTTTCGATTTGATAGCCCGGGTGGTGTTCATAGATTAGATTTCCTTGGCGGTCAAAGCGAAAACGGGTTAAACGATTAACCGGTTCGCCTTCGGCATTTCTGTCAGGCAAGCTGGCCTTGTCCGCCTTAAAACTCACTTGCCGTAAGGCAGCCGTCACAACCGGGGCAGCCGCATCGGCGAAAGTTTCCGCCACAAGCCCGCCGTTCTGCGGAGAAACAGTTCCTGTGACGTAGTGCGAATAATACCGATACACTGTGGCGCAACCTCGGCCATCCCACACCACTACTGGCTCCCCGAAGCGGTTGCGCACGGTTCGCGAACATTTCTCTCCCATCTGCTCGAACACCAGCTCCAAATTCTGCGGGTCGTATTCGAAGCTACTGCGCTGCAAGACACGCTCTTGCCCTCCTTGCGAAACCTCGTAGGCCACCGCGCTGATGGGCAGTGCGATCTGTTTGTGATATTCCCAGCGCCATCCTCGCTTTGTGATGCCCAGCGGGTTGTTTCCCGGTCGGGCATGATCCTGTTTTTCCAGAAGATTTCCCCGGAACCGGAAGTCGGGGTGAGCCGAATCGTATCGCCACCGCGATATCCCTCCCAGCGGCATCTGCTCTTCCACTATTTGGCCGGCCACATTGTGCTTCCACTGCCACACGGCGTTTTGTGGGGCAATCTCACGGCTAAGGGGATAACAGCTCACCCGGCCGTTTTCGATCGGGAATGTCCACCGCTCCAAGGGCAACGGTGCGGGCGATTGGTAGAGGACAACGCAATTATTCCCCTTTTTTTCCACAGTGAAATGCCAAACCGCTTCCTCGGGGGCAATCTTCGCATCGCGGCCGCACAGACTGACTCTTGTCACCCGCCCGTACCCCGGCTTTCCTTCTGTCATCTGATACTGAAAGACCTTTTCCGAAGTCCCGCCGGGCGGGATTACCTTGTGCAACCAATTTCTGCCGCCCTCGTTCCGGAGATAGGAGTAGTGCCATGTAATGTCTTCAGCACTGGCCAGGCGCACCGCCACCCGAGGCACGGTGACGGCCGACAGCCGGCCGGACTGGTCGTACTGATACACCACCCCCAACCCGTTGCACTCGACAGCACTCAGCCTTCCGTGGGCGTCGTGAACGAATCGGACCCGATTGCCGAACGGATCCTCGACTTCTCTGAGCACGTCTGATCCAGGCCAGTAGCGGAATGTGAGCACGTTGGCTTGCCAGTTGTCGTGCCGGCCGGCAATACGCGCGATGCGCCAGCCCTGAGGGCCGATCCGCCGTTCTTGCGCAGGCTCGAACTCCAGACGCATCCTGTGAGCGGTTTCCACGACAATCTTGTCACGTTCCATTTCGAGGCGATAGAAGGCGCCCGGTTCCGGGACCCAATCCTGGCCCTGTCGGGTAAATCGGACCGCCCGCTGCCCCGTGTACCAGACCAGGCACTTCGGCTGCAATCCCAGACCCTCGGCCACGATTCGTTGGTTGCAACTATGATCCCAGCCGGGGCCTAACGGTCCGTGATAATCGACCTGCGACCGGTAATAACGCACCAGCGAAAAGCTTACTCCGCCTCGCTGCGGCAAGCGTAAGTCGGTCTGCGAGAGCACCAGTTCTCCATTGCCCAGGATGACTTCGCTGTCTGGGCCTCCACGGGGCGGCGGAGCAGCGTCTGTTTCAGCGGACGTTTCAGACCCTTCCACATACAGCCTCCGCCAGGGAGCGAACATCCGCGCAAGCTTCGCCGAACTGACAAGCGGCAGCCGGTCGGCGCAACTCTCTAATGCCCGCACCCGCTCTTGGAATCCATGGAACTCCTGTAAGGCCTGCTCCTGGTTCCACGGGCGCTTCCACACTTCTGCTGGCCGTGGCAGCCGCGGTCGCAGGTATTCCTCCGCTATCCTGCTAACCTGGCGATACACTTCGCCCAGCGGCGCCTCTGGCGTGATCTTCGGTCCCCTGAATGCAGCCGACTCTTCCAGAAGCCGTTGGTGCGAAGCCGCCGGAATTGTGTTGGCCTTGTCGGGGCCGGCCGGAGCATAGCAGATCAGCCCGCAACCCACGACAACCGCCCACTGCCAGGCACGACGCATCGTTAAGCCCTCCTGCTGGAAAATGCCAGTCACTGCTCGCCACTAGCGTGCCCAGATTGATGCTGTTGTTGTTCTTTGGTCAATCGGGACCACAACTCGTTCAGTCGAGTGTTGTCGCTTTCTAGTCGCCACTGCGCCGCTTCATGCTTTAGTAGGTTGCTCAACTCCTCGACGGCCTTCGTTCGTTGCTTTTCCAGTTCGCTCCGCTTGTTATTGCATTCGTTCCACTCGTTTTTTCTGCCATCTCTCTGAGCTTCAAGTGCGGGGCGTTTCGGGTCGCCCAAGCCAAGATCTGGTAACTGATTCTCTAATTTCCGCACTTCTGCGGCCAGTTGTTCCATTTTCTCTTTGAGCTGGTTGATCTGTTGATCCAGGCTGGCAATCTCCTTTTCCTTTTCTTCTTTTTTTCGCAATTTTTCGCAAGCGACCTCTTTCAGCCTAAACTCCTCCGCGCGCCAGTCGGCGATGGTGTTTCCGATCCGCTGCACCAAGGCGGCGTCGGAGTCGGTGGTAGCCACTCGCAACACTCCCAACCGAGCAGCCAACTGCTGAAGCCGCTCTCGGATCTCCGCCCACGGGTCGGCTAGATTGCCGGCCTGGCCCATTCCGGCGTGAGCGCCACGAGCGTCTGAGCCAACTTTCCCGGCAGGCCATCCGTCCTCCGGCAGCTTACTAAGCTGTTGCCAGACCAGGCTGTTTTCCCCCTCCAATCTATTACGCTCATCCGCGGTGACATGCTTTAGCGACAAAAACTCCAGGAAGCAACGGCCCACGAACCAAGGACGCTCATGAATGTCTTCCTTCGATATCCCGCACACGCCCCATCTACTAAGCCACTTGTGCATTTCCTCAGCCGCAGACTTGATGTCGCCCGGAACC
>Ga0209017_10002365_pt1 | contig 12280 bp, 10 predicted proteins | sample YNPBryunderm2012_FD_185812 | JGI IMG/M metagenome (GOLD analysis project Ga0209017, IMG submission 185812) | Anoxygenic and chlorotrophic microbial mat microbial communities from Yellowstone National Park, USA - YNP Bryant MS undermat 2012... ... | reverse complement strand
CGGGTAAAATTTTTTTTGCTCGTTCAAATAAAATTTTGCTTTTTTCTGTATTCATAAGTTTACTCGTAAAGTTATGTTCAAGGTAGACAGATTTTTTTTGTCAGGCTTCGTCAAGCTCAGCCTGACATGAATTCAATAACACATTGTCACCCTGAGCAAAGTCGAAGGGTGACAATTACTACAATTAAGAAACTTTTTCCCGTCAGGCTTCGATTGAACTCAGCCTGACATGAATTTAAGAACACATTGTCACCCTGAGCAAAGTCGAAGGGTGACAATTACTACAATTAAGAAACTTTTTTCCGTCAGGTTTCGACATGCTCAGCCTGACACAATTAAATGGAAAAGGCAAGCTTTTGTCCCTATAATTAATTTTTGATTCAAAGAACATTAGAAAATTTAATTAATAAGATTGAAAATCTGCAAAGACTTCACGAATAAAGTTGAATTCCTCATCAGTCAAAGGTTTATCCATTGCGGAAAGATTTATCATAACCTGTTTTAAATTTCTAAAGCCTGGAATAACCGCAGCAACAGTTGAATGATAAAGAACATATTGCAAGGCAGCTCTTGCCAGTGATTCTAAAACAGATCCGAATTTTGATTTCAACATTTCAATTTTTGGTTCAACTTTCGCAAGATAGTCTGGTTTAAATCTTGGAGAATTTGCACGATGGTCACCAGGTTGAAATTGTGGTGGATTGTCTTTGCTGTATTTTCCAAGCAATATTCCCTGACCAAGTGGACCAAATGCTATGAAAGAAATTTGATTTTCTTTGCATAACTTCTGTGTAGGTGTTCCTTCTCGAATAAATCTATCATCAAGTGCACTTGCAAAACTTTGAATTACATCGGGCTTGACTTTTGGAATTAACTTTACAAAATCTTCATGCTTATAAGCCGATTGCCCTATCAATCTAATTTTACCTTCATCTCTTAAACGATACATCATATCAATTGCATCGTCGAGATATTCATCGTTATCACCAAAATGACCGTGATGGAAATAGTAAAGATCGATATAATCTCTTTTCAAATTGATTAATGATTGTTCGCACTGATGTCTAATGTGCTGTGGTTCATAAGCATGTTCAGCTGTTCCTTTGAACCAGCCAACTTTTGTTGCAATTATTACATCTTTATTCCTTGGACCTAAAATCCTCGCAAGCATTCTTTCTGCTCTTCCATTTCCATAAACATCAGCATTGTCGAAATGATTTACGCCATGATCTAATGCATAGTAAATTGCTTCTCTAACTTCATTCTCATCAACATCTGCCCAACCATTTGGGACGCCATCAACCCAGTTTAAGCCGCCCATTGTCCAGCAGCCTAAACTAATTTCGGAAACTTCAACATTTGTTTTCCCTAACTTTCTGTATTTCATATTTCCTCCAATGGATTTATTTCTTTAAAAATTTTGCTGCTTCTTTTGCGAAATAAGTTAATATCAAATCAGTACCTGCTCTTTTTATTGAAATCAAAGATTCCATCATTACTCTTTCACCATCAATCCAGTTATTCAATGCTGCAGCCTTAATCATTGAATATTCACCACTGACTTGATAAGCTGCCGTTGGCATACCAAATTTTTCTTTTACACGATAAATTACATCAAGATATGGACCTGCAGGTTTAACCATTACAATATCAGCACCTTCTTGAATATCGAGTTCAACTTCCCAGAGAGCTTCGAGTACATTTGCTGGATTCATTTGATGAGATCTTCGGTCACCAAATTTTGGTGTTGATTCAGCAGCTTCACGGAATGGACCATAAAATCCTGATGCATACTTTGCTGCGTAAGACATAATGGGAATATTCTGAAAACCATTCTCATCCAAAATCTTTCTAATTGCCGCAACTCTTCCATCCATCATATCTGACGGTGCAACAATATCAGCACCAGCTTTTGCATGAGTTAAAGCCTCTTTTGCTAGCAATTCAACGGTTTCGTCATTCAAGATTTCTTCGCCTCTCAAAACTCCACAATGACCATGAGAAGTGTATTCACACATACAAACATCCGTTATTACAACCAGATCTTTTACTTCTTTTTTAATTTGTCTAACTGCTTTTTGAATTATTCCTTCCTCGTCATAAGCTTCACTACCAACTTCGTCTTTATGAGAAGGAATTCCGAACAAAATCACAGCTGAAATTCCAAGATCAGCAACTTCTTTGCATTCTTCCACTAAAACATCTATTGACATTTGATAGACATCTGGCATTGAACCGACAGGCTTTTTTATTTTCTCGCCTGGACAAACAAACAAAGGATAAATAAAATCCTTCACACTTAGTTCTGTCTCCTGAACCATATCACGAATAAGTGGATTGTATCTCAATCTTCTTAATCTGGTTTGAGGAAATTGTCTCATCTTAAACCTCTCAATTTATTTCTCTTTCAAATTCAGTGAATAAATTATTTCTTACAAAATTAGAAATTCTTTCAAAATGGATTTTTGAATTTTTTATGCAATCACCAACAGAAATTCCGCCACGATAATTTCCACCTAAAAATATTCCTTGATATTTTCTTTCAAATTCATTCATTGCATTTTCTTTTTCAATGTAGCCAATTGAATATTGTGGAATTGCTTTTTCCCACATTCGATGTTCAATGCTTTCTGGTTGTCCATCAATTTTCATTATCTCATTGAACTCACTGATAACTTTTTTCACTAACTCATCAAATCCCAGTTCAAAAATTTTGTATTGACGAGCACCACCAACAAAAATTGTGAACGATGCAAATTTATCGTCTCCTCTATTTGGAAAGATTGCACTACTCCAGATTGCACCAAGAAACGATTTCTTTTCTTTTTCTGGAATTAGAAAACCAAATCCATCAAGTGGCTGACCAATTTTATTCTTTTCATAAATGACATTCAAAACTAAAACTGGTGGATAATAAATCGTTGAAAGCTGATTGAAAAGATAGCCATCAAAATTTTTTAAAATCTCTGCAGTGGTGTAAGCTGGAATTGTAAGTAAGACAGTTTTTGTTTCAATTAATTTTCTTTCACCAGAATTTTCAACAGCAATTAAATAACCATTCTCAGTTTTTTGAATTTCTTTTAATGAATGATTTAATAAAATTTCATCTTTTAGAAACTCAGCTAATCTATTGGTAAAAACAGACATTCCATTACGAAAAGAAAACATTGCTGCATTTTGTTTTGATTTTTCAGATCGTTTTTTCCTTTCCTTTGCACCTTTTATCATTCCTTTGAAAAGACCACCGTAAACTTCTTCAAGTCGATAAAGTTTTGGGAAAGCAGATTTAACACTCAAATTTTCTGGATCACCAGCAAAAACTCCAGATACAAATGGATTTATTGCATAATCGAGAAATTCCTGTCCTAATCTTCTTCTTACAAATTCTGCAAGACTTTGATAATATCCATCCTTAGATTTACCAATGAATGGTTCCATCATCACTCGAATTTTAGCTTTTGTTGAGAAGAGTTTTGTGGTCAAAAAATCTTTTGGATTCATTGGTAAAGGATGAAGAACATTATCTCGTAAGATGTATCTTTTATTTGCTGATTTGTTAGCGTAAATAAATTCATCCTGAAGATTAAGTTCTTGAACAAGTTGAGAAATTAGTGGAGTAGTTTCGAGTCCAGAATTTGGACCGGTATCAAAAACGAAACCTTTATGTTTGATTGTTTTAATATTTCCACCAACTTCATTTTTTGATTCAATGATTTTTACTTTGAAACCTTCTTTCTTCAACCAGTAGGCTGTAGTTAATCCAGTAATTCCAGCACCAACAATTACAACCTCTTCCATATTTCCTCCTTTAATGCTTCAATAAAAATTTTTGAATCGTTTAATCCTTTCATCACGATATATTTTTCTGCACCACATTCTTCAGCGATCTTTCTGTATTCAATATCGAGTTCGTATAGAGTTTCAATGTGATCGGATACAAATGCAATTGGTATGACCAGTAAATTTTTAAAACCCGAGTGAATTAATCTTTCAATTTCTTTATCAGTTGAAGGTTCGAGCCATTTCATTGGTCCGACTTTGCTTTGATATGCAAGAGAGTACGGATTGGTAAACTTTCCCTGTGAGATTACGAGTTGAACGGTTTCTTCAATTTGTTTTTGATAAGGATCTCCTTTTTTGATGTAACTAACCGGAACACCATGAGCGCTGAATAGAAGATAAGCTTTGTCCTGATCTTCAAATTCATTTAATGATTGCTTAATTCGTTCAATCACTGCATTTATGTAATTTGTGTTTGTATGATAATTCTCAATATAAATTATCTCGGCTCTATCATCTTTGTAATGCCTTTTCCATTCATTAAAAGAAGAACCCGTCGTTGAGATCGAATACTGTGGATAGTGAGGAAGGAGAAAAATTTTTTCGTAATTATTCTTCGAAATTTTTTCCACAACTTCTTGAGTAAATGGTTTCCAATATCGCATCGCAATGAAAACATCAAAAAGATTTTCATTTTCATTTAGTTTTTCTTCGAGCATTTTTCTCTGAACCTCTGTCCAGTAACCAATTGTAGATTTACCGCCGATTAGTTTGTATTCTTCAATCACCTTAGGAGATCTTTTTTTCGCAATGAATTTTGCAAGTGGTTTTTGAACAAGTGGAATTTTGAAAATATCTGGATCACTGAAAAGATTTTGTAAGAATGGTTGAACGGCTTCAAGAGAATCAGGTCCACCTAAATTCATTAAAACGACTGCAAATTTTTTGCTCATCATATCGTCCTCGAGTATTTCATTTTATCTTGTTGTCTTTCGATAAATCCGTCAAATTTCATTGCAATATTCCTTATCAAAAGTCTTCCCATCTCAGTGACTTTTAAACCTTTGTCATTCATTTCGATAAGTCCTTCATCTAACATTTCACTTAATTGAGATAAAGATTTCTTGAAATATTCTTTGAAGTTAATTTGAAATTCATTTTCAATTTCATTGAAGTTTAGTTCAAAGTTGCACATCAAGTTCATAATTACTTTTCTTCTAATTTGATCATCCTCAGTTAAGCGATAACCTTTGAATACAGGTAATCTTTCATCATCTATTGCCTTAAAGTATTCATTTTCTGTCTTGAAATTCTGAGCATAAACATTCTTCAATTGACTGATTGATGTAATTCCAAATGCAAACAAATCACAACCAGCATGTGTTGAATAACCTTGAAAATTTCTATAAAGTTTTTTTTCTCTTAGAGCTTTTGCCAGTTCATCTTCTGGTTTGGCAAAGTGATCCATACCAATGAACACATAACCATTTGAGGTCAATTTTTCAATTGTCATCTTTAAAATGTTTAACTTTTCTTGCGGTGCTGGTAAATCTTCTTCATGAATTAAAGCTTGATGTTTCTTCATCCATGGAACATGTGCATAATTAAAAACAGCTAATCTATCTGGTGAAAGCTGAAGAACTTTATCAATCGTTTCTTCAAATGTTTTTATTGTTTGAAAAGGAAGTCCATACATTAAATCAAGATTAATGCTCTCAAAGCCAAGTTCTCTCACCCATTCAACAACCTGTTTTGTCATTTCTTCTGGTTGAATTCTATTGACATATTTCTGGACTTTTTCATTAAAATCTTGAACTCCCATACTGATTCGATTAAATCCACCTTCTCGTAGTGCAATTAAATGTTCTTTTGTCAATCCTCGCGGATCAATTTCACATCCACATTCAGCATCTTCTCGAAAATCAAATGATTGTCTTATATAACTTATTAAAGAATGAATTTCATCTGGATTTAATGATGTTGGAGTTCCACCTCCCCAGTGAAGTTGTGCAACTTTTCGATCAGGATTTAGATATTGACGCAAAAGATCTATTTCATTTTTTACATACTTAATGTATTCTTTCATTCTATCATGATTGCGAGTTACAATCATATTGCAACCGCAGAAATAACAGAGTGTATCGCAATAAGGAATATGAAAGTAAAGAGAAAGATCTGGAAGATTTTCACCATAATTTGTGTTGATGATTTCTTTCACATAATCATCAACTGTAAAACTTTCATTAAAATGTGGTGCAGGTGGATAACTTGTGTATCTCGGACCTGGCACATCATACTTTTTCAATAGATCAAGATTAATATCCATTTTTATTCTCCTTTTCTTTTCAAAGATTTTTCTTTTATGTAATCCACCAAAAACTTCAACTTCATTGGATCGATATCTGGATAAATCCCATGACCAAGATTGAAAATCAATCCAACATTATCTGGAAATACATCTAAAATTCTATCGGTTTCACTTGCAATAAATTTTTCACTTCCATACAAAACAGATGGATCCATATTCCCCTGAATTGTTACAAGATTTCCAATTTGTTCTTTTGCAGTTTTAATATCAATTGTCCAGTCTAAACCAACAACATCACAACCTGAATGAGCAATTTTATCAATTGAGTGATTTGCACCTTTGGCAAAAATTATGATTGGTACATCATACTTAGGTTTTATCTCTTCAACTATCTTTGATAAATAGTAAAATGAAAATTCTTCAAAATGATGTGGTGAAAGAACTCCAGACCAAGAATCGAAAATTTGAATCAAATCAGCACCAGATTTTATTTGAGCAATGAGATAATCAATCACACAATCGGTAATCAAATTCAAAGTATGATGAGCAAGATCACGATGATTGAAGATAAAATTTTTTGTCTTACTGAAGTTTTTACCTGTCCTGCCTTCGACCATATAAGTCAAAAGTGTCCATGGTGCACCACTAAAACCGATGAGTGGAACTCTATTATTTAATTCTTTCTTTGTGAGACGAATTGCATCTAAAACATATTTTAGATCAATTTCAGGATCAAAGTGTTTTAGTCTATTAATTGAGCTCAAATCTGAGATTGGATTGTGAATAACAGGTCCTTTGCCTTCATCGATTGTTAATTCCATTCCCATCGCTTCTGGAACGACAAGAATGTCAGAGAAAATTATTGCTGCATCCACTCCAATTATATCAACAGGCTGAATTGTTACTTCAGCTGCAAGTTCGGGAGTTTTACACAACTCAAGGAAAGAAACTTTTTCTCTAACTTTTCTATATTCGGGCAAATATCTTCCAGCCTGACGCATAATCCAGACTGGAATTCGTTCCACTTCTTTTCTTCGTGCTGATCTTAATATCAAATCATTTTGTAATTGAGTCATTTCTTCTCGTAAAATTTTATGATTGCTTCCGTTAAATTTTCAAAAGTAGAATTCTCTGGTTCGATTTGAACATTCAATCCAAAGCTTTCGATGTGTTTTCGTGTGGTTGGACCAATTACCGCAATTGTTTTGCCTTTGAAAAATTCCTGTGGTGAATCAATCTTTAATAATCTCAGAAAATTATCAAATGTTGAAGGACTTGTGAAAACAAAAACATCAATTTCTCTTTCATTCAAAAGTTTTATTTGATCAGCTACATCCTCGAGTTCAGGAAGATCAACATTATAAACTGGAACTCGATCAACTTTAGATCCGAATTTTTCAAGTTCATTTTTAATGAAATCATTTCCTATCTCGGATTGCGGCAATAAAACTTTTTGTCCTGATGGAATTAAATTTTTTAATTCATCCACCAAACCTTCACTTGAGAACTTTTGAGGTTTGAAGAAAATCTCAAAACCGTTTTCAATTATTTTTCTCTCGGTTTTACTTCCAATTGCGATTATTTTCTTTGATTTTAATTCATCAGTTTTTTCGAAAAGCTCTAATCTTTTTAAGAACCATTCAACTGCATTTTGACTTGTAAAGATCACATATTCATATTCATTAAAGTTTTTAATCGCATTGTCACATTCAAACCAGGAATTCGGTGGGACAATCTTCAGAGTAGGCAGATTGATGACTTCAGCACCGAGTTCAATCAATCTACCAACATTTTCTTCCGATTGCCCCATCGACCTGGTAATTAAGATGGTTTTACCATCAAGAGGATTTGATGAAACATTAGCTATGACAGAATCTTTGATAAAATTAAAAAGTTCTTCCCTCTCTTTAATTACAACTTCATCGTGAATATCTCTGTTTATATTTCGCAAAACAGCTGAATAAATTATTCCCAAAATCATATCAGAAGTAAAACAAATATTTAGGTTTTTGAAAATTTTCTTTTCAACTCCTTCTTTCAAAATGTTTGAGAGCATTTCTTTCAATCGGGCAATATTTGTTTCGAGCGTCTTCGATTTCAGAGTTTGTTTTTTCAATCGTGTTCGTTGAAAGATCAAAAAGAAGTCTTTGTATTTAATGAGAAACATAAACAGATGAATGGTAAAACCTTTAAGATCATCCAGTACAGAGACCTGTTCTTTGAATTTTCTTTCAAGCTCGGAAATTAATTTTGTCAATCTTGACTCACTAATTGCAAAGTAGAGTTCTTCTTTAGACTTGAAATAATTATAGATTGTACCTTTTGCGATTCCAGCTCTACTGGCAACCATTTCCATATTTACTTCATGAAAACCAAATTCACTGAAAAGCTGAGCAGCTGTATCGATTATCAAATTTCTTTTGTCAACTTTCGTGTTTTGATTTTCTGTGCTGATCATTTCTGGTAAATCTCTTTAATTATTTCCTTTGCACCAGCCTTCAATAATTGATTGGCGAGTTTTTCACCAATCTTTTCTGGATTTTTTGGACTACCTGAAATTTTGTGATGGAAACAAAGTGAACCATCAAGGCTCAAGATTTTGCCCTCAATGGTCAAAACATTTTTTTCTATTCTTGCAAAACAAGCAATTGGTACTTGACATCCACCTTCGAGTGTTCGAAGAAATGATCTTTCTGCACGCGTTTCAATTTCAGTTTTTCTGTGATTGATTTTCGAAAGTAATCGAAGAATATCTACATCGTCTTTTCTGCATTCAACGGCAAGTGCACCTTGACCAACAGCAGGTAGAATTAAACTCTTTGGAATGATTGAAGAAATATGTTTTTGAAGACCAAGTCTTTCAACTCCAGCTCTTGCGAGAATGATTGCATCCCAATCTGATTCTAAAAACTTTTGAATGCGTGTAGGAACATTTCCTCTAAGATCAAAAATCTGAAAATTCGGATTGAAGTGAAGAAGTTGTGCTTTCCTTCTTAATGAACCAGTCCCAATTTTCGCATTTACATTCAACTTTCCAAGAGTAAGATTTTTTGTTCTTGCAATTAAAACATCGTTAACATTATGTCTTTTTGTTATTGCACCAATTGTCAGTCTTTCATCGATTTCTGTTTCAAGATCTTTGAGACTATGCACAGCAATATCAATTTGATTTTCAAGTAATTGATTCTCCAGTTCTTTGGTGAAAAGTCCTTTATCACCAATTTTAGCAAGTGGAACATCTAAGATTTTATCGCCTTTAGTTTTGATTATCTTGACTTCAATCTCAAGATCTGGAAAATGTTTTTTGAGTAAATCTCTGACAAAATTAGTTTGCCAGAGAGCAAGTTCACTTCCTCGAGTTCCAATGATTAGTTTATTCATCGTTATTGCTTATTTGATTTTGAATGTTGAACATTTCTTTAATGATGTTGAGTCTTAAATTCAAATCGCCCTGTGAATCAAGTGTATCTGCTGATTTCCTCAAATACACAGTTGGATTATGTAAAAGTTTATTGATAATTCTCTTAGTGAGAAGCTCGAGATTTTGTTGTTGTTCAGGCGAAAATTTGTTTTTGAAAAACTCATATTCCTGCAGACGAATTTGTTCGAATTGCTCTCGTAATGCTCTGATAACTGGAGAAATTTGAAGTGAATTATACCAGGAGAAAAGTTCAATCAATTCTTCCATTATGATTTTTTTAATCTTTGGAATTTGCGATTGTCTTCTCTCAAGATTTTGATTTACAATTATCTGTAATGCATCTATATCATTGTAAAAAACATTTTCAATATCTTTAACTGATGGATCAAAATCTCTTGGAATTGCAATATCAAGAATGCATAGTGGTTGATTTTTCCTTCTGGACATAACCTGTTCAATGTCAGATTTAATAACAAGAGGTTCTGGTGAACTTGTAGCTGAAATGATTATATCAAATTCGTGAAGCATATCTTTGAATTCAATAAATGGAATTACATTGGCATTAAATTCTTTCGCAAGTTCCTCTGCACGAGACAGAGTTCTATTTGTGATGGTTATATTTTTTACTTCTTTCTGTTTTAAATTTTGAAGTGTTAGACGACTTGTCTCACCAGCACCTATCACCAAAACTTTTTTCTTCTTTAAGTCAGAAAAGATTTTACCTGCAAGCTGAACAGCGGCAGCACTAATGGATGATGGACCTTCAAATAGTTCTGTTTCGGTTTTAACTCTTTTACCAACTTTTAATGCAGATTGAAAAACTTTCTGCAAATATGTTCCGATTGAATTCTCTTCACTTGCAATTGTAAAAGCATCTTTCACTTGACCTAAGATTTGTTGATCACCAATTACAAGCGAATCAATTCCGGCTGCTATATGAAAAAGATGATTGACAGCACCACAACTAAAATAATTTCTAAAATTAGATGGAGAAATATTTTCAACCGGCTTTTTTCGTAAAAGAAAATCTTGAATTTCTTTATAAGTCAAATCAACTGAGTTTGGAATGCAATAAATCTCGGTTCGGTTACAGGTTGAAAGTATACAAATCTCTTTTGTCAAATTTGACTGAAAATCTTTTATGAATTCACGGATTTCGTTTTCTTGAAGATAGAGAGCTTCTCTCAATTCAATCGGTGCAGTATGATGATTAATTGCAACTGCTATAATGTTCATTCATTCATCCTAAAAGAATTTATGAAATCCGGTGAATATGAGATTTAAGATTGACATTGAAAATAATGTAATCACAAATCCAGTTAAAGAAAGATAGACAATCTTCCTTCCAGACCATTTGAAAATCCATCTACCAAAAATTCCAAACGCATAAAACAACCAGATAATAATAGTTGCAACTAATTTCGGATCAAAATAAGATGGTTCGGTGAATGCTTGTGGTAACCAGATAAAACCAATAACGATTGCAATTGTGAGCATCAAAAAACCAACGAGTGCAGAAACTAAACTTAGATATTCGAGCAACTCAAGATTTGGCATTCTATTAAAAATCAGACCAAACTTCTGTGATTTGATTTGCTTGTAAAGTAGAAGATAAAGCAATCCATAAATCGCTGAAAAAGTTATTCCCGCATATCCTGTCAATGCAGTAAAAACATGAACACCCAGATAAGGACTTCGCAATATATCCTTAACTTCAACCAAATCTTTTATGTTAAATGATGAGACTGTCTGAAAAATAAGCGGTAGAAAAAGAATAAATGCTCCAGTATTTCTAACATCGGTTACAAGTTCGATTATGTAATAAGAAATTGTAATGGCAAATGCTAAAAGCGTCATTATCTCAAAAACAGTGGTAATCGGAGTGTGATTAAATTCAATCGTTCTTATTAACAAATAGAAGAAATGAATTAGAATAGTGATAAATAGTGAAAGTCTTTTCCCTAAGGAAAGTTCTCTTTTATCATAGATGTAGTTCAAAAGATAAAAAAGAAATGTTATTCCATAAAAGATAGGAAGTAGAGTATTTAATGTGTGTATAATGTTTCTCATAATTTTGACTGACTGGTCAGTTCAATAATAGGAAAATTATGAATAATTAGCAAGGGAAAAATCATCTTGAAAACCGAAAATTTATCTACTTAATTTTGTATTTTTCCCCCTTAAAAGCACATTGCCACTAATGACGATGCCTTTCAAAAAATCACAATAAATAATGATGTAAGACTTACACTGAAATGTGGAGCATTTATAATTTTATAAAAAATTTAAGAGTATTTCCAAAGTAATATTTTTAAAAAAAAGGACGGGCAAAACCCGTCCTTTTCGATCGAACAAAATCAAACTATCCAATTTACTTAATCAATATCATCTTCCTTGTCTGGACGAAGTTGCCTGCTGTCATCTTATAAATATAAGTTCCGCTTGTCAGATTTGCTGCATTGAATTCATATTCATACATACCTTGACCTAATTCTTTGTTCTCTAAAATCGTTGCAACTTCCTGTCCGAGTATATTATAAACTTTCAATGTAACTTTTGTAAGCTCTGGTACTGTGAATCTAATCTTGGTCGTTGGATTGAATGGGTTTGGATAGTTCTGTGATAATGAATATGTAGTTGGCTTTGTCACTACCTGATCATTAACTCCTGTGATGTTTGTCAAATAGCTGTCTCCCATCCTTCCAAATGTATCTACCGTTGTCGCTCCTGTCATAAACCTTGTCATATTCAATATGTGATTTTGTGCAAAG
>Ga0209017_10002361_pt1 | contig 12287 bp, 12 predicted proteins | sample YNPBryunderm2012_FD_185812 | JGI IMG/M metagenome (GOLD analysis project Ga0209017, IMG submission 185812) | Anoxygenic and chlorotrophic microbial mat microbial communities from Yellowstone National Park, USA - YNP Bryant MS undermat 2012... ... | reverse complement strand
GTGAGGGCATTAGGCTTTTCCAGGGTCATAGCTCACTCGGGCCCCGCCGCGGCTGAGCTTTATCGTTAGCCGACAAGAGGAGCATCCATGAGCGAGACTCCCAAACCTCTACCGCGGCTCACAACCCGATTCCTTGGTTGCTCGGACTCGCCTTCGTCTGCGTGGTCGTTGCAGTGATCTTTGGCCGACCGCTGCTAGAGTTGTTTCGGGAGAACCCAAAGACAACTCCTCATGAGATCAAACTTCCCGATCCGCAGACCAAGGTTCCCCCGAAACCGAAGACCGGATAGTGCTCACCCGCGACGACCTGATTGTCTACGAGCTGGACTGGCCCCTGTTCCTGTCCGACATCGCGACCGTGTTGGGCTTCAAACGCCGAGCAACCGACCCGGACGAACTGCCGCCGCTGACACGCCTGGTCGGCGACTACCGGCCGACGGCGGGCTACTCGTTCCCGGCGTACCTGACCGTCCCGCTGGAGTCGCGCAGCCTGACGAGCGCGGTCTGCATGCGCGTCTCGACGAGCGACGATGCGCTCATCCTGCTGACGCCGACCCGACACCGGTTGCGGCCGAACGCGCGGCAAATTCTGGAGCGGAAGAGGTGCTGCTTCCTCCCGCTGGAAGATTCCCTGGCCGCGCTGGGGCCGAGGCAATGGCAGGCCACGGACGCGGCCGTCCAGGCGCTGCGTGACTTCACCGGTCTGCACATTCCATCGACCGACGCCGACAACGGGATGGTGTTCTTCCCCACGCCGGCAGGTGTGACCTGGGCCGACCTCAGCATCCGCTTCGCCGATGGTCATTCCGTCACGGTTCGCGTCGGGGGCGGGCGGGACGTACCACTACGCGCAGATGGGTATGGCCGATGGCCGCAACGCCAGGCCCACCAAGCAGTGGGAGCTGCTCCGCGCCTTCGCCCAGGGCTACGGCCTGCTGACGTGGAAGAGCCGATACGCGGACCGGAGGAACCAGAAACGCAGCGAGTACCTGGCCCGCGACCTGAAAGCCTTCTTCCGCATCGACGGCGAGCCGATCGTGGCGACCGACGACGGCAAGGGCTGGCGGACCATCTTCGCGCTGGCGTCGGACGCTTGACGAACGGGGGCGCGCGATTGTTCGTACCCGCGAGCGTAAGAGCAGTGGTAACTCGGTGGGGTATGGTAACGCGAGAGTCTGAGAGTTTTGGCGCGAGAGTTTCGGCGTGCGAGCGTAAACCCGGGGGTTGCACTCGCACCTCGACTGCTCTTGCCCGAAACAGAGAGCGCTGGGGTCGCCGGCGCGATAGCGCAAACCTTGGGAAAAAGGCCACAAACGCGAAACGCCGAGGCCATTGGCTCTCGGCGTTTCTCGGTAACTCCTGTGTCCGGTTTGCTCGATACCGGACAGTTCAGCTTCCCGAGAGGAACCCTCTTCGGTACGCCGCGCGCGGCGAGATCGGTTCTGCCAACGCTGGTTGGCTTCACTGGAAGGAGGTGAATAAGGCACTGCCTGACGGGTTGAGCCTCGGCTCTCCCGGACACCTCGGCTCGAAAGAAGCCGGGACAACAGTATGGCAATAAGGTCGAGCATCCACGGCCAAGAGGTTCGTCAGCCAGGCTGTCCACGGGTAAGGCTACACCGCTTGAACTCCAGTCCGCCGGGGCCCGGTTCGCCCCTCGGGAATGATGCTGAAACCCGATGTCTGGCCGTCGCTGGCTCATACGAGGAAAGCGGCGACCTTCCCGGCCAGACGGAACCCCAATGAGGGGACACACTGACGAACGGAGACCCTACCGACAGACCGAACTGTTCTTCGCAACCGCGGGATCGCCTACCGGTGGCAACACCCACGGCGACAGAGTCCCCATAGTAGCCCAACGCCTGGGGTAATGCCCAGGACATGACGAAGGGGGACAGGTTCCAGGGCTTCAGACGAGAAAGAGGTATCCGTATGGAGAACCAAGCTCTGGCTCGACTTGTAATGGTTCAGCCTGAATTGGAAGATCGCAGCGTTCGAGTTAGCGAGTAAAGGATGATCTCCCCCGAAACGCTCAGGGGATTGTACACGTACTTGAACCGGTGGCTACGGGTTCCTCTTCTCTGTTCGCGCTGGGCGGTGGTGGCAAGAGCGGCAGCGGGATGTTGAGGCGTTGGCACAGGTCCAGGGCGGCATCATAGGGAGTTTGCCGGGTGGCCTGGGCCCAGAGGTCGAGGGCGTTGCCATGGCGGCCGCACTTGAAGCAGTGGAAGGTGTGCTGCTCCAGGTTGGCCGAGAAGCAGCGGGCCGTGCCGTGGGTCGAGCCGTGCAGGGGGCAGGGGCCGCGCTGCTGGGCGCCGTGAGTGGTGTGGGGGTGGAAGCCGAGCAGTTGGAGGACGGCGGCCAGGCTGACGGCCGTCCGCACGGCGGCGAAGTCGATGGCCGGCCGATGGGCGACATTGGGCTGACACTGTCGGCGGTCGTGCTGTGCTTGTCGCAGCTGTTTGCGGCGTTCACGGGCCTCGGCCTGGTTGGGGTGGAGATCGAGTTCATCGCAGAGGTCGGAGACGGGGACCTTGTCGATGAGGTGGCGTTTGAGGATGGCGACCTTGTCGTGATCGGTGAAATGACGACGCTGCTTGTTCATGATGGAACCTCCGTACAGGCTATGCTAACCCGCACGGAGCATTCTTCCAGATTCGACTGAGGCAAAACAGATCAATGTCCCGCAGTCGCCGCCGTGCGCGCCATGCCCGTGCCTGCTGCCGTCTGCGAAGTTGTCGCCGTTTCGACTTGGAGTGACGCCGCGCTCCCCGCCTGCGTATACTGACCATGCGAGCCTCCTTACTCGGGAGAAGAGGATGTGTTAAATCCACTCCATTCCAATAAGGCGGCTCTTTTTTGTTGAGGCCAGTAGATCATTGAAGAGACACCGAAAAAAGGGCAAAAGTCGAGCTAAGCTGCGGCAGGGGATTTATTTGACGATGCGGGCGACCAGTTTCAGATCGTCAATGCCGCGTAATTCGCTATTGACCACCAGGAAGGTGTTCTGCGGGCCGGAACAAACGGCCGGTAAAATGTCTGCCTTGCCTGGCTCATCGGCAATTGCGAAGCCCCCTTTACTCGCACCGGCTAGAAGTTGATTGCCCTCGCGATTGATCACCCAGCCGACAATGCCCATCTGCATCTGGTTAGCGCCCTTGCGGCTCTTGGGGCTTTCGGAAACATACAGGAAACGCTGGCCGTCGGAGGCCAGTGCAACATGACCTGGCGCGTAATAGACTCTCGACGCCATAAGAGCATCCACGCTGAGCCCGGTTTTCTTGAGGCTTCCTGAGGATGTTAGCGTCCAGAAGGTTGGCGCGTAAGGATTTCGTCCACCGAAGGACTCCACATCTCTTACCAGGGTCAGGAACATATCGCCGATGGCGGCTACCGGTACCCAGCGAGCGGTAACCTTGTTTCCCAGTAGGCGGTCATTGTTGCCGGTGCTAGGAGGGAGAGGCCCGGCCACTATTTTGCCTGTTTGGGCGTCGAGAATCACGTAGTTCAGGACATTCTTGCCCCACTTGATGTGTGTAGTTTCCATGAAGACAACTGCGAGCTTGTCCTTGCCCGCGGCTATCATCGGATGGCTCGCCTGGTACGATTTGTTGCTTACCAACTCGACGGGCGAATCCAACACCCGGCCTTGTTTGGAAACGCGGCATTTATAGAGGCCGTAACCGTTGCCCGGCGTGTTTGGCAGTCCGGAACCGCTAAAGCCGGCCCAGACTACGTAATAGGAATCGCCGGCGTAAGCCACGGCAGGCTGACATTGATTGTCCTGCCCGCCGGCGATAAGGAACGGTTTGTCGCAGGGCTGACCGTTGGCACTCACCAGGCAGCCATAGATGTCCCAGTCGTTTCCATTTCCCAGGTCGGCCCATACGACTAACCAGTCGTTTCCATCCGAGGCTACTTTCACGTGGCTGCGCAGACCATTTCCCGCTGCGATTCGAATACCGGCCGGGTCCAGCGACCGCCCATTCGCATCCACACGAGCGCACCAGATTTCTGTGGCCGATTCGTTGAGGCATCCTTCCCGCCAGGCCACCAGCCAGGCATTGGCACCAGCGGACCAGGCCAGGGAAGCCCAGGTCTGGGCTCGACTGCCCGGCACTTTCGGGGCCACATCCACTGGGCGACCCACCGTTACTGAAGGCTGCGAAGTATCCGCAGGCTTCGCTTCACCGCCACAAATCCAATAGAGAGCGCCCCCGAGAGCCGCAAGGACGATCGGGTAAAGAGCCAGGTAAAGCCTTTTCGTGCGCATGGATGCCACTCCTTCGCTTTAGGCCTCACGGCAGTTTCTGGATAGATGGTTTAGTCCAGTCGACCGGACCGACACGCCAGACCCAGGCATCTCCGCCTCCCATGCAATACAGCTGGTAGAAGTAGCCTCCCGGAGCCATGACCCATCCGCGCCCCCAGGCTGGTGCCTTATCCGGCGGGCACTGGCGCCAGGTCAATTCACCGCCGCCAGCTGCATGCTTGGTCGGAAACTCCCGCCACTCCCCGTCTTTGCACAACGTGGCAACCCGGCCCTGATAGAGCCGACGAAGTAGCGCATCATCCACGGCACCCAGACCAATCACATCGGGCGGAAAAACACCACCAGCAAGTAACGGTCCGCCGAAAAACGCCACATCTTTCAAGGCATCGCCATCAAAAGCTTTGTCCACGCTCCCTTTCGCATTCGTACACAAAAGGGTCACCTCTTTTCCGTCGGCAGAAACTTTCAGAACGCAACCAATCGGACAGGTTTCCTGATACGTGTTCAGGACAAAGCTGCCATCGGGCAGAAATGCCATTCTCCGGGGCGGCTGTGTGACTGGTTTGCCTTGCGGATGAATACGCTTCCAGATTTCTGCTCCCATGTACTGGGCAGCGCTGAGGATGCAGGTTAGAGTCCCACGCTGGTCATCGTAAACCCAGACATTGCCTTCGCTGTAGAACACCACCTCGGTTTTCCCCTGGGCAAGCCGGCGTTTGGCGATGAATGGTAGAACCCGAAAACGAGCCTTCGCGGCTTCGATGGATTGTCCCACTTGTGTCGGCGGATAAGTGGTACCGGTGCCGGTGATGACTTTGAACCACCAGCGGCCACCCTGGGTCGGATTACGCCAGACTTTGTAAATGACGTTACCCAGATCTGTCCCGTGTCCGGCTCGGGTGAGCAAGTAACCGGCAGGCTGACCGTCGGGGCCATCCTTCAACGGCGAGCCCACCGCTATGCAGGTCGAAGTGGGCGTACCAATGCCGCCCTCGCGTTGCAGATGCGGAATGGACGAAGCTGGCCCTTCGGTTGCGCTGAGTGATCCTTGCCAGTAATCGGCACCGGCAATGGTTTGCACTTTGCCGTCCATTCGCGCTACACGCAGGCCACCATCGCCGTGTACCGGGACGAAGAACAGGTTTCCCTCATCGTCCACGCCGGGAGCTTTGGTCACCGAGGACATCGCCTGCTTGCTCGGTCCGTCGAGGTAACCCTCCACGCAACAGAAGGCAAAATGCTCATAGGCCGGTGGAGTATTCTGCCGAGCTTGTACCTTCGGCTCGGCGGTTTCCGCATAAGTGACCAGCTCGCCCGGGCCGCATAGGTTCAGGAAACCGCCCAGCACCATGCCCACCAGACCGGCAGACAACGCCCCACTTGACCTCGGTGAACATCCTGATGCTCAGGGGCGAGAATCGAAATCCAGACCGGTTTTGTCAGATGCCCTTAGAGATTCGCTCATCTCTGCGCTCCTGTACTTTACCCAATCGCGGCCAATCTCCTGACCGCTACGGAACCCTGAGAAAGCGTGGATTCGAGTCGTTTTGCTCAGCACGCCTTGCCGTTCGAGTGGCGATCATTTGGCGTCGAGCAAAACCCGCCGGGCTACCACTTTGATGTCGTCAGGACCCCGGCGTTCTGACCAGACTGCCAGAAAGATTCCTTGCGGTCCGGCAGCCACGGCTGGCGAGAGTTGGGTCACGCCGTTCATCAGCAGCCAGGATAAATCCCGTATCGGCATCATCCTGCGGTTTGGCATCAGGCCCCAGTCGCCAGCCACGCACTTGCATGCGCACCCGACCATCCTGCCGCAATTGAGGCCATTCTGCTAGCAGCAAAAATGTGTTGCCATCGCTGGCGAGTGCTCGACAGACAGGGTAACTTGTGTCGGTGCGGGACTGCTTGTTCGGAGCAGCAAGGCGAGCCACTAATTGGGGGTCTTTTCCATCCGCAGCCATTTTCCAAACTTGGGCCCCGTGTACCTTGTCGTGCAGCACGGTAACCGCATCGGCTTTGTTGATGGCCAGAACACCACGACGCGGCGCTTCCCCCTCCGAAGCGGGCAGATGGATAGGAGGCTTGGCTGAGTTTCTGGATGGTTCTGGAGTTGGGCCGAGAACACGTCCGCTAGCGACATCAATTGGCCGACGCGCGAAATAATCGTTGCCCGATGCGAATGCACGCACCGTGAAACCGACCAGGGCAGTGGACTCTTGACAGGCGAGTACCGGATTGAGAGCGTGGGATTCCTTTTCTATTCTGGCAATTTCGATGGGCTGGTCATCCGCTGGTTTACCGTTGCTGCTGATGCGATTGCCCCGAACTACATAAGCGTTGCCCGGCGTGTTGGGAGTACCATCACCGACAAACTCTTGCCAAACGACCAAATAAAAGCCGGCGGCAAAGCCGACATCGGGACGGCACTGGTTGTGTTGTCCAGCGGCTACGACAAATCCATTGGCGTCGAGCACCTTTCCCTGGGCGGTAACTCGAGCAGCGTACACGTCCCAATCTCGGCCGTTGCGTAATGCGTAGTGCTCAATCACAAAAGGCTTTTGTGTCGGCTCGGCGGTCAATCCGGCGCCCGCAAGCGCACATACCAATGCAAACAATGCCACTGACAGTAGCCCCCTCAGCTTCCGGAACTGCCAACTCTTGATGGTCGGTCCCTGCTGCGTCATTCTCAATTCTCCTTCTTGCTGGCAGGATGTCGTGGCGTGGTAGTACGAGATGGGCGGGCTGGCGATGATGGCTTCATTTCGGGTCGAGATAACCGGGGTCGCCAGGGCCACCGGGTGGCAGGAAGTCTGTTGGTCTGGGCTTGGTTATCAGTTCGAAAGCTATGCCCAATGGCTGAGCGCCTGGTCGAAAGCCACCGCCACCATGCTGGATATGGCCCGTTACATCCCCCAATGCAACCAGGTCAAACTGCCTGAACTGCTTGCGGGCTCGGTCAAACACCAACTTTCCCAGAATGGTGGGTGTAAAACTCAAGTCATCTCCCAAACGCAACTTGGCCGAACCTTCTATCCGAAGATGGAGCTCTTCGTTGGTCACTTGTTCCACTTTGCCGTGAAGGCTACCGTCTTTCAGCGTAGCCCTGGCAAAGCATGGCCCTTCGGTGAATCCTACTCGCGGGTTCAGGTGATAGCGCAACAGGCGCAACTGCAACGACTCAGGGATGACAACTTTCATACCGGGCGCCGGTTCGGCCGGGATCAGAGCTTTCCACTCTTTTTCTGTAACCCACATGTAGTCATCGAAAGGTTGCCGACACAAGGGGCGATTTCGCATCGGGGTTTTGTCGGTATAGTCCCCTGGTTCGGTGTATCGCAACGTGCCATCCGGGTTGCGCCCTAACTGGCGAAGATAGATTCGGAGTATCAGGGTACCCGGTGGTGGGCCGGGAATAGCGGATTGCTCTTCTGGTACATTGCCTCGTCTGCGGTCTTCCGGGAGTGCGGCAAACTTATCGAGAGCGTTTTGCAAAGACTTCAAAGCGACCCCGGGAGTGTTGAACGGAATTCTTCCCAGATGCTCTCCGGTAGCTGTCACAACGTCCATGCAAAAATTGGAAGTCAGTGCCGTCTGGCCGACATTGGCCTTGATCAGGAAAGCACCAGTGGAATCGGTGCGTTTGCGGGCAGTGCCTGCATCGGGAATGGTAACAGCGACTCACCTTTCCCGAATCAGACGAGTGAAGGTTTCGCTCCAGACTTCGGGGTCGCGTGCGGCAGCCACCGACCAGCGACAGTTGCCCAGAGGCGAACCCCGATGGCCAGAAAGTACCGGCAGGGGCTTTGCTTCCTTGGCAGCCCGTGCCCTGGCTGCAGCAACATCGAGTTCCCACTCCACTTCCCAGAATCGGCATTCACCAGGTTGAGGTTTGATGAAGCGGTGCAGCTGGTCAAAAGTTTGCCACGAAAGCTCCGCAGGAGAGACACGCTTGTCCTCGCAGATGCCAAGTGTACAGGTGATCACCCATACCGTCAACGTGCATAAGGCAAGTGCAGGGATCAGGCGGGTCGTTGTAAAAGAGCGACCCGCCTGACCTGTTTTCAGGTGCAGGGGACGTGCAGCAGATGCCTTATGGTAGAGGCGGCTGGGCACGTTGCCGGAAGACTGACGGTTCACGAGCTTCATTTGGATGCCTTCACCAGGGGCCTGGGATCGAGATACTGGGCCAGTCCGTCCCGCGCACCGCGAGGCCAGACAAGCTGGGCTTCCGTGGGCTTCTCCACCAGCTCATAGACAATCCTCAACCAGTATTTGCCAGTGATCAGACCGCGGGGCGAGTTATTCGCTTCCCCGAAGGCCAGCAGGTCGAAGTGTGTAATCCGCCGGGCCTGCCGGTCGTAGGTGACGTAACCCAGAATGGCTGGGGCGTAGGCGATTTCCTTGTTTGCCTCGCGGACGGCCAGGTCGAACTGACCGGTTAGTCGAAGGCGTAGTTCTTTCTCGCTGACCTCATCTACGGTGATGGTGAGCTCAGCAAGCCTGGGTTGCACATTCAAGAATTTGACGCTTTCGCCAAGACCCCGTTCCGGATCGAGCTGGTAACGAGCCAGGCGAGCCACAAACGAGGGTGGTGCCAGCATACTCTGCCCTTTTTGGGGCGATTCGGGGATCAAGGCACGCCATTCTTTCTTAGGAATCCACATCATATCCTGGGCGGGTTCGCGCAAGCGCTGCCAGCCGTTCTGGCCTTCGCCGGGGTTGTAGTCTGCTTGTTCGGTATAACGCAGCGTTCCGTCCGGATTCCGCATGAACCGGCGGAATTGCCCTGCAAGTATGAGGGTGCCTTCCGGTGGCCGAACCAGCGGACGGTTGGGACCAGGCGGGCCATAATCCACTTTCCGGCCAGGTTTGCGTTCCTCTTCCGGCAGAGCTTCCCAGGCGGCCAGGATTTTCTTCAAGGCTGTTCATGCGCAGCCTTTCGTTGATCCACATAACGTCGCCCAGTTTTTTGCCATCGGCGGTAATGACGCTGGTTTTACCGCTAGCGGTGATGGTCACACACTGGGTTTTGCGGACCATTTCCCCGATGGCATCTTTGCGAGCCCCTTCGCGGCGGGCATCTACAGAGACGCACACAAACTTTTCCTTGAGCAGGTTGACGATTTCCTCGGTCCACAGGCACGGCTCACGGCCGCCAGAACCCGCAGCTCAGCACACGGTGTGCGGCGGTCCGCCTGCTCCAGACCAAACGAATATCGGCTTGCCCTCCTGGGCTGCCTTGACCAATGCCTCGTCGAGGCTCAGCAGCCAGGGGATTTCCCAGAACCGCGATTCACCCGCCTGCGGTTTGATCTTCTGCCGCAGTTGATCGAATCGGTCCGGAGCAATCGGCTCTGCTGCTGTGGCGACCAGGCAGGTACCTGCCCATACGGCCATCCATCCCATCCGAGTTCGCAAGCGGCTACCCATCTGACACCTCCTTCTATCGGGGGGTTACTATCAAGGGCGAGGTTCCGCTTACCTTCGCCCTGTCTTTGCCGCACCAGTTGTGTGACTTCCTTTTTGGCTTTATGGCGTTCATCCTCCAGCAGTTTGAAGCCTGGAGAATATCAGGCAATTTTCCTTCACTAAGGATCGCCTCCGTTACCCGCATGAAGAATGCGCACTCCGACACGAATGGGAACCTCCGGCTTATCAGGATGCTGCTCGTAAACGATAACAACCCGGCCTCGACCGTCACTGGCGATAGCAGCTTTTTGAGCCGGCGCTGATTCAGTTCCAGCCAGCCGTTGACGGTTCCTTACTTCGCCATCCTCGGTTACCTGTGCTGCAAAAATCGCTTCAAAGGGATAAAGATTGCCCTGGTTTCGTTCGGGCATAATTTGATGCCAGACCACCCAAAACGTTTGGCCAGCCCAGACCGCTCGCGGGTGGCTGATCCGTACCGACGGGTCTTGCGTCAGCAGAAACATCTTCCGCAGCTTGCCCTGGCTATCGAACAACGCCGCCTGGGAATCGTTTGGAGCATTTCCTCGGCCATACGGCAATTGGGTTGTCCACGCTACCAGATATCGTTGCGGTCCGGCTGCAATCCCCAGTGGGAAGGTTGGATGTCCCGTCGGTCCGCCGGGCCCGGATTGATGGGAGCTGTTTTCGTACACAGCTTGATCGCCAGGGACTGCCTCACGAAGCATGTGCGCCCCTGCTACCACTCCAGCAGGACTGCCGCCTTTCGCCCCTACTCGTCCACCAGCTAACCAGAACACCAGTGTTCCTTGTTGAGGAATGCTTGCTGCCACGGGGGCATAACGGCTGTACGGTTCCGGTACGTGAGTGAGCAATCGGCCATTTTCCTGTAACACTTTCCCATCGGGAGAAACTCGCGCACCGTAGATGGCATAATTTTTTCCCGAACGAAAATCCTGCCAGACAACTTGAAAGTTCTGGCCATCCCAGCTAACATCGGGCAATGCTTGGCTGTGCCGGGTGTTGCTCACCGCAAACCCGTCCTTATCCAGTACGCGGCCCTGGAGAGTAATGCGGGCAGCGTACACGTCCCAGTCCTTGCCATTGCGCAGGTCTTGCCAGACCACTAAAAACACTCCACCGCCGAAGGCAACACGCGGCCGTTCCTGCAAATCTTTTGCCGCGCATATCACAACCGGTTGCTTATCGAGCAATCGTCCCGAGCTATCAAGACGGCAGCCCACAATATCTCGCCCTGGTATTTCACGCCATCGCGCAGATCCCTTGGAGCCAAATGTCCCGACTTCCATACCACGAGATAAACTCCATCGCCATAGGCTATGGCTGGTTCGTATGCATCCCGTCCCTCATGCACCGGCAGAAAGATATCCGCTTCACTCGCTGCCAGCGTACAGGACAACGTGCAGCAAAGCATCAGGTTCACTGCCAGGATCATCGCTGGTTCTCCTTACCTCACTCACTGGATGCGGCGAAAGAGTTTGTAATGGGGAGCGGGATTGTACCAGGGCACATAACCCACGAAGCTACCGTCCGGCAACCAGGCGGGAGGGTACATATACAGGGGACTGCCATCCCCCTGCCCTTGTTCCACAAAACGCCCTTGTTTGACGCTAAAGACTGCGATGATCTGCCGTTGCAGGTCGAGGCGGTAAAAATTGTTGTCAACCACCCGCGTCAGGTAGAGGAATCGTTTATCGGGATCATCGGGCCCCCAGCTAATCTCACCATGGTTGTACAAGACGGTGCCTTCAAAAGGCCCCGCCTCCCCTGATCGTCTCGCGGTGGGTTTCTTGGAACAGTTCGGCAGGACACCGTGTAGCGAACCGTCTTTGAGATCCCAGTACCAGACATACCAGGGCCAGGCCCGATAGGTGGTGGCGTAAAGGCGTTCGTTCTTTTCATCCACGGCTACTGATGTGCCCAGACCAGAAACCTGCACCTCTTGTTCGCTCGGGTTCAACCGAACAGTGCGGAGCGTTTTCCACTCGGGGCCGGGACTGAGAATGGTGATGGTGTCGGCTTGGCCAACAGATACCAGGCCTTGGTCGAGAAGCCCGCGTACTTGCTGTTGCCCAGGTAACGGCTCACCTCGACGCGGAATTTGCCCTGGTGCGGGTTGGTGATCGGGTACTTGACGTTGGACGTGTTGTCGCGCAGCTCCAGGGACTTGAAGAGCTGCGAGCCGATGGCCGACAGCGCCGTGGGCACGAGCAAGATCGCCGGCATGATGCCGATCGGCTTGCCGTCGCTGTCCACTTGCTCCATGATAGCCACTTTCGCCTTGGTCAGCCCGTCGATCCCCAGCGCCGTCGTGGCGCCCGTGAGGTAATTGCCGCGTGCGGCCGTGAAGAAAGTGCTGTTGTTGAGGAACGTGGTCCAGAAAACGTCGTTGATCTTGAGACCCGAGCCGCGGCCGAGCTTCTGCGGCACGGTCGTGATCGCGCCGAGGTCGTCGTTGATCACGTCGCGGCGGTCGATGGACAGCATCAGGCCGTAGGTGTCGGCCCGGTTCGAGTACGTCTCGTTGCCGAGCGTGCCGTGCTTGATCTCGCCGCCGGGGGCCACT
>Ga0209017_10002354_pt1 | contig 12309 bp, 10 predicted proteins | sample YNPBryunderm2012_FD_185812 | JGI IMG/M metagenome (GOLD analysis project Ga0209017, IMG submission 185812) | Anoxygenic and chlorotrophic microbial mat microbial communities from Yellowstone National Park, USA - YNP Bryant MS undermat 2012... ... | reverse complement strand
ATGCGCGGGTTGTCCATCGGCGCGTAGCAGATGAACCACGCATGGGGCTTGTGGCGCGGTGGGTCTTCTGCGGTGCCTGTTTTGCCCGCCACGGGGATGCCGGGGATGTTCGCCGCGTGTGCCGTGCCCCCTCGACCCGCCACCGCCGCCCTCATGCCTTCTTCAATCCAGCGCCACTGCTCCGGTGTCAGCGGTATCTGTTTCAGCACGGTAGGCGGTGTGTCTATCGTTGTGCCGTCCGGTCGTATGACGCGCTTCACCACAAAGGGCTTCATCACCGTCCCTCGGTTTGCCACCGCCGCTGCCACCAGCGCCATCTGCAAGGGAGTGGTCTGTACAAAGCCTTGCCCGATGGAGGCGTTCACCGTATCGCCGTCATACCAACTTTGCTTGTAGCGTTTTTTCTTCCACTCCGGCGTGGGAATGTTGCCCTTGCTCTCGCCGACGAGGTCGATGCCGGTCAGCTCCCCCAAGCCGAAGGCGTGCGACATCTCCGCCAGTCTGGGCATGCCCAGCCGCAATCCCGTTTGATAGAAGTAGACATCACACGACGCAGCAATCGCCTTGATAAAGTCCGTAGCATTATGCCGACGATGGCAGCGGAACCGCCACTTTCCTAGTTGCAGAGCGCCGGGACAGTAGAAGCCCGTATGAGGTGTAATCGCCCCGAAATGGAGCCCTGCCGCTGCCGTCACAATCTTGAAGGTGGAACCGGGCGGATAACGGCTGCCGATGGCGCGGTTCTGCAGGGGGTGCAGTGGGTTGTTCGCTATCTCGCGCCAGACGTGCGGTTTCACCCCGCGCGCAAAGGCGTTGGGGTCAAAGCGCGGAAAGCTCGCCAGCAACAAAACCTCGCCCGTACGGGGGTCCACAGCGACCACTGCCCCTACCCTGTTCCCAAAAGCCTCTTCAGCGGCTCGCTGCAACCGTTTGTCGATGGTAAGCATCACCGTCGCGCCCTGCTCGGCAGGCACCTCTTCTATCTCACGTCGCTGCCGTCCTCGCGCGTCCACCTCCACCCACTTGCCCCCCGCCTTGCCGTGCAGCCACACCTCCTGTACCCGCTCCACCCCCATCTTTCCCACGTACTCCCCAGGCGACACTCCCGCTTCCCGAAGGGTTTGCAGTTCCTTAGCATCTACCTCTCCCAGCATCCCCAGCAGGTGCGACGCCAGCTTGCCTTCGGGATACCACCGTATCGGCTGGGGACTGACATCCACCCCGCGCAACCACAGGCGGTTCTCCTCGATGCGCGTCACTACTTCCAGAGAGATGCCTGTTGCCAGAGGAACGGGATACAGCCGCTGGGCGCGCTGTTTGGCGTTGCCCACCACCTGCAGGATGTCCGCCAGAGGCATCTCCAGAATCTGGCTCAAGCGATGCAGCACCGAGTCGTCGTTTCCCACCTCTGCCGGGATGATGCTGACGACAAACTCAGGGCGGTTCATCGCCAGCGTGCGTCCCGCGCGGTCGACAATCATCCCTCTGGGCGCAAACAGCCGGATGAACCGTTTGCGATTGCTCTCGGACTGCGCCAGCAGCTGCTCGCCCATCGCTATCTGCAGATACCACAGGCGCAGAACCAGCGCGGCGAAGCCCAGAACGATCACTGCCACGTACAGCTTGAAGTGGGGTACCTGAGGAGATACAGGTATCTCCACCCCAAAACGCCCGCGCATGGCTACTCCTCTCCGGGAGGTGGACGGTGTAAGGGACACCGCTTCCTGGGGGCTTTGCCGGCAGCAAAACTCTTGATGACCACCTCAGGGCAATAGCGCGTCGCCAGCAGACCCGAATCCGCACAGATTCGAACCTTTTCCTCAGCCGGTGGAGCAACCACCTTGGGTTCGGAAAGACGCGGCTGCACAGGTGGGGTCACCGACGGAGGCTCGCTCACTCGGGGCTGCAACGCCGCCGGCTCACCACCAGAGACGCTGCCCGGAGCAGTCATCGCGGGCGGAGGCAGGGGCTCCGGCGTCTGAGGGGCAGTGGTGGCAGGCTGTTCGCCTTCAGGCGGCGGGCTGGCGGTGCTGTCACGAACGTCCGGGCCGGAAGGCTGTGATGAGCTGTGCAGGGTACAGGGCTGTGTAGGCTCTTCACCGCGCCGGAAGGTAAAACGGTGTGTGTGCGGACACGCGGGCGTGGCTATCATGCCGGTATCGTCGCACAGGGTCAGCGTGATGGTATCCACGCTCTCTGGTTGCTGAGGCTTCTGCGGCACGTCACCCGGCTCGAGTTTGCGAAGCCACTCTTTCTGCAGAGGTACCGCCCTGCTCATAAACTCCTTCCAGATAGGGGCGCACACCGTGCCGCCGAAAACGCGAGGCATTGGCAGGTACACCTTCTGCTTCCTGACGGGGTCTTCCACCTCACGCGCCACCCATACCACAGTGACCAGCTCGGGCGTGTAGCCCACGAACCATGCGTCACGTCCTTCATCGGTGGTACCGGTTTTGCCACGAGCTTCGGGAAAATCATGCAATACCCGATAGGCGGTCCCGCCGGGCATGCGTACCGGTCCCTTCAGCAGGTCATCCATCGTCTTCGCAGTGGATTCGGGAATAACCCCGTACGTTATTTCCGGAGCGTTTTCCTGAATAATGTCGCCTTCACGGTCGCGCACGCGCACGATGGCAACAGGCTTGCAGCGATTGCCCCCCGATGCAAACACGCCGTATGCCACCGCCATCTCGATGGGACGAACCGCCGATGATCCCAGCGCGAGGGAAAGGTTCGGCTCCAGTGGTGACTGAATGCCCAGCTTACGTGCGTAATCAATCACTGTCCGTGGTCCCACCATCGCAATGGTCTTCACTGCCGGAATGTTGATAGAGTAAGCGATAGCCTGTCGCACCGTTACCGAGCCGCGGTAGCGACCATCTGCGTTCTTGGGACGGTAAGGCTTTGGATAAGAAGGATAGCTGACAGGCGCGTCCACAATGCGCGAATCAGGGGTCAATAATTCCCTGTCGATCGCCGCACAGTAGACGATGGGCTTGAACGCGGAACCCGGCTGTCTTCTGCCCTGTGTGGTTGCGTTGTACTGTGACTTTCTAAAATCCACTCCGCCCACCATAGCGCGGATGAAGCCGGTCTGCGGGTCGATGGCAATAATCGCGCCCTGTGTAGCGCTCCCTCTACCGTACTTCGCCAGTCCTTCACGTAACGCTTGCTCGGCCGCCTGCTGCATCTGCCAGTTCAGGGTGGTCTCTACGGTCAATCCCTCCCTGTAAATCTGGTCTTCACCGTAATCCTCCATCAACTGCTTCAACACATGGAACACGAAGTAAGGCGCTTTGAAGCTGATCCCCTGCCGTCGCAGTGGCGCCACCCGAATCGGCTCGCGCTTCGCTTCCTGATATTCCTGCTCGTTGATGAACCCCAGCATACGCATCCTTTCCAGCACCCTATCCCGTCGGCGCAACGCCAGCTCGGGGTTCTCGTGGGGTGAGTAAGCGGATGGACGACGTATTACTCCCGCCAGCAGGGCACACTCGGCAAGGGTGAGCTTGTGAAGAGGTTTATTGAAGTACACCCGGGCAGCTGTTTTAGCACCATATGCTCCGCTACCGAAGTAGACCTCATTGAGGTAGGTCTCTATAATCTGCTCTTTGGTCAGGTGCTGCTCAATCTGGAGGGCGAGAAGTGCTTCCTGTATCTTGCGGTGGAAAGTCTTCTTCTGCGTCAGGAAAGCGTTCCGCGCCAGCTGCATGGTGATGGTGCTGCCACCCTGAGCGTACCTGCCCTCGCGCAGGTTCACCCATACCGCCCGGAATAGCGCCCGTGGACTGATACCCCTGTGCTGGTAGAACTGGCTGTCCTCGATAGCCACTACCGCATCGATGAGCTGCTTTGGGAACTCGGACATCTTTGCCAGCTCACGCCGCTCGTGGGTCAGGGTTGCCAGCACCACCCCGTCCTGTGAAAGAATGCGGGTGCCTACGTATGGCTTGAGGTTTGCAATCTGTTCCCTGCTGGGCAACAACTTGGAAACCTGCACCAGCAGTACCACCAGATACCCGCCGCCCACCACAATCCCCAGTAACACGAGCAGCAGGAGATAGATGAGCAGACGCTGCCACATCGGGCGACGCCGCCTGCGCAAAGGGCGGGTTACTGGACGTTTTCGTGGTCGTGAAGCCATCGTCTCTCCGTTGGTGCGACTTTCACCCTCTCCCGCTCTCATTATAACCCATTCTGGTGTCTCGGGTATATCATTGCACAACCTGCCCACAGTTTGCAAGGCACGGCGTCCGAAGGGTGAACTGCCCATGACCGACCTTCCTGCGGACAGGAAGGCGTCTGGCGGATTTGCCGAAGACTGCCCCAGCAGACACTTGACAACAACAGACTTTTGCCGATACAATGTAATGCGTTGGTTTGCGCAAAACTTGGTCTGAGGTGAGGAAACATCAGAACGGATCTGCGGATCAACGAGCGCATCCGGGCACGCGAGGTGCGCGTCGTGGACGAGAACGGCGTGCAATTGGGCATCCTGCCCATCCGTGAAGCACTACAAATCGCGCAGGAACGCGGACTGGACCTGATCGAGGTCGCCCCTCAGGCTAACCCTCCCGTGTGTCGCATCATGGACTACGGGAAGTTCAAGTACCAGCAGGCGAAGCGGGAGAAGGAAGCCCAGAAAAAGCAGCACGTCACGGAAGTGAAAGCCATCCGGGTGCGTCCCGGAACGGACGATCACGACCTGGACTTCAAGCTGAATAATTGCCTCAAATTCTTGAAAGAGGGCGACAAAGTCAAAATCACGGTGCTCTTCCGCAGCCGGGAAATCACCCGCCCCGAAATGGGGCAAAAGGTGATGGAGTTTTTCGCGAACGGCTGTGCTGAGGTCGGCGTGGTGGAGAAACCTCCCACCATGGAAGGACGCACCATGACCATGGTGATTGCTCCCAAACCGAAAGGCAAGTAGCGAGCAGACCGATTGCCGTAAAATGTGAATGGGGGAAAACTCCCCCATTTTTCACGCACTTACTCGATGAAGGAGACAAGAGATATGCCAAAACAGAAGATGAAAACCCATAAAACGGCGGCGAAGCGGTTTGCCATTAGCGGCAAAGGCAGGCTGATGTGCCTCAACGCCGCCAACAGCCACATGTTCCTGCACAAGACTGGTTCTCGTAAACGCCGGCTGGAGATCGAGAAAGAGGTCGATAAAGGCAACCGCTGGCGCATGAAGCGTCTGCTGGGAATCTAACACGGAAGGGGGTCAAAAACTATGCCTCGTGTCAAACGCGGCACGATAACCCATAAACGGCATAAGAAGATTATCGAACGGGCGGAAGGTTACTGGGGGCGAAAGAAAAACGTCTTCCGCCGCGCCAACGAACAGGTAATGAAAAGCCTGCAATACGCCTACCGCGACCGTCGCGTGCGCAAACGGCAGTTCCGCAGGCTGTGGATTACCCGCATCTCCGCTGCCTGCCGTGCCGAAGGCTTGCCCTATAGCCGCTTCATCGAAGGGCTGGCAAAGGCAGGTGTCGCACTGGACCGCAAGGTGATGGCAGACATGGCGGTGAACCAGCCCGAGGCTTTCCGCGAACTGATAGAGATAGCACGACAACACGCCACGTTAGCAGCGGTGGGGTAGCGGTGGAAGAGCGTATCCGTACGCTGATAGAGGAAGCAACACAAGCCATCCTGTCCGCCAGCAGTACAACGGAACTAGAAACAGTGGAAACACGCTTTCTGGGGCGCAAAGGGCAGGTAACCGAACTGTTACGCGCCCTGCCCACCCTGCCCCCGGAGGAACGTCCACGCTTCGGGCAGATGCTCAACTCCGTTAAGGCGCAACTCCAGACACAGATTGACCAGCGCCGCGCGGAGCTGCAAAGGCGTGAACGCGAAGAGCGTTTGCGTGCCGAGCGCATCGATATTACCCTGCCACCACGCCCTCTGCGAGTGGGTCTCAAACACCCATTGACCCAAACCATGGAGCGGGTGCGCGCCGCACTCATTGGACTTGGCTTCGAATTCGTGGACAGCCCCGAGCTGGACGACTATCGCTACAACTTCGCCGCGCTCAACTATCCCGATGACCACCCCGCTATGGACGAGCAGATGTCCTTCTATATCTCGGATACCCGCCTGCTGCGAACGCAGACCACCAGCGTGCAGGGACGCGTGATGGAGAAACGCAAGCCGCCGTTCCGTATCGCGGTCATCGGGCGGTGCTTCCGCAACGAAACAGTAGATGCCACCCATCACCACACCTTCCATCAGGTGGATGCCTTTATGGTGGACAAAGGCATCAGCATGGCGGACTTGAAGGGAGTGCTGGCGGCGTTTGCGAGGCAGATGTTCGGTGAGGATGTGCAGGTGCGCTTCCGTCCCGACTTCTTCCCCTTCGTGGAGCCGGGTGTGGATTACGCTATCTACTGGCAGGGTGGATGGCTGGAACTGGGCGGTGCAGGCTTAATACACCCCAATATCCTGCGTGCACACGGGATTGACCCCGAAGAGTGGACCGGCTTTGCGTTCGGGCTGGGCATTGAGCGTATTCCCATGATTCAATACCAGATAGACGACCTGCGACTGTTTTTGGAGAACGATTTGCGCTTCTTACAGCGATATGGGGCTTAAGCCATGCGTGTGCCGATGGAGTGGTTAAAGGATTACGTGGATGTGCAGGCGTCGCCGGAAGAGCTGGCTCACCGCCTGACGATGGCGGGGCTGGAGGTGGAAGCCATTGAACACGATACCGGCGAGCCCGTGCTCAATGTCAAAGTCACTCCCAACCGCGGTGACTGTCTGTCTATGGTGGGCGTGGCGCGAGAAGTTGCGGCGCTGTACTCCCTGCCCCTGCGACACCCGATGCCTGCCGCACGTACCACCGAGCCGGGCGAAGCGGCACAGGTGGCAAAGGTGGAAATACTTGATGACGACTTGTGCCCACGTTACGCCGCGCGCGTGGTGCGCAACGTGCGCATCGCCCCCTCCCCTGCGTGGATGCAACAACGCCTGCTGGCAGCAGGCATGCGCCCCATCAACAACGTGGTGGACGTGACCAACTACGTGATGCTGGAGCTGGGGCAGCCGTTGCACGCCTTTGACCTCGACCTGTTGCCCAACGGACACATCGTGGTACGCCGTGCCCGACCGGGCGAGAAAATCGTCACGCTGGACGGCGTCGAGCGCGAGCTGCAACCGGATATGTTGATGATTTGCGACGCCACGCACCCGGTCGCAGTCGCCGGAGTGATGGGCGGCAGCGAAACGGAAGTGACCCCAAGCACACGCAACGTGCTGCTGGAGTCGGCGCACTTTAATCCCACCTCCATCCGGCGTACCTCCCAGCGACTGCAGCTTTCTACGGAAGCCTCTTATCGCTTCGAGCGCGTGGTAGACCCCGGTGGTGTTGTTGCTGCGCTGGATAGGGCGTGCGAACTGCTGGAGCATATCGGCGCGGGCGAACCCCTCTCCGGAGTGGTGGATGTCTACCCGCGTCCCGTTTCCGAGCGAACCGTGACCCTGCGCCCCGCACGCTGTAACCTGCTGCTGGGGATGAATCTGGAGGCACAGACCATGCTGGAGTGCCTGCGTCGCCTGCAACTGCAAGCAGAGATGCGGGACGGAGTCATCCACGTCACCGTGCCTACCTTCCGCCCCGACCTGAACATTGAAGAGGATTTGGCGGAGGAGGTGGGACGGGTCTACGGCTACGAGAACATTCCAGAGCGGCTGCCTTTCGGGCATACCCATCGCGGCGGCGACAGCCCGAACACCCGCCTGATTCGCCCGCTGCAGGAGGCGTTCGTGCGGGCAGGGCTGATCGAGGTGCATACGCATACCCTGCGTGCGCCAGGTCCACTGGATGACCCCACCCGCACCCCCGTGCGCGTGCGTAACGCTGCCAGCGAGGAGCTCAGCACCCTGCGCAACTCGCTGATTCCGTCGCTGATGGACGTGGTGCTGCATAACCTGGCAAGACGGCAGACGGAGATTTTCCTGTTTGAGGTGGGAGCGGTCTTCTCACAGCTTGCCGATGGAGACTACGCGGAGACGCTGAAGGCGGGGTTCGCCATCACCGGGTCGGTATTCCCACCCGGATGGGACGCCCGTTACCCTGCCGCCGACTTCTTCACCGCGAAGGGAATAGTGCAGACCCTGCTGGAGACAGTCGGAGTGGCAGAAGCCGAGTATGAGGCGCTGGATGACCCGCGTTTCCACCCCGGTCGCAGCGCACGGGTGCTGGCTGGTGGACGCGAACTGGGCATTTTTGGCGAGCTGCATCCCGACGTGCTGGAGCAGCTGGACATCACGCGGCGCACGGTGCTGGCAGGGGAGTTCGATGTGCAGACCCTGTGGTCGCTGGCGGAGCGGCGCGTGCGCTATGAACCCCTGCCGAAGTACCCGGCGGTGCTGCGCGACCTGGCGGTGGTGGCAACAGAGGATGTGCCTTACCAGACCGTCGAGCGCACGGTCAAACAGGCGGGCGGCGCGCTGTTGGAGAACGTGCGGCTGTTCGACGTCTACCGCGGCGAACGCATTCCCGAAGGCACGCGCAGCCTCGCGCTGTCTCTCACCTTCCGCAGCCCTGAACGCACTCTCACCGACGAGGAAGTGGACGAGATTGTTGCCCGAATCGTGCGCGCGCTGGAGGAAATCGGCGCGCGGTTGAGAACGTGAAAGCAGGTGATGTGTGATGTACCTCTCTCTCGAAGAACGCATTAAGCAACTACCTCCAGACCTCCAACAAGAGGTTGCCGATTTTGTAGACTTCTTGCTGCAGAAGCACCAACAACGACATGCTCAGCCGCCAACGTTTTCGTGGGCCGGGGCACTGGCAGACTTGCGCGACGAGTATACCTCCGTCCAGCTACAGCACGAAATCGCCCGGTGGAGAACAGGCAACGGTGAGGTTGCTGATTGATACCAACATCTTTCTGGAAATCCTGCTGGAACAGGAGCACGCAGAGCAGGCACGCCGCCTCCTCAAGGATGTTCATGCCCACGAAATGTTCCTCACGGATTTTACGCTTCACTCTTTAGGCCTGATTCTATTCCGTAGGCAACAGCATCAGGTCTTCGTGGACTTCGTCCACGACATGTTCGAGCGAGCAGGGCTTCAGATGTTGAGCCTGCCGCCAAACATGTTTCAGCGAGTCGCCTCAGCATCTCGACAACATGGGATTGACTTCGACGACGCCTATCTCTACGTGGTTGCGGAAGAGTTTAACCTAGAGATTGTGAGCTTTGACACCGACTTTGATCGGACGCCAAAGGGCAGAAGAACACCAGAAACGGTCTGACGCCGTCATTGTCTCTGGGCTGTTTGAGGTCTATCGCGGCGAGCGCATCCCGCAGGGCACGCGCAGCCTTGCGCTGTCTCTCACCTTCCGCAGCCCTGAACGTACCCTCACCGATGAGGAAGTGGACGAGATTGTTGCCCGAATCGTGCGCGCGCTGGAGGAAATCGGCGCGCGGTTGAGAACGTGAAAGCAGGCGAGATGCGCCTTGACCTTTGCGGTCAGATATCACGTCAACCTGTTGCCGAACGCAGTAAGTGTGGTACAATCTCGGCAGAAGCAAAAACGTGTGGAGGCGTCTCATGTCCGTCCTTATCGTCGAAGCGGAGTTTGACGGGCGCAATTTCATCGCAAATGAGCGGATAAATCTGCCTGCGGGTCAGCGCGTGCGCCTTATCGTGCAGCCTGCCGTACAGGTGCAAAGTGGTGCGGAACTGGTAGAATACTGGCGCCGTGCAGAGGTCTTGGGGGCATGGGCAGATCGTAAAGGAGATAGCGCAACCTTAGCCCGACAGCTGCGCCGTAAGGCGCAGAAACGCCGGCTCTAACACGGAATGAGAATAGCAGACACGGACATCCTTATCGATATCCTTCGGGGCTTTGTTCCCGCCATTGAGTGGTTCCAGACTCTGCCAGAGCCCCCTGCGGTGGTCTCGCTCTCCGTGATGGAGCTTATACAGGGGTGCCGCTCGCATCGAGAATTACAACAAGTTTCTTTGCTGATTGCCCCACTCCCTATATGGTATCCGACCGCCGAGGAAACGTCTCTGGCATTGGAGCTGCTTTACCAATATCACCTTCAGTATCGTATCGGCATTATAGATGCACTTATTGCGGCGTGCGTCAGAACGCGGGGAGCAACTCTCTGCACCTTTAACACACGACACTACGCAGCGATACCCGACCTCAAATTAGAGTCGCCATATTCCAAAAGCGGGAGCAATGGGTGAAACAGCCAGAGTCGGAAGCATCTCGTCTTTCTTATGGAGTTCAACCTCGCGGGCTCTAAAGCGCAGGAATAACAAGAAAGACACTGTAACCACAGAGGGCACAGAGTTCTCCGAGAAAAATACGGGAACTTTGCGACCACTTTTAACGGTACTAAAAGTATGAACCCGACAAGCGCTATCTCGGTCAAACCGCTGTTCTGGCTGCTGGTGATTGGTAGCCTGAGCGCGCTTGGCTTGAGCCAGCTGCGCAACACCGTTCCACAGGAGAGCGCCGTCATGCCTGTCTACCAACCATCTGTCAACGCTCCAGAGTTTCCCGAAGGGCTGGAATGGCTAAACACCGACCGCCCCCTGCGCTTGAAAGACCTGCGGGGCAAAATCGTGATGCTGGACTTCTGGACCTATTGCTGCATCAACTGTATGCATATTATCCCTGACCTGAAGCGGTTGGAGAAGAAATATCCCAACGAGCTGGTAGTCATTGGCGTCCACTCCGCTAAGTTCACCACCGAGAAAGAGAGCGAGAACATCCGACAGGCTATCCTGCGCTACCGCATCGAGCATCCCGTGGTGAACGACCGCGATATGGTCATCTGGAGTATGTATGGCGCACGCGCGTGGCCAACGGTGGTATTGATCGACCCCAACGGCAAAGTGGTGGGCGCGATGTCGGGTGAAGGCATCTACGAGCCGTTCGACCGCGCCATCCAGGAGCTGATTGCCAAGCACGACCCGCGCGGCGAGATAGACCGCACCCCTCTCCAGCTGAAGCTGGAGCGCGAGAAGACACCGCGGGGCATTCTGGAGTTCCCCGGCAAGGTGCTGGCAGACGAGCGCAGCGGGCAGCTGTTCATCGCCGATTCGGGCAACAACCGCATCGTGGTCGTATCTCTCAAAGACGGCACGCTGAAAGAGGTCATCGGTTCGGGCGAGGAAGGTTACAAAGACGGTGGCTTTGACGAGGCGCAGTTCCGCCATCCGCAGGGCATGGCATACCGCGATAACCGCCTTTACGTAGCGGATACCGAAAACCATGCCATCCGCCTGATCGATTTCGAGAAGCGCACCGTCAGCACCATCGCGGGCACTGGCAAACAGATGCGCTTCTGGAGCGAAGGCGGTCCCGCAAAGGAGACCGACCTCAGCTCGCCGTGGGATGTGGTGCTGGTGGGGGATGTATTGTATATCGCCATGGCGGGAGTGCATCAGCTGTGGCGGCTCGACCTGCGACGTGGCGTGGTGGAACCGCACGCAGGCAGCGGGCGCGAAGCACGGTTCGATGCCTCTCTTCGGCAGGCGGCTTTAGCGCAACCCTCAGGCATCACCACCGACGGCAAGAGGCTCTACTTCGCGGATAGCGAGAGCAGCTCGCTCCGCGCTGCAGATATCGACCCGAATGGACGGGTAGACACGCTGGTGGGCGGCGACCTGTTCGACTTCGGCGACATCGACGGCGAGGGACGGCGTGCCCGCCTGCAACATCCGCTGGGGGTGGTCTACCACAAAGGCGTTATCTACGTCGCGGATACCTACAACAATAAAATCAAGCGCTACGACCTCGCCACAGGGCGCATCGAGACCTTTCTGGGCGATGGCACAGCGGGCTTGCGCGACGGCGAGCGCCCTGCCTTCGATGAGCCGGGCGGGGTTAGCATCGCTGGCGACAGGCTGTACATCGCCGATACCAACAACCATGCCATCCGCATCGCCGACCTGAGGACCCGACGGGTGGAGACGCTGACCATCCGCGGGCTGGAGAAACTACGCCCGCCACAGGCGTTGCTGCGTGCCGAAGTGACCACCCTACCCGCGCAAAGCGTGCAGACAGGCGATGTGGAGCTGGTGTTGAACGTCACGCTGCCAGTGGGCTACAAGTTGAACCCGCTAGCCAACTCGCGGGTGTCGGTGGCGGCTAATCCCCCTGATAGCGCATCGGCAAAGACCGTTGCGCTCACGCAACTGCCCCTGCGCGTGCCGCTGACCGTGCAGGCGGACGGCCAGCTGCAGGTTACCGCCGATGTATACTACTGCCAGGACGGCAAGGAAGCACTCTGCTACTTCAAGCAGCTGCAGTGGCGCGTGCCGCTGAGGGT
>Ga0209017_10002350_pt1 | contig 12323 bp, 10 predicted proteins | sample YNPBryunderm2012_FD_185812 | JGI IMG/M metagenome (GOLD analysis project Ga0209017, IMG submission 185812) | Anoxygenic and chlorotrophic microbial mat microbial communities from Yellowstone National Park, USA - YNP Bryant MS undermat 2012... ... | reverse complement strand
GCCTTGGCCATGCCCGCAGCGAAGGCGACCGCATGGCTTTCGCAAATCCCGACATCGAAGAATCGCTCGGGATAGGTGTCACGGATCTTCTGAAGTTTGTTGCCTTCGCACATCGCCGCAGTCAGCACCGAGACCCGGGGATCGCGGGCCATCGCCTCGAAGAGTGCGCTGGAGACGGCGTCGGTGAAGGCTTTGGAGGAGGGGGCATTGGCCTTGAGCGGAGCGACCGAAACCGTACCGCCCGCCTTTTCGACCTTTTGGAACGGCTGAGGGGCGTGGAACTTGACCGGGTCGGCCTCAGCCGGAGCGAAGCCCCGGCCCTTGTCGGTGAGGACGTGGAGCAGGACTGGCCCGTTGAGTTTTTTCACCTTCTGAAGGTAAGCCCGCAGGGTGGGCAGGTGGTGGCCGTCGATGGGACCCAGATAGGTGAAACCCAGTTCCTCGAACAACATCCCGCCGTTGACCGACGCCTTGACCGCGTCCTTGACCGTCTGCATCGTCCGCTCGGCGAAACCGCCCACCAGGGGCAGGCGGCGAATCCAATCCTTGACGCGACGGTTCAGGTCGTTGTAGGTCGGGGCCATCCGAATCCGGTCCAGGTAGTTGGCCAGGCCGCCAACCCGCGGACAAATCGACATCTTATTGTCGTTCAGGATCAGCAAAAATGGCCGCTTGAGGCCGCCCGCATTGTTCATGGCCTCGAAGACGATCCCTGAGGGCAGGGCGCCGTCGCCCACCACGGCGACCGCGAAGGTATCGGGGCGGCCCATCAGTTCATCGCCTAGCTTGAGCCCCAGGGCTGTCGAGGCGGCGCAACCGGCGTGGCCAGTCATGAAGAGGTCAAAGTCGGATTCGGCCGGGTTGGGGTAGCCCATCAGACCCCCCTTGGAGCGGATCGTCTCCAACTGACTGGCGCGGCCGGTGATGAGTTTGTGCGGATAAACTTGATGCCCGGTGTCCCAAATCAGTCGATCCCGGGTGAAGTCGAACTCCAAGTGAAGGGCCAGACAAAGCTCGACGACGCCGAGATTGCTCGCAAAGTGGGCCGAGCGGCGGCTAACGACTCGAATCAGCTCCTCGCGCATCTCGCAAGCGAGCTGGTCGAGTTGAGCCTCAGTGAGAGTGTGGAGGTCGGCTGGCGCGGCGATCCTCGCCAAGAGCGCGCTGGTCATCAGCGATCCCTTTCCAACAAAGTTCGTGCCAGGCCAACGAGCCTGGCGGAGCGGTCACCCAACGGTCTCAAGGCGGTCACGGCCTGATCGACCAGACTCCGCGCTCGTCGACGGCTTTCCTCAACGCCGAGGAAGGCGGGATAGGTCCATTTCCCCAGCTCGAGATCCTTACCCACCTTCTTCCCGGTTTTGGCCGGGTCGCCGGTGGCGTCGAGGAGGTCGTCTTGAATCTGAAACGCCAGACCCAGGGCGCGGCCGTATTCATCCAGCGCGGTGGTGAGTTCGGCGTTGGCCCCCGAGGCTGCCGCGCCCATTGTCAGCGAGGCCCTCAGCAGCGCGCCGGTCTTGCGCAAATGGATCGCCTCTAACAACTCGACCGAACCCTGCTCGCGTGGGATCGACTCGGCCTGGAGGTCGGCCATCTGACCGCCGACCATCCCTCGGAAGCCGGCGGCCTCGGCTAGGATGCCCACGCAGGCCGCAGCGCGTTCGGCAGGGCGAACGCCCGCGACCACCGCGCCGAAGGCCAAGGTCAAGAGGCCATCACCGGCCAGAATTGCTGTGGCCTCGTCAAACTCGACATGGGTGGTCGGGCGTCCCCGGCGGAGGTCGTCGTCGTCCATCGCGGGCAAATCATCGTGAACCAAGGAATAGGCGTGGACCAACTCGACCGCACACGCCGCGGCCAAGGCGTTTTCAATCGCGTCGTCGCCGCCGACCGCCTCGGCGGCTAACAAGGTCAGCTTGGGACGCAGGAGCTTGCCGCCCCCCAGGGTAGAATATCGCGCCGCGCGGGCGAGACGGGCGGGGCAGACCCCATAAGGACCCGCCGCGTTCGGATGCTCCTCCACGGGTGGAAGCAGAGCGTCCAGCGCCGTTTCAATACGCTGGCCCAGGTAGCTTAGGCAATCGACGAGATCTCGCCGCCAGAGGGGAATGGATTCCTCGTCCTCACGGGCTCGGGGCGAGACGGAGTCGGCGGTTGGAGTAACGGATGGGGAATGGGTCATAGTCAACGATGGGACGGGGCGGACGACTCATCGTCGTGGAGTCGGGTTCAGGCGGGTGCCACGTCGGATTCCAACCCCCCTCTATTCGACCCAACCTCATTCGGTCAAACACTCGGGGGATCGGAACGTTCGGTCGCGGCGGTATTGTGAGCGACCTGCGGCCCAAAGTCCATCCTTTGCCCGGAAAAGTTCTTGGGATCGCCCAATCAAGCTGGACGCGACCAGCAGAGAGCGAGGCTCGGACCTAGCTCTGGACTTCCCCCGGCGTGCTAAAAGGTCCACCTTCATCGAGCAGCCGGGACGCGGCATGGCGCGGGATGGAGGGAGTTTACTCCTGGCGGGGTTCGTCGCCGCTGGCGAACGGTTCCAGACGAGGTTGGCCTTGCTCATCCAAACCGGCCAGAAGATGGACTCGACGCTCGGCTTGGTCCAGCAAGTTTAGGCAGTGGGCCACCAGTTGGATTCCTTCGGCGTGGCGATGAAGCGCCTCGTCCAGGCTCAGTGTGCTTGATTCGAGAAGTCGGACGGTTTCCTCAAGGCGTTCCAGTGCCACTTCGAAGCCGGGATGCGCTTCGGAGGCCGAACGAGACAAATCCGGGGACGGCGACGACGAATCGGGCATAACGCGACGCCTTGAGCTGCCGACGAGAAAGCCACGCCAACGGGCGTGCCGGGTTGGGCGGTCATCCGGCGACGCTGGGGCGTTGGTCATCCTCAACCGCGGTCGGTCGATCGTCAAGCGGTCACTCCGCAGGGGGCCGGGTTCGGATCGTCGGCGCGGGATGGTTGGAGGCCGTTTGGTTTTGGTCCGTTCCTGGTTGAGGAACTCAACGCAGGCGCACGAGTTCCTCTTCCCCGAAGGGAAGTGGCACATTCATCCGCAGAGCGGGATCGGCAAAAAGGCGGGCCGGCACACCGATGTCCGCCAGGTAGACTTCGCCGGCGTGTCCCTTGACCCCGCGCACGTACAGCCCTTGTTTAGCCAGCGTGCCGCAGAGGGTGGCGTTGGCGTCGATGGCCGGCTCGAAGACCTCGCCGCTGGTGGCGTCGATGCCAGAGGGCATTTCCCAGGACAGGGTCGGCGTGCTTTTTTGAGCGTTGGCCCAGCGCACTAAAACCGCCTCGCCCTCACGCGGGGCGGATCGTTCCAGGGGATCGACGATCGTCTCGATGATGAGCGCGGGCGGCAGTACGTGGCCAACGTTTTCTTGGTCGTCGATGGGAAGATGCATCCGATCGAGGATGGTCAGTTGGTTTTGGGTGGCTGCGGGCAATGCTTTGATGTGACCGGCGTGGAACAACGAGACGTTAGCTCCCCAGGCATGCAGACGCCGCGCCGCCACCGCCCCGACCACGCAACGCGAACCCGGCCCGATTAACACCACCACCGGCTTGCCCCGGGCGTCTCCCTCCAAGAACCGCTTGCGGCCCAGGCGGGCTAACGCCAAGCCGGAGGCTTCAGCTAACTGGAGCGGATCGAGTTTGTAACCCTGAACCATGAGCCGTTCGACCTCCACGGCCTGCTCGCGGGTCAAGTGGGGCAATTCGCCCTTGAAAATCGGCAACGCCATCGGACCGCTCCAACAATCGAAACAACGGGGCGGGAAGGACGCGCGAAGACGCCGAACAGAACAGATCGGAACCAACAACCACCCCGACGCCTCCCCTTCCCACCCACCTCCTACCTGGCTGACGCCCAACTCCGAACCGACCCAGCGTCAAACCAGATGAGATGGTCCAACAATCAACCCGATCTGCGACTGGTTGAAATCGTCCAGGGGACTCCGCCGACCTAGAACGGCCATAGCGTGGGGCTGGTTGGCGAAGGCATGGCTTGGAAAGTCGCGGCTGTCTCGCACCAGGACCGCGTCTTGGGACGTTTGGCCGTCAATCCCGTTTCGGGACCGACAAGGAGGCGGCGGGGTGCCGATTTGACCAAATCGAACTTTGGGACTCGAACACCTCACCTGAAGAGATCGGTTTGGTCCTCGATCCAGCCGGGCGGACGAGCCTCTTCATCAATTTTACCGCGAAGCCGTGTGAAAGAAAGAGACCGCGGTTGAAACCCGCTCAACTTGCGGGCCAATGAGGGGAGCGGCCTTGCTGAAAGGCGAGGAAACCTTCGCGGGCTTCCGCTCCGAGACGGATCGTGGCGGCCACCGCCGCGGCACCTCGGAGCGATTCGGGACGATTCTGAGCCTCGTCGAGTAGCTTCTTGGTGGTCGCCATCGCCTCAGGAGCGTTGCGGGCCAATTCAGCGGCCCACTCCAACGCCTGGTCCACCACCTGGTCGGCCGGGGCGATTCGATTGACCAACCCCCACATCATCGCGGTTCGAGCGTCGATCAGACGCCCGGTTAGCAACAATTCCCGCGCCCGGCGTCCGCCGACCTGACGCACCAGATCTTGCATCACCATGCAGGCGACCATGCCGCGTTGGACCTCGGGGTATCCCAGGCGAGCCGTTTCGGACGCCACCACCAAGTCGCACGCCGAGGCCAACCCGCAACCCCCTGCCACCGCATCCCCCTGGAGCGCCGCGATCGTGGGTTGAGGCAGACGGTGAATCGCGTCTAGCAGGTCGGCGATCGCCCGCAAGGTCTCGACCACCTTGATTTCGTCGGCTTCGCCCGCCTCGTTGGCGGTTTCCTTGAAATCCAAACCAGCGCAAAAGACCGGACCTGCGCCGGTCAACACCACCGCGCGCACCGCGTGGTCGTCCCGAATCGCCGCCAGTTCATCCAGCAGGGCATCGAGCAACGGTTTGCTCAGAGCGTTGCGCGCCTGGGGACGGTTCAGGGTCAACACCGCCGTGGTTTTTCGGTATTCCCGCAACACGAGAGACGAGTCTTGAGCGGTCATGGGCGGCCCCCTCCGCAGCCTCCAACCGTTCCAATTCGATCGGGCAAGCCCAACCCCCGGCGCGACAGTGTGGAATGGAACCGAGCGAAGACATCGAGGTTTTGGAATCTCGCTGAGTCGCGTCGCGCGGCGACCAAGATCCTTACCCTATCGCCCCCCGCGATCCACCTCAAGCGGTTGGTCCGCCGTCCGACCCCCTTGCGATCGGCGTGGTCGCTCCCTGTAAGAGAGAAAAGAACCTTTTTGACGACCCAGCGCGAACCCAACCCCAACTCCCCCACTCCATTTCAGCGTGAGGCAACACAAGAGCATGACCAAACAAGGGAGTGACAAATCCCCCCGGAATTTTTCACACAACCACCAAGACGTGCGAAATACCACCTGCCTCTGCGAACAACTTTCCTCCATCATTTCAAAGGGGTGTCCCTTTGCGACGCTGGTGCCGGATGGTGAGGCGACCGGCTGCAACCCGGTTGAAGTGGGTTCGATTCCCACCGGCGTCTTTTCAAGCTTGCAACGTTTGGTTCGTCTTGGCCCGTGGCGCGGTTCAAGCATCAACTGTCGCGGTCGCTCAATGGCAGAGCAATATAGGCCTCAAAGCCTGTAGGTTGCGGGTTCGATTCCCGCCCGCCTTGATGTTGTTGATTCCGTGTTCCGACAGGGGATGCACCCGAAGCCGTTCCAACGTTGCACGGTTGGTCGCCGAGTGGTTGGGCAACAAGCTCAAACCTTGTTGTCCGTTGCCGGTTCGATTCCGGCATCGACCCCGACCCAACGACATGGCTGTCACCATGTCAAAACACACCAGGGGGTGTTTGTTTGAACCCAAGGGGGTTGATGGAGTGATTCGGTCGGTTGATCGGTTCACGCCTTCGGGCCGAACCATTCAACAGCGTGGAATGCACGCTCTGACGCCCGTGGATTCCGCCGGCGTCGGGTTGGTGTCGGTCGGTCTTCCGGTCCTTGGCCGCGGCGTCTCGAACCCCCCTCCTTCCCGTCCTCCTTCGGGTAAACGGGTCGGAGGGAACGGGAAAAACCAGGCCAACCAAGGGAGGACCCAAACGCTGACCCGCTCCGGCTCAAACGGTGTGCCGCTTGCATACACGTGATCGTCTTCGTTCATCAACTCCCGAGGGTGTTCTTTCCCTGGATGGTCCGGGACGAGAATCCACTCCGTTCTCACTCTCAAGACGTTGATACTCGTTCCATTCTGAAATTCGCCGGATCGCCCAAAGTTGGCCGATTGGACTGGGAAGGCCGGCGTGAGTCCTGTCCCCCTGATCGCATCGCATTCTAGAAAACGGCCCTAGTGCAAGGAGCGACGACGATGTTCAATGTGTTCAAAACATTGAAGATGTTCAAGCGCGTTAAGATTCTGAACTACGAGACGGGGTTCAAGTTCGTCGAGGGGGAGTTCCAGGGCGTGTTGGACGCGGGAATTCACCGCTTCTTTGACCCTTTGGGCAAGATTGACGTTCAGGTGGTTTCGCGTCGGGAGGTGTTTTTGCGCCATGACCAGCTCGACGTGATCGTCAAGAACGCCGACCTCAAGGGGTTGGCCCAGGTGATTGACCTGCGCGACGACCAGAGGGCGTTGGTCTGGGTGGACGATCGCTTCACTCGGATTTTGGGGCCGGGGTTGCATCTGTTGTGGACCGAACCGCGACGGGTGCGGGTCGAGGTGATCGAGCTGCGCGAACCCCAATTCGTCCACGCCGATCTCAAGACGATTCTGAGTTCCCCCACGTTCCGCGAGCATCTGGATCTGGTCGAGGTGGCGCGTGGTCAGCGTGGAGTCCTCTTCCTCGACGGCAAGCCAGTCGGGACCCTGGAGCCGGGCCAGTACGCTTTTTGGAAGGGACTCGCCCAGGTTGAGGTGCAGTCGTTCGACCTGCGTGAGATCGACTTGGAAATTAGTGGCCAGGAGATCATGACGGCCGACAAGGTGACCCTGCGTCTCAACGCTTTGGTCACCTACCGGGTGGTCGATCCTCTCAAGTGCGCCTTGGTGGTTCAGCAGGTCCAACACACCCTGTACAAGGATGTCCAGTTGGCCATAAGGGCTGCGGTGGGAACCCGCGAACTGGACCTTCTGCTCAACGACAAGGACTCCCTCGGGGAACAGTTGGCCGAGGCGTTGTCCGCGCGGGCTGAGAAGTTGGGCCTGGACCTGTTGAAGGTAGGCGTCAAGGACATCATTTTGCCCGGCGAGATGCGCCAGTTGTTTAACCAGGTGACCGAGGCTCGCAAAGCGGCCGAGGCCAATCTGATCACTCGCCGGGAGGAGACCGCCGCGATCCGTTCGCAGCTCAACACCGCCCGGCTGCTGAGCGAGAACCCGACTCTCATGCGGATGAGGGAGTTGGAGCTTCTCGAAAAACTGGTGGCCAACGGTAAGATGAGCGTCATCCTGGGTGAAAAGGGGTTGTCGGATCGCGTGATCAACCTCCTCTGAGCTGGCAACCCTCACACACCCCCCCCACCGGGCCATCGTTCCCCGACCCGTCGGCTTCTATCGCCGGGTCGGGGAAGCTTGCTTGGGTGTGGGTTCTCATCTACCGTGACGTTGATCATTCGATGGGAAGGTGAAAGAAGACCGTCAACCGGTTCGTCGTGGCCATCTGCATCGCCGTGTTCGTTGAAGACGTGACGACGTGGATGTTGGAAGCGTGGCCATCAAGAAAGACCCAGAGCCGTTTCAGGCGACCCGCTCATAGGACCACCAAAGGCGCGGGGCGGGGCGGGGTGGCCGGCACCGTTGGGTTTGGCCGCCGGCGTGCTGGGTCACTCCACGACCAGGCACGGCGGGTGGTCGGGGTCGTCGTCGAGGCGAAGCCAACTCGATTGGGTTTGCCAGCCGCCTAGAACCGCCCATGAGGGTCGAGGGGGGAAAACGTCGTCGCGGGCGGGGTGGAATACCGGCGTGTGAATGTGACCAAAGAGAATAAGATGAGCCTGACGCGCGTGTGTTTGCACATAGGCCTGATAGCGGGCGAGGACGCGGCGGTCATCTTCAAGGCGGGTGCGGTCGTTGTTGCGGTCGAGGCGTTGAGAGAGCCCAACGGCGAAAGGTTCGGGAAGAACGCGGAAGGCGTCCAGAAACCGCCGCGATTCCATCGCCACCTTCCAGAAGGGGGGGCGGCCGATACGATGACCATGATAAAGGTGAACGACCCGGCCACCGATGGTCTCGACCCACGGCTCCGGCGTGAATGATGTATTCAACACACGTTGATAGTAGTGATTTAACCACTGATCATGATTGCCCGCGATGAGGGAGAGCCGGCCGCCGGAGGCCACGAACCCGGCCAGCGAGCGCAAACCCAGGCAGCGCGGCGGTTGATCGGGCGGTTCGGTGTGGCTTTGGCGGGAGGCGAACCAGAAGTCGCACAGGTCGCCGCCGATCACGAGGCGATCGCGCGACGGGTCGCGCCGTTCCACGAACCGGGCTAGGCGTTCTGCCCGTTCGGGGCGATCCCACCGCAGATGCACGTCGCTCAAGATCCAGGTGGTGGTGGTCATCGCGTGGGTCTAGAACCAAGTTAGGGCAGAATCGTTCCCCGTTCCCGTTGGAGTTAGAAGGGAACGTCGGGAGGATCCTGGACCATCACGGGGCGTCGGGTCCGGGTGGAGGAGTGGGCGAGGGTGGAGGGGATGGCCGGTCCGCGACGTCCGCGGCCGTACAAGGTTAAGTCAGGCCCCGCCTGGTGTTGCAAGCCAACATGCAACCGGGCGCGACGGCCCACTGACGCGAGGGCAGCGCGGGCGGCTTGGAGCGCCAGGTCGGGGCGGTTGCATTGACGGCTCAGGTGCATCAGTACCACGTCGCGGGGGGGGTGAGCACCCGACCGTCGGGTGATGTCCGCCAGAAGGAGTCCGGCCTGTTCGTTGGAGAGATGGCCAGCGTCGGACATGACGCGGCGGATCAAAAACGCAGGCCGGCCCGACTCGCGTTGCATTTGGGAATCGTGATTGAATTCGATCGCCAACAGGTCCACCTGGGCGAGCGCTTCGGCCAACGCGGGAGTCCACGCGCCGGTGTCGGTGGCCAGTCCCAGAGCGACTGGGGCTTCGCGGCGGGTCGGACGGCCTTCCAGACGGAAGCCGTGAGTGGTTTCGGCGTCGTGGGTCAGGTCAATCGCCTCGATGGTCAGACCCAGAGGGGTGGGCCAGGGGCGGCTGTCGAAGCTTAAGACCCGCCCAGCGCGGGCCAGACTCTCGAAGTCAGGATGCCCGACGAGGCGATCGACCTGGGACTCGTGAAGGTGCAGCGTCACGTTGCGGCGGTTCATCCAGGCGAGCGTCTGAGGGTGGAAATGGTCGGCGTGCAGGTGGGTGAGGACCACCGCCGCGATCCGCTCGGGCGGGACGCCCAGATGTTCAAGCCGTTGCTCCAGAATCCTTGGTCCCAAACCGGCGTCGATTAGCAGACCAACCCGGCCGGTTTGCACTAGGCAGGAGTTGCCTTGCGAACCACTGGCTAGCACCGCGAACCTCGCCGGCATCGTTGAGGGGGCTCCATCGCTTCGTTGGGATGATCCGGTTGGGGGTTGGTCCGCGTCTTGGTGTCCGGAGTTGTTCCAGGTTCCTTGCGCGATCGGCCGGGTCGCGCCAGTCCGTTCAACACGCGGGGCTTGGGCAAGGAACGACGTTTGCGTGATTCGCCTCCCCGCCGCCCCCACCACCTCATCGGTTCGCCCATGGAGGGTGAGATCGGCGGGACGAGGGGGCGGACTGTGGTGTTGTTCGCCACGATCCGCCTCCACCACCTCGATCACCTTCGCCGCGCAGGGGTCAGCTTTCGGAGAACTCACCCTCGACCTTAGGTTTCCAGAACCAGCCGAAGAGCAAGCCGTCCAACGACAGGTAGTTGCTAGTGATCGGAGCCAGCCAGACCACACCCACGTTGACTAGGATGTACAGGTACATTCCGCGGTATTTCTCGATCATGGCCGGGTCGTCGAGCGACAGGACCACCTGGCCAAACAGCAAAAGGATGAGCAAGAGGCCGGAGAGCAGGCTCACGAAGTAGGTGAACAGCCCAAGGATCAGCAACAGCCCCAACCCCATTTCCGCGTAGGGCAGCAATTGGGCAAACAGAGTGACCAAACTGGGGGAGAGGATCGAGTTCTTGAAGCGGTTGTTGGCGAACATGCCAACCAAGCCATCGGGATACTTCGCCTTGGGGGTGGCGGCCTCTGGCTCCGGTTGGGGGTTGGTCAAGGGAGCAACCGCCTCGCCGCCGGAGGCCGAAGAGTCGGCTTGGGCGATTGCGGTGGGAGAAGGAGGAGCCATGTCTTGATACTTGGCGTAACCGTGCAGCAGCAGCGGCACGCCAAGCGCCAGACGGAGGATCAAGGCGGCGAAACTGCGGGCCATTGGACCCGGTTCGCGCCGCAGGACGACTTCTCGATAGTCCGACATGAGGGTGTGACTCCCAAACGGGTGAATGACCGGCCAACCTTGAGGATCACAGCGGAACCCGCCGCGCGTCCCCTGAAACGCAACACTTGGTTTCCTCTCCTGGTCTCCGGTCCGGGTTCAAAACCGAGTCTGCCACTCCGGGTCGCGTAGCTTCTCCATAATTGGGCGGATCATCTCCTCGGGTACAAAACGGGCCAACGCCTCCGCTCCGCCGTACCGCGCCAGCTGTTTAATCAGCGAACTGGAGACGTGCGAATATTCCCCGTCGGCCATCAAGAACACCGTCTCGATCTCAGGGGCGAGCCGTTTGTTGGTCAACGACATTGAGAACTCGTACTCCATGTCTGAGAGGGTGCGGACCCCCCGAAGGATCACTTGCGCGCCGATGCGGCGCACGAAGGCGACGGCCAGTTCGTCAAACGGTTCGACGGTAACATTGTGGTATTCCCGGACGATGTGGCGGGCCAGATTGACCCGTTCCTCCAGGTCAAACAGGGGGGTTTTGTTGGGGTTGACGCCGATTCCCACCACCAACTGGTCGAACAGCATCCGACCCCTTCGGATCACGTCGAGATGCCCTAGGGTCATTGGGTCGAACGTCCCGGTGAAGACCGCCTTGCGCGCGGCCGGACTCGCGCTTACCCCTAGTCGAGGCGGGGCCATGACAGGGAACGAATCACTCATCACCGAATGACTCCGGGTGGGGGTGGGAGGGGAAAAGGGGAGGCGGGAGAGAACCTCGGTCGGTGGACTGGATTCAGGACCGATCGACTACGATTCCACCTGGTTCAGCTCAACCGCGACAAAGGGCGCTTAGGCCATCATGGAGCCGTTGGAGGTCCTCGTCGTTGGTGTAACAGTGGGGGGAGACCCGCAACCGTCCGCCACGGGCCGAGAGGATCACGTCCCGCTCCTTGAGCCGGGCGGCGGCCTGAGCTGGACCGCCCAGAGCTTCGGGAATCACGATCGAGACGATTCCAGAGTCTTCCGACGGTCCAAACCCACCAAAGACCTCCAAGCCCAAATCGCGGGCCAACGTCGCCACTGCGCGGGCGCGCTCCAGAATCCGCCCTGCGATCCGGTCGGGTCCGACCTCGTGAAAGAGCGAAACGCTGGCCCCTAGCGCGTGCAAGCCGGGCATGTTGAAGGTGCCGCCCTCCCAGCGCTGAGCGGTCGTCTTGAGGGTGAAGTCGATCGTCCCGTGGTCGAACGCCCGTGTCACGCTGTGCCAGCCGACCATGATCGGGCGGAGTCGTTGAATCCAGCATGTTCGCACATAAAGGAATCCTGCTCCCTCTGGGCCCAGCAGCCACTTGTGGCCGTCGGCAGCGAGGAAGTCGATGGGGGTTCGGCTCACGTCGATCCGCAGCGGTCCTAGGCCTTGGATGGCGTCGACGAACAAAGCCACGCCGCGTTGCTGGCAGAGCTGTCCCACGGCGTCGAGGTCGTTGCGGAATCCGGTGGCGAACTCGACATGACTGATAGCCAGCAACCGGGTTTGGGGGCCGATCGCTGCGGCCAGATCGTCCAGGAGGATGCGGCCTGCGCGGGTCGGCACGCGATCCAGCCCCACGCCACGCGAGGCCAAGTTCATCCAGGGATAGACGTTGGAGGGATACTCGTCCTCGGGCAGCACGATCCGGTCGCCAGGTTGCCACGGAAAGCCTTCGGCGATCAGGCCGACACCATGAGTGGTGTTGGGAATGAACGCGATTTCGCCCGGGTCGGCGGCGATCAGGTCGGCCAGGCCGCGGCGGTAGTCGGCCAGACGGTCATACCAGGACAGCCACTGGGCGTCGCCCCGTTCGCTCAGGTCATTCGCCCAGGTGGTCATCGCCTCCACCGCGCGACGGGG
>Ga0209017_10002347_pt1 | contig 12338 bp, 9 predicted proteins | sample YNPBryunderm2012_FD_185812 | JGI IMG/M metagenome (GOLD analysis project Ga0209017, IMG submission 185812) | Anoxygenic and chlorotrophic microbial mat microbial communities from Yellowstone National Park, USA - YNP Bryant MS undermat 2012... ... | reverse complement strand
GCTCATAGCGCAGGGCCTGGTGGGCGAGATTCGGTATATTACCTCGCAGCGTTTAGGCTTTGGCCGGTACCCCCTCACCGAAGATGTGTTATGGGGACTGGCTATCCATGACTTGGACATTATCCCCTGGCTGCTGGGCGAAAAGCCCGAAAAACTCCACATAGACGCCCCAGCTCCGCTGGCAGGGCAGCTTTTGGATACCGTGCATATTTCTCTGCGCTTTCCGGGGGGGCGATTGGCGCATATTCAGGCTTCCTGGACTTCTTCTCAGCGGACGCGTACCCTTACCATTAGTGGAACCGCCGGCGTGCTGGTCTTAGAAGACCTTCATCCCACGCCGAGGCTTTTCTATTACTCTACCACCACGCGTTGGCTTCACGGAAAAGTCCCCCACCTTTCCCTGGATAAGGTGCCCGAAGCCGTGCCTTTTGAGGTCGTGGAGCCGCTTACGGCGGAGCTTCAGCACTTTCTGTCCTGCATAGAGGGCCAAGCTACGCCTCAGACGCCAGCGGAGGCTATTTTGCCAGCTATCGCCCTGGCAGAAAGGCTCTATCGTCAGGTTCGTCCCGAAGCCGCCCCAGCTTTGCCTTATTTCGTCCACCCTACCGCCCTCATAGACGAAGAGGTAGAGATTGGGGAAGGGACGAAAATCTGGCACTTTTCGCACATTTTACGGGGCAGCCGCATCGGAAAAAACTGCGTCTTAGGCCAGAATGTCGTCGTCGGCCCCTTCGTCAAAGTCGGCAATAACTGCAAAATCCAAAACAACGTCTCGCTCTATTACGGTGTAGAGCTGGAAGATGGCGTGCTATGCGGGCCATCATGCGTTTTCACGAATGACAAGTATCCCCGGGCGTTTATTGAGCGGCGGAATGAGTTTTTGCAGACCCGGGTGCGGCGGGGGGCTACGCTTGGGGCCAATGCGACGATCATGTGCGGGGTGACGATCGGGCAGTTTGCGATGGTGGGGGCCGGGGCCGTGGTTACCCAAGATGTGCCCGACTATGCGCTCGTCGTGGGGAATCCCGCTCGGCAGGTGGGCTGGGTATGCACGTGCGGCGAAACGCTCAGCCAGCGCCACGAGGGCCTGTGGCACTGCCAGCGCTGCGACACCCTTTACCAGGAAACCCTCAAAGGCCTGGCCCCCCTCCACTCAGCTACATAGCCCTTCCCGCTTTTTTGCACAGGGTTTGTTTGTGTCTTACTTTTCTTTCACCTGCGCCGTTGTATATTTGCGCCATGCGACCTTGCTACCTATTAGTGGGGGCCATTATCGGCCTTTTGTGGGGCCAGGAAGAAGCGCGCAAGCGCTCGTTTATTCCTCGGACCCTCCCTCAAGCCGTCACGCGACAGGAAGCGCTGATAACGATCCAGGGCCTCATTCAGGATGCCGAGACGAAAGAGCCTCTCCCTGGTGCCTCTATCCGTCTACTCAAAAGCGGCCAGGGCACCCTCAGTCGCTTAGATGGGAGCTTCGCTTTGTCCATGCCGGCAGATGGCCTCCCGCCTGACGAAATCGTCGTCATAAGCTATGTGGGGTATCAAGCAAAAGAAATTCCCCTCGCCGAGTTTGAAAAGTCTGGTGCCCTGATTGCGCTTACGCCCGGGGGCATCACCATGAAAGAAATCCAGATTATCGCCTCTACGGCTAATGTGCTGATCACCCCTGTTAACTTCACCCGACTGGAGAGCCGGACGATTATGGAGGTGCGGGGCTCCCAGGATGTAACGGAAGCCTTTCGCCTCTCGCCCTCCACCTATGCCTCCCGGGAAGGAGGCGGTTGGGGGGACTCCCGGATTAACCTCCGGGGCTTTGAGCAGGAAAACATCGCCGTCCTTATCAACGGCATTCCCGTCAACGACATGGAAAACTCCCGGGTTTACTGGTCTAACTGGGTGGGTATCCTGGATGTGGCGGACGAGATCCAGGTTCAGAAAGGGGTAGGTAATGCGCGCATTGTCCTGCCCACGATTGGCGGTACCCTAAACCTGCGTACGCTCTCCCCGCAGAGTGAGCGACAGTTTCGCTTTACGAGCGAGGTATCAAATGTCTATACCCTGCGGACGGGTTTCGTCCTGCACACGGGGCAAAGTCCCAAAGGCTGGGCTGTAACGATGGCTGGGGGGCGGGCTGCTGGCCCAGGGTATATACGGGGAACGGACTTTGAGTCGTGGCAGTATTATCTCGCTATCTCTAAGGACCTTGGTCGGCACCGGCTCATGCTTCAAGCCCTCGGCGCACCCCAGTGGCACTACCAACGTTTCACCTACCTGCGCAAGCGTGACATAGATACCCTCTACCGAGACATCCAACACAACTACGACTATGGCTACCTCGATGGGCAGATTTACGGCAACTTCCGAAACTACTATCACAAACCCCTCATCAGTTTGAGCCACTACTGGCAGATTTCCGAAAAAGTCCGGCTACTCACGAGTGCCTATACATCGTTTGGCCGGGGAGGCGGTTCGGGTATTCTCAACGTACGCAGGGATTGGGATCCCACCCAGCGCACCTATTCCCTCCCTACCCGATGGGATGGGCTGATTAACTGGGAACGAGTGCGTGCGGACAACCAAGCTAAACGCGACACCCTTATCCGGGCCAGCGGCGATACCCTCATCGGTTATGCGGCCAACCTCATCCACCGCAATAGCGTCAATTCCCACAACTGGTATGGTCTTCTCTCTAATGTCAACCTCACCACCGGCCCCTTTGAGATCAATGCCGGCATAGATGCGCGCTACTATGTGGGCTATCACTATCGGGTGGTGAAAGACCTTTTGGGGGCGGACTTCTGGATTGACACCTTTGATGTGCGGCGGGGTGAAACTATGACTATCCTCGTAAATAATCAGGCCCGCACCATCCGCAACGCCCGCCTCACCCGCGTCGGCGACCGGGTTAACTACGACTACGACTCGTATATCACGTACATTGGCGGCTTCTCGGAAATCAAGTATGACCGGGGCCCGCTCACGGCTGTGCTGGTATTGGCCGGCACCCAAAACCGCTTCCAGCGCCAGGAGAACTTCCGCTATCGGCCCGAAGATCGCCCCCTCCGTTCCCCTGTCATCTCTATCTTCTCCTATGTGGCGAAAGCGGGCGTGGGCTTACGCATCACCGACCAGGCGCTCCTCTTTGCCAATGGAGGCTACTTCACCCGGCCGCCCTTCTTTCAGTTTCTCTTCGTGAATGATAGGTTTGGCAATGAAACGGCCCAAAACTATGATGTGGAAAAGGTCTTCCAGAGTGAAGCGGGGATTCGCTGGCAAGAGCGCCTGTGGTCTCTCCAACTGACAGGCTATTGGATCGAGTGGCGGGATAAGGTGCTGATGTCGCCCGCTATCTCCCTGCCAGACGGAACTTTCACGCAGGTACGGCTCAATGGCCTCGCTGCGCGTCATCAGGGGGTCGAGCTGGAAGGGGGAATACAGCCGCTCTCCTTCCTGCGGCTGGGCGTAATCGCCAGCATCGGCGACTGGAAGTGGCAAAATGACGTTTTCGCTGTCGTCCGGGATAATAACCAGCAAATCGTGGATACGGTGGAGGTTTATGCGAAAGGGCTGCGGGTCGGCAGTGCCCCCCAGACCCAAATCACGGGGACCCTTCGCTTCTCCCCGGTACCCAACCTATACATTATGCCGATGGTAGCATATTATGATCGCTTCTGGGCGACCTTTGACCCCGCCACCCGGACTAATCCCAACGACCGCAGCCAACCTTGGCGTCTGCCAGCATATACCCTCATCGACCTGGCCGCCGGCTACGAAGTGCCCATCGCTACGGATATTCGGCTCCTGGTATTCGGCAACATCCACAACCTCCTAGGTACACGCTACATCGTAACGGCTCAGGATGGGCCCACGCATGATGAGCGCACGGGGCGGTTCTTTTATGGGTTTGGGCGGACGTGGAACTTTGGGCTGCGGCTTAGCATGTAAAGCTATTTCAGAGGGGGCATGTTAGAAGGGGCGGTACAGGACCGTGCCGCCCCCGCTTTTACAGATTACCCACCGTTCCCAGCGCCTGGTAGAGGATAGCCTGTGCAAAAGGTACCAGCGTCCGCTCCAGCTCCTTAAGGAAGGGCGAAGCCCAGAAGCCACTCAAAACTACCCAGATGCTCAGAAGGGTAAGGCCTATGGTGGCCATTGGGCCGAGGTCCTGGGCCGATAGGGGCTTCGGCTCGCCAAAAAGGACCTGCCGTAGCACCCGCAAGGTATAGATAGCCGCTATGGCTACGCCAGCCAGCGCAGCTATGAAAACCCCCCGCTGAACCATGAGACTCTGGTAGCTGCCCACCAGAATCAGAAATTCAGCCGGAAACTGGCTCAGACCAGGTAGCCCAATACTGGCTATGGCCGTCAGTACCCAGAAAAATGCCAGTCGGGGGTAACCGGCAGCGATCCCCCCCATAGCGCTGATCTCATCCGTCCCAGCCTGCTCAATGAGATAGCCTACGACAAGCAGCTGCGCTGCGGCCACGGCCGCATGGCCTATGGCATACCAGGCGGCCCCACTGAACCCCGCCCCCGAAGCCGCCGCAATCCCAATCGCAATAAAGCTCAGGTGGGAAATAGTCCCATACGCCAGCCAGCTGCGAAGATTGGCCTGAAAGTAGGCGGATAGGCCAGCAAAAAGCAAACTCATGGCGGCAATCCCCCCGATATATGGCGCTAACGTCAAATGCCCCACCGGAAAAGCCGGCGCCCAACGCAGCCACCCAATCGCCCCCAGCTTCGTCAGCAGGGCGGAGGAGAGAACTACCAAAGGAAGCGGCGCATACCGGTATAGGGATAAGACCCAGCCATGCCCAGGAAAGAGCCCGAGCTTGACATAAAAAGCCACACAAAAGCCTAAATAAACCCATGCCTGCGTCTCAGGGGGAAGGGGATATTTTAGCCAGGTGACGTAGCTTGTGGAGAAGGGGATACCGTGGGTAACGCTTATCTGAGCTGCCCCGTAGAGGATAGCCGCCAGAAACGGAATAGACCCCGCCACCGTGTAAAGCAGAAAGGAAAGTCCGGTACTGCGAGCCTTTTCCCGATCGGGGACAAGGGAGAAAATCAAATACACCATCGGGATGAGCGTCGCTTCAAACCCAATGTAAAAGCTAATCAGGTCATACGAGAAGATAGCCCAGAGGGCAAAGCCCTGTACGAGGAGTAAGGCGGGAATCTGAAGGGCGGGTTGGGTGAGCTTCCAGTGGGGCCACCAGCTCAGGACGAGGCCGATCAGCGTAACCAAAAACGCCAAAAGCAGCGCAAAGCCATCCGTGGCCAAAAAGAAACTCACATCGTAGCGGGAGACCCAGCCCTGCGGCGTGAGGTACCCCCACCAGGGCATTTTCCAAGAGAGCGTAAAGAGGTGATAGGTCACCTCCAGGGGGGCCTTCTGCTGGTAGAGAAGGGCGAGCCAGCCGGCTACGGCGAGCTGGATAAGAGCTGTAAGCCGCCATCCCCAGGTGAGAAGGCCTTCCCGTCGCAGGCCCCCCAAAAGGCCTACTAAGAGCGCTCCTATCAAGGGGGTCAGTATCCACCACCCAACCATCACCCGGCAAAGGTACTTTACTCTTTCGACGCTATGGCGTCACTGGCTTTATGACCGATGATCAGGGCGGCACACCCATTGCCAGCGGGATAATAAAGCTCAATGATAAGGAGCTGCGTGCTGCTCAGCTCTAAGTCCCAGTAAGGGCGGGCATTCTGGGTGCCCGTGTCCAGAAGCGGGACATGATTGGCATTGTAGATACGCATGCGCAGGGGGCTTTTCTCGTCAGAGCTTCCACAGGGAATGAGGCGATAGCGAAGACCTTTGAAGAAGGTGTAATAAACCTCCGTTTTTTCGTTGTTGTAGAGTTCGGCTCGCCAGTAGCGTCCATCCCAGCTATAATCTTCTATGAAGCTGGCCTTGCAAAGTGGGATGAGCTTAGCACAGGAGCTCTGGGCGTGTGCGGCGCTGATACTGAGCGTGAAGAGAAGCAGGATTAAGCTTTGCTTCATACGCTAATGAGGTATTGGCGAAGTGGCTGGAGCTTTTCGCGCAGTTGGGCGCTGATTTGTGGGGAAAGGGGAGCGGATTTCTCAAAGTCTAAACGGATAAGCCCTTTCTGCGGATCGGTGGAAGCAGAGGCGTCCGTGGCAGGATCAGGTATCTTAGACAGGGCAGCCTCAATAGCGCTAAGATGGGAGAAAATAAGCCTGGAATCTTCGCTGTAGGTAGTGTCTATGGCGTACATTTTTTTCATCAGGGGGACGAGACTCTTTTGAAGGCGGATGAGGTCGGCCAAGCCGTGCTTGTTGGGCGCTTTTTCTTGCAGGTGGAGGGTGAGGTGCAGGCTTTCTACCCAGCCGCCTAAGATCATGTGTCGCAGGAGGGCTTGCTGGCCGGTGGTCTCTAAGCGATCTTGAATCTCGGCATAATAAGTGGAGAAAAGCCGTTGCAAGCTGTCGGGCTTATCCTGTAGGCGGTCTAACTCTCGAATCCGCTCCATAGAAAGCATATCGCTCAGCCCATAGAGTTGAGATAGCCGGTTGGCGCTGGTGAGGTATTCATAAGCGACTTGGTAGTTGTTGGTAGCGTGGGCATAAGCCATATCGGTGAGGTAAATCCCGAGGTTGGCGGCCCCCTTAAGGCTGCGGTACCGGGAAGCCAAGGTCGGATCATGCAGAGTTTCCCTGTAAAAGGGAACTTTTTCCTGGCGCATCCATAGAGAAATTTGTCCTGGTGAGGGGGCAGCTCGCATGTACTTCTCAATCTCCTCCCATGATACAGCGTAAGTTGTATCAGGGACTGTTTGAGGCATTTGCTGCTGAGCGTCTGAACCGCAGGCAGAGAGCCATAGGACTACACTACTGAGTAGATAGGCCCATGCGCTTCGCAAAAGAAGCTTTACATTCCGGACTGCAAAAACCATATAGCTTTCCTGCATAAGTTAGCGTATCCATGATCAGATGGGGTGGGAACTTCATTTCGCACTCGGGGCAATAGGGGACAGCGAGGGCTTCCGGGGGGATGGACAGGCCTGATGTGGCGGTGGTCATCTGGCGAGGTTTTGATTGGGTACTCCCGGTGGAGTCAGACGAGGCGGCTTGGCACCCTCCTAAAAAGAAGAGGGCGATAAGGGAGGCTGCGAGGTAGGGTAGCCTTGGGGTTCGCATCGGGGCAAAGGTAGGTTTTTCGGGCTAATTTATCAGGTTAGCGCGCTGCAGGATGTGGCGCAAGTAGGCTAAATGGTCTGGGTGGTAGGCGGCGCGCAGGAGGCTCTGGCGGTCGCGTGGCAGGAGCGTAAAACCGAGGGGTGGGGTATAGCCGCTGGGGTCGGGCGTGTAGTGAAGGGTATATTTTTCGATGGGGATGGGGTAGAGGGCGCGGAGGACTTCTAAGGTGAGGTGATTAGGGTGGTAACGGGATTCGGCGAAGGCGGTATAGAGGCCACCGAGGAGGGGTTGCTGGGGTGCGGGTGTGTTCTGCGGGGGTAGGTCTCGGATCTCAATCCAGATGATTTTAGCGGTGGTAGCGAGGAGGGAGCGCTGCTTCCATAGGAGGCGGAGGGAGAGGCTTTGGCCGAGGTTGTCAATAGCGCCGGCGTCCATGATATCGAGCGGGGGGCTGGTGGGAAGGCGGACTGCCGGCAGCACTAAGGGAAAGGCAGCATTCATGCGAAGGGCGGAGGTAATGCGAAGGTCATCGCTGGGTAGGAGCTGGCGCAGTTCCAGGGCCACAGGCGTCTGATCCGCCCAGCAAAGAAAGGATATCGGTAAGGGGGAAATGAGGAGCTGGAGGCTATTGGTGAGGCAAGCGGGCGTGAAAAGGATAATAGGCGTTTGACCGGACTCTTCGTAGGGGGCGTAAGTTTTCAGGCGATGGTGGAAGGCGTTTGTATTTTTTATCAGGCGGGTTTCGAAGGCGTAGTCGCGGCCCTTGGGATAGGTGGTGTGGGTGAGGGTATCTTGCCAGTAGGCTGTTGGACTAAGGAGGCCGAGGAGGCCGGTGGAGAAAAGGGGGTTGAGGAGGTCCTGGGTAAGGCGATTCGCTTCGTGGATGGTGGGGGGGCGATCGGGGTGGAAAAGGTGGAGTTCTCGCCAAAAGGTAGCGCCAATGAGGCCGCCGGAGGCGCCGGTGATACCAGCGAGGGTGTGGTATAAGCGTCCATTGGAGAGGCTATCTAAGAGGTGGAGGTTGAGGAAGGTCCAGTAGGCGGCGCGCCAGCCGCCGCCGGAGACGGTAACCCAGAGGAAGGTGGGCCTATGCGAGGGTTGGTTCGCGAGGCGTTTTTGGAGGATGCGGGCGAAGTGAAGGCTGTCGGTGGCGACCTGGCGGGCGTTGATGCTATCCCAGCGGGGTAGACGGTAGGGCTGGGGTTTGTCATAGGGGAGGCCAAAGGCAGCGCTGGCATGGTGGATTTCGTGGGAGAGCTTCCAGCCAATGAGACCAAGCAGGGCAAGTATAACGATGAGGCCCAGGCTGCTGCGCTTGAGCCAATAATCCAGGGCGCCGAGGGTCATCAGCAGGAGCGCGCCGAAGACCAGCACCACGACGGAGGCGGGCAGGTATAGGTCGGTTACGCTCTGGATGTAGCCCCAGAGAAAGGTCAGGCCGATGATGATGACTTCCAAGATGAGGGCGGATAGGTGGCCCCGGGTGAGAATGCTTTCCATAAGGCGGAGGGTGGCCTGGTGGGGGAGCGTACGCTTTACTGGGGTGATACCGCCTGGGATAGTCAGGTAGTAGCGTACCCGTTCGCTGCTACCGAGGAGCCATAGGCCAGAGGTAGGAGGGGGGCTATCGGGTGAAGGGGAGAGCGTTTGCTTGATAAGGGGGCGCAGGGAACGAAGAGCAAGCTTCCATCGGCTAAAGTAAAGGAGCGCGAGAGTCCACACGAGGATAGTGCCAGCAAGGAGGGCGAGGATTTCGGTACGGAGGGTAGGACTCTCTAAGTGAAAGCGGTTGTAGCGGGCGATGTAAAGTAGAAGAAAGGCGAGAGGGAGGAGGCTGTTATTGAGGGCGTAGAGAAAGACAAAGTTTCGGCCGCTGTGCAAGAGAAATCCCGCATGATGGGCATCCAGGAGGAAGGTGCTCAGGTGATAGGCAATGGTGAAGAGGCCAAAAGCGATACCCCAGGCAAAGCTGCCCCGAATAGGATTTGAGAGGCCTTCGCCGGGGCTGTAGAAGATCATCTCCACGCCTACACTCTGGCCGATAAAGCCGAGGGCCATAGCCCACAAGAAGCCCCATAAAGCCATGAGGAAAGGGTGCCGCCGGATTTGGAATACTGGTAGCTGGAGGGGATAGAAACGAGTGATGTACGTGAGCAGGTGGAGAGCGGTGAGGAGAACCTTTTTCATGTGCCGGTGTGGCCGAAGCCCGCTTCGCCGCGCTCGGAGGGAGAGAGGGCGGGGACGACTTCCCACTGGGCCTGGGCGATAGGGCAGAAAACCATCTGGGCGATACGCATGCCAGGTTCGATAAGGAAGGGCTGCTGACCGAGGTTGATGAGGAGGACCTGGATTTCGCCGCGGTAGTCGGCATCGATGGTGCCGGGGGCGTTGAGGAGGGTGATGCCGTGATGGAGGGCCAGGCCGCTGCGGGGGCGGATTTGGGCCTCCCAGCCGAGGGGAATCTCCAAATAAAGGCCGGTAGGGACGAGGAGCCTTTCGCCAGGCTGAAGGGTGTAAGGCGTAGGCAGGTTGGCGTAAAGGTCTACACCGGAGGCGCCGGGCGTCTGGTAGGTGGGGAGGGGGTAGGGGGAGGTATTACGGACGCGTACGATAAGCCGCATAGGCCCGGTCGGTCTCTTCTAAGAGGGTGAAGTCCTTTTCGGTGATGCCGCCGGCCTCATGGGTGGTCCAAGCGAGGCGGACTTTGTTGTAGGTATTCCAGATTTCGGGGTGGTGGTTATGGCGTTCGGCCAGGAGGGCCACCTGTGTGAGGAAGCCCCACGCTTCTAAGAAGTCGCCGAACTCAAAAAGGCGGGTGAGCGCGCCGTTTTCCAAGCGCCACTCCGGATAGAAGATAAGGCGGGCCTTAACCTCGTCGGGGGAGTAGGTAGGCATGGGGCAAAGTTAGTCTGTAAAGCTGTGGCGTTTGAGGAGGCGTTCGGTTTCCCGGCGCTGTTCGCGCTCCTGAATGTCGTGGCGGCGATCATAACGTTTTTTGCCCTGGGCGAGGGCGATTTCCAGTTTAGCGTAACCTCGTTCGGAGAAGAAAAGTTTGAGGGGGATGAGCGTGAGGCCTTTCTGGGAGAGGCGGCCCCGGAGGCGGTTGAGTTCGTCTCTGTGGAGGAGGAGCTTTCTGGGGCGGCGGGCATCTACGGAAACATAACCGCGCTTGTCGTAAGGGGCTATATAGAGGTTATAAACGTAGAGTTCGGGGCCTTTGAAGGCGCAGAAGGCATCCTGAAGGTTAGCGGCGCCAGCGCGCAACGATTTGACTTCTGGGCCGGTGAGGATAATGCCAGCCGTGTAGCGCTCCAAAATATCGTAATCATGGAAGGCTTTTCGGTTGGTGATAGTAGGGGCCACAAGGTAAAGATACGACGCTTCCCCTACTTGGCCCCCCTCCTCGCCCGCCGGGAAGGCGTGCGGCGTTCATTTTTGCCAGGCCCACAAGTATCCCAGGCCGAAGCGGTGGAGATAGCGTCGGGTTTGGAATCCGAGTGCCCGGAATCGGTTTTCTAAGGGCTTTGGCGCGGCGTGGTATTCTATGTGCCAGAGGGGGATAGCGCGAAGGGTAGCTTCAGGCGCTTTTTCTGCTATGGCAAACTCGCAGCCTTCGCAGTCCAGCTTGATGAAGTCGAAGGGGCCATAGGTTTGGAGGAGCTTTTCCAGGCTGTACACGGGGACTTGTATCTCCTGGTCGAAGGTGATCAGGTTTTTGGTGAGGGGCGTAGGTGCTAAGGTGTTGGCGTCTGGTTCGGTAGAGGCGATGCGGAAGGTGGCGTGGCCTTCTTCTGTTCCCAGAGCGGCAGGGAGGAGGGTGATTTTATCCGCCAAGCCCATACGGGCGATATTGGCCTGGGCGAGGGCATAGCTGGGCGGGTAGGGTTCCAGCGCTATGACTTTTTTAGCGCCTCGCAGGGCGAAAAAGACAGCCGAGTCGCCGTTGTAGGCGCCGACATCTAATACGACTTTTCCGGAAAAATCCGAGCCATAATCCTGGCGGACGAAGATTTCGTAAAGGGTCATGAGGTCCATACCGGGGCTAAGGCGGGTATGGAAGAAGCGCCCCGGGGCTAACTCCCAGCTTAGCTCGTCGGTTTTTATCACATGGGGCTTGAGGCCAGTTTTGAGGAGGAGTAAGAGGCCATACAGGTTCGGCGGTGTAATCTGAAGAAACTTTTCAGGCTGTGCGGGGTCTATTTGGAGGGGTAGGTCAGGCTTACCCTGGATGAGGTGTCGGAGTAGTCTTAAGGGATGTGGGGTGATGGTTTTGAGGCGGGGCCAGTAGCGGAGGAGTTTGAGGAGGTACCAGAAACGCATCATGCGCGGGGGTGGAATTGGCGGTAGGCTTGTTTGAGATGAGTAGGTGTGATGGCGAGGTATTTTTGGGTGGTGGTGAGGGAGGCATGGCCCAGAAGTTCGCGGACGGCTTCTACGTGGGCGCCTTCACTAAGGAGGTGGGTGGCGAAGCTATGGCGTAGGGCGTGCGGATGCGTACCCAGGTAGCGGCGGACGATGCGGTAGATGAGCTTAGGGTAAATGGGGCTGCCGTCATCGGTGCAGAGGAGGTAGGGGTGAGAAGGGGCAAGCTGGGCGCGGGCCGTGAGGTAAGTCTGCAAGAGGCTTTCTAAGCGGGGGTAAAGGGGAAGGATGCGCCAGCGCTGGCCTTTGCCTAAGATGTGGATCTGTCCTAAGGAGAAGTGTATTTGATCCAGGCGAAGCGTAGCGGCTTCGCTGCGCCGTAGACCTAAACCGTATAAAAGTTCCAGAACGAGGCGGTCGCGAAGGATGGGCCAGGTATGGCCGAGGCTGTCCAAGGTCTCATAAGCGGCGAGCAGGCTTTGTTTGGGGAGGGCTTTGGGGAGGGTAGGGTGGAGCTTGATGGGGTCGATTGGGAAGCCCCAGCTTTTCCCGCCAGTCAGGCGATGGATGTAGGTATTGAAGCGGCGGAGGGCGGCGACTTTGCGGGCACGCGTGATAGGCCGGCGGAAGGTCCGGAGCCAAGCCCGGACCATAGGAGGCTCTACACGCAGCCAGGCTTCTACGGTCGCAGTGGGGTCCCAGGCATAGTGGGCCCGGCAGAAATCTCCCCATCCCCGTAGGTCTCGCTCATACGCCGCTAAGGTATGCTCACTTAGCCCCTCCAAGCGCAGCACCTTCAGGAAGCTTTCTAACAT
>Ga0209017_10002337_pt1 | contig 12399 bp, 9 predicted proteins | sample YNPBryunderm2012_FD_185812 | JGI IMG/M metagenome (GOLD analysis project Ga0209017, IMG submission 185812) | Anoxygenic and chlorotrophic microbial mat microbial communities from Yellowstone National Park, USA - YNP Bryant MS undermat 2012... ... | reverse complement strand
AACTCTGGAGCCGACGAAGTTGAAGGTGTCTCTGGCGTTGGTACCCAGGGTCGTAATAGCGGCGATGCAGACCACGATGATCAAGGCCAGCATCACGGCATACTCGACGGCCGTCGGACCATCTTCCTTCTTGAGGAAGGACACGACACTCTTGACGAGACTGTGCATAGGTAAACTCCCGTAAACCTTGAGAAGGAACCTGTACTGGCGAGCTTTCCCGTACCCGCCATTCACTCCGAATACACCCGTTCGAATCGGAGCTTCACTAGGTTCCTAATTCACGCTCATGGGAAGTCAAACGATCGCGTCTCCGATTCTGCTCCGCTGGCGGGAAATCGGGGCTTTGTTTTCTTCCCCAGTAAACTTTCTCGCCCACACAACGCGCACCCAGGGGCAGTTGACCGAAAAATTGCACGGGCCATCGCAATAGTTGTGTCGTGTCAACCCATTCGTTTTTGCCACCATGTCTTGCCTCCATGCACCATTTCCTGCATCACTGCACCTATTCCCCGGCTCTCTGACCGAACAAACCTCCATACGAGAAACTGCCCCGAAGCATCGGTGCCATCCAGGGAGGAATCAGGATTGCAGAGAAACATCGGCGATAATCGTGGGAGAGTTCAGCGTCGGCACCCTCTGGTAAGCAGAAACCGGTCATCAAGGGCTGGTGACAACTGACCCCCCGCCGGTCCAGAGCTTGTCTCTGAAGGCTGGGCGGCATACCAAAGAGTAACCAGAACAAATCCCGTCTCGCCAGAGGAGAGAGCTCTATGTCCGAAATCGCTACACGCCGAAGTTTGACGACAACTCAAGGGGACAGCCGAGCCCCCAACCGGGCCATGCTGCGGGCTGTGGGCTTCGTGGATGACGATTTCCACAAACCGGTGGTGGGTGTTGCGTCGCTGTTCTCGGACATCACACCCTGCAATGCCCATCTGGATCGGCTCGCGCTCAAAGGGCGGGAGGGGATTCGGGCGGCCGGGGGTGTGCCGCAAACCTTCGGAGCCCCGACGGTTTCGGACGGTATCAGCATGGGACATTTGGGGATGCGTTATTCGCTGGTATCCCGTGAGGTCATCGCCGACAGCCTGGAGACGGTCTGCGGCGCCATGAACCACGATGGGCTGCTGGCCTTCGGTGGTTGTGACAAGAACATGCCCGGCTGCATTATGGCGATGGCCCGCTTGAACATCCCCAGTGTCTTCGTCTATGGGGGAAGCATTCTGCCGGGGGTAGGTCCGGAGGGTCAGGACGTCGATATCGTGTCGATCTTTGAAGCGGTCGGTCAATATCAGGCCCGGCGGATCGACGCCGCCACCCTACACCAAATCGAGTGTGCCTCCTGCCCCGGCCATGGTGCCTGTGGCGGCATGTACACGGCCAACACCATGGCCAGCGCGATCGAGGCGATGGGGCTGGCCCTGCCCTACAGTGCCTCCAACCCTGCCGTCAGTGCTGCCAAAGAGCGTGAGGCGTATCTGGCCGGCCAGGCGGTGGTCCGCTGCATCGAGAAGAACATCCGGCCCCGCGATCTGATCACCCGCCAGAGTCTGGAGAACGCTTACACGCTGGTCCTGGCCTTGGGCGGTAGCACCAACGCCATCCTGCACCTGCTGGCCATTGCCCATGAAGCCCAGGTGGTATGGAGCCTGGAGGATTTCGACCGCCTGGCCAGGCGGGTGCCCCATCTGGCCGACCTCAAGCCCGGCGGCCGATTCGTCATGTATGACTTGCATCGGGTCGGGGGAACACCGGCGGTGTTGCGTGCGTTGCTGGATCGCGGCCTGCTCCACGGCGACTGCCTGACCGTGACCGGTCGTACCCTGGCCGAGAACCTCGCCGACATACCCAGTGTGTATGCCCGTCCGCAACCGGTCGTCCGGCCCTTCGAGCAGCCCCTCTTCGAGCGAGGCATCCACGTCATTTTGCGAGGAAACCTAGCTCCGGAAGGTGCGGTGGCCAAGGTGGCCGGCCTGAAACAACGGGCGATCACCGGACCCGCACGAGTCTTCGACGGCGAAGAAGCGTGCTTTGCCGCCATCGAAGCCCGAAGGATCCTTCCCGGCGATGTGGTGGTCATCCGGGGGGAAGGACCGGTGGGTGGCCCGGGTATGCGGGAGATGCTCTCGGTCACCAGCGCCCTGATGGGTCAGGGGTTGGGCGATAGCGTCGGCCTGATCACCGACGGCCGCTTCAGCGGTGGGACCCACGGCCTGGTCGTCGGTCATGTCGCTCCCGAAGCCTGGGTCGGCGGACCGATCGCCCTGCTGCGGGACGGCGACATGATCACCATCGATGCCGACCGCCAGTTGCTCCAGGTGCATCTGAGCGAGGAGGAGTTGGCTCGCCGCCGGGCCGACTGGCAACGCCCCCCGCTGCGGGTCCAACACGGCGTGCTGGCCAAATATGCCCGCCTGGCTGCCAGTGCTTCCCGCGGTGCCACCACCAGTTGAAACCGACGGAACCGAAGCCGACAGGGCTAAAGCCCGGGGAACTGCAGCCACGAAAGCTGAAGCCCAGGGATCGCTCGTGGGACCTGAATCCATCCACGGCACCCCAGCGGCTCCCTCTCTGACGGCAACTTCTCCAGCCGCTCGGAGCTCAGCATGGGGTTGTGGCCTGATGCACCTGAGCCATCCCCGCGCGTCGGCTTCGCCCGGTGCAGGACTTTCCGTCACTTGGCTAGCCACGGAGTGACGGCAATCGTCCCATTGTCGTGCCCGGTCACCACCGCTTTGCCGTTGGGCAGAAAGACGATGCAATACCCCGGGTTGGGGATGCGTTTGCTGAATTTGGGCTGGTTGTCGGTCAGCATCCAGATGGTGATCTGGCCGGAGTAACCGCAGACCGCTAAGGCTTTGTTGCCGCTGTGCCAGGCCAAGGCATACGGATCGTCCACCGTCGGCCCCCAGCGCTTCATCTCGCCCAAATCTTTCGGGTTGATCGCCGGTGCTTCTTTTTTCTCCTTGTCGTCCTTCTTGTCTTTGTCCTCCTTCTTGGCCTCCTTGGGTTGTTCCTTGATTTCCTGGACCGCCTTGATGCTCCACAATCGCAGGGTGCGGTCGAGCGCTGCGGTCACCACGGCATCCGGATCGTCGGTGAAGGTCAAGGTGGTGACGGCGTCGTCGTGCCCCTTGAGCACTTTGTACTCCTTCTGACCGGCCACATCCCAGATTTTGACTGTCTTGTCGGCGGAGGCGGAGGCCAGATACTTGCCATCGGGGGAGAAGGCCACGGCATAGACCGTTCCCCCATGGGCCCCCAGATTCTTGACTTCCTTGCCGTCGGCCGCCTTCCACAGGCGCACCCCTTTGTCCGCCGATCCCGTGGCGATCCATTGTCCATCCGGCGAGATTGCCACTGCATCCACCAGGTCGGCATGCCCCTTCAGCTCGGCCAGCGTCTTGCCGTCGGCCAGGTTCCAGATGCGGCCTGTTTTGTCCTGGCTGACCGAGATCAACAGAGGAGCCTTGGGATGGAACGCCAGGGCATAAACCGGCCCGGTGTGACCGGAGAAGGTCTTGACCTCTTTGAGCGTCCCATCCGGCAGGATTTCCCAGAGCTTGATCAGATGGTCGAATCCACCGCTGGCCAGGTATTTCCCATCTGGGGACACCGCCACGGCATGCACCAGGGCCCCGTGGGCCTTGTGCATCTGTTCCGGCTGGGCGTGCACCTGGGAAAGCAGCAGCAACACCCCCGCCCCGAACAACCACTGCTGAACGCACCGCATCGTTGCCTCCTTCTGAAACTCCTGGGAACGCCGGCCCCGACGGCCCATCCGCCGCTGGCGGTGGCGACCGTTGACGGGTCACTCCCGGACCTGACCGGTGCCGATCACCACATACTTGTACGTTGTCAATTCCCGCAAGGCGCAGGGACCACGGGCGTGGAACTTGTCCGTACTGATGCCGATCTCTGCTCCCAGCCCCAACTCGAAGCCATCGTGGAAGCGGGTGCTGGCATTGACCATCACCGCCGCCGCATCGACCCGTTGCACAAAGGTCCGGGCCGCCTGCAGATCGTTGGTGACAATCGCGTCGGTATGGTGGGAACCGTAGGTATTGATATGCTCGATCGCCTCCTCCAACGAGTGGACCACCTTCACCGACAGGATCAGGTCCAGATACTCGGTGCGGTAGTCCTCTTCGGTGGCCTCGGCAATGTCGGGCAGAAGTTGGCGGGTGTACGGGCATCCCCGCAGTTCCACACCCCGTTGCTGCAACAGGGTCGCAATTCGAGGCAGGAAGGTATCCGCCACTGCCGCATGGACCAACAGGCTCTCCGCCGCATTGCATACCCCCGGTCGCTGACATTTGGCATTGAGGATGATCCGTTCCGCCATTGCCAGGTCCGCCGCGGCATCCACATAGACATGGCAGTTGCCGTCGTAATGCTTGAGCACCGGCATCCGGGCTTCCGCCACCACCCGTTCGATGAGCGACTTGCCCCCCCGCGGGATCACCAGGTCGATGCAATCCGGCCAGCGGAGGAAGTGCCCCACCGCTGCCCGATCCGTGGTCGGCACACTCTGCACCGCTTCCCGCGGCAGGTCGCACCGCTCCAACTCCCGCCGGAGCAGTTCCACCAGAAGCGTGTTCGAGCGGAACGCCTCCGACCCGCCCCGCAGGATCACCGCATTGCCACTTTTGATGCACAAGCCCGCCGCGTCGATCGTCACATTCGGGCGGGATTCGTAGATGAAGAAGATCACACCCAGGGGCACGCCCACTCGATAGACTTCCAACCCGTTGGGCCGCCGTTCGCCGCCGCGGATTTCCCCCACCGGATCGGGAAGGAGGGCCACTTGCCGCAAACTCTCCGCCGCCGCCCGCAACCGAGCCGGAGTCAGTGTGAGCCGATCGATCGCCGCCGCATTCAAGCCCCGTCGCGGAGCCGCTGCCACATCCTGGGCGTTCGCCTCGAGTACGGCTGCCTGCTCTCGCTCCAACGCCTCCGCCACCGCCAGCAACCAGCGGTTCTTCCGCTCCGCCGGTACCACTGCCAGCTCCCGGGCCGCGGCCCGGGCTTCCAACGCCACCTGCCGACAGAGTTGTTCCAGATCGACGACCTGGGTCGGTTCCGGAATCGCAGCGGATCGTGGCTGATCCACCGTTGCTGACGAAGAACCCTGTGCCACCGCCGACGATGAGCTTTCCATCGGAGCCGGCGCCTGTTGCTCCACCCTGTCGGTCGCTTGTCCCGGAACTGCTGCCGATGCCTGTTCGCGGATCATCGCTGTTCCTCGCCGGTGCCTCTGCTGCCGACGGACGCTGCTTCGGATCGTTCCCCGTCGGCCTGCCTGGTGGTCCATCCCCTATAGACATACGAACGGGCACCAGCAACAGGTATCGCCCTCCCTGCCAGGTCTGATCTACTTCGGCTGAATGAAGGGGCGTCCCCGTGTCGTCCCTGTCGGACTTCAGGCCTCGGGCCTGGGCCCTCCCAATACTCTGTCGGTCATCGGCCGACCTGGCGTTGACCCAGCCGAGCGCACGAAAGGCCAGCGCCGCAGCGGCTCTTACCGGTGGATCCCCAACGGCGTTCCCTTCCATCCCGTCGCGTGCTTCCTGGCCCATCTCCTTGCCATTACGACCTGTTGTCACCTGGCCCACAGAATCGGCTGTCGCCAGGTCCGCGTGTCTGTTGTGCGGTATTTCCACGAATTGATCATTCGATCCCCCACGGTTCTTCCCCGTCTGGATCGCTGCGAGGTCGGCTGCCACCTGTGCATCGGTGCGATACACGAGCACGCGTTTCGAGCCGGTCGGTTTGTCCGTGCGCAGGGCCTGCCAGCACAACGGCCGACCATCCGCTCCCCGGATCGGCACCACTTCCAATCGGGATCCACCAGGGGTCACCACGCGTCGCCACCACACCGGCATCAGAGTCGTGGTTGTGGACCGCATGGCAGGAGTCTGGCTCACCGCCGTGGCGGCAAGACGGCCCGAGCGGTGGGAATGTCCCCCCGCATTCGAGCTTCGAGCTGTACCGCCGGTGAACATGACTCCATCTCCTCAGGATACTGTTCCGATGAACACTTTCTGTAAATATGCACAACAAATTTTCAGAAGTCAAGAAAATTTTCCATTTGTTCCCCTCGGCTTTTTTCCAGGCGGTCTGCAGACTGTGCCGATGAGGTCGGCAGGTCGGCTCCAGTGGCTCGGTGGGGCGGTTCTGCAACGGTCGGATACGGAGTCCGCCGTCTCACCTTCCAATACCGGTTTTGCCCTGCGACGCCGGTGTTCTTCAGGGGCCGTTGTCGCAAGCAGGCTGGGGTAATGCGTGGGGCCAAGTAGCGGGGTGATGCGCGGGGGCCACGGAGCAGAGATGTGAACACAATTACCAGGATTACCCGATTGTCAACGATAGCGGTCGATGGCTTCCAAGAGCAGAGCGGCATCCCGGGTGGCGGCGACATCGTGGACCCGCAAGATGTGGGCCTGGCCACGGGCAGCGGCAAAGCAGGCCACGGCCAGCGAAGCGGCCAATCGTTCCGTGCGGCTGCGGCCGGTAATCTGACCGAGCAGACCTTTACGGGAAACCCCCAGGACGACGGGGTGACCGGGGGGTGTCACCTGTTCGAGGCGGGCCAACAGCTGGAGGTTGTGCTCCAGGGTTTTGCCGAAGCCGATGCCGGGGTCGAAGGCCAGGGCTTCTGGGGCGATTCCTGCCTCGAGCAACGTCTGCCGTCGTTCCTGAAAGTAGGCATGGATGTCCCGGACCACGTCGGTGTAGTGCGGCTGGATCTGCATGGTCTGGGGTGTGCCTTGCATATGCATAACGATGACGGCCGCTCGGGTGTGGACTGCCACTTTTACCATTTCCGGGTCTCGCAAGCCGGTGACGTCGTTGATGATTGTGGCCCCGACTTCCAGGCAGCGGCGGGCCACCTCCGGCTTCATGGTGTCGATGGAGATGGGGACTGGGATTTGCCGGGCCAGGGCGGTGACCACGGGGAGGACCCGCCGCAACTCTTCGTCCATCGGCACCGGGGTCGCGCCGGGACGGGTCGATTCGCCGCCGATGTCGAGGATGTCCGCTCCTTCGGCCACCAGTTGCAGCCCGCGTGCAATCGCAGCTTCGGGGTCGAAGTACAGTCCGCCGTCGGAAAAGCTGTCCGGTGTGACGTTGAGAATGCCCATGACCAGCGGCCGCGGGCCGATCGTAATCGTCCGATCGGGCAACTGCCAGCGGAGCGAAGGGGTCATCGGTGGGTGTCCAGTAGTGGCAGGTGGCGGCACCGCCGTGGCAGGTGGTGGCACCGCCGTGGCCAGGTGACTGCCGACAGTGGCGCATGTCGGGTAGGCCCAGGATCGCAGCACCAGGCGGCTGGGTGATTCCAGGCACTGGGCGGATCGCTTCCAGGGCGGACTTTTGCAGAGGAAGCGATCGACAGACGGCTCAGTTCTTGGGGGCGGGTTTTTCCAGTTCGCGGCGGATGGCTTGGACCAGTTCCGGGGCGTCCGGGGCGACCGCGGACTTGAAGCGACCCACGACTTTGCCATCCCGGCCGATGAGGAATTTCTCGAAGTTCCAGCCGACCTGCTGGACCTGACCCTTGTCGTTGGCCGTCGCTTCGATCAGCACTTTGTACAGCGGGAGCTGCCCTTCCCCGCGGACCACCGCCTTGGCCATCATCGGGAAGGTGACCTTGTAGCGGCTGGTGCAGAACTTTTTGATCTCCTCATTGCTACCGGGTTCCTGGCGACCGAAGTCGTTGGAGGGAATCCCGATGACCACCAGGCCGTCCTTCTGGTACTTCTGGTAGAGCTCTTGCAGGCCGGCATACTGCGGGGTGTAACCACACTCGCTGGCCACATTGACAATCAGCACCACCTGTCCCTTGAGTTTGGACAGGTCAAACTCTTTGCCATCGATGTCGGTCAGTTTGAAATCCAGGGGTCCGGGCATGCGTTGGTCCTCCGCGAAGATGGCCGGCAGGCTCAGGGTCAAGCCGATGGTCAGAGCAAGCATCGCTCGCATGGTCGTTCCTCCATGTGCGTGTTCCGGGATGGTACGGCCCACCTGTTCCCCCGTTGGAACAGAGCCAACCGCACCGGGCCGGGGAGTCGGCTTCCAGGGCATGGTACTTTTGATCCTAGCCGGCTCCTCCATTTATAGACGGTGGGGTGATCGATTTTCTTGCACCGACTGCCCCTGATACCCGTTATGGTCCTGATGCCTGTTCACCGGCTAGAGGCAATTCCGAAATCACCGGGCATGCGGCAGTCAGGCAGCGAGACGTCCCACGCTTTTCGGACCCTCTGACGCTCCACCCCTCCGGTAGCACCGTTCCTCTTCTTCCCAGGAAAAAAGTTCAAGGAACACCGCTCCTCCTCTTTCCGGGAAAAAAGCGGATGGCAGAGAGCACAGACTTGGCTGGCCTGAGGGGGATTTCTACAACGATACGGAGTGTAAAAGGTCTAGGGAGACGACCTGGAGCTAGCAAACAGCGGAACAACCATGAGCCACAAGTACGTGTACTTTTTCGGGGGCCAGACGGCTGAAGGGAACGGGCAAATGCGGGATTTGCTCGGGGGTAAAGGGGCGAATCTGGCCGAGATGTGCCTGATCGGGATTCCCGTGCCGCCGGGGTTCACCATCACGACGGAGGTGTGCGCGGCCTATTACGAGCGGGGCAAGAAGATCCCGGAAGAAGTGCTGCCGCAGATCGAAGAAGCCCTGCGACGGGTGGAGGCCCTGGTCGGCAAGCGGTTTGGAGATGCGGCGGACCCGCTGCTGGTGTCGGTGCGTTCCGGGGCGGCCTTGTCCATGCCGGGGATGATGAACACGATCCTCAACCTGGGCTTGACCGACGCTAGTGTGGAAGGACTGGCCCGGAAAACGAACAATCCCCGCTTCGCCTACGACAGCTACCGCCGGCTGATCGACATGTTTGGCTCGACAGCGATGGGGGTGGATCACGATTACTTCGAGCATGAGCTGCAGCAGATGAAGGAAGCCAAGGGGGTCAAGCTGGATACGGATCTGGATGCCGAAGACCTGAAGGAGTTGGTGCGGCGGTATAAAGCGGTGTATCGCAAGCATGTGGGGGACGACTTCCCGCAGGACCCGCGTAAGCAGTTGATGCTCGCGATCGAGGCCGTGTTCAACTCCTGGATGGGCAAGAAAGCGGTGGAGTACCGCCGCATCGAGCGGATCACCGGCTTGAAAGGGACGGCGGTCAACGTCCAGGCGATGGTCTTCGGCAATATGGGGAACACCTCAGGCACCGGTGTCGCGTTCACGCGGGACCCGAACACCGGCGAAAACGTCTTCTACGGCGATTACCTGATCAACGCCCAGGGGGAAGACGTGGTGGCCGGCATTCGCACGCCGGAGCCGATCTCCCGCCTCAAAGAGGTCATGCCGAAGGTTTACGAGCAACTCTGCGACATCCGGCAGAAGCTGGAGCAGCACTACAAGGACATGCAGGATATCGAGTTCACGGTGCAGGAAGGCGTGCTGTACATGTTGCAGACGCGGGCCGGCAAGCGGACAGGCACAGCCGCGGTCAAGATCGCCGTGGACATGGTCCGCGAAGGGCTGATCGATGAGAAGACGGCGGTGCTGCGGGTCAATCCGGAAGCGCTCAACCACTTGCTTTTGCCGCAGTTGGACCCGCAGGCCAAGGTGAAACCGGTGGCCCAGGGGATACCGGCCAGCCCGGGTGCCGCCTCCGGCATCGTGCTGCTGTCGGCCGACGCCGTCGTGGAACATCATGAGAAGCACCCGCACGACCCGATCATTCTCGTCCGCAAGGAGACCAGCCCGGAAGACGTAGCCGGCATGCACCTGGCGGTGGGCATCCTCACCAGCACGGGAGGCAAGTCGAGCCATGCCGCCGTAGTCGCCCGCGGCTGGGGCAAACCCTGCGTCGTCGGTTGCGAAGCAGTTAGAATCAGCGAGGAAGCCGGCACCATCACCATCGCGGGCCACACCGTCAAAGCCGGCGAATACATCACCATCAACGGCACCACCGGGGATGTGATCATCGGCCGCGTCCCCACCGTGCTGCCCAAGATTACCGGCGACTTCGCCATCCTGATGGAATGGGCGGACAAGTACCGCAAGCTGCGGGTCCGTACCAACGCCGACTCTCCAGCCGATGCCGCCAAAGCCCGCGAATTCGGTGCCGAAGGGATCGGCCTGTGCCGCACCGAGCACATGTTCTTCGGGGAAGGCCGCATCCTGGCCATGCGGGAGATGATCCTCGCCGCCGACGAAGCAGGACGCCGGGCGGCCTTAGCCAAAATCGAACCGCTGCAACGCGAAGACTTCATCGGCATCTTCGAGGCCATGGACGGCTACCCCGTCACCATCCGGCTGCTCGATCCGCCTCTGCACGAATTCCTGCCCCACGAGCATGCCGCTCAGGAAGAGTTGGCCCGCAGCCTGGGCGTGCCGGTGGCCAAAATCAAAGAGCGGGTCGATGAACTCCACGAATTCAACCCCATGATGGGCTTCCGCGGCTGCCGACTCCCCATCGTCTATCCGGAAATCGCCGAAATGCAGGTCCGAGCCATCATCGAAGCCGCCCTCGAAGTGCAACGGCGGGGCAAAAAGGTGCTCCCCGAAATCATGGTGCCGCTCGTCGGCATCCTCGAAGAACTCCGCTTCATCAAACAGCGGATCATCGCCGTCGCCGAAGAGTGCATGGCCAAAGCCGGTGCCCGTGTCGAGTACCAGATCGGCACCATGATCGAAGTCCCGCGGGCTGCCCTCACCGCCGATCAAATCGCCGAGGAAGCCGAGTTCTTCTCCTTCGGCACCAACGACCTGACGCAAATGACTTTCGGCTTCAGCCGGGACGACATCAAATCGTTCATGCCCACCTACCTGCGGGAAAAAATCCTGCCCATCGACCCGTTCCAGTCGATCGATGTCCGGGGGGTCGGTCAGTTGATCGACATCGGGGTCCGCAAGGGGCGGGAAAGCCGGCAGGCCAGGTACGGCCAGCACCTGAAGGTTGGCATCTGCGGCGAACACGGTGGCGACCCGGACAGCATCCGTTTCTGCCACCAGGTGGGGATGGATTACGTCAGTTGCTCGCCGTTCCGCGTCCCGATTGCCCGCCTGGCCGCCGCTCAAGCTGCCCTCGGCGACATCAAACGGGATAAGTGATCCCCTCTCTTCCTATCCCGTCGGCTGGCAACCTCCTGACACCTGGCCGACGGCATCCTAACACGGGCTGATAGCTTTCCTAACAATAGCCTGGCAACCTCCTAGCATTGGCTGACAGCTTCCTAACACGGGCTGGCAGCCTCCTATACTGTTCCATCCCCACGCTGCGGAAAACTCCGGCCCTTTGATTCACCACCGCTCTGCGGCACCTGCCCCAAAACGTCCGTGCTTGCCTGATTGCACCGGTCTTGGGTGTGTTGTTGCTCCGAGCGAAAGAGATGAGACAACCGCGAACTGTGGGGATGTATCAACCTTGCGAGGGGTTGCACCGGTCAGCACAAAGGGCGTCATCGCCGGTAAAAGAGATGGATACAGGCAAGCTAACGGATGATTTGCCAATGTGAGAGGATCAGCGTTTTTCGATCTTCTCCACCGCTTTGCTAGCCGCCTCTCGAATCTCTGCATTAGAGCTGAGTTTATGTTCTTTTAGGAGTGGCAACAAATCTGCTGCCAATTCGCCATAGGAACCACTAATTTCAATACTTTTCATCAATAATTCTCCCCCACTGCGCCCTAGTCCTACTTTCAGAAGTGGAATCAATTCTTTGCGTTTCAACTGATCAGTACCTGCCCATTCAACAAGATATTCGAGTGCTAAAATCTTAACCTCATCACGAATATAAACTTTTTCGCCTCTATATGGTATCTCGTCCGTGAAAATGATATTTTTCATGAAATTGAGGGTTTCCAAATCATACGCCTCCATCTGACGTAATGCATCAAAACTTGCACTAATTAATGTAAACTTTATTCTTTCATGAGCGCTAGTTATATTTGAACTAATCACTTTATGCATTAGCCTTGTTGCAGGTCTTGCCTTTGTTCCCATCTTTGATAATTCCCTTGTGGCCTGTATTTTATTTATAATGTTGTCATCAAGTACAATCACGACAATATACTTATAAAGTTCAGGATACACATTCTCCAAAAATTGCATGGCAGTTTTTGAAATGGTGGGCACCGGGTCCAAAATGGCATCGCAAAGCAGCAAACTAACCCGATACTTATCTGCCCCTTCCAATTGCCCTAACTTTTGCACGGCTTTAAGACGCACATTGGGATTCGGATTGCGAAGGTCCTTGGCCAACTTGTCGATGGCCGACTCGGTATCACCCTTCCCCTTCGGCTGAGCATCGACAGAGGATAGATAACAAACAGACCATCCCATCACCATGAGCAGCACAACTAGTCGCATGATGGACCTCCTGAGCA
>Ga0209017_10002332_pt1 | contig 12462 bp, 5 predicted proteins | sample YNPBryunderm2012_FD_185812 | JGI IMG/M metagenome (GOLD analysis project Ga0209017, IMG submission 185812) | Anoxygenic and chlorotrophic microbial mat microbial communities from Yellowstone National Park, USA - YNP Bryant MS undermat 2012... ... | reverse complement strand
TCCATCCGCGCCGGTTTCTTTGGTTCGCCTATCGGGATAGGCAACGCGCTGTGACCGACGGGCGGTTCAAGCTGATTCGTTATCCCAAGATTCATCGCACCCAATTGTTCGATCTTTCGGCCGATCCCTTCGAGCAACACGATCTGGCCAGCGACCCAGCCCAAACCGAGCGGATCGCTCAACTGACGGCGTGGTTGGAAGCGGCCCGTTCCGCCTGGGGGGACGACGCTCCGTTCAGCGCGCCTCAAGCCGCTCCGGAGAAGTTCGCGCCGCCGACCACACCCCAACTCCCCCCCGCCCGACCCTGAAGCATTCCCTCCTCGGCGCAAGATCGGCAAATTGATGTCAACGTGAGAAGGAATCTGATCTCTCTGACGGAAACGACAACTCAAGCGGAACGGGCGGCGGCGAGTTCGCTTGAGCGTCGGTTTTCCTTGAAATCCAGGCTTGCGCGAATGAATGCGGCAAACAGCGGATGAGCCCGTGTTGGCTTGGATTGAAACTCGGGGTGGAATTGAACCGCGACGAACCACGGGTGATTGACCACCTCGATGATTTCGACCAGGCGTCCGTCAGGGCTGGTGCCGGTGGCGACCATACCAGCGCGGGCGAAGGTGTCGCGGTAATCATTGTTGAATTCGTAGCGGTGACGATGCCGCTCCGAAACGACCTCCGCCCCGTAGGCCTGCCGCGCCCGGCCAGATTCGGTCAAACGACAAGGGAAGGCTCCCAAACGCATCGTGCCGCCGCGTTCCCGCACCGTGGCTTGGTCGGCCATGAGCGAGATGACGGGGTGGCGGGTGTCGGTGGCGAACTCGGTCGAGTTGGCGTCTTCGAACCCCAGGACGGAACGAGCGAACTCGACGACGGCACACTGCATTCCCAGACAAATGCCAAAGTAGGGAATGCCCCGCGTTCGGGCATAGTGGATCGCCTCGATCTTACCCTCGATGCCCCTCATGCCAAACCCGCCAGGCACCAGCAGGCCATCCACGCCAGCCAACAGCTGATCAACCGTGTGTGTGTCGATCTCCTCGGCCTCGATCCGCCGTACCACCACCCGTGTTTTGTGGGCGATGCCGCCGTGGTCAAGTGCTTCATAAACCGATTTGTAGGCATCTTTGTGACGCATATACTTGCCCACGACCGCCACCGTCACCTGATGGCTGGGATGACGGATCGTCTCGACCAACTCGCGCCAGTCGTCGATCGCCAAGGGAGCAGCCTTGAGCCGCAGCTTCTCCACGATGAGGTCGTCCAGCCCGTTTTTAACCAGGCTCAGCGGCACCTCATAAATGCTCAGTTCCTTATCCCGCTCCTCGATCACCGCCCGCCGCTCGACGTTGCAGAACAACGCGATCTTGTCACGATCTGAATTGGCTAGCGGTTGCTCGGTTCGACAAATTAAAATGTCTGGTTGAATTCCGATCTGGCGTAAATGGCCCACCGAGTGCTGGGTTGGCTTGGTTTTCATCTCCCCCGCCGCCTTGAGGTAGGGCACGAGGGTCAAATGAATATAAAGGCAGTTCTCCCGGCCCACGTCTAGCGCATACTGGCGGATTGCCTCCAGAAATGGTAGGCTCTCAATGTCACCTACTGTGCCGCCGATCTCGGTGATGACCACATCGGTCCCATCGTTGGCCAGCTTGGTGATTGCCGCCTTGATCTCGTCGGTGACGTGGGGAATCACCTGCACCGTCTTCCCCTCGTAGTGTTTGCCCTCCCGCTCCTTGCGAATCACCGAAAGATAAATCTTGCCCGTGGTGTGATTGCAGTCAGCCGTCAGAGGCGCGTGAGTGAACCGCTCGTAGTGCCCTAAATCAAGGTCGGTCTCTGAGCCGTCGTCCAACACGTAAACCTCGCCGTGCTGGTAGGGACTCATCGTGCCGGGATCAACGTTCAAATAAGGGTCGAACTTCTGGAGCTTTACCCTCAGCCCGCGATGCTCCAACATCATGCCGATCGAGGCGCTGGTCAGACCTTTGCCCAAGGAACTGACCACCCCTCCCGTAACGAAAATGTGTTTAGCCATATTGAAAAAATATCTGTGCCGAAGAACCGATCATTGCGACGCGGGAACGCTCCGAAGGGACGCGATGGCCGTGTGGACCCGCGTTCGCCGGAGCGATTCGATTCGGTGGAAGTCGTTTCAATCCTCAGAATCAGAATCAAGATGTCGCCAAGCGAGGTGGAACTCCTAATCGAGAGGGTTAGACTCCCAATCGAGAGAAGAGGGGGGAGTTGGGCCGACCCCCTCCGGCGTTGGGTTTTGGGTTTAGAGGTTCAGACCAAGCGAAGCCGCGTCGTCGCCGTGGCGGGCTAGGCCACCCTTGAGTGGAACGGTGGGCTTGGGTTTGGCGGGCGGCGGGTCGTCGTCAGGTTGGTCGTCGGCTTGGTCCTCCGCCTGGTCCTGCTCCGCCTGAGCCCGCGCTTTGACTTCCAACGCTTGACGCAACGACAGGGCGATTTTGCGCTCGGCCGGGTCGATCGAGAGAATCTTGACTTCGAGTTCGTCCCCTTCTTTAAGGACGTCGGAGACACGGTTGACGCGGCGATTGGCGAGTTCAGAGATGTGGATCAGCCCCTCCACCGCCGGCTCAATCTCCGCGAACGCGCCGAAGTCCATGATCTTGGTGACTTTGACCTTGACGATGTCACCGGGAGCGAGGCGTTGGGCCAAATCGTCCCAGGGGCTGACGGTCAGTTGTTTGAGGCCGAGGCTGACCTTACGGTTCTCCCGGTCGATTTTGAGGACTTTGACGGTGAGTTCCTGACCGACCGACACCACTGCGCGGGCGTCCTTGTTGCGGACCCAGGACATGTCCGAGACATGCAGCAGGCCATCGACCCCGCCTAAATCGACGAAGGCACCGAAGTCACGAACGGTACGGACCTTACCTTGGCGTACCTGGCCTTCGGCCAGTTCGGCCCAGGTCTTTTCGCGGAGTTCTTCGCGTTCCCGTTCAAGCAGGGCGCGGCGGGACACGACGAGGTTTTTCAGGCGGGGATTTGCTTCGGTGACCAGGCACTTGAGTCGCTGGTTGAGATAAACGCTGGCGTCCTCGACCCGTCCGAGTTCGATTTGGCTGATCGGCAGGAAGCCGCGGATGCCGTCCACATCGACATCCAGCCCTCCCTTGTTGACTTTGGTGACCCGGGCTTCGACTGGGGTTCCCACCTGGAGGTTGTCCCAGTTGGCTTCGACCACCGCGCCACGCAGATTGAGCCGGACGACCCCTTCGGAGGGGTCAAACCGTTCGACGAGGACCTCGACCTCCTCCCCTTTGGCGGGGATCGGGCGGTTGAGTTCGAGGAACTGCGTCAGGGGAACAACCCCTTCGGATTTGCCGCCCAAGTCAATGAAGACATTCTCGCCTCGGACGGCGATCATGCGTCCTTTGCGGGGACCGGCCAGTTTGGAACCAGGGGGTTTGGACTCGCGACGTGTTCCGCCCTGGTCCTCCAGGTCGCCGAAGTCGAAGTCGCCCATGGTTTCGGCGAATTCGGCTTCGAGTTCCTCGTCCCAGAGCTTCTTAAGCGGTTTGTTGCCGAAGCTGGGCGGAGCAAGGTTGCGGACCGATTCGGCCATCGCTTGGTCCAGGTCGCGGTCGATTTGGGAAAGGGAGCGGCGAGCTGGTCCATCGTCTTCGTCCCGATCACGCCGGGGGCGACGGGCAGAACCCGAATCGGGACCGGGACGGTCGGGCGTAGAGGTGGCCGTGACGGAGGGGTTCGGTTTGGGCACCACGTAAGATTGACCAATTTGCACCCGACGTTTGGGTGGAGTCGAAGGAGCTGAAGCGGTTGGGGTGGAGTCGGACGATTCAACGCGGTCGTTGGGTGGCGTAGGGGGTTGGTCGGGCTGGGTCATGGCTGGTCTTCCGCGGCTCCACCAAGAGGATCGATCGGGGGCGGGGACAGAGAGGGACACTCAGCCCCCCAGGGCCGATCGAGCGCTGAAGCGGAACCTCCAATCCCGCTTGCGGTGAGGTTCCGAATAGACCCATTTTACCGAAATCGCTTTCCCGCGCATAGACCCGCTCGGTCAGATCCGCGCCAAGGTTCTCTGGAGAGGGCGGTAAGGAGGCGGTGTCAAGGAGCCGTCACCAGGCGATCCTTCAAGAAGCCGTGGATAGAACGCATGTACGTAAAGAAAGTCTTCACAACCTTGGAAGAACAGCGCGACTCTGTCCGCCGGGGTTGGTTCGGTCAGGCGGAGCGCTCGCTGGGTCAAGTGGAATCCAGGCAGCGCTCCAGGTCGAGCCAGGGTTGGGGAGCGGAAAAATCCAACGTCAGTCGATCGACATCCTCGGCGGGGGGCGGTGGTTCCAAATACGCAGGCATGGGGCCGACCCAGACCACCTCGCCGGTTTCCGCGTCCCGCATGGGGCGGGGCTCGACACTCCAGGGTGCGACGGGACGATGCCGCGAATAAACATCAACCATAGTGAAAAAGTGTCGGCTTGTGCGGGCAAAGCGGCTCAAGGCCGCGCGGCCTTCGGGAGGGATCCAACCATCGCCGACGGCCAAAACCAGCGCCGAGCCGTGACGACGCGCCCAGTGGTCGAGGTGATCGATCCAAATTCGGGGGTCGGTGCGGGCCACCTGACGAGGCGGACCGGGATCAGTGGCCAGGCGCCGTCGCCAGGCCGAGAGCGGGCGGGGTTGGTGGGGCGGATCGACTCGTTCAATCCGGTCGGAGGCTTCGATCAGGCCGAGGGGGCGACCAGCGCGATGGGCGGTTTCCAGGATCATCAGGCCCAAGTGGCGGGTGCCAACGCGGATTAGCGGATCGACCAGGACACTGGAGGAGACGTCGAGCACGACCCAGACCGGTCCGGTGCGTTCCTCCCGATAGGCTCGAAGGTGCGGGATACCCAGGCGGGCGGTGGCGTTCCAGTCGAGGTCGCTGATCGGGTCGCCCGGTTCGTAGGGCCGCAGACGGTCGAACTCCCAAGCCCGACCAACGGCAGGGCGTCCCACGCGACCCGAAGACGACGGGGTGGAGGTGCGCGCGGCCGCGACGGGTCGCAACGGGTTGCGTACCCGCTCGCGGCGGATCATCCAGCGTTCCCACGCGCGTCGGAGACGCTCGGGGTCCGGTGGCGGAGGGATGGCAGACGCGCCCATATCCACACCTACGTGTGATCCTCAACAAGTGGATATCAAGCCCATGCGAACGCAACGCGATGGCCAGGAGGGGACGTGGTTTGAGGGTTGGTCATTCGACCCCGGCGCGGGAGGCGGTCAACGCCGCACCGGTGGCGTGGTGGATCCGATCGAGGTCGATGCGGTCGAGGTCGAGCGGTTCGGGACCGGCTGGGCCCAGGGTCCAGGTCATCTCGACCGACCAACGGCGGTCGCGGTCTCCCTGGACGACCCAACGCGGGATCAACGCCGTGCTTTGGTAGACTGCCTCAAACCCGCCCTCGCTTTGGGAGACCGTCTCGATCGGGAAGGACCAAACCGCCGCGGGGCGGGACCAACTCAAGTCGATGCGGGCGTCGCGCCAGGCATCCCGCACTGCGATTCCGCCGAGTTCGGCCAGATCAAGCCGGGCGTCGAGTCGTCCTAGGGGGCGTTGATCGGGGGCGATCAGCAGGCGATCGTCGGCGTGACCAGCCATGCCCGCCAAATTGATCTCGACGCCAAACCGCAGTTCCATGCCGGGAGGCAGTTCGTCCAGGTCGTAACGGATCGACAACGCGGGCGAACCAGCCTCCAGACGCACCTGCTTGCGTAGGCCGATCGCGTGCCCTTTGACGACCCCCACCCGCTCCATGACTAGGGTGACGACCCCTGGCTCGCGGATCAGTTTGGCCAAGTGAGTGCCGGTGGCAAAGTCGCCTAAATCGACCGAACGACCAGCGATCAAGTCGCCGAGGGTGGTCTCGGCGGCGAAGAAATGATCCACTAGCGCCTTGCGCGGGGTGGTGTCGTAGATTAATTTCGCATCGAGGTCAGCAGATTTGAGAATAATTTTGTTCTGGAGATTGTTGATTTCGTCGGAGGGGGCTTTGGGATCCACAACGGTTCCCTCCCGGATCGCGCGAAGGATCTTGTCGTGGTAGGGTTCGGGGCGACGATCGAGGGTGGCCAGCAGGTTGAAGCGGGCGCGGAGGTCGTCGAAGCCGTAGAGGTGTCCACCCTGGGCGGGGCGCAGCCAGAGGATCATGCGGTCGTTGGCCAGACGGATTTCCTGGCGGGCGTCGAAATTCCAGTCGGCGGCGATTGCCTCGACGAAGGTGTCGGGGCGACCTTGGGCGGCGTCGAGCGCCAGATCGGCTGCGATCAGATGTTCATAGATGGCGTTGCGCAGGTGGGGAAGGTAGAGGCCGCCGAAAGCGCCGTGCCAGTAGGGGCAGTTGCATTGGCCGCGATAGAGGTCCAAGCGGGCGGCTTCGAGGTAGTCGGGGTCGGCGTCGGGCCGGGACTCCAGTTGAGCTAGCCGGTTGGAGACGGCCATCATGCGGGCGATCATTTCATCGGTTTCGGGATATTTGACCCGGAAGTTGCGCCAAAAGCCGGCGGGGCGGAAGAAGGGACGCAGGAGGTCGGCCTGGTCGGGGGGAAGCCGATCGAGCACCGTCCGCGCTTGGGCCAGACGTTGTTGGAGGGCGGGTGGAAGCACCCACTCGGTCATTTCGCGGTAAGAGGATTCGGGCAGATAGACCTTGCCCAGCGGGAGTTGGGAATCGACGACTCGTGAGAAGGTGGTGACCTCCAACCAGTCGCGGTTGGCCACCAGCATGTCGCAGAACCGCCTCATCCAACCGCGAACGTAGACATGATCGTAGGTCTCGGGCCAGGAGCCGAATTTCTCGCCGTCGTCACCGAAGACCACGACCGCGCCGGGTTGGGTGTCGGCCAGTTCGCGGAGCCTCAGATAAGCCGAATGGGGCTCCTCGAATGGGATGACGTAGCGGAGCCGTTCATCGACAGGGAAGACTTTGAGCAGGCGGCCTTCGTCCTCGGTGAGGTAGTAGCCCAGCAGGTCGCGTCCTTCGAGACCGGCGCGTTGGAAGTGGAAGTCGTCCAGCAGGGTATACTCGACGCCGGCTTCGGCCAGGGCGCTAACTAGGTGGGGTTCCCAGACCCGCTCAGCGATCCAGACACCGCGGGGGGCTTGACCGTAAAGCTCGGTGAGCATCCGTTGCGATTCGCGGAGTTGGCCGACCCGGTCGCGGTGGGGGATCATGGTGAGAATGGGTTCGGCGTAGGCTCCCCCTAGCGGTTCGAGGCGGTGAGCCCGGGCCAGGCGCTGGAGTCGCTCTAGATAGTTGGGTTTGCGGTCGGACAACCAGTCTAGCAGCGGACCGGAAAGGTGCAGGCAAAACGGCAGATCGCCATAGTCCTCCCAGACTTGCAGGAACGGGAGATAGGCGGTGTTGAAGGCGTCCTCGAAGACGCCGTCGAAGTTGCCCACCGGCTGATGATTATGGATCGCCAGGATCAAGCGGATGGTGGACATCGTTTCGGGGTTCCGTTCCCAAGCGGCGCAGGGGGCGTGACGCCAACAACAATGAGGGGGGAATGATGGACTGATCAGCCGACTCAGATCGACTCACGATCTGCGGAGGTCCGGGAGGCTAAACCGGTTGGGGGACCGCTTCGCCCGGCGGGGACTCAACGGGCTTCCACCGACCGGATGGGACCACTTCAGTGTTTCAAGCCAAGGAGGAGGCGTTGACATAATCGAACCGGATCGCGTCGAATTGTCAACGCCGACGCGATTGTGATTGAAAATCATCGTGTGACCCAATCACTCCGAGAGGTACGTCCGCGTCTGGTTGGTTCCACCAGACAAGGTTCAGGTCGGGCTTCGTTGGTTGTGATATCGAGCTGGTCAGGTTGACTGTGACTCAAAGTGAACGACGAGCTCACGGAGGTTCCGAGCGGCTTCTTCGGGAGCGGTGGTGTTAATGAACCAGCCGCAGCCCAACTCAAAGCCAGCGATCCGGGTGGAGCGAGGAACGATCTGAAGGTGCCAGCGAAACGCGGCGATCAACGCCGCACCGCGACCGCTTCGAATCACTGGAGCGGTGTGAATTACGAGGTTGTAGCTGGGACGGTTCAGCGCGTGGTCGATGCCGCGGACCACTTGATCGAGCGAGCGGGCTAGGTCGTGCAGGTGGTCCTCAGGAGTCTCTTCGAGGAAGGGTTGAGGGTGGTCGGCGATGATCCAGGTTTCGTAGGGGGTACGGGAGGCGGGGGGACAAAGGACAAGGTGACCGCGTCCCCGGCGGACGATTCGGGTTTGCTCCGTGGCTTCGTGATCGAGCCACTCGTTCCAGAGCGACTTGCCCCGACGCTTCTGATAGGCGGCCAAAGCCTGGCAAGCTCGGCCGATCGTTCCAGGGACCCGAGCCAGCGAGACAATCTGGCCGTGAAGATGTTGGAGACTGGCTCCCGCGTCGGGTCCCACGTTGAAAAACGGCAACACATAGCGGGTCTTGGGATTGGCTTTGAGGTCGCGCAGCCGCTGGCAAACTGCTCGCAGAGTCGCCGTCGTGGTTTCATGATCAAGTTCGGCGAAACTCCGCACGTGCCAAGGCGCGACGATTAGCACTTCGTGCCGCCCGTAGCTTGGTCCGTCGTTTTCCTCCATCACGGCCGGGTAGCGGTTGGGGAAGACCCGAATCTGCCAACCTGGCCCGTCGGTTGGGCTGCCCGGCTCGCGGTAGGCGAGGACTTCGGGCATAGTTTGTGACTCGTTGCCTTCGCAAAACGGACAGTTGGGATTCGGCGCGCGGATTTGCGAGGCGGCCGCCACCGGCTGGGTTGGGAAGTCCGTGGGGCGTCTCGAACGTTTAGTTGAAAGCACCACCCGCGTTCCCCAGACCGGGTCGATCCGCAACTCCGACATTGCCTCAAACCCTTTGCTCACGCTTTGCGTGGGGAAACCCGTGTGCGTTGTCGCGTCGCTTGCGCGATTCGTCAAGTTCATTACGCGGTTCGCAACCTGGATTTCCATCTTGGGAGGATTCCAGATCCGAATCGCCCCCGAATCATCCTATAATACCAACGACTCCCGACACTCGACATGGACGCGATCGAGTTGGGTCGAGGGGGTGGGTCTCACCGTCCTGCCTGCCTTATCCCGAATCGCAGCGGGATTCTCATCCCATCAGTTCCCCCTTGTCCCGTTCCGTCACCCGAGTCGGCAAATTCTTGAGTGTGAACCTGAGAGGAACGGGTAAACTTACAGGGACAGGGTGACCAGCCGATGGCAAGGGGTTGGTTCGCCTTGGGGAGAGTGTCGTGGACTCTTCCGGGGAGGAGCCCCTGATTTGTTTTTCTTTTCTCGATCCCGTCATTGGCTTTGGTCCGACACGCTACGCAAGCTCCGGGGAGCGCTGCTTGGTCCGTAGGCGACCGCGCGTTCCCATCAGCAGAGAGACGGATCGACTGGTTCCCGCCCTTGTTCCCTGACCGGATTTTTCGCCCCACCGGGCGGTTCGCCGAACCCTTCCCTTCACTCTAGCGAATCCCAACTCGGTGCGACGCGATCCTTCCGACGCTCCGCCTTCCCCCGACACCCTGGACGCCGCGATGAATGACGAAGCTCTCAACGGGCGCGAAGTCGGTCTGGACGCCGGCCCCGCCGCTGAAGAAACGGATGCGACCTCGACTCGGGCTCCGCTTTCCGTGGAGGAATTGTTGCGCCGAATCGACGAACTGGAAGCTCTGCTCCGAGAGCGTCGCAACGAATCATCTAACCGGATCACCGCCGTCGCTCCGCCCACCGTCGAGCCAGCGGTTTCGATGAAGGCGCTGAGTGAGTGGCTTGAAGAGCGTTCCCACCGGTTCGACGTTTTTTTTGAGGCGGTCGAAGCCTTCCGCGCCGGCAGTTTGGAGTCGGATCGCCAGTTGCGTGAGTTGTTGGCCCGTTCGGCCACGGCCTCCTTCCCCCCCGCTGCCGACACGTCCTCCGCCAGTGGCTCTCGAACCGCAACTTCCTGGTTGCAAACCGTGGCCGACGCCGCGTCTCCTTCCGCCGAGGCAGCCGAACTCGATCGTGAGACCTTACTGCGTCTGCTCGAAGAGCAACGCAGCCTCGCCGAAGCTCAACGTCAAGCCCACGAGATCCAGAGACGCACCTGGGAGATGTCTCGACAGGCCCATGAGGAGGATCTCAAACGCCTCCGCGCCGAGCTTGAACAGCAACGGCGGACCGGCGGCGTCGAAAGTGGGGAGGAGTCCCATTCCAACACCACTTCGGCAGCTTCCCAACCCCTCGCTCCTAGCGAGTTCGTCGTGCCCACCCTGGAGGACGACGGCGACCAACGCGCCGGCTCCGACGCCGCGGCCCCCCTCGAAGAAACAACAGCCGAGCAAGGCGTGTCGCCGAGCGGCTCGAACCGCGAGCTTGAAGAACTCCGCGACGCCTTGGCCCAGCGCGAGTCCCTCATCGAACGTCTCGAAGAGAGGGTCGAGGAACTGACCAAGTTCGCCGCCCAGCTCGAAGAACGTTTAGGTGAGGCGGAGACTGTCTCGGCCCCGGACATCGATCAGTCCTTGGAGGCGGATGATCGACGAGGCAACGACCGGCCCAAAGAGGCCGAACCGATCCCTATTCCGCCTGGCGAGCAGACCTCTTCCCTGGTGGAGGTTCCCTCGACGCCCGACCCCGCTTGGCTGCAACTGCCAGTCCGCCTTGTCACCCTCAAGCAACGCTTGGAACGAATGACGGCCCTGGTGATGGGCGAGGTCCACGCCCTCGAACACGATTCCCAAACCGTTCCGCCTTCCGACGATCCTCACGCCGCGCTTCAACTGATCGAGGAGATTCAAGAACGTCTCGATCAATTCGCCGCCCTCCGCAATTTCGACTCCGCAGCTCACGCCCAAGCCGACGGTACCCCGCCCTTCGAGCCTCCCCCCACCATCGAAACCGGAGCCCTGGACAAAGTCCCCGCCCAGGACCATCTGGAATTGATGGAGGAACTTAACCGCACTCGTCAACGTCTTGAGGCCGCCGAAACCCAGGCGTCCGAACTGTTCGCTGCCCTCGATGCCGGTTCCCGCTCGATCTATCTCGAACTAGACGCGGTTAGGAGGGAGGCGCAGGAACAAAAGCAAAACTACGAGCGCCAAATCCAAACGCTTCGGCAACGCCTCGATGAAGTGAGTCAAGGGACGGCTTTACCCGCTGACTTGGCCGAACAACTCGCACGCCTTCAACAAGAGCGCGACGAGGCAATCGCCGCGCGGGACGAGGTCTACGCCAAAACCCAGTCGCTGTTCACCCAACTCGACGGTGACTCGCAGCAACTCTACATGGAGTTGGCCGAACGTCTGGAGAGCCTAGACCAGGAGCGCCAGGCGCATCAACGTCTCACCGACGAACTTCGCGCCACCATCGCCGAGCTTCGGGACCGTTTGGAACGCTCGGAAGCCGAGAAGGCCGGCGGATCGCCCGCCATCGACCAACTCCAAGCCGAACTCAAACGCCTTCGCGAGCAGAACGAGGCGCTCTCGTCTCAGTTGGAGATCGCCACCGCCAAAGCCGAAGACCTGTTCAACTCGTTGGACCGACCTACTCAAGAAGTCTGGCTCGACCTGGACACCCTTCGGGCTGAAGCCCGCGCCGAACGCGAGTTCTTCAAAGGGCGAATCGCCGAACTCGAACGCAAGTTGGCCGAATCGTCCCGAGCCTCGTCGGTACGCGCTCAGGCGGTCGATCAGGACGCCCTCGAGCGTGCCCGTGCCACGACCGAAACCCTTCGTAGTCAACTCGAAACGACGCGCGCCGAATTGCAAGCGGTTCGCGCTGAACTCGAAACCACCCGGGCACAACTCGACACGGTGTTGAAAGAGTCGCAAGCAGCGTCCACAAGCGCGGATGCGTCGATCTCCCAGGAGCTGCTCGACGAGTTCGCGGCCAAGCTGCGGGCGACCGAGGAAGCGTTGGCCCGCGAAGTCGAGGACGGCCGCCGTCGCGCCGAGGAACTTGAGCGGCTGGGCAACACCCTGAGCCAACGCGAGCGCGAACTCGTCGAGTTGCGCGATCAACTCGCAGCATGGCAGTCCACCGCGCCGAGCGTTGAGGAGCCCCTTGCCACGCCCACCTCAACCCCCGATCCGGAGACGGTCGCGCGGTTGGAACGCCTCAAGCAGATCGAGTCCAGTTTGGCCGACTTCGGCGGTGATCCCGAACTGCTAATCAGCGAGACGATGCGGCTTCAAGACCTGGCAATGAATTACGAGTCCCAGCTCAAGACGCTGCAGGGACGAATCAAGCAACTTGAGTCTCAAACCGCGTCGGCCACTCCGCTCACGCCGGTTCCCCCGGTCGATGCCGCCGAATTGGAACGCCTTCGCAACGATCTGCGTGTGTCTCGTGAACAACTCGCCGCCCGAGAGGCGAGCATCGAGCAATTGACGAGTCAGCTTGAGACGCTTCAAGGCCGCTTGGCGGAGTTGGAGACTGCGTCGGCATCGGAATCGCCAGCATCGGCG